>SPJK01066814.1_pt1 | contig 54607 bp, 39 predicted proteins | sample 3741771 | NCBI WGS metagenome assembly SPJK01 (sample SAMN10925997, study PRJNA522277) | cold seep metagenome | isolation source: Elba SIP-enriched marine methane seep metagenome, extraction at timepoint T2 | place: Italy: coast of Elba, Mediterranean Sea
AATCAACGATTGAGGCAAATGATCGCAGCACAAGCGCCGGCCAATACTCTACGCATCCTGGATATTGGATGTGGCTCCGCTTGGGTAGCAGCTCATTTCCTTCCGCAAGGCAAGACAGTTGTTTCAATGGATATATCCACTAAGAACCCAACTGCTGCGCTAAAAAAGCACTCAAGCGATGATCACTACGCTTTAGTGGCCGATGCCTTTCATTTACCTTTTAAGGAGGGAGTGTTTGACTTGATTATCGCTGCGGAGATTATCGAACATGTGGCCGATCCTGCGGCATTCTTGTCCTCAATATTACCGGCTTTGGCACCTGGAGGGGTGCTCGTCCTTACGACACCTTTTGATGAGAAACTTGCCTATAGTTTGTGCGTACACTGCAATCAACCGACGCCTCATCATGCACACCTTCATAGTTTCACCACAGAATCACTGCGTGCACAGTTACCTGAGAAGTTACGCACTGGAGCCCACCTGGATACTTTTATGAACAAGGCGCTGCTTCGATTGCGAACACACGTGGTATTGCAATACTTACCATTTGGCCTCTGGCGAATCGTAGATCGGGTTGCGAATATGCTGGTTCGCAGACCAGCACGATTAATGATGGTGGTTCGCAGGCCAAAAATCTAGGACAGTGCTTGTTCCAGATCGGCAATAATATCCCGGACATCTTCAATACCAACAGACAAACGAATTAACCCGTCACTAATACCCAGTTTGGCCCTCAGGTCGGCTGGAACGGATCGATGCGACATGGTGGCAGGATGCAGGACCAATGTATCGACATCACCTAGGGTAGGGGTTAGGGTGCAAAACTTCAACCGATTCATAAATGACATACCTTCTTTCAACCCACCTTTCAAAGCGAAGCTCAGCATGCCACCAGAATTTTTCATCTGCCGCTGAGCAAGGTGGTACTCCGGATGACTTTCAAGGCTAAGCGCATGGACCTGTTCAATATTGGGGTGTTGATCAAGAAATGCGGCAACGGCTCTGGCGTTTGTGCTGTGTTTTTCCATCCGCAAGGCCAACGTTTTTAATCCATTATGGATCAACCAAGCTTCCCACGGGCTTGCATTGCAACCAAGCAATCGCAGCTTAGGCACTAGTTTTTCGTCGAGTAACTCAGGGTCGCGGCTCACCACAACTCCAGCAATACCATTGCCATGGCCGTTTAAGTACTTTGTTGTGGAGTGAATCACGAAATCAGCACCTAGTGACAATGGCTGTTGCAAGACAGGGGTAGCGAAGGTATTGTCTACCACAGTATATACGTTGGCCTCAGTCGCAACAGAAGTGATTTGCGCTAGATCTATGCAGCGAAGCAGTGGGTTAGAGGGCGTCTCGCAATAGATTATGCGTATAGCTGAATCATTACGGAGGATATCCGTCACGGCTTGTAAGTCTTGGAAGTCTACCGTGCAAACCTCTATGCCTAGCGGCGCGAAAACTTGATGAAATAAACTGGTGGTCCCGCCGTAAAGATCAGCATGGGTTAGTACTTTTTCTCCTTGTTTTAAAAGGCCCATCGCTACTACTGTGATCGCTGCCATTCCCGAGCTGGTGAGCAGGGCTTTTGCCTCAGCCTTATCCAATTCATAGCTTTCTAATAAGGCGATTTTGTCGGCTACGGCATCAATTGTTGGGTTGCCAAAGCGAGTATAGACGTGGCCAGGCTTTTCGCCATCGAAAATGGCCATACCTTGCTCAATCGTATCGAAATTAAAGGAAGAGGCCGCATAAATTGGAACTTGATGCGGTGGATTATGTTGTTGCCATTGAGGGTCGCGCGCACAAAGTGAGTGGAAGCCTTTATTGATAGCCATATCTAGCGATTTGATAAGGCTAGCGAAAATAGTGAAGTTCAGTAAAATACCGTATTTTTGCGGGCTGGTAATCTTTGTAAAACAGAGGCTTAAACGATGGCAGAAGAGCAAGAGGGTATTGATCAGTACAGCGACGAGTACTACGAAACGAAAGAGATTGTCGTCGATGGCAAGCAAGCTCCTTTGCGTATCGATAAATTCTTGATGACCCGCCTGCAAAGCTCGCGGAATCAAGTGCAAATCGCTATTCGAACCGGATCGGTTCTCGTAGATGGGAATGCTGTTAAGCCCAATCACAAGGTAAAACCAGGAGAATTCATCTCCGTCGTCATACCCAAACGTCAATTGAATGAAGGGCGGCTGGTGCCAGAGGACATTCCAATTGACATCCGTTACGAAGACGATGACTTACTGGTGCTTTTCAAACCTCCAGGTCTTGTCGTTCACCCTGGTATCGGCAATTGGACCGGCACCTTGGCCAACGGACTGGCTTACCATTTTGGCGAAAACCTACCCACCATGGAAGGGAATAGCCCCGATCGGGTAGGTTTGGTGCATCGTATTGACAAGGACACCTCAGGCCTGATGATCGTTGCCAAAACTGACTTTGCGCTCACCCATCTCGCCAAACAGTTTTTTCATCATACCGTTGAGCGTTCGTACTACGCCCTGGTTTGGGGCGATGTAGAAGAAGATAAGGGCACTATTGAAGGCCACATCGGTCGGCACGAGAAGGATCGGAAGATGTTTACGGTTTTCCCTGAAGGTGACCAGGGGAAGCATGCCATTACACATTATGAAGTGGTTGAGCGCTTGTATTACGTTACACTGGTCAAATGTAAGCTCGAAACTGGGCGTACCCACCAAATCCGGGTGCATATGAAGTACTTGGGGCATCCACTGTTCAATGATGTCAAGTACGGTGGTGATCGAATTTGGAAAGGCACCGTTTATAGTAAGTACAAGCAATTTGTAGCTCGTGCTTTTGCTACACTTCCCAGACAAGCATTGCATGCCAAGTCAATAGGCTTCGAACACCCTCGAACAGAGGAGCGGATGAATTTTGATTCCGAACTGCCTAGTGAATTTGATGAAGTTATGGCAGCATGGCGGCGCTATATAGAACAACGACTCACCAAAAAGGGCAATATGCCATGAGGCAATCCCCCATAGCGGTGACCCAACAGTGGGTGACGGATTTTGTGGTCGGCCTAAATCTCTGTCCTTTCGCAAAAGGGCCACTACGCCAAGGTACGATCCGTTGGGTTTCGATGGAAGAAAACACCCTAGAGGCCTTGACCCCTCAATTACTCCAGGAAATCGGCATGCTAATTGAACATAGTCGTGATGAGATTGAAACGACACTTATCGTTCTACCAAACATCGACTTTGCCTTTCAGGAATTTTGGGACTATCTAGGTCTAATGGAAGAATTGGCCCGAGAAGTAGGCGCAGCCGGCTTAGTTCAATTAGTTGGTTTTCATCCAGACTTCCGATTTGCCGGAGAGGCAGAGGATGATCCATCAGCATACACCAATCGCTCCCCTTATCCAATGATTCATATCCTTCGCGAAGAAAGCGTGGAAAAGGCGCGATTGCGTTATCCGGAAGTTCACGATATCCCAGCGCGAAATCGAGTGCTACTCCAAGAATTAGGAGAGGCGCATATTCGTAAAAACTATCTCAAGTAATTGATAGCAATGCAATTAGCAGAACGTATAGCAGTATTAGAGCAACTCGGTGAGTACCTAAGGAGTGACGATGAGTATTTGGCGGCTGTGGTCAAAAGGGCTGCTATTCACAATCCTTGGTTTACAGAGAATAATCAGCGGAAGGCGATCGCCGCGATCGCCGCGCAAATGCTGGAGAGAACAAAACTTGAGGAATGGACAACTCCCTATTTTCTGGACACTGAACCATCAGCTGCAAAATGGATCGGCTTAATTATGGCAGGTAATTTGCCTCTGGTTGGCTTTCATGACCTCCTATGTGTTTTTGTGTCCGGCCATCGTGCGAGAATTAAGCTGTCAGATAAAGATCCTTACCTATTACCAGCGCTCCTACGAGCGTTGCGTCAGATCGATGAACGCACCACTGCTTACTTCGATCTTGTTAATCAATTAAAGGACTTCGATGCAGTCATCGCTACCGGTAGCAACAACTCCGCCCGCTATTTTGAAGCTTACTTTGGCAAGTATCCCCACATTATTCGCCGAAATAGGAATGGAGTAGCCGTCCTTACTGGTCAAGAATCTCCTGCTGAATTGGAGGCACTCGGGGAGGATATATTCGCTTATTTCGGTTTGGGTTGTCGCAATGTATCCAAGCTATATGTGCCGGATGATTATGCTTTCGAGCCACTGCTGGAAGCCTTACACGAGTACCGGGAAGTGGTTACGCACACCAAATACAAGAATAACTTCGACTACAATTATGCCTTGTTTATTCTCAACAAGGAAGAGTATTTGGCCAATGGCTGCGTCTTGTTACGAGAACAAGAATCCTTACAATCACCGATTGCTTGTTTACACTTTGAGCGCTATAGCGACGAAGCAAGCTTAGCGGATCGCTTAGTGAACGATCGCGATAATATTCAATTGGTTATTAGCCAAAAACCTGTCGCTGACTTTAAGAATTTTGCCTTTGGGAAAGCGCAGCAACCTGCGCTGAATGATTATGCGGACGGGGTAGATACGATGCAGTTTTTGCTTGGCTTGTAAGCGAATTGATCTTAATGAAAAACGAAGAGGCTAAAGGTGATCTCACCTTTAGCCTCTTTACGTCTGTTTTCTAATGGACTAACTTATTGGAAGATAACCCTCCTTATGGCTATACCATCGGCAAACTTGAGTTTCAGTATATAGACCCCGGCGGGTAAGCCCTGTCGTCGAAGGTCGTACTGGTGGTTATTGATATCGTAGTGTGCTCTTACAAAATGTCCATTGGCATCAAATACCTGGATCGCATCCATTGGCTGCTCAACACTAGTCGTGATGAATACGCGGTCAACAGAAGGATTAGGAGCAACGTTCACGTTTACTATTTCGTTATCTAAGATTTCCTCAGTGTTTACAAGGGCACACTCAGAAAGCTGTAGGCCTTGGCAGGCGCGAGGCGTATAGTAGTTGAAAATAGTGTCAATGTACGCTTGCGCCTTCATAGCTGACATGTCTGGGTTGGTTAACAAGCCATTCATGTGCAAGGTATCAGAGCTAAAGTCAGTGCCAAAGATCTGATTAACACCTGCGATAACCAGATCTAGTGTTGGCTTGTCCCACCAATCCCATGGACCTGATTCTAAGCGATTATCCGGTGCGATGAACGGATACATGTGCGCAGTAGCCAAAGTAGTAGGGGTTTGTCCTAAAGCGCTCAAGTCAACAGGAACGTCACTTAGGAATGCAGCAGTCTGCGTTAGCGCATCTGGCATATCCAGGACTGGCTGAAGGGCGTCATTAACGCCTAAAGCATTCGCCCGGCCATTGATGCCACGCGTACCGGAAACGAATACCACAAATTCCTGTGTGGTAGGTACGATTACCGGTCCATAGCCAAATGGTGCAAACGGGTCGGTCACCACATGGAAACCTACAGAGAATGGTTCGTCCACTGGCGACTCATCTCCTTCGATCCAAGTACTGTCACCTAAAGCGCCGCCCATGTTCACAGCCATGGCAAAATCAGATTCATACTCTGGCCAGTTTGGAATATTCAGGAAAGCTGGTTGGATACCGTAAGGGTCTCCATCCACGGCTTCTGTAACGAACGGCAACGCGGTCTCCGTATTAATGAATTTCGGAAGAGAACTGATTTCTTCATAACGATCGAGGAATGCAGCACCAGTAGAGATGTACCCACCTGTACCTTGGCCCCATGCTACGATACGCGTACCGTCTACACCGTAAGGATTACCGTCTTCAGCAACGGATTTACGTAGGAAACGCACACAAGTACGGAAGTCGATGATACCACGATAAGCCGCCTGCAAAAGTGTCGCTGTACGAATATTTTGGTCTTCTGCCGTAGGCAACCAACCAGCCCGATAGGTTGCAGCAATAGCCGTATACCCCATGCGTGCCAAACGGCGGCAAGTGTAAGCTACTGTTGAGTCTGTGCGTGACCCTGTGATCTGCCCGTTGAAGTACTGTGGCAAGAAACTACCGGTATGTAGATAAATAACGGTAGGACGTTCTGTTAAGTCATCACCAACTGGCGTGTAAACATCCATCACAAGAGGAATGGTGTCAGGGTCACCATTATTCATGGTAAGGACAGAAATGTTTTGTCCGTAAGGAATGTCTGTCTGAATATCAATTTGATCAAAGACTTCATCGACATAGCGCGTGTCTTGAGCTTGAACAAATTGGGTCAGTAGCAAACATAACCCGAAGGCAAGAATGTTAAATTGCTTCATAATGGAGATTTTAGTTACTTTTTCTTGAATTCGTAAAGTACAGAGAAGTAGGCCAGTCGTCCAATTCTAGGACCTCCGTAAGTCTGGAAGGTCTGGTTGTCCAGAATATTCGAGGCCCCTATTTTGAAAGTAGAGTTCAATCGTGAAACGTGCCAGTTGAACTGGGCGTCAAGCAGGTCGTACTGAGGAATAAATCCGGTAAACTGGGGTGATCCTTCGAAGATAAAGCCATCAATCCACTTATAATTGATGCTGAATCCGAAGTCGCGTAGGCGGAACAAGCCAAGGTTCAGCGGAATATTTCGACCTGAAATGCCAGCGTTAAATTTGTGTTCTGGCGTATTGAAAGCCGGAATGATCGGGTCATCCGTTTTAGAGTTCAAACGGTTCCAGGAATAATTCCCGTTTAGCACATAGTAATTGCTGAAGTAATAATTCAGACCAATGGAAAAGCCTTGAGTTGTTACTCGATCGGTTGCATTAGCAGCGATCCTGTAGACTTGTGCACTGACCAAATCATTGAATACATTGTCGAATGTGGCATCTACGCCAAGGTTAAACCCGATGAAGTCACGGTAAAAGCTATAGTAATAGGTTGCGTCCACATAAAATTGCTCCAGGAAAGTAGATCGAAATCCAGCTTCCAGGGTACGTACACGCTCCGGCCGTATTGGCGCGACATTGAAATAGTCTAATTGGTTAACATCATCGGTATTAAGGAAATCTCTTAAAGATTCAATAGTCAGTAGACTATCAAAACCGTTCAGGTTACCGAGAAGTACTGCTCGTCCAACATTATAGTTGAGGTACTGATCCGCTAATGTCGGATTCCGAATCGCTGAAGAGAACGACAAGCGCATGGTGGTATTCTCACCTGGGACATAAACCAACGATGCTGCTGGAGAAAACAGGAAGTCAAAGTTCTGGTTCTTATCCAAGCGCATTGTGCCACTTATTCTAAGGTTCCCGTTGAATTCAATCGTACCACCACCATAGATACCGTATTCATAGGTGTCTATATTTCGTCCCATGGTATCGAGCAGGATGGACCCGCGCGAGTCTGGAGTAAATAATCGACCACTTGCTCCAACCCGCAGGTCAAGATCGGAAATGGAACCACGTGATACCAAATTAGTGAATTGGTATTCTCCCTGAGCATGGTAAAGCGCAGACTTATCGTAGAAACGAGTCCCCCCTTCAGTAAAGGAGATTTTGGAAGTGATATTGTCGAAAACTGCATTGAATCGTTCGGTACCAGGCTCATAAAACTCCACCGCGTCGACGATAGGGTCAGCCCGGTTGGCAAAACCTTGAGCATCTTGGTGCCAGAAAAATAGGCTGTCAACGATATCTGGACGTTGAATGAATGCATCTAGTGCATTACGGAACCCTTCTGGATCTCCAGGAAAATCAATAATGGATGGATAATCTTCATCTGCTTGTAAAAGGGGAACCACCTGTGTGTTCCAGTATGCAGTATAAGAACTTCGCCAAAAACGATCCTCCTTCGCCCGGTCCTGGAGTAACAGTGCTGTGAAGTATGGATCGTAGGAGTTGCCTGCGTCCTCATGTGTCATATAGACGCGGAAGAAATAGGTGTCATGTTTTCTAAGCTCCAGCCGGTGCTGGAAAAACTGGATATCGCGCAAGCTGTAGCGGTTATCTCCCTGATAGACCGTTGTGCCATTGCTATAATTCGAGGACATGATCAAGGTGGGAGAGCCAAGGTCTTGTTCTGGGCGCAAACGCCAATGTAAAGCGACTCCTAATTTTAGATTGTCCGAATCATAATCTACAATATCCTGCTCTCTGTAGCCCTGTCGGTGAATTACCCCTAAGCCAGGAAAGGCCAATACTCCACGAAAATCGTTAGGATTGGCAAATTCATCGCCGTAAATATTGACCGCATCAAAACCACCGGGGTTGTCAGCAGCACTCTCTGTATCAAAAACGGGGTCAAAGTTATTTGCTACCCAGTCGTCAGCCTGGAAGTAAGAAAAATTGATTTTATAGTTAAGTACTTCGGCACCATTATCAGTACTTACCAGATTATCCGCCCAGCGTAGACCTCCTTCAAATAGTGTCCGCTCACCGCCTTTAGCCATGATGGACAACCCCTTATGGAAGAATGGATCTTTAGTTTCCATGCTGATTACACCATTGAAGGCATTCGGTCCATAGAACGCCGAACTGGCGCCAATGATCAGGTTGACCCGGTTTACATCTAATTCCGATGACCCCAGGAAATTACCTAGAGAGAAGTTCAGTCCGGGCGACTGGTTATCCACGCCATCAATCAGTTGCAGTGAGCGCACTGGGCTCGTGCTATTAAAGCCCCGGGTGTTAATAATCTTAAAACCAAGGCTAGCAGCCGTCAAGTCCACCTCTTTCAACGAACCAAGGCCGTCGTAGAAATTAGCTGCCGGTGTTTCCTTGATCGCGATGTTATCCAGCGTTTCAACAGTCAGTGCAGACTGCCGCTGGCGCTCTCCGATACGTCGCCCCTTTACCTCTACCGTTGCAATCATCACCGCATCTTCCGATAGCTGGACCTTGATCGGCTCAACGACGGACTCTACCAACAACTCCGTCTCGGCATATCCAGTGTAGGAAAAAACAAGAAGGAAAGGAGGACTGGCACTAGTGGTGAAGTTAAAGGTTCCGTCAAAATCAGTGACGGTTCCTTCCGTAGTGCCTTTAATGAGTACGGTGGCACTGATTAGCGCCTCTCCGCTCTCGACGTCGGTTATTTCTCCACGTACTACAGTTTGCGCCTGAAGCACATTACCGATGCCGAGGAATAGAATAAAATTAATAATAAAGAGGGTAGATGAAAATTTCATATTATTTCCCACTGCTAAAATGATCAAAAATTCGGTTGGTGCCGCCAAATTAGTGAATTTTCGCTATTAGCTGCTTTTTATCGAGGCAATTTTATCACCCCAGGAGACAGTCTTAACTATTTCGCGAATTTGGCTTATATATCAACTTGTTCGCACTTACCAATCCTTCGTTTTACTCACATTTCAGGTTTTAGGCGATTGGTGTACTGGGGTAGAATTCGGCGATTCTGAAGCGACTGCTTTTTCGATATAGCAATGCAGCGGAAAAGCCAATCAGTGTGCCTAGTAAAGCCCCAATACAGATGTCGATAGGGTAGTGGACGCCCACATATACTTGTCCAAGCGCAATGCTGGCGGCCCATAGTAACAATACATTGCGCCAGCGCCCCCAAAGTCGTCCCCAGGTGAGGAATAACAAGGTAGCCAAGGCAAAGTGATTGGTGGCATGAGAGGAAGGAAAACTATAGCCTCCTCCGCAGCCCGCTACAATTCTTGCTGGTGGGTTTAGGGTAGTTTCATTGCAAGGGCGAGCCCGTTGCACGGTTTTTTTGATGAGTTGACTGCTAGTCAGGTCAGATACGCCAATCGTTAGGCCAATCAACAAAAGAAGAGGAATACACTGCAGGCGATAACGCCAAATCAGTAGGGCAACTGCTAGTAGATACAGAGGTATCCAGGTGGTTTTATTGCGCCACCAAGGCATGATAGCGTCTAACCAGTCGCTCTGCCAACCATGATTTATCCATTCAAACAAGCCATAATCGATGGCTAGAATGCTGTCCATAAATAGATGCTGAGAATTCCTAGGGCGTGAATATACAAGGCTTTTCTGATTCTCATAAAGATTCGGCACTCCGATCATGTTTCGAGATATAGTATCGCGGGGTCAAAAAGCAGCAGTTTTTATATCGACCGGACTCTAGCATTCAAGCTGAAGAAAAGCATTTCCTACCTTTGCGGCGTTTGCACGTTGATAAGTAAGAGAGCATAAAATCAAATCAAATTGGCACTAATTAAGTCTATTTCCGGCTTCCGGGGAACCATCGGTGGTAAAGCAGGGACCAACCTCACACCAGAAGATATTGTACAAAGTACCGCTGCTTACGGGGCTTGGTTACTTCAACGGAGTGTCCCTGCTAAAGTGATCATTGGCCGTGATGCCCGGCCTTCCGGAGCAATGGTGTCAAGTTTGGTTAGCGCAAGTTTGCAAAGCATGGGGATTGATGTAGTTGATCTTGGCTTGTCCACAACGCCGACCGTTGAGATGGCCGTGACAAAGTTAGAAGCCGGCGGAGGGATTATCCTTACGGCCAGCCACAATCCTAAAGAATGGAACGCGCTAAAGCTACTTAATGAGAGAGGAGAATTCATCAACGCTGCGGATGGCGCTTCTTTACTCCAATTATTAGCTGCAGGGGAAATAAATTACGCTTTAGTCGACCGAATAGGGAGCTATAGCACACAGCATAAGCTTTTGACGCACCATATAGTGGAGGTCTTAAAACATCCGCTGGTTGATGTGGAAGCCATTAAGGCTGCATCATTTCGCCTGGTATTAGATGCGGTAAACTCCACCGGAGCCATCGCCATTCCGGCCTTGCTAGAAGCCTTGGGTTGTGAAGCGATGGTATTGAATGGTGAAATGAACGGTGAATTTGCCCACAATCCTGAACCTTTACCCCAGCATTTAGAAGAGCTCTGTGAGGTAATGAAGAGTGACTCTTTTCACTTGGGTGTGGCGGTAGACCCTGATGTAGATCGGCTGGCTCTAGTTGGCCCTGGCGGCCGGTGGATTGGTGAAGAATACACCTTGGTAGCGGTAGCCGACTATGTATTGCCGCAAACACCGGGCCCGGTTGTGTCCAATATGTCTTCCAGCCGGGCGCTGCGTGATTTGGCCAATAGTCATGATTGTTCCTACTATGAAAGTGCGGTTGGTGAAGTAAATGTTGTTGCGAAGATGAAAGAGGTAGGCGCGGTTATTGGTGGTGAAGGGAATGGCGGCATTATTGACCCCGCACTCCACTATGGTAGAGATGCGTTGATCGGCCTTGCTTTGGTATTGTCTCATATGGCGCGAACCGGCAAATCAATTAACGCGTTGCGCGATGGCTACGTGGACTACCATATGGTAAAAGATAAGCTAGTCTTGCGCCCTGAATGGGACATTACTGCCAAGTTAGGACAAGTCATAGAAAAATATCGGAACGAAGATATTAGCACCATTGACGGTGTGAAAATTGATTTCCCTCATGGCTGGGTACATCTAAGGCAGTCCAATACTGAGCCCATTATGCGGATTTACTCGGAAAGCACCTCTTTGGAAAAAGCACAAGCATTGGCTGAACAACTTAAGGCTGATTTTGAATAAGTGATCCAACTAGATTACCAAGCAGTCAAAATACATGAAGGTTTCTTCATTTTTCATAATTTTGACTCGGACTAGGAATTGAAGAACCTCCATTAAATGAGAAGGCATGCCCAATACCACCACCTCGTTGACTGCCCTTGAAGAGTATTTCGCTCCTTTTCGCGAACGTGTCTTGGGAGCGGACCTACGCTTTACCACACCTTTTGGTGAAATGCCTTTGGTATATGCCGACTGGACGGCTAGTGGCCGCTTATATCGTCCAATCGAAGACCGGATGATGAATGAGCTGGCACCATTTGTAGGTAACACCCATACAGAAACGACAATTACCGGTTCCGCGATGACGATGGCGTACCATCACGCCAAGAAGGTGATTAAGCAGCATTGTGGTGCAGCGGAAAAAGATGTCCTGATTTCTTCGAATTCCGGCATGACTGGCGTGGTGAACAAGTTTCAACGCATTTTGGGCTTGAAGCTTCATGAGAAGTTTAGAAAGCAATTGACAATAGCGCGAGAAGATCGCCCGGTGGTTTGTTGCAGCCACATGGAGCATCATTCTAATCAAACTTCCTGGCTCGAGACCATAGCTGAAGTCGTAGTCATTGAACCCAATAGTGAAGGCCTAATGGACTTGGACCATTTGGCGGCCTTACTAGAACGGTATCGTGAACGCGAGCTGAAAATCGCCGCGATCACCTCTTATTCTAATGTGACCGGAATTGGTACACCCTACTATCAGGTAGCAGAGATGATGCACCGAGCTGGCGGCCTATGTTTTGTCGACTTTGCTTGTTCCGCTCCCTACGTTGATATCAATATGCGACCAGAAAATGAGTTGCAGCAGCTCGATGCTATCTATTTTTCACCGCATAAGTTTCTAGGAGGCCCCGGAACAGCCGGCGTGCTGATCTTTGACCCAAAGCTTTATAACAATCGGATACCAGACAACCCTGGAGGAGGAACAGTAGACTGGACCAACCCTTGGGGAGAGCATAAGTACCTGGAGTCTATTGAAGCTCGAGAAGATGGCGGAACACCTGCTTTCCTACAAACGATAAGGACTGCCTTTTGTGTGCAACTCAAAGAGCAAATGGGAAGCGACCAAATGTTGCGTCGAGAAGAGGAGATTCTTGAACGGGTCTGGGAGCGCTTGGAACCGATCCCTGATTTGCATATTCTAGCCGGACAACATCGCGAACGCCTAGGCGTCATTTCTTTCTATATTGATCAGCTGCACTATAATTTGGGTGTACGACTCTTGAATGATCGTTTTGGGGTTCAGGTCCGCGGGGGCTGTTCTTGTGCAGGCACCTACGGACATTATCTCTTGAATGTTGACCAGCACTATTCCCATTCTATTACCGATAAGATCAACACGGGTGATTTGACAGAAAAACCTGGTTGGATCAGGATGTCTATTCATCCGGTAATGAGCAATGAAGAAGTGGATTACCTTTTGGATGCAGTTGTTGCACTGGCTCAGAACCACCAAGAGTGGGCCATCGATTATAAATACAATAACCGGACGAACGAATTTTTGCACTGCTCAGACGCTGGTTATGAAGCTCAATTAGTGGCAAATTGGTTCTCAATGAAATTCGATTAAATTGGAGCGAATCTACTTTGACAATGCTGCCACAACACCCTTAGACGAGCGTGTTGTGGATGAAATGGCCGCTTTGATGCGGACTCATTTTGGAAACCCATCTTCTATCCATGCGGAAGGCCGTCAATCCCGAACATTTATCGAACAAGCTCGACGAACTGTTGCGCAGCATTTAAATGCTTCGATTGGTGAAATCTTCTTCACCTCTGGCGGGACGGAAGCTAACAATATGGCGCTCAAATGCGCTGTGCGAGACCTCGGCGTGGAACGTATTATTAGTTCTCCTACAGAGCATCATTGTGGCTTACACACTTTCGAGCGACTGGAAAAGGACACCTCAGTAGAAATCGTTTACCTTTCGATTTCACCCTTAGGGCACCCTGATCTAGATCAACTTCGGGAGCTCTTGTCGACAAGCAAAGAAAAGACGTTGGTGTCTTTGATGCATAGTAACAATGAAATTGGCACCATGATCAACCTGGGCGAAGTGTCTTCGATCTGTCGGGAACATGGCGCCTATTTTCATAGCGACACGGTACAAACAATGGGATATTTCCCCATTGATGTGGAAGCCACTCCGGTGAGTTTTTTATCTGGGGCCGCGCATAAATTTTATGGTCCCAAAGGCGTTGGATTCATCTATGTCAACGCAGATAATTTAATCCAGCCTTACATGGATGGTGGTGCACAAGAGCGCAATATGCGTGGTGGTACCGAAAACATCTATGGCATTGTGGGTATGGCCAAGGCTTTAGACCTTGCCATTGAGGAACGCTCCGAAAGGGAAACTGCTATTCGAGCTGTGCGCGATTATTTGAAAGCGCAAATCGCAGAGCACCTCCCTATGGCAACCTATAATGGAGATGTTGATAATGGGCATTACAAAGTGCTCAATATGGCTTTTCCAGCCTCACCGATGAGTGAGTTGTTGCTGCTCAATCTGGATATTCACGGTATTAGCGTGAGCGGCGGTAGTGCATGTAGTTCTGGCTCTGATACTGGATCACATGTAATTCGGGCATTGAAGGGTCCTGACGACACAGCGGCCAATATCCGGGTCTCCTTTTCGCATCACAACACAAAGGAGGAAGTGGAAAAACTGGTAGGCGCCCTCCGAGAAATTCTTGTGCCGTAGTTTATTGCATTATTTATAAAGGAAAGCGGGTCAAGGATCGATCGATCCTTGACCCGCTGGCACTTACAGAAGCCTGGCTTCCAGGTTCTCTTTCTACTCTTCCTCTGTTGGTTTCAGCAAAGCCATATACACTGGAAAGTGATCACTAAATCCTCCAATGTAGTTGCCACCGGAATAGGTACGGAATGGGTAACCCTGGAAGTGACCCGATTTCTGCACCAGATAGGTTGGGTTAAATATGTACGACTCGTAATAACGATAACCCGTTTGATCCTCAGACAGGAAGTTATCACTGATGATGAGCTGGTCAAACAAACTCCAGGCGTCGCGATAAGCGGTGGTCCCCATGCCTCTGCGATAGTACGCCCACATCGGGTTGTAATAGTCGCCATCGCGGACTTGTCGTTCCTTCCCTTTCGCATCTAAGACCTGTGCAACACTAGGGGAGGTGGGGTCGTCATTTAAGTCACCCATGAGAACAAATTTGGCGTCCGGGTAAATTTGCCGCAATGAATCAGTTAGCATTTTGCAGCGTAAGGCTCCAGCGTTGCGCAAGTGTGCAGTAGCGGCTTCTCCTCCGCGCCGCGACGGCCAGTGATTTACCATCACAAACAACTTCTCTCCATCAAATTCGCCGCCGACCAAGAGAATATCGCGAGTAAAAATACGTGTTGAGTCATCTCTGTAAATCAACAATGGAACGGCACGACTTTCTGTGACCTCAAAATACTTTGGGTTATAGAGCAAGCCCACATCAATGCCCCGGAAATCTGGGCTATCGTAATGCACGATTTGGTAGTTGCGGTCCGCAATCCGGGGATGAGCGACTAAATCTTCCAGAACAGAGCGGTTTTCTACTTCGCAAACACCCAATAATGCGACACCATCGGGCGTCAGTTCAGTGCCTGCTTGCGCGATTACCCGCGAGAGGTTATTGAGTTTTTCCTGGTACACAGCCGAATTATATAAATTGGATCCCGCAGGCGTAAATTCCGTATCATGTACCTCTGGCGTATCGATGGTATCGAAAAGGTTTTCCAGATTGTAAAAACCGATCAGGCCAATCTTATAGGTTTGTTCTTGTGCTGAAACCGGACTAATCGCCAGCAAAATAGCTGCTACACAGACAGTGTTAATGAGGAATTTAATCATTCGCTTGAAACGTTGTTCTATCCTTGAGACGCAAATTCGCGGACAAAGTACCGCATTTTTATCCCAATTGCCTTTTAAGTTTGTGTTAATTTTTCTGGCGATCGGCTAATTGGCAGCATAGAAATATTAACTTTGCCCCGCGTTTTTACACTCAAAAGTTTCTATGACACATTCGAGCATTTCCGTGGTGAAAGCCACCCTTGCCCTTTTGCTCTTTGTTTGTCTTTCTTCCACTCTAGCAACTGCCCAGACGACAATTACTGGAACCGTTCTCGATGAACGGTCTGGTGATCCTGTGACTGGTGCAGAAGTACGGGCTTTAGGAGAGACAGCAACGACAGACGCCTTTGGCGGGTTTGAACTCAAAGTCGCCGTGGCTCAAGGGCAAACAATCCTATTAACGATAGCCCAAGACGGCTATCGATCCCACGAAGAAGAACTGACCTCTAACGGGTCGGGCTACCTCAACGCCGGGCGCATTCGCATACAAGGCTCCGGGAGCATTGACCAAACGATTACAGACGAACTAATTCCAACCATTACACTGAGTAGTGATGACTTGGAAGGAGGAAGTGGCGGCGCCCAAAACATCTCAGGTGTTTTGACTGCCTCCCGGGATGCCTTTGTTTCTGCAGCGGCCTTTACCTTCGGCCCGGCACGATTCAACATTAGAGGCTATGATGCCCAGTACACCAACATTTTGATGAATGGCGTACCCGTGAACGACCTGGAAACAGGCCGGGTCTTCTGGAGCTCATGGGGCGGACTTAATGATGTGATGCGTAACCGCAGCAACGTTATTGGCTTGGGAACGGCCTCTTTCTACTATGGTGGAGTTGGCGGCACCTCTGCCATTGATACTCGTGCATCCAACCAACGTAAGCAATTACGGGTATCCTACGCGGTGAGTAATCGGACCTATCGCAACCGTTTGATGGCCACTTACAACACTGGCATGATGGAAAGCGGGTGGGCGGTTAGTCTGTCTGCTTCGCGCAGATGGGCCGAAGAGGGTTATATCGACGGCACCTTCTACGACGCGTACTCTTACTTCCTCTCAGTCGACCGCAAGGTGAATGATCAGCATACGCTGAATCTTACTGCCTTTGGCTCACCGGTGCGTAGAGGTAAGATCACCGGCGCTGTCCAGGAGTTGTATGACCTCGCCGGCACCAATTACTACAATGCGAATTGGGGGTATCAAAACGGAGAGAAACGCAATGCCCGGGTGCAGGATATTCACCAGCCAATGGTTATCCTACGCCATGACTGGAATATCACGGAGAACCTCAATCTCAGTACTTCCCTCGCTCACATGACTGGCCGAACAGGGAATTCTGCATTGGATTGGTATGAAGGACCTGATCCACGTCCAAATTATTACCGCTATTTGCCTTCCTTCATCGAAGGGCCGCAGGCAGCTGTAGTTGAAGACTTGCTCCGCAACAATGAATCGGCGCGGCAGATCAACTGGGATCAGATGTACCAGATCAACTACAACAGCTTTCAGACAATCGAAGATGCCAATGGGATTGCAGGCAACACAGTAAGTGGCCGGCGCTCCCAGTACATTATTGAGGATCGCAGAACTGACGTTACTCGTAGTTCTTTCAACACTACCTTGGAAGCCTTTTTGAATGACCGAGTCACCATTCACGGTGGCTTGACCTATCAACAGCAAGAAACGGAGAACTACAAGTTGATCGACGACTTGCTCGGCGGCGAATTCTATATCGATATCGACCGCTTTGCAGAGTTTGATAGCTCAGGAGCCTTCATTCAGAACAATGTAGATGTGCCGAACAGAATTATTCGGGAAGGAGATCGCTTTGGTTACGACTTCACTTACCATATTCAACAGGCCAGTGCTTGGATGCAAATGGATGTGAGCCTTCCTCGGGTCGACTTCTTTGTAGCGGCACAAGGTGGCAACAGCCGGTTTTGGAGAGAGGGTAATGTGGCGAATGGTAAATTCCCGACCACCAGCGCAGGAGATAGTGAGCGCTTGAGTTTTGGCGAATACGCAGCAAAAGCGGGAGTCACTTACAAACTCGACGGTCGGAACTATATCCTGTTAAACGGCGCCTATCAGGCTCGTTCGCCTTATGTCCGCGATGCTTTTGTGAGCCCTCGTACGCGAAACCAGCAGGTTGACAACCTGACGCAGGAGAAAATCCTGTCGGTAGAGGGTGGCTACCTACTACGCTCGCCGAACATCAAGGCTCGTGCGATCGGTTACTACACGCGCTTCCAAGATCAGATATATAATCGGAGTTTCTTCCTGGATAATGCTATACGTACAGATGACGGAACCCGAGGTGGTTTTGTTAATTACATCATGAATGGCATTAATACCGAGCACATGGGGGTTGAGTTGGCCGTTGAAGCAAAGATCACACCGGCTTTACGGGCAAGTGCAGTGGCTGCTATTGGTCAATACATATACACCAATCGTCCTACAGCTACGGTATACCTTGATCAATTAGCCGCGCAGGTAAGTGAGCAAACAGTTTACATCCAGAATTTCTACGTTGCCGGCACACCGCAGCAAGCATATACCTTCGGCCTAAGCTATAACAGCCCGGACTATTGGTTTGCCAACATCAACTTTAACTACTTCAATCAAACCTATCTGGATTTCTATCCAGAGCGCCGGACTACTGCCGCTGTTTCCTATGTAGATGACCCGCAGGTGCAGCAAGAAGTGGTGACACCGGATAGCCCATTATGGAATGAGATTATTGATCAGGAAAAGGTGCCAACAGCCTTTACCATCGACTTCTTTGGTGGTAAGTCCTTTAAGTTCAACGATGTTTACCTCTATCTTAACGTAGGAGTGAGCAATGTTTTGGACAAACAGGATTTCATCACCGGCGGATACGAACAATTCCGTTTTGACTTTGAAGGTAAAGATGTGGGCCGCTTTCCTAGCAACTACTTCTATCTCTTTGGTCGGACGTACTTTGTTAATCTGGCACTTCGACTCTGATCATAATTTTCAAATCAATTATTATCCACCGTTCATGCGGTGCTAAAATATCGACGACATGACATTGCGTCAATTCTTACCCTTAAGTTTTCTGTTCCTGGCCATTTTTGGTCTGGTTGCTTGTGTAGACCAAGATTTCGATGAGCCACCGGTAAGACAGTTACCTAGCCTGAGCGCGAATGCTACCATCCAGCAAGTGAAGGACTTGCATACTCTAGGTGGCACCGCTGCTGAAATTACGGAAGACTGGATTATTGCCGGCACAGTAGTGGCCGATGATGAGAGCGGCAATTTCTATCAGCAGATCATTATTGAAGATGAAACAGGTGGCGTTGCTGTACGCATGCGTAGTACTGGCTTGTACACGCTTTATCCAGTCGGTACCGAAGTTTTCGTGAAGATGAAGGGACTATTCATTGGTGATTTCGCGAACTTCTACCAAATTTCTGGCGACGCCGATGGTAACACTATTGACAGTGCATTGATACCTGAATTCGTGGTTGCAGGTGAAGCGGATAAAACCGTGACTCCCACTGCAACTACCTTAGATGATATCCTTGGTAATCAAAGTACATTCGACGACTTGCTCAGCCGTTTGATCATTTTGGAAGATGTCCAGTTTGCGGGCGTTGACCTTGGTGACACTTATGCCACACCAGGCGGAGGTTCAGGAAGTAACCGTACCATTGAGGATTGCTTCGGCAACACGATTGTGATTCGCAATAGCGACTTTGCTGATTTTGCGGGCGACCCAATTCCCGAAGGAAACGGCACTATGACTGCTGTACTTAGCCTGTTCGGTAACACGCCCCAATTGTTGATCCGCTACGCATCGGATACCGATTTCCTCGGTGATCGCTGTGGCACCGGTGGACAGAATGGCGACCTTATTACCATTGCCGACGTACGGAGTGCTTATGCAAGTGGAACCACATCCGGTCCTGCAGACAGCAAGATTCGCGGCGTAGTCATTAGCGACCGTGTCAATGGCAACACCAACGGCCAAAATGTAGTGGTGCAGGACGGTACAGCAGGCATTGTTGTTCGTTTCACCAGTGACCATGCGTTTAACCTGGGTGACGAAATTGAAGTAAATATTAGCGGACAAGAACTGAGCGACTTCAACGGCCTGGTACAAGTAAATAATGTGCCGCCATTTAGTGGCTCTACGATTGGAGCGGGTACCTTACCGACGCCACGCGACGCAACCATTAGCGAGATTCTCAGTAATGCCGACGCATGGGAATCCACACTAGTACGCATCGTTGATGCAACGCTATCCGGCGGAGCTACCCTTGCTGGGAATCTCACCGTAAGCGATGCCACAGGTTCCATATCTATGTTCACTTTTAATGGAGCCAGTTTTGCCAACCTGCCAATACCTACCGCCGCAGGTAATTTGACCGCTATCGTTTCCGACTTCAATGGCCCACAAGTTATTGCCCGGAATGCTGACGATATAGACTTTGAAGGTGGAGGTGGAGGTGATCCTACCATGATCTCTGCAATGGAACTCCGAACGCTTTTCGGAAGTGGAGCCAGTTCTGTCCCTGCTGCCAAGCTGCTACGCGGCATTGTTATCTCGGACACGGACAACGGTAACCTCACTGGCCGTAATGTCGTTATTCAAGATGAATCAGGTGGAATCGTAGTTCGGTTCGCAGACGACCATAATTTCGCTCTTGGCGAAGAGGTGGAAATAAATATATCGCTGCAGGAATTGAGTGAGTTTGCCGGGTTATTACAGGTAAACAATGTGCCAAATGGCAATGCCTCTTCCTTCGGACCAGCTACTTTGCCAACTCCCCGTCAGACCTCCATTGAAGAGTTGCTGTCCAACCTGGAGACTTGGGAGTCTACACTAGTTGAAATCAGCGATGTCTCCTTTGCGTCTGGAGGGACATTCGATGGCTCACAGACCATCGATGACGGCACCGAAACTATGGAACTGTACACGCGTGCACAAGCAACATTTGCCGGAGCGACTTTACCTACGGGCGAGTTTACATTGATTGCCATTGTTTCTCAATTTAATGATCCACAGGTAATCATTCGGAATTTGTCTGACATCATGCAGTAAACGACTGTAGTGATCGAGTGATTTATTCGGGGATCGTTGCAAAACAACGATCCCCGAAATTGTTTCCAAATGGACGTGATAAGGAGATGGCTAGAATAGAAAAGAACTCCTTCCAATTCAAACAATTTACGGTCAATCAAGAGCGATGCGCGATGAAGGTCGGCATTGATGGTGTACTGCTAGGGGCATGGTCAACCGTAGAAGGGAGGAGTAGGGCATTAGACATTGGTACGGGAACCGGCTTAATCGCCTTGATGGTGGCCCAGAGAAACCGGTCGTTGCAGGTAGATGCGATCGATATTGATGAAGCCGCTGCAGGACAGGCTCAGGAAAATGTAGCAGCTAGCCCCTTCACTAAGCAGATAATGGTGCATTCAAGCGCCATACAAGAATTTGCCACGCAATCCAGCGAACAGCGTTATGATCTCATCGTCAGTAATCCCCCCTTTTTCACGGGTGGGGTGCTGTCAAGCAATCAGAACCGGGCTAGTGTCCGTCATACGGTTAAGCTATCCCACCAAGATTTACTGCGATCTGTCCAATATTTATTGACAAGTGACGGGAGTTTCTGCCTGATATTGCCATTGTTGGAGGGGCTGCGGTTCAAAGAATTGGCGGCAAGCTATCAATTGCAAACAGTACGGCAAATGGCTATCCATCCCAGGCCTGGACGGCCTGCGAACCGTTTGTTGTTAGAGTTGAAGAAAGGAAAAGAAGTGATCAAAGAATCTTCAATGACCCTCTATGCAGAGGAGGAGGGCAACGCCTGGAGCTTGACTATGCAGCAGCTAACACAAGCCTTCTATCTTAAGTTATAAGTGAGTTGGGATAGGAAAGAAGCAAGCTTGACGAAAAACGGGAAACTGGCAATCAGTTTCCCGTTTTTCGATCATATCCTATGAAGCGGCTTCGGCTGCCTCTGTCTCGTTGATAATGCGCTTGGCAACATCCAGAATTGTAGTATCTGACAAGCTCACGACGCCACCATCAGGGCCTGGTTGCACATGCTTGCCGGTAAAATCACCTTCACCAAATTTATTGGCCCCGAAGTAATTTCTTACTGTCTGTTCTTCGACTCCAATCTCGTCTGCGATGCGTTTTACGCTGCCGGTTGGCAGGCGATGCTTGATGTCTCTCAGCTCAGCAAAAGTAATATTCATAAGCGATTGATTTAATTAAGAACTAATTTCTTTACCGAAATATACAAAGCTTGCCATATTTCTGCAATACTCTCCAGTAAAAATGAGATCGAAAATTTTATCAAGCACATAGTTGATAAAATATCTTTTGGAAGCGTCGCGAAAAGCGCTGACACTTTACTACCTATCAAAGAAGTGCTCAGAAAGTCTCAAGCAGCTCCACTTTGGCCGTAATTACTATAACTTAATTAAATGGAAAACACCCCAGTCGCCTTCTTGGTTCGATAAAACCAGGTAATAGGGCCCGGAGGTAAGGGCACTGAGATCGAGCTCGTCATTGTCAAGTGTGCCGCTTAGCATTTTGCGTCCCCAGGCATCCACTACCAATAGGTCCCAGGCAGAGGCGCTCTCTGGCAATCCGCTTATGTGAAGGACATTTTGCGTGGGCATGGGGAATAGATGAACTTCAGCCAAGGCAGGAGAATTCTTAATTCGTGTAATGGAGGCAAACAGCCATTCGTAGGCTGCTGGAAACTCACGCGCCCAGTACCATTCACTGTGTTGCCCGTCGGCATGCGTCAGCAGGAATAACTCCTGCTCAGCAAAACCAGCATCGATCAAAGTGCTCTGCATGTTATTGAGGTCAGTTACCATTGTGGCACTTTCTTGCTCACCGGCAACAAAATAGATCCGTACATCTTCCTCTTTGCCCGTTTGCATTACATAGTCATAAATATCGGTAGTAAACCAAAGGCTAGGGGAGAACACCCCTGCTTTGCTAAAGACATCTTGATGCCGAATAATGCCATACAAGGAAATCAGTCCACCAAGACTGGAGCCCATAATCCCCGTATGCTCTCGTTCAGGTTTGGTGCGATAGTTCGCATCGACGTGTGGCTTTAGTGTTTCCACAATAAAATCCATATAGGCCGCACCTTCACCGCCGCCATATTGCGGGTTAGACCAAGGGGTGTACTCAGATAATCGGGTGGCCCCACCATTTTCGATTCCTATAACAATGATGCCATCATCACCTTGCTCAAAGAGTTGATTAAGGCTCTCATCTACCTCCCATTCACCACTAAAACTAGTCGCGTCATCGAATAGATTCTGCGCATCATGCATGTATAAAACGGGGTAGTCCTGCTGTGTCGATTCATAATCAGGAGGTAAATAAACCCAGATGCGGCGGTAGCGGTCAAGCTGAGGCATATAGAAGTTTGGTGCTAATATGTCCACATTCGCTGCGGCTGTTGAGGAGCCAACTGTTTGATCCTCCCAACTTTGAATGACCACATTGATTGTCAAGGGCTCGCCGTCATAATTGATTGTTCGATTTGGAAGGAATCCGCCTTGGGCATTCCCTTCTACTGTATTCCAAGAACCGCGAGTAAACTTGTATCCATATGTACCTGCTGGTAAATCAAGAGTGATACTTGGCACTCCTGATGGATTTGGCAGAAGCTCATAGGTAGCGTTGTCAGCCTGCCAATCATTGAAGTCGCCAGCTACGTGAAATTGACTGTTTTCGGGAGTGTTCCCCGGTAACAATACCAGTTCGAAAGTCAATTGAGCAGCCAAGCAAGCTGGGCTCAAAAAAAGGACTAAAAAGAGGAGGCGAATATTTTGAGGTGATAACATATATGATCGTTTTTGGATTATTCTGAATAACAGACCTGCTTGACCCAACCCTTTTTGTCATATGGACGGTCTAGCCAAGGGAAGAACCGAAAGAAGTTGAAAATGCGGGATAAAATGCCCAATTTTAGACACGCAAATGTCTAAATATTTATCGAATGAAATTAGCAAAATCACAACTCTTACTGATCGTTGGCCTTTTGCTCAGCGCGCTCCCTCTGACAGCACAAAACACGGCTGGCCCGGATCAAATCGAATTACGAAGCGGGAAGGTCGTTAGCGGTACTATTATCGAGTATCAGCCTGGAAGCTTTGTGAAAATGCAGCTTGCCGAAGGGCACATTGAAACTTTTCCTGCCGAAGCAGTCATGCAAATCCGCCAGGCGGGTATAGCATCGGACGGTGATGTAGAATCGGTTACGCTAGATGATGTCACCAACCCAGACCTAAGTGATCTGCGAAGTGCGATCTATTTAAAAGATGGTGGCGTGTACTACGGCGAAATCCTGGAGTATGAGCAAGACAGCCATGTAATGATCAAGCTGGAAGATGGCGCCACGCTCGTCATCGATCAGCGTGACATTGACCACATCGGCTATGAAGGGGAAGAAATGCTCAATCAGACCAGGCGAGTGCGTGAACGCAGGGTACGGTCAAAGCCTGTGTATGCCTTCCGCGAACGGGGTACTTTCCACTGCACCAGTTTTGCTTTTTCTTTTGGCCGTCGCGATGTTGGAAATGATATTCTAATTGACCCATTTGGTGGGGGTGGTGGATCGCTGCAAGGTGAAAAAACTGCCATCGGCTTCAATATCCAGCATGTCAGTGGCTACCAATTCAATCGCTGGGTAGGTACAGGACTCGGGGTAAGCTACGATGGCTATGATCTAGAAGAGGGAGAAGCGATGCTTACCTTATTCGGTCATTACAGGGCTTACCTAACGAAAAAGATCGTATCACCTTTCGTCAGCATGAATGTTGGTTATGGCTTTGCCTTGACGAATAGTAATCAAGGTATCGTTGAAGCAGAAGGTGGCCTAATGTTGCACCCTGAGTTAGGGTTGCGATTAGGTGCCAGTGCAAAAGCCAACTTTACGATGACCGTTGGTTATAGAATCCAGGATGCTTTTTATACTCAGGAGTTTCCATTTAATGGAGATATCGAATATCGCGATCTACAGTATCGACGCTTTTATTTTAGTTTAGGTCTACTTTTTTAATAGCAGGACAAAACACGAACCCGCGCATTGGCTAAGGACTCAAAGACATACACTGAGCAAGAGTTGGTAGAAGGTTGTGTAGCAAATAAACGGCTACATCAGGAGCTTTTCTATCGCAAATACTTTCCGACCATGTTTCGGATGTGCCAGCGTTATGCCAATAACCGAGAGGAGGCTTTGGAGATTGTCAATGCGGGCTTTCTGAGGGTTTTTCAAAAATTACACACCTTTTCGTTTAAAGGATCCCTGGAAGGGTGGGTGAGGCGCTTGGTATTTCATTGCCTGGCCGACTATTATCGCAAGCACGATCGCAAAATGCGTTTCCTGGCAATCGAAGACCGCGATAGTCCAACAGGAGCAACACCTTTGCAAAACCTATATTTTGAAGATATCGTTACGCTGGTAGATAAACTGCCCAATGCAACCCGAGAAGTATTCTGGTTGTATGCCGTGGAAGGCTATACACATGCCGAAATCGGCGATAAGCTCGGAATCAGCTCGGGCACATCGAAATGGCACTTATCCAATGCTCGCAAAAAATTAAGAGAATTAGTGAACCAGCATTATTACAATCGTAACCAGTATGCAGGATAGGCAACATAGTGATATCGATCCGGTATTTATCGACAATGCCTGGAGTCGGATGGAGGAGCAGCTGGACATAGCCATGCCAGTGCAAGACGGCCGTCGTCGTCGAATGGTAGCATGGTGGTTAGTGCTAGGCGCACTACTATTATCCGTTGGATTTGGCGTTTGGCTGTGGGCGGGAGTCGATTTGAAACCTCTGCCAGCGCAAGAGCCTCAACCAGCGAATACAAATATCCCGATCGCTAGCACAGCAAATGATACCAAAACTTCCCCTCCAATAGAGAATCAGGTAACTTCGGCTGCTGTGGTAGAAGTAGGGCCTGGAACTGCCACAGTAGCATCCTCCTCAGGCGGACAAGTCGCTAACAGTTCCGCCAGGGCAAATAATTACAGCCCGACCAATACCAATCAACGCTTGCCAAGTGAAACCGGTAACATCGCTGCCGATGATAGCCCAACTCATATAAATAACTCAACTACAGCGCCTTCATTAGTTAACAATACTTCTTCGCCAGAGGAGGATGCGGGGGCAAATGCTGAAGAAAGCATGCGGGCTCGCGAGGTATTCCTGACGCCACCATTACCCTCTACTCAATTCAATGAAATCACTTGGCAAGATTTGCCTGCAGAGGACGCAGTAAGCCTCGTTGCCAGTAGTTCTCCATCAAAACCTATCCACCTATTCACTGACCTCGCTTATGGACAAGGCATTGACGACAATGCCCAGTTAATTAGAATAGGAGCAGGGGTCCAAGTCGCCTTGGCCAGAAACTGGCGAGTGGAAGGAGCATTACAATTCGAGCAGTTGGAGCGTGATGGTTTCCCATGGCCAGCGCTAGCTGATAATAACCGCTCGATCGTAGATTTACAAAGCGCCGGTAATCCGACAGGTGCATATTTCGGTGTAGCATCTGTTGATTCTATTTTGCAGAATATCTCCAGTCAACGCTTCCATTTACCCGTAGAGCTACGCTTTACACCTGGAAGCAGTCGATGGAGCTTCACTGGGGGCGGTTATGTAAGCTACTACCACCGTGCTATTGTGAATGCAGCAAGCCCTGAAAGCAATGTATTACTGGACGAGTCGTTTGGCTTGGCAGGGGCCGATATCTATGCGCCGGAGGTAGTTAGCTCGATCAATGCCGCCTTTAGCAATGCTGGAAGTAGCCAATCTATCGATCCGCGTCGTTGGGCCTTTGGCTGGACAGCTGGCATTAACTTTCGTCTCGCACCAAGATGGGAACTGCAAACACATCTCCGCAGTGCCCTGACCGACTGGCCCAATAAAGGCTCACAGGTTGGAGCCCACTCGATAGTCGATGTAGCGGTACGGTATTACTGGCGGTAATCCACTACCTTGCGGAAAGCAAATTCTAAGCCTTCCGTTATGCTTAACTGTCAGCGAGATCTTTTTCAATTGGATGAGGAGGAAGCCTTTCTCAACTGCGCCTATATGTCACCTCAGCTAAAGGCTGTAGAAGCAGCTGGGCGACACGCGTTGGAAAGAAAGAACCGGCCTTATCGAATCCATCCGGAAGATTTTTTTGAACCCGTATCTCGGGTCAAGTCTTTGTTTGCACAATTGATACATTGTGCTGAGCCAGAACGTATCGCCATTATCCCTTCTGCTTCTTATGGCCTGGCAAGTGTTGCCAAAAACATTGCCCTCAAGGCTGGTGATGAAATCGTCGTGCTTCAGGATCAATTCCCAAGTAATTACTATTGTTGGCAACGACTGGCGGCCGAGAACGGTGGGCGGATACAAGTTGTTGGTGTGGAAGAAGGGCCGGGTAAAGGAAGACGCTGGAATGAAGCGTTGCTGGAAGCGATTTCTTCTCGCACAGCAATCGTGGCAGTACCACAAGTACATTGGGCAGAAGGGGTACTCTTTGACTTAATTGCGCTGCGAAAGCGCTGTTTTGAGGTAGAAGCAAAGCTGATTGTGGATGCCACTCAATCAGTCGGAGCCTATCAGTTTGATCAGAAAGCGATTCAAGCAGATGCGGTCATTTGTGCGGCTTACAAGTGGCTCCTCGGGCCGTACAGTATTGGGGTGGCCTACTATGGGCCTGAATTCGATGACGGGACACCGATTGAAGAAAATTGGATCAATCGACTTCATAGTGAAGATTTTCGAGGGTTGGTGAACTATGAGTCGGGTTATCAGTCAATGGCTGGACGTTACAGCATGGGCGAACAAAGCAATTTCATTCAAATACCAATGTTGGAAACAGCCCTGAGTCAAATCTTGGCTTGGGGGGTATCGAATATTCAGGAGTATTGCCGAACTTTGAACGAAGCCTACCTTCGAGAAGTTAGTAAGATGGGCATAATGACTCTCCCGGCAGCACAGCGGGTTGAACATTTATTAGGGCTCGGCCTTCCTACTCATTGGCGGATTCAGGATTTGCGGGAAGCATTGGCAAAGGCCCGGGTTCACATCAGTTTTCGGGGAAATTCAATCCGTGTGTCACCGCACTTATATAATCGCAGAGCAGAGTGGGGGAGGTTGCTGCAGGTTTTGAATGACTATCAAAAAAGCTTATGACTTTAGAAATTCAATTGCTGATTCTGTTCGCATTAGGCATGCTCTGGTACATGTGGCGAAGAATAAAGGGAAGTCTACAACATTTGGAAGATAACGAAATGCGCGATTTTATCCAGAAGCGCTTGGGCAAGAATGACCTGAAGCGAGTGCGAGAGCACCTTCTTTCCTGCGAAGAATGTAAGGATCGATTAGATGAAATACAAAAAGAACCGCATCGACCCAGTCCAGATCGTTTTTTGAAGCGCCGATTCTAAGTCCTATAAGTGTAGGGCGGCTTTCCGTTCCAGCAGTTGTTCCTCAGTTTCTCTTCGCTCTGGATCATCTACGCAACAATCAACTGGACACACCGCAGCACATTGCGGCTCTTCGTGAAAGCCTACGCATTCGGTGCATTTATCGGGCACGATGTAGTAAAACTCATCAGAAACAGGCTCCTGGCGAGCAGCAGCATCGACTTCTCCCGTTTCAATAGTATAAGAACCAGTCATTGTGGTGCCATCTGAAATGGACCAGTCCATACCGCCTTCATAGATGGCATTATTTGGGCACTCTGGCTCGCAAGCCCCGCAATTAATGCATTCATCTGTGATCATGATCGCCATATCCTCACCTGTTTACTAATAATGAACTGATCTTCTATTCTGGAAAACACACGAGTCAACGCTTTGTTTTCGGCTGCAAAAATAGAATACGTCATTGATTAGACCAAGCTAAGTAGCAGGTTTCGATAGCTTAGATAGGATTCCTCCACTAGCGAATATTTTTCAGGCTTTTATCTGAGCTATGTTTAGCGCCTGTTGAGAAATTAAATAAGTTGGATAAAATGCTGCTTTTCTGCCCACTTTACGGCTAATTATTCGCGCGTAGCGCTGCTATGCACTCAAAATGGAGCCTCAATTGGTCTAAAAATCAACTATTTTCTCCGGCGAACCCAATTACCCAATAGGCTCATAGCGGTGAGCAATACTTGTTAGGGAAGGCTATTTTTTTATATTTGCTAACCATCAAAAAAGAGCACATTGGCCAAGACAGCACGTAAAAAGCCGGGCAAGGTAACTCCCCTGATGCAGCAGTACTTTAAGGTCAAGGCCAAGCATCCTAGTGCTATCCTCTTGTTTCGCGTTGGGGATTTCTATGAAACCTTTGGCGAAGATGCAGTTGTTGCTGCACAAGTGCTCGGCATCGTCCTAACAAGTCGTAACAATGGCGGTAGCGATATTGAATTGGCGGGCTTCCCTTATCACGCCTTAGATACCTACCTCCCTCGGCTTATTCGCGGCGGTCATCGGGTGGCGATCTGTGAACAACTGGAGAAACCATCCCCGCAGAAGAAGATCGTGAAACGGGGTGTGACCGACATTGTCACACCTGGATTGGCTATGGACGATCAATTGCTCGACCACAAGACCAATAATTTCCTTGCTAGCCTCGCTTTTGGTCGCCGTGACCAACTAGGACTGGCCTTCTTGGATATTTCAACGGGTGAATTTCTGGTCTGTGAAGGCCCTTGGGATTATATCGATAAGCTCATCCAAAGTTTCAACCCAAGCGAAATCATCCTCAGTAAGGATAAGCGCAAGCATTTTGAGCAACGCTTTGGCGACCGGTATTATCTATTTAACCTCGACGAGTGGGTCTACACGCTAGACTTTACTCGAGAAAAACTCCTCAGCCATTTTGAGGTGCAATCACTCAAGGGCTTTGGCGTAGAGGAGATGGAATTGGCTCAAGTGGCAGCGGGCGCTATTCTCCACTATCTGGAGACTACGGAGAACAAGAATCTTGGGCACCTGACGACGATTAGCCGCATTCAGCCCGATCGTTTTGTGTGGCTGGACCGCTTCACCATTCGAAACCTTGAACTGGTGTATAGTCCGCACGAAACGGGTGTACCTCTGATAAAAGTAATCGATCATACCATTTCTCCAATGGGCGGTCGTCTCCTGAAAAAATGGGTGGTACTCCCACTAAAGGAAAAACTGGAGGTTGATGCCAGGCTGGAAGTGGTCGATTACTTTTTGCTGGAGCGAACACTTGGGGAAGATCTGGCAGGATACATTCGCCAAATTGGTGACCTGGAACGCTTGATTTCCAAAGTACCAATGGCAAAGATCAATCCACGAGAGGTAAGGCAATTGTATAAGGCCCTTGGAGCAATTGAGCCGATTAAGGAGTTATTAGCCGGCACCAGCAATGACCGCCTGAAGCATATCGGAGAGCGATTAGACCCTTGTCAGTCGCTGAGCGAACGCATTGACCAGCAACTGGTTGAAGAGCCTCCTGTAAACTTAACTAAAGGTGGGGTTATCGCAGATGGGTTTTCGGCCGACCTGGATGAAGTTCGCGATGTCATGAGAAATGGCCGCGATCGACTGGTGGAAATCAAGGATAGAGAAGTTGAACGTACAGGGATCAGTAGCCTGAAAATTGGCTTTAACAATGTATTCGGGTATTACCTGGAAGTAACCAATAAATATAAGAATGACGTTCCGGAAGAATGGGTTCGGAAGCAGACGCTGACAAACGCTGAGCGCTACATCACGGATGAGCTCAAACAACTGGAAGACAAAATTTTGGGTGCCGAAGAAAAAGTGCTGGCCCTGGAAGCGCGACTTTATGAACAGCTGGTCCTCGATCTGGCGGACTTCATAGCTCCTGTGCAGCAGAACGCTAACCTGATCGCCAGGCTGGATGTCCTGTTGTCCTTTGCCCGGATTGCCGAGAAGAACCATTATTGCCGCCCAACGATAACAGAAGACTATTCGTTGGATATCAGAGAAGGTCGACATCCTGTCATTGAACAGCAATTGGAACTAGGAGAATCCTATGTACCTAATGATGTTTACCTGGACAATGAGCACCAACAGATCATGATGATCACTGGCCCGAATATGTCCGGTAAATCGGCCTTGTTACGCCAAACAGCATTGATCTGTCTCATGGCCCAAATGGGGTGCTTTGTTCCAGCAAAATCGGCTCATATCGGGATCATCGACAAAGTATTTACCAGGGTTGGTGCAAGCGACAATATTTCCAGCGGGGAGTCGACCTTCATGGTGGAAATGAATGAGACGGCAAGCATCATGAACAATATCTCGAACCGAAGCTTGATCCTTCTGGATGAGATCGGGCGAGGAACAAGTACCTACGATGGTATCAGCATTGCTTGGTCCATAGCTGAGTACTTGCACAACAATGGGGAAACCCGCCCCAAGACGCTCTTTGCTACGCACTATCACGAACTCAACGAGCTGGCACTTAAGTTCAATCGAATCAAGAACTACAATGTCTCCGTCAAAGAGGTCAATAACAAGGTGATATTTTTGCGTACCTTGAAAGAAGGAGGTAGCCAGCATAGTTTTGGCATCCATGTAGCAAAAATGGCCGGCATGCCACGATCCATTGTCGAACGAGCAGCTCATATATTAAGTCAACTTGAACAAAAGCACATTGACGATGGGGAGGTAAGCGGCAATGATACGCCGAGCGTTGCTAGTCCTGATACTGGTGCTATTAATCCAGACAACATCCAGCTCAGTATATTTGAAACAGTCGACCCAATGGCTGGTAAACTGCGCGAGATTTTACAAGATCTAGACCTCAATGCCATGACCCCCATCGAGTGCATGATGCGCTTGAACGAGATGAAGAACTTACTCGACGAAGAATGAAAATTGCGTTGATCGGCTATGGTAAGATGGGACAAGCGATCGAGAAGATTGCTTTACAAAGCAATCACGAAATCGTACTTCGTGTTGGCAGTCAGAATGCCGACCAATTGAATAAGGATACCTTATCTACAGCTGATGTAGCCATCGAATTCTCTCAGCCTGAACTAGCACTGAATAATATTCTGCTGTGCCTGGAAAATCAACTGCCGGTAGTTTCTGGAACAACGGGTTGGTTGGCCGATTGGGCCAAAGCGGAAAGCTTGTGCCGAGAAAAGGATGGAGCCCTCTTTTATGCGGCCAATTTCAGTGTAGGTGTCAACTTATTCTTCGCACTTAACCGACACCTGGCAGAATTGATGGAAAACTGGACCGATTATGATGTGGCAATCCAGGAGGTACACCATCGCTACAAAGCAGACCATCCAAGTGGAACCGGACTGGTGCTTGCTGAAGAAATCGTAAAAGGATTGAGTCGCAAACTAAAATGGGTAGATGGTCCTGCCAGTAGCTTATCAGAGCTTGGCGTCAGTTCACAGCGAGTAGGACAAGTTCCCGGCACCCATGAAGTGACCTATGACTCGACCGTAGACACCATCAGTATCAAACATACCGCACGTTCCCGAGAAGGCTTTGCCCAAGGTGCCTTGTTGGCAGCAAGCTGGCTCATCGGACGTCAGGGGATTTTCGGAATGCAAGACTTGCTTTTCAGTTCAGACCAATAAAACCATGCCACCATGTTGATGCGAATCCTTAAGGCAGTCCTCGGAATAATCGGATTGTTCCTCCTTTATGTGGTCGTGGTATTGACTCATGGCACACTAACCGACTGGCAGCCTCCTGCGACGGCAACGATTGAGCTAGATCAATCGGCTGCGGAGACCGTTCTGACAGATTCCGTATTTTCTGTTGCTATTTGGAATATGGGCTTCGGCGGCCTTGGCGCAGAGTCCGATTTCTTTTATGATGATGGGGGATTCTTCTTATCCCATGGTCGCATGATCCGCTCTCCACATGAGTACGTAGAGAAGAATGTAAATGGCGCGGAGCTTTTTGCACAATCCACTGCGGCTGATTTCTTCCTTTTCCAAGAAGTCGATCAAGCCTCGCGAAGAAGTTATTTTAAGAATGAATACGATAGTTTGCGACTTCAGCAGCCGGATTTCTCTGCGGCTTTTTCGGCCAATTATAAAGTAGCCCGTGTACCCATTCCTCTTCTCGAGCCTTGGCGGGCTTATGGCCGGGTACATAGTGGGTTGGCTACCTTGAGCAAATGGCAACCCTATGAAAGTCAGCGATTGCAATTACCTGGCTCGTTCGGCTGGCCTACACATATATTTCAGCTGGATCGTTGTTTGCTTTTGCAGCGCTATGAAACCGCTTTCGGTAACGACTTGGTTTTGATCAATGCACATCTTTCCGCCTACGATAGTGGCGGCGGCTTAAAAAAGCAGCAAATGGATTTCCTGCAAGCCTTGTTAACAGCAGAGTATGAAGCAGGAAATTATGTGATTGTGGGATGTGATTGGAATCAGTGCCCGCCAAATTTTCAATTCGACAGCTTTTCTCCAGGAAAGACGGATGGCTTTTCACAAATCAATATCGCACAAGATTATTTGCCGGATGACTGGCAGTGGATTTATGATCCCACAACCCCAACTAATCGCAAGGCGAGAACGCCATATGATCCCGAAAAATCATTCACCACACTCATCGATTTTTTCCTGATCTCTCCCAATCTGAAGGCGCTGGAAGTAAAAGGCATTAATCAAGATTTCCGCTTCAGCGACCATCAACCCGTTTGGATGAAAGTAAGCGTTGAATAACCGCTATATCAGGGTTCAACGGATTCTTCTGGTAGCAGGACAAAGCGAAAATAGAAAGCCTCTTGAAGATATTGTTGTGCCAATTCTGCTAGTCGCTCTGCGGAAAGACTCTTCACTAGTGCCTCATAGCGTCCGGGGTAGAGGCCATCAAACGAACGCTTTTGCTCAATTCTATTGACTATCTGCCCCAACCAAAATCGGTTAGATCGCAAGGCCTCGTCGTAATACTGCAATTGGCTTTGCTGGATTTTCTCTAATTCATTAGCTTCAATTTCTCCTGCTGCAATATGATCGATTTGCTGCTTGATAGTAGCAATCAATGTATCGACCTGGGAAGGATCGCAATTGAAGCGTAATTTAAAATAGTACAAGGTGTCTGGCCGATAACGAAAAGAGCCACTTAATCGCACGCCATAAACACCCCCTAAGTCCTCTCGCAGACTTTCCCGGAGACGTGTATTGAACAGGCTGCGCAACGACACAAAATGATAGCGCTCATCAGTAGTATTGTGCAGAAAGGGCCCATGCCATTCAAGATTTACTTCAGCCTTCTGCGTTTGACCGGCTACTACTGTAGTGTCCAGGTTTTGTTCCAGTAAGCGCAGGCCTGAATCGTGCCATTCTTCTCTGTCTGCACTGCCCGGCAGAATAGCCAGATACTGTTCTGCAAGCCGTAGCAAGCTATCTATGGAAAAATTTCCTACTGCTACAAGATCAAAGTCTGCTGCATTGGCAAAGCGATCCGCATACACCGCAGCTATTCGGTCTAACGTTAAACTATCAAATTCTCGATGGTCAGTATGTGGCCGGTGTGGATGGTAATCATATTTATAATCAAGTAACATCCTTGCCCATGCTGAACGCGGATCCTCATCCAATCGGCGAAAGATATCCGATTGTTTTTGCCGATAGTTCTCCAGGATAATCGAGTCAAAACGGGGGGCGGTGAAATGCAAGTACATTAGTTGCATTAGATCAGCAAGGTCATGCTGATTCGTGCGCCCGCTAATACTTTCATTGTAGGCGGAAATACTCGGACCTATCCTAGCTTCTTTTCCTGCAAGCAAGCGATCTAATTGAGTCGAGCTAAGTGTGTCGAGACCCGATTCATTCAAGATATTAACCGCATGCTTTGCCGCGATAAGGTCCTCTCCATCATAACGACTATTCCCTCCAATGCTGACAGCCCGCATTAGAATTTCATCATTCTTAAAATCGGTAGGCTTCAAATGGATTCGCATGCCATTAGACAACTCATAAGAATGAATGTCAAGCACAGTGTCTATTTCCAGTAGGGTAGAGGTGCCAACTTCCTGGTCAAGCACAAGTAGTTCATCAGCCGTTCCCGCTACTACGTAAGGCCTAGTGGGCAGCGACCATAAGCTATCAATCAGCTGATACCACTGGCTACTATCTGGCACTTGATCAACAACTGACTCTTTTACCGACAATAAGCTCGTCCTTACGGTAGCATCGGGCCATGTCCTCGCTAGCAGATGTACTTCCTCTAGCGAAATTCCAGCCAAGAGAGTGTCATAGATTTCAGGCAAGGACGGAATGTGGAGAACCTCTGTTCCTTTTAGGAAGGCACCGATAAACATATTAGCTCTGGAGCTGCTTGGTATCTTATCATATTCTTCTGCGCCCAATCGGATGTTACGAGAAATATTGGCTTTGTGCTGATTGAGCTCTTCATCGGTGAAGCCATGTTCGTGTACGCGTTTAGTCTCTGATAAAAGAGTGGCTAAGGAAGCTTCCAACTGATCAATAGAGGTGAACGCGTTTATTTCGTAGGAGTCATGGTTGCCAGGAAGCCCGGAAAAACCAGAGAAACCAAAGGTGAACGTAGGCACACCCTTTTCCCTAAGTTCAAATAACCTGGCATTTAGCATTCTGTCATGCAACTGAGCAATCAAGCTCTGCCTGAGCGTGCCGTAGGTCGTAACATCAGCTGGCTTATCTAGCTGATAGACAATTTTCCATGCCGTAAACGGGAATTCGGGATCGGAAGCAAGAACATAGGAAGTACGCGGGCTTGGATCTAATTCATATACATCGGGGGCCACTGACAAAGCTCGCTCCGGAAACTGGCCGAAGCGATCCCTAACAGCCAACTCAATAGCCGCTGGGTCTACCTGGCCTACCACGATAAGTGCCATTTGATCTGGCTGGTACCATTTCTCGTAGAAATCGACCAATCGTTGTTTCGGTACCGTGTCAATCAATAAAGGATCACCAATAGGCAGCCGATTTGCATAGCGGGAGTTTTGCAGTAGTACTGGCCAGTGTTGCTGCTGCAAGCGCTGATTTGCACTCAGGCGAGAGCGCCACTCAGATCGAACGATCCCCCGTTCCTTCTCCACTTCCAGGCTGTCAAATGTGAGTCCGTATGCCCAATCCTGAAGAATGAGCAAGGCTTGATCGATGAGTTCAGCACTGTCGGTTGGGACCTGAAGCTTATAAATAGTTTCAGAGAACGAAGTAGATGCATTTAGATCGGCACCGAATCGTCCGCCAGCGAGTTCCAGGAAGTCGATCAACTCATTTTTCTGGAAGTGCACGGTTCCGTTGAAAGCCATATGCTCAACAAAGTGAGCTACTCCGAGCTGATCGTCCTCTTCTTGCAGCGAACCTACCTTGACTACCAAGCGAAACTCCGCTCGATCCTTTGGTTCATCATGAGGCTGTATAAAGTATCGCAACCCATTTGACAGCTGGCCAGCTCGAAAACTGGTGTCTACGGGTAGGGGAGTGGCTAGATCAATTGATTGCCCCACCGCCCCTTGCGTTAGCAATAGACATAATGTCGATAGAAGAGCCTTAGAATAGATGAGGACTTGCTTCATGCGTGTTGTTTACTGCTCAAATTGTTGCAGGATTTCTTCATTGGTTTTGTCAAGGTTTTCTAACAATACCTGGGCGTGCTCGACAAAATCGTCGCTAGGGTATTTATTGATAAATTCCTGGTAAAGTGCACGAGCACCTTCTTTGTCCTGCAAATTCTCCTCCGTAATAAAGGCCCGCATAAACAAGGACTTACCAGCCTTATCGTAATTTGGGAAATCCTCCTCGATGCGTTGATACAAGTTCAGTGCTCGCTCATGCATACTCAGGTAATTAGCGATTTCTCCGCTCTTGAACAAATAGTACGGCGCTTCTGTGAGCTGTGGGGTGATCGTTGCCAACAACTCTGCGCTGTTGATGTAAGCATTGGCCACTGGAAATCGTAGTTTTCCCGTATTTGGATCGGTCATCTGTTCCAGCATATTGTTCATGCGGCTTCCAATCGGGGCAAGTTCGCTGGTTTTTGCAGCGAGATCTGCTCCCTCAACGGCCGGATAAGATTGTGCCATTGATTGCCATACAGTTCGGGCAAGTGTAGAATCCTGTAGTTCATTTTCGTACAAATTACCTAGACGCAGGCAAAGTTCACCTGCATTATCGGCTTTGGGGTAATTGTGCAAAGCTTGACGAAGAATATCAACAGCCGTTTCATATCGTTTAGCGGCATAGTGAATGTTGGCTGCCTTGGACAAATACGAGCTGTTGTTATCGACGTCGTCCGGGTTCGCTTCAATATAGCCTTCGTAGGCATTTAGTAATGCTTGTGCGGCTTCAGCCGTGTTTGCATCAATGAAGTTCTTTTCCAGCGTAGGGATGTCTACGGTGGCGTGGCCATTATCTCCAGAGCTTGACTGGCAAGCGGTAAAGATTACCAAGAGCGAGAGCGAAATGAGGTATAAAACTGGTTTCATTGCTATTTTTTTGCCAAAAATAAGCCCTTCCGCCACATTTTCTCATTTCCGACAATTGAAAGCACTAGCGCTGACAAAGGTTTGTCATCACTTATGAACATTGGTCGGAGCTTGCTTGTTAGGCTTTGGCTCCCTTTTACACCACTATCTATTTACCCAATTTCTGTAGAAACCATGACCAACATCAGCATTTTCTGGTTCCGACGCGATCTTAGAATTGATGATAATGCTGGGCTATACTATGCGCTGAAGAAGGGAGCACCTGTCCTGCCGATATTCATTTTTGATCACAATATTCTTGATGATCTATCCGATCCACATGATGCACGGGTAGCGTATATTCATGCCGAAATCCATTCGCTGCGCCAGCAATTACAAGCTGCTGGTGGAGATTTGCTGGTATATTATGGCCAACCTGAAAAGGTTTGGCGAAAGATACTCGATCAATACCCTGTACAATCTGTGCATACAAACCGAGACTATGAACCCTATGCCTTGGAAAGAGACGAAGAGGTTAGTAGTCTATTGAATAAACACCAAATTAGTTTTCATACCTACAAAGACCATGTCGTCTTTGAAAAGCTTGAAATCCAAAAAGAGGCCGGCGGGCCTTATACTGTTTTTACGCCGTACAGCAGGAAATGGAAAGCGAAACTAGGCAGCAAGCAAGCGTCATTTCTTGACAAGAGTGGCAATCAACAGGAGGTTTCCTATTATTTAAAACCATACCCAAGTAGGCAATATCTCGCTAGTCTGATGTCGGGCATAACAACAAGCAACATTCCATCCCTGGAAGAGATGGGATTTAGCCCTGCTAAGATTGAGATTCCTGCAAAAGAGGTGAGCAGAGGTTTGATCAGAAACTATGATCAAACGCGGGATTTCCCGGCTATCAATGGTACATCTCGGCTAGGTATTCATTTTCGGTTTGGAACGATCAGCATCAGAGAAAAAGCCCGCCACGCATTGCAATTGAATGAAACGTATTTGAATGAATTGATCTGGCGAGACTTTTATGCGCAGATCCTAGCCAACTTCCCTCATGTTGCTGATCGGAGTTTTCGGGCTGAATATGAATTTATTCAGTGGCGCAATGATGAAGCTGAATTTAAGGTCTGGTGCGAGGGAAAGACCGGCTACCCGATCGTAGACGCGGGGATGCGTGAACTCAATGCTACCGGCTATATGCACAATCGCGTACGAATGATCGCCGCCAGCTTTCTGACAAAGCACTTATTGATCGATTGGCGATGGGGAGAAGCCTATTTTGCTATTAAACTCCTGGATTTTGATTTGGCGAGCAACAATGGCGGCTGGCAATGGGCCGCTGGTTGTGGTACCGATGCAGCGCCGTATTTCCGGATTTTCAACCCAGAAAGCCAGCAGAAGAAATTCGACGAAGATTTCACCTATATCAAACGATGGGTGCCAGAATATGGAACTGATGCCTACGGGCCCCCAATTGTCGATCACAAAATGGCCAGGGAACGATGCCTGCGCGTATACAAGGAGGGAATTGCGGCCGGAAGGGCTACTGTACGATAGTGTTGACCTTATGCTTGGGCTTGGCTAGCTCGTTGTCGTAGAAAGTGATCGGCAATGACCAGGGCACTCATCGCTTCCACAATGGGAACTGCTCTGGGCACCACACAAGGGTCATGACGTCCTTTCCCACTGACGGTAACGGTTTCTCCTGCTTCATTAACCGATTCTTGGTCAGGAACGATCGTTGCTACTGGCTTGAAGGCAACCCGGAAGTAGATGTCCATCCCATTCGAAATGCCGCCCTGGATACCACCACTATTATTGGTACGAGTTCTCACCTTCTCACCTTCCTGATAGAAGGGGTCATTGTGCTGGCTCCCCCGCATACTGACTCCTGCAAAGCCGGAACCAATTTCAAAGCCTTTGCAAGCATTGATGGATATCATGGCCTTTGCCAGGTCTGCGTGGAGTTTATCAAATACGGGCTCGCCAATACCTGCTGGGCAACCTGTTATCAGGCCACTTACCACCCCACCGATAGTATCTCCGTCTTTTCGAACTTCACGGATCAATTGTTCCATCTCGGCTGCCATTGTTGGATCCGGGCAGCGTACAGGGTTGGATTCGGTCAAGTTTAGGTCAAGTTCCTGATAAGGGGTGGAGAGTTGCAGAGGCCCGACCTGACTGACGAAAGCCTGGCAGCTAATGCCTTGGCTGCGCAGAAAAAGTTTTGCGATAGCACCTGCTGCTACGCGAGCTGCTGTTTCCCTTGCAGAAGATCGACCACCACCACGGTAATCCCGTCGGCCGTATTTCGCCTGGAAAGTAAAATCAGCATGCGAAGGGCGAAACTTATCGGCGATATGGCTATAGTCCTTCGACCGCTGATCTTCATTGAAGATGGTCATGGCTATGGGCGTGCCAGTAGAAAAACCTTCAAAAACACCGGAGAGCACTTGAATGCGGTCGCCTTCTTTGCGTTGGGTGACGATCTTGGATTGGCCAGGCCGCCGCCGAGCCATTTCCGCCTGAATGAATTCTTCGTCTATAGCAACTCCAGCAGGGCATCCATCAATAATGACACCTAAGCCGCGGCCATGCGATTCTCCAAAAGTGCTAATGCGAAACAATGTACCGAATATACTACCTGCCATGCCTGATTAAATTGAGCGGCTAAGGTAACCAACAGGACTCATTATTAGAAGTTACGTTTCAATTACCGGGCAACAAGTCATGCCCACCGCCTTCCTGGGTCCACCAACTATAGGTGACCGAGCGAATTAATCCATCCGTTGGATGATAAGCAAAAGTATATCCGGGGCCGTCAACAGCCATCGCTTGATTGTCAACAAGCAGACGGAGGTTAATGTATTCCTGGCCAAATAACTCCCACGAGGCGACCATTCCCTCACGGTAATTCTCATGGTAAGGAAAGCTGGTTTGCCAACCAATAATTTCGGCCTCACCACTTAGTTGACCCAGAAAAAAGTTGCGACTAAAGAAAACTCTTGACGTGAGAAAGGAACCAGCTGGGTCTGGAATTTGTAATGTGTCGTTGTTTAACCTGATGTGATAGTAAAGGATACTATCCGGCAAAAAAGCAAAGGTGGCATCCCCGCCATTGCGAACCGCTGAGCCAGGTGAATAGTATTCCTCAACAAGGAACCCTAATTCATCTTCGTCAATAATTTTCAGCACCAGTGTGTCATCTAGATATGCATAGTTGTCTTCGCTGTCCGGGTGGCCATATTGATAACCACGAAACCGCAGGTAGCGAACTTCCTGCCCGATTGCCAAGCCGCAGAAGTTGATCGGCTCGGCTGTATTGGTCACATCGGTGAATTTGTCTTGGGGAGCTATACGGTTTGGTAATTCATTGGCAACTTCGACAAGTTCTTGCTCGCAAGACAAGAAAAAGGCAGTAAAGAAAAGTAGTATAGAAAAAGCACGCGTTAAAGTAAACATATGGCTGGCATTATGTGTCTTCTCTCTGTGTTTTAAGATACATATTAATCTTCCAGCAAACAATGGAATCCGTACCTTTGCGGTGCGAAGAAGATCGAACGAATGGAACTGGAACCGAAAGACCTGTACGAGAAACTTGAGTTTGACAAGGTCATTCAATTACTGGAGAAGGAATGCTACGGAGAGCAAGGAGTTGTGGCTATCAAGAGCTTACAACCCTCAATAGACCTCACGGTCATTAACCGACAATTATCCGAAGCACAGGAATTCAAGCTTAGCTTGGAGAACAAGGACAATTTCCCTATTGGTGTCTACCAGGAGGTGGCAGAGGAGTTAAGGATGCTAGAGATCGAAGGCTTCGTTTTGCCAGAAGAGGGTCTCCAGAAATTGAATATTCTACTGCTTTTTGTCCGAGGAATCTTCCAATTCTTCACCCCTGGCCGGCAATCAACCTACTCCCATCTCTATGATTTAATCCGGCCTGTAGAGTTTAATGGTGAGCTACTGGAGGAAATCGAACGGGTTATTGATGAAGACGGTAATATTCGACCAGATGCATCGTCGGACCTTCAGAAGATTCGCCGCCACATTCAATCGAAGAACCGCGAATTAGACCGCCAATTTCGCTTGATTGTCGACAATTACCGGAAGAAGGGCTGGCTGACCGATAATGTAGAGAGTTTCCGTAATGCGCGGCGGGTGTTGAGTGTGCCGGCAGAGCACAAACGGAAGATTCGAGGGATTATCCACGATGAATCCGCGACCGGCAAGACCGCATTCATTGAACCGGAAGGCGTCATTGAGATCAACAATGATCTATTTGATCTGCAACAAGAAGAAAAGCGCGAGATCTATCGGATTCTACGAGCCTTGAGCGCCACCTTGCGTCCTTATCTTCCGATCCTTCATGTCTACCGGGAATTAATCATTCAATACGATGTCATTCAGGCTAAGGCTAAACTTGGTCTCAAGCTAAATGCCATTCAGCCCAAAACGAATGAGCGACCGAATTTGAGCATTCTGCAAGGGCGACACCCTCTGCTTTACTTGAAAAACAAGGAATTAGGGCGTACTACTGTTCCTTTTGACTTGTCACTCCATGGCCAAAATCGCCTGTTGGTGTTAAGTGGCCCTAATGCCGGAGGGAAATCCATCACGATGAAATCAGTTGGCTTACTGCAACTTATGTTTCAGTGCGGCCTATTGATACCAGTTGACTCCGAAACGGAGATGGGCGTTTTTCAACAGCTCTTTGCAGATATCGGCGACCAACAGTCGCTGGAAAACGATCTTTCGACCTATAGCTCCCGCCTGGAGAACGCTCGGGTCTTTCTTGAAAAAGCCGATGCTCATACGCTTGTCCTCATTGATGAATTTGGTTCAGGTACAGACCCAAAAATTGGTGGAGCAATTGCCGAGGCCATTTTGCTGGAATTAAACCGTTCCAAGGTGTATGGAGTCATTACCACGCACTATAGCAACCTGAAGGTATTTGCCTTTAAGACGCGGGGCATAGTAAATGGCTCGATGCACTTTGATAAAGACAACTTGGCGCCAAGTTATGAGCTTCGGGTAGGCCGGCCAGGTAGTTCCTATGCCTTCGAAATTGCGGGAAAGAGCGGGTTGCCAGGCAAGGTCATGAAATATGCGCGTAAACGCATTGGCAGCAACGAGCGAGCCGTTGATGATCTCCTTGTCGATTTGCAAAAAGAGAAGCAAGAGGTAGAAGAACGATTGCAGACGCTCAAGGATAAGCAAATTACTTTGGAGCGGCTTACGAAGACCTATGATCAATTGCATCGTGATCTGGAGTTTCGTCGTAAGCGCTTAAAACTGGAAACGAAGGAAGCTGCCCTTCAGCAAACTGCACAAGAGAATCGTGAACTAGAACGATTGGTGCGAGAGATAAAGGAGGCGAAGAACCTGGAAAAGGCCAAGGAAAAAGCTACTGAGGCTCGTGAGCAGCGGCAGCAGCTGGTGGAGCAAGTCCAAGATCTGCGAGAAGAGATCTATTATCCAGAAGAAGAACAAACAGAAGACCGCCCGATCCAGGAGGGTGATTTTGTTAAACTCCGGACGGGCGGCGCAACGGGGCAGGTGGAATCCATTGATCGTAAAAATGCCGTCATCCTGATGGGAGATATGAGGATGACCGTTAAGCTACGCGATCTGCAGTTGGCTAAAACACCGCTGAGTATCAAATCGAAGCAAAGCGTTCAATCTGATATCGATTACGCCGCACGTTTTGACAGTAAAATAGATATCCGAGGAATGCGATTCGCCGAGGCTATCCGCGTCATCGAAGAATTCGTCGACCATGCGATCCTGGCCGATGCAACTAGCTTGCGCATTGTGCATGGTAAAGGCAATGGGTCACTCCGCAAGGCCGTTCGCGAAAAATTGCGGGAGTACAATATAGATATGACCATATCCCATCCCGCCGCAAAGGAGGGGGGCGATGGTGTCACCTTAGTTTCATTTTAGACTCAACCAACTATAGCAAAGCAGAAGAACTGGAAAAAGCGCGATGGAATCGTGTTTTCAACCAATCCCGACTTTGATTACTCATTCGATAGTGAGGAAGAAACAGAAACCCCATCGCCCGCACAACAGCGGCTGCGCGTACTAATCGATCGCAAGCAAAGAAGAGGGAAGGCTGTTACCTTGATCACCGGCTTTACCGGCAGTGACGACGATTTAAAGGAACTCGGTAAATGGTTGAAATCACGCTGTGGTGTTGGAGGGTCTGCCAAGAACGGCGAGATCATCGTGCAGGGTGAACAACGTGATAAGGTTGTGACCCTGCTACTTGATGCTGGATATACACAAACAAAAAAGAGTGGGGGGTAGGCCGAAACAATTACAGCTTGGTGCCTTTTATTGCTTTGGCGATATTGTGATCTAGGGCTTTGTGAGCAAGCGGGTTTGTATAGGCATTTAAATCCTCCATGGCTTTGTTGATCAAATCCTTGTCTTCCCCTTTTGTCGCAGCATCCAATGCAGCTACCAGTTGCAGCGTTTCTTCTACTTCTTCCGCAGACAACCATTCTTTGTTTTGTTCCAAGAACTTATCGGCTGCAAGTAAAATGCTTTTCGCCTCGTTCCGAGCTTCGAGCAATGCTCGAGTATGCATGTCGGACTCCGCATGTTGAATAGAGTCGATCAACATATGGGCCATCTGCTCTTCACTAATGCCATACTGAGAGCGAATTTCTATCTCTTGCTCCACTCCTGAGCGCTCTTCCAAGGCTTTTACCTTTAGGATACCATCGGCATCCAAATAGAAATGAATCGCAATTTTAGGGAGGCCCGCCGGCATTGGTGGTATGTTACGAAGAATAAACTCTCCGAGCTTTCGGTTGTGCTCTACCAAGTCACGTTCACCTTGGTAAACAGCTACTTTTAGGTTCTTTTGACCATCAACGGAGGTCGTATAGTTTCGTCCGACCTTTGCCGGTACTTTGCTGTTGCGTGGCACAATAACATCCATCAGCCCGCCCACCGTTTCAATGCCGAGGGATAAGGGAGTAACATCCAGCAAGAGAATGTCTTTCTGGTTGCCAGCCAACACATCAGCTTGAATAGCGGCACCCAGTGCTACAACTTCGTCCGGATTCAATTTATCATATACTTCCTTGCCAAAGAACGTACCGACCTGCTCTTTTACTAAAGGCACCCGAGTAGATCCGCCAACCATGATTATATGGTCAATATCGCTAGTCCTTAGTTCCGCATCTTGAAGCGCTTGCCGACAAGATTGAATCGTCTGCTCCACCAAAGGCTGGATGAGGGAGTTGAACTGCTGGCGATCCAGTTGACACTTTATCGATTGAACTGTCCCAGCATATTGCTCTGCCGAACTAAGTTGCTTCTTTGCCTTTTCGGCTTCCAAGCGCAGTGCCTGGCTTAAGCTCTTGTCCTGCTCAAGTTCCTCGGCACTTCTATTGTTTTCCTGCAACCAATGATCAATAATGACCCGGTCAAAATCGTCACCACCTAAGAAGGTGTTACCATTCGTCGATAGTACTTCGAAGATGCCGTCTTCAATTGATAGGATGGAGATATCAAAAGTACCACCTCCAAGATCGTAAACAGCTACTTTCTGACCTTGGTAGTCTTTCTCTAAACCAATTCCGTAAGCCAGACTGGCAGCAGTGGGCTCATTAACGATCCGCAGCACATCAAGGCCGGCAAGCTTGCCGGCATCTCTGGTAGCCTGTCGCTGCGAGTCATTGAAGTAGGCCGGTACGGTGATAACTGCCTTCGACACCTTTGCTTCAAGGACTCCTTCAATGCGTGTCTTGAGTTCCTTAAGGATTTCAGCGGAAAGCTCGATCGGGTTAAAGAAGCGATCCTGCACCCGGATCTTTACGAGACTTTCGGTGTCTTCATCAATGATTTCATAGCCAAAGTATTGCTCTACCTTCTCGATATCGGTGTACGATTTCCCCATAAGGCGTTTTACCGAGTAGATCGTATTCTGTGGCTCTGTCAGCAATTTGGCTTTCGCCCGATCACCAACTAAAACGGATTGATCAGCTTGAAAATGAATAACAGAAGGTACCAGTGTGCTGGCGCCATCCGAATCTTTAACCGCTTCTGCATGGCCATCCCGAATGTAGGCAACGAGGCTATTAGTCGTACCTAAGTCGATACCAATAATCACATCACTATCCTTAACTGCTTTGCCTGCTTTTAGGTCGATCGCAATCTTTGCCATGTACTGTTTGCTTTTGAGCTCGCAAAGATAACAAGCCTTACCGTTTTATGTTTGTCAGGGGTAAGAAGGCGTTAAAAAAGATAACTGTAGGAAAGAATGGGTATGAGTGGAAAATCACTCTCCGGTATTGCCGCAACACCGAACTCGAGCATGCTCCGCCGATTGAAGGTCGAAAAATTAAAGGATGGAACAATGTAGTTATCAAAACCATTCAGGATTGCCATCGCTTCAGCGAAAAAACGCCACTTAGGTGAAAGTGTAATCGAGCCACCCAATGAAACCATTGGGAAAGGGTCGTCGGCAAAGGTTCCGTGTTGGAACCAATAGCCATAAGTGAAATTCAAATACTTATCGCGGTCACCAACAGTGACCATCGCGTAAGGGTGGGTACTTCCACTACCATCGGGGTCGACAATTACTTGATGGTGTTGAATGGTGATCCCTGCATGCACAAATTCAGAAAAGGATACTTGTGTTTGTGCCCGAATCATAAACAATACCGGCACCAACATGCCTCCGCCAAAGCTAATATGTTCACTGGGTTGATAATCAGCTTGATTCCAGAGAATCAACGTGTTTCGGTAGGAACCATCCCCTGCAAAGGGTAGGGCAGTAGCCGAGTAGATCATTTGATTGGTGGCAGGCGGAATGCGACGTTTCCCTTCTCGGGTACGCGCTTTCCCGGAAGGTGAACCTAATTCTGGTTTTTCGCCTTCAGCCGGCCATACGGCCCTGACGGTGTTCAACCGAAATGCTATGATATTTTCAGTTCCTCGCAACTGAAAATAGAAACTATCGTTCTCTATGCGCTCTAAACGGCCGATCAAGACGTCTCCGCGGTCAGTTTGCAGGAGATGCACCTGGGAGGTGTCCGCAAAATCAATGTCTTCACTGATTATCGTCTGCGAATAAGCAAAGCTTGAAATAAGTAGTGTAAAACAAACAAGGAGCACGCGATCCATGGAACAGCTGAATTTCTTGCAGATGGATATCAACATCCCGGGCAAAATACTATTACTTTGGAAGATTCCTACTTTATCTTTTTAGAAAAGCTAGTCAAACATGTCAGATATGAAGACGGGAGAGGAGCCGACAAAGGTTGGGCTGCAAGTCTCTTTTGCTGATGTTGTCACACATCGCCCTACTTTGTTGTTTATCATCCTAGGAGGATTTTTTGTAGCCAATGCCTTGGTCGCTGAGTTCATTGGCGTCAAAATATTTGCTCTAGAAGATACCTTTGGTTGGGAACCCTTAAACTTTAATTTATTTGGACAATCTGGTGCGCTGCAATTTTCAGCAGGGGTCCTGTTATGGCCAGTCGTGTTCGTGATGACAGATATTATCAATGAATACTACGGAAAGCGGGGTATTCGCTTACTTTCTTTTCTGGCTATTGGATTGATCTCCTATGCCTTCATTATGATTTTTGCGGCTATCCAGCTCGCTCCGGCGGACTGGTGGCAAACCCAGAATGTCAGCAAGGGGATTCCAGATATGCAAAATGCCTTTAGCGTCGTCTTTGGACAGGGTCTGTTGATCATCGTAGGCTCCCTTACCGCATTTTTACTGGCCCAATTGACAGATGTGATCAGTTTTCACCGCATCAAAAAAGCGACCGGTGAAGGAAAACTTTGGTTGCGGGCAACGGGCTCCACTTTGATCTCTCAGTTAGTGGATAGTTTTGTTGTTTTGGTCATCGCCTTCAAATGGGGCCCAGCTATAGTGGGTAATGTAGAACCTTGGAGCTGGAATCAGCTATTGGCGGTTGCAACGGTGCAGTATACTTACAAGTTCTTAATGGCTATCGTCTTGACACCGGTCATCTACTGGGCTCATGCCCTGATGGATCGGTTCCTGGGCCATGAAGTGGCAGCTGCTATGAAGGAACAAGCTCCCAACTGGAATTAAAAAACCCCTCCCGAAAAGGGAGGGGTCCTACGGATCTCGTTTGATCCTATTTTTTCACTAAGACGATCTTAGCTTAGAAGCGTACTTTGAAACCAGCGTTCCATGTACGGCCGAAGCCCATGTTACCGCGGTTGTCGTACAGTTCGTTTACAGCTGTGTTCGGGTCATCAGGAATGTTCGTGTCCAATTCGGCGATGTAAATCTCATCGGTCACGTTGTTCATGTTGAAACGAAGCGTACAGTTAGTAGAACCAAGGTCAAAGTTGTAAGAGACACCTGCATCTACCAAGTTGTAACTAGGCAACTGTACAACCTGCTCAGGCACGCCATCTTCGATGCTCCATTCTGCGTACAGGTTATCAGCATAGTAGTAGTCAGCGTATACCCGCAAGCCTGAGATGACCTCATAGCTAGCGCCGATCGAGAAGGTCGTTTGAGCAGCATCACCTACTTTCAAGCCATTAGTTGCAAGCTTTTCTTCGCGGATAGCAACGTTGTTGTCGGTATCAGTAAGAGTAGCGAAGAAATCATCGGTGTACTCCCAGTTACCAAGCGACAACATACCGTTCAGTTGCAGGGCACGGAATGGGCTGTAGCTCATCTCCAATTCTAGACCAGTGTGCGTTTGCGCCACATTTTCGAAAACAACCAAGGCGTCAACCACTAAGGTGTCACCACCTGTATTGATGTATTGGAAGTTGCTGAAACTCTGATCGAATTGACGATTACCCCATTCGGTGTAGTAAGCGTTGATCTTAGCACTAAAGTTATTGCTGCGGAAGCCATAACCTGCTTCGAATGCAACTACTGATTGGTTTTGAACCGTTTCATTCACCTGGTTGCGGAAGTTCAGGAACACGTTGTCGAAGATCGGCTGGCGAGAGAAGTAGCCACCGTTTACGAATACGTTGTTCTGTGCATCCAGGTTGTAGTTCAAGCCACCCTTAACAGTACCACCCAGGAAGTTTTCCCACTCAGATTCGCGGTACTCGCCATCGTTGTTGATATCGTTACTTGGTGTATCACCTTCCTCGTAGTTGAAGTAATCAATACGCTTGAAGCCTTGGCTGGAACCAGACAATGACAGGAATGCGGACAACTTGTCGTTGCTGTACTCCAACTGGCCGAACAAACCGAGCCAGTTTACCACACCATCATTGTAGTAGTTCAATACGTTTCCGCCTGGATCATGCGTGTCGTCACCGAAAGAACCAAAATCAGCAGGAACAGTTTCAGTAATTAAGTTCATCGGGTTGTTGTCATCAGATTGAGACACATAACCGTCAGCACCTAGGAGATTCTCTACGCGGCGGTAGTGAATGCCTTTGTAGTAGCGACCGTCAAAGCCAGCTACTAAGGTCAGGTTGTCGTTCAACTTTGTTGTCAGCGTAGACAATACACCGAACCAGTTGTGCGAATTCATGGAAGCACGGCGAATATAACCGCTACCTACATTGTCGCCGTCAATACGACCACCGTTACCAACTAGGTATTGGCCATTCAACTGCTCCTTAGCATCGCCCCAGTCAGCTACTACTTGACCTTGGTTGTAAGCAACCAGATCGTCGAAGCGCACTTGACCATCAGCATTGTGAGTACCTGTACCGAATCCACCGAAAGAATCAAAGATCGATCCAGGTGTGCGTAGACGGCCACGAGGACCTGTTCCGCCACCACGGCCGAGAGAAACATAGGCAGAGGTCTTCAGATCAGTCTTTGGAGAGATGTTCCAATAGTGGTTGATGAACGCCTTAGGCTTGTGGTAGAAGTTACGGCGCCAGTTGAATTCTTCGCCACCCAACATACCCCAAGTGTGGTTAAAGCGGATACCAACACCTGTCGTAGGATCATCATTATTCGGATCGTCAGGATCGACGAAAGTACGGATTGAGATATTGTCAAAACGGCTAGCCGTTAAGCGCTGGTGGTGCCATTGTGGGGCGCCCAACACTGTCATCGAAATCGAGTGCTTATTGTTGAATATCTTCGACAAAGAAGCGAAGTACGAGTAGGCACGGAAAGCAGTACCGTCGACATAACCATCGCCACGAGTGTGTGTGCCCTGGAACGAGAATGCCCAACCACTTTCACCCAAGCCAGTAGACAATACTAGACCGTACTTTTGGTAGCCATCGTTACCGAAGCTAACACTAGCAGCACCACCCTTATTCATTTGGGCAGCATCGGTGATAATGTTGATAGAGCCACCTACAGAAGCAACTGCGAGCTTAGAAGCACCAAGCCCCCGCTGTACTTGTAACGTACTGGTAACATCAGATAGGCCAGCCCAGTTAGACCAGTATACCCAACCGTTTTCCATGTCATTTACAGGAATACCGTTGATCATTACTGCAGTGTTACGTTGGTCGAAACCACGAACGTTGATCCGTGAGTCACCAAAGCCACCGCCTTGCTTTGTAACGTAGATAGAAGGAGTCTTACGTAGAATCTCTGGGTATTCTTGGTTGCCAACCAATGCTTCAACCTGTTCGCCAGAAATCGTAGACACAGCCACCGGAGTACGGCGGTCACGAGCAACAGAAGCGATTACTTCCACGCCCTCGAGTCCCACAGCTTCGAAACCTAGGCCAATAGTGCCCAAGTCAGTGCTGCCGTCCAGAGATACATCGATCTCCATTTCTTCAAAACCCGTGTAGGTCAGTACAATCGTGTAGTCGCCTTTGTCCATGTTCGCCAATGTGAACATACCGTCAAAGTCGGTGATTGTTCCGGCCATTGTGCCTTTAACCAATACCGTAGCACCGATCAAAGGTTCGTCAGTAGAAGAATCAACCACTTTACCGGTAATTGATCCTTGGCCGAATGCCATCGCCGCTGTCAAGAACATAGCTAGGCAAATCGTAAAGAACTTCTTCATAGTGGTGTAAAGTTTAATGAAAAGTTTCACGCAAAATTAGTCATTCCCTCTTTACGAAGACTCATGCTGTGTTAACTTTCTGTAAACTTTTTATTATCAATTCTTTATGCGAATAATATTCGGAAAAAAACGAAAATTCTCTGCCAATAATTGGGAAGTAATCCAAGTTTAGGAGCAATTCTTTCGACTTTACCAAAAGCTGTTTTTGGCGATGGTGCTGGCAATTAATTGCGTAAATTGAGGCGCAATCTAATCTTCACCGAAAACCATCGAAGAATGCGTAAACATTTACTGTTTTGCCTAGCGCTTGCGCTCACTACGCTAGGATTTTCTCAAACCAACCACATTGTTGAAACGGTTGGCCTAACGTTCAGCCCATTCACCACTACGATAGAAGTGGGGGACACCGTCACTTGGGTGAATACCAGTATGGGAACTCACAATGTCAATGGCAGCACCGCCACCTTCCCTGACAATCCCGAGGGTTTTGCCAATGGCGCGGCAGCTTCTGGAAACTGGACCTTTCAGCACGTTTTCACCATTCCAGGCAGCTACGGCTTTCAATGCGACCCTCACGCCAGCCTGAACATGGTAGGCGCAATCATTGTAAATGACAATAATAGCGGCGGGAATCCAGAAATCGTGATTTCTGAAATCATGTATAACCCGCCAGAAACAGGGACCGACTCGCTCGAGTTTATTGAGCTCTATAATAATGGCTCCTCTGATGTAAACCTATTAGGCTACACCTTTACACAAGGCATCGAATTCACCTTTCTGTCTGGCTACAACCTTGGCACCGGCGAGTATGTCATGATCGCTTCGGATAGTGCAGCCTTTGAAAACAACTACGGCTTGCCAGCCTTTCAATTTGTTGACGGCAGCCTCAGCAACGGCGGAGAAGACATTGTTTTATATGACGACATGGGCGCTCTGATCGACAGTGTCGACTATGACGATAGTTTCCCATGGCCAGGAGAAGCAGACGGAAATGGAGCTAGCTTAGTTCTCTGTGATATTGACAGTGATAACATTATTGCAGAAAACTGGGCCGCAGCAAATACCAGCGCTGGTTTCTCCATCGATGGATTCGAGGTGTTTGCCAATCCAGGTGGAGCCTCCAACTGCCCTAGTGGAGCAATCGTCCGTTTCCTCGAAACCACTGGTGAGGCCAGCGAAGGAGATGGTACAGTACAGATTGGTGTTGAAATTTCTGGTTCTGATGGCGCAGAATATGCGATCGATGTCCTTGACCAGCCTGCTTCAACAGCTACGGTCGGGGCCGACCTAACCTATGCACCAACTACCTTAATTTTCGTAGGAGAAGCTGTTGACACACAATACGTGACGGTTACCTTGATCGACGATCCTGATATTGAGTCTGTAGAGCTTCTTATCCTGGAATTGAATAATCCTTCTGCTGACTTAAGCGTAGATGGTGTCAATAGCGTCCATGGGCTTGCTATCGAAGATAATGACGCTACGATCGCTGATATCGTGATCACGGAAATCATGTACAGCCCTCCAGGAAGCGATGCCATGTACGAGTACATGGAGCTATATAATAACGGTACGTCAAATGTCGATCTGGAAGGCTACTACTTCTCGGAAGGCATTGTTGACACACTGCCAGCAATAGTGCTAGCTCCTGATGAATACCTTCTCTTGGTAGCCGATTCAGCTGCTATTGACATGGAATTCGGACTCGCTGGAATTGAATGGCAAGAAGGTGGCCTTTCCAACAGCGGGGAGGATATTGAGCTTCGTGATGCACTGGGCAATGTAGTGGACTATGTAAATTATATGCCAGGCGGCGGTTGGCCGGAAGAAGCCAATGGTGATGGTCCTGCGCTGGTATTGTGCGACCCATCTGATGATAATGAAGGCCCTACCAACTGGAGCGCGGCAGTAGAATTGACTGGCGTGATTATCAGTGGTACAGAATTGCTTGGCAGTCCTGGTGCGGTGAACGATTGTACGCCTCCGCCGCCGGTCGGGTATACCGCTTATACCATCGGTGAAGTGACGGGTAATGATGCAGACGGAGAGGCGGACTCATTGGGCGTCCGAGCCGAACTAACCGGAGTGATCTATGGCGTGAATCTCCGGCCAGGAGGTCTCCAGTTCACCTTGATCGATGCCAATAATGACGGCATTGCCACCTTTAGCAATAGTGATGACTTTGGGTATACGGTAGTCGAAGGAGATGAAGTGACAGTACAAGGCACTATCTCTCAATTTAGTGGCCTGACTCAGATTAACTTAGACACAGTTATCCTGAATTCTGCAGGAAACACGTTAGTCGACCCTACAATTATCACCGAATTAGGGGAAGACACCGAGTCGCAGTTGGTCACCTTACAAGGAATAGAGATCGTTGAAATGGTGGAGGCCGGAGGCGGCATCAATGTAACGGTTACCCCAGACGGTGGCACCACCACTACTATAGTCCGTGTGGACTTGGATACAGAAATTACCGAAAATGACCTCATTGGCTACATGGGTCAAGTATTGATCGTTACCGGTTTGGGCGGTCAGTTTGACAGTAACAGCCCCTTCGATGAAGGCTACCAGTTGCTACCTCGCTACTTAGCGGACATCGACATCGTGGAGAGTACCAATGAGCCGGAATGGGCCAGTGAAGTTGGATTATCACCTGTACCTACCCGAGAGCTTCTAACGGTAACCGTACCGCTGGTAGTAGATCGATTAGTATTAGTTAACTCGATCGGTCAGCAGCTCGATGAATGGGCAGTAAACAACAATCGTATTGAACTGGACGTGCAGGCTTATCCTGCCGGTATTTACCACCTAATTCTCAGTGGTGAAGGTGGACAATTGGTTCGAAAGTTCATTAAACTGTAAGAACAATACTTTTTAATACATCTATTTGGCATCTGCCTTGGTTCTAGTACCGAGGCAGATGTTATTCTTTTATGGAAGAACCGAACAAAATCAGAATTGGACTTAGCTTATCGGGCGGCGGAGCAAGAGGCTTTGCCCACATTGGTGTTTTAAAGGCACTCTTGGAGAATGGGGTTCAACCAGCAGTAATAGCTGGCACGAGTGCTGGTTCAATTGTTGGTGCACTCTTTGCTGGCGGAATGCCTCCAGTAGAAATCTTAGAGTTCCTAAAAAATAGCAAAACCTTTCGCATGATGAAGTTTGGTTTCCCATCCAGAGGATTTGCCAAACTTACGTACTTGCGGGATCGCCTGGCAGAAGCATTACCTCACGATGACTTTGCCCAACTTGGACTGCCCTTGCATGTTGCCGTTAGCAACCTAAACAATGGTGAATTAGAATTTATTAATAAAGGTCCACTACTGGATGTGGTGGAGGCCTCTTGTTCTATACCACTAGTTTTTCAGCCAAAAGAAATTAACGGACAGCTGTATGTCGACGGAGGTCTGCTATGTAATCTACCGGTGAGTCCTTTATTGCCCCATGCTGACTTTTACCTGGGCGTGAATGTCTTTCCGCGAGCGACAGTCGACCGTAAATCTGTCAACGGAGTGATCGGTGTAGCTTATCGTTGTTTTGATTTATCGATACAAGCCAATACTCGCCCGGAAGCCGCTCTGTGCGATTACCTCGTTGAACCGACGGAGGTCAGCAACTACCACATATTCCAATTTAATAAGCACACGGAAATCTATGAGCACGGCTATCGTTGCGGCTTGGAACAAATTGGGAATATCCGGGATCATATTGCCCGCCGAAAACAAGAGCTTTCGCTTTAATGGAAGGCTATTTTAGATGCACAGCATAATCTGACTTGTTTTCCAGTCTCACATCTATATTTTCGCGAAGCGTTGTAGCGAGGGATAGACCAAAATAATCTACCTTGATTGGAAAGGACTTATGCGTGCGATCAACCAGTACGGCTACTTCTAATTTACTGGGAACAATAGCCATAATGGGCCGGCAAGCGTAGAACAGTGTTCGTCCGGTATTAGCTACATCGTCTACAATTAATATTGGTTTTCCACTAAGGCTTTCCAGGTCGAGGCCGATGCTTATCTCTTGCGATTGAGGGTCTGCCGGATTAAGCTTTATCTGGGTAAGCTCTACACGTAGGTCTGAAAACTGTTGCAGTTCTTCAACCAGCAGGCGCGCAAAGTGTAAGCCATTGTTATTGATCCCTGCCACGAAGAGTTCTTCTTCGGCAGTATTGTGCTCCAGAATCTCTATTGCCAGACGTTTGATCTTCTGGGCAATTTGACGATGATTTAATATTTGCATTACTCAGACGGCTAGTTGATCGTTACAACAAATCTAAGCAATGATCTGGCAAGACGAGTGTTTGCAGCGCTATTTTAGTGCATGGCGAAAATTCGCTATTATTATGGTATCGGATTATCTATTCTTTTTTACATTGCGGAGATAAGACCGCATCCATCGTGTTCCGCAAGTAAGTAGTACATATGAGCCTCCAACAAATCATTTTCATTCTGGTTTCAGTAGCCGCCCTAGGCTATGCGACCAAGCAATTTCTCGCTATTCGCAAAGCCATCCTCTTGGGTAAAGATGAAGCAGTAGAGGGAGATTCAGCGAGCCGCTGGCGCAATGTTCTATTGGTAGCTTTTGGTCAACAGAAGATGTTTAAGCGATGGATTCCCGCGGTTTTCCACTTTTTCATCTATGCCGCTTTTGTCATTACCCAAATTGAACTCATCGAAATTTTCATCGATGGTATTTTTGGCGTACATCGCTTTTTCGCCGATAAATTAGGTGGCTTTTACACCTTTATGATCAGCTTTATCGAGGTGTTGTCCGTACTGGCCTTTGTCGCTACGGTCATTTTCCTTTGGCGACGCAACCTATTGCGCTTGCCGCGTTTC
>SPJK01064803.1_pt1 | contig 54555 bp, 62 predicted proteins | sample 3741771 | NCBI WGS metagenome assembly SPJK01 (sample SAMN10925997, study PRJNA522277) | cold seep metagenome | isolation source: Elba SIP-enriched marine methane seep metagenome, extraction at timepoint T2 | place: Italy: coast of Elba, Mediterranean Sea
ACTGGGATTGAACCGGACTTCGCCCTGGTCAAGTTCAAGAAGCTCGCCGGTGGCGGATACTTCAAGATCATCAACCGGACAGTGCCCGAAGCGCTGAAACGTCTCGGCCATACCCAGGGCGAGGTGGATGAGATCGTCCGCTATGCCGTGGGTAACGGGACCCTTGCCGGTGCCCCTGGCCTGAATCACGACACGCTGGGTGAAAAAGGCTTCGGGCCGGAGGAAATCGGCAAGCTGGAAACCGCTCTCGCCAGCGCATTCGATATCAAATTCGCCTTCAACCGTTGGACCCTGGGCGATACGTTCTGCACCGGTGTCCTGGGCTTCACGGCAGAGCAGCTCGACGATATGAGCTTCGACATACTGACGGCCCTTGGCTTCACCCGCCATGAGATTGATGCGGCCAACACCTATTGCTGTGGCGCGATGACACTGGAGGGTGCCCCGCATCTTGATCCGGTGAACTACCCGATCTTCGATTGCGCCAATCCCTGCGGCAAGAAGGGCACGCGCTTCCTGTCGACGGAAAGCCACATTCGGATGATGGCGGCAGCACAGCCCTTCATCTCCGGCGCAATCTCCAAGACCATCAACATGCCCAATGCGGCGACGGTCGAGGATTGCAAGGACAGCTATATGCTGAGCTGGAAGCTCGGCCTGAAAGCAAATGCGCTTTACCGCGATGGTTCGAAGCTGAGCCAGCCGCTGTCCTCCGCCCTGTTCGATGAAATCGAAGACGAAGAGGAAATCGCCGAGGTCGCCTCTGCTGCGCCTGCCGTGGCTGCTCCCATCATTGCGGAGAAGATCGTCGAGCGCATCATCGAACGCGCCGCAGAGCGCAAACGCCTGCCACATCGACGTAAGGGCTATACACAAAAAGCCATTGTCGGTGGTCACAAAGTCTATCTGCGCACCGGTGAATATGAAAACGGTGAGCTGGGTGAGTTGTTCATCGATATGCATAAGGAAGGCGCAGCCTTCCGTTCGCTGATGAACAACTTCGCCATCGCCGTGTCCATCGGCCTGCAATATGGCGTGCCACTGGAAGAATTCGTCGAAGCCTTCACCTTCACACGCTTTGAGCCCTCCGGCATGGTTGAGGGCAATGACGCGATCAAGATGTCGACCAGTGTTCTGGACTACATCTTCCGCGAATTGGCGATCAGCTATCTGGCACGGGACGATCTGGCCCATGTCCAACCCGAAGACATGCTGCCGGACAGCATGGGCGGCGGTGATCGGGAAGGTACTCTGACGGCAGAGACCGCGCAGACCCTGGCCGCTCTCCACAAGGTCACAAGCCGAGGCTTCCTGCGGAAATCAGAGTTACCGCTCTATCATCCGGTAACCTCTGACAACATCGTCTCCACCCCGGCTAGCGGTGAGACGGTCAGCACCACGACGCACAGTGTCGAAACAACGCAAAGCGTTGAAACTGTCGTCATGGAAAAAACAGCGCCGGTTGTGGAGCAACGGCGTGACCAGATCCGCCAAGCGCGGGCAAAAGGATATGAGGGTGATTCTTGCGGCGATTGCGGCAACTTCACCCTTGTTCGGAACGGCACCTGCATGAAATGCGTCACTTGCGGCGCGACAAGCGGGTGTTCGTAAGGCCTGGCCGTTTCCCACCTTTAGCCAGGCCCGGTGCTCCCTGTGACTTTGCCCCCGGCGTGTCCGTCGGGGGCATTTTTATGGCGCCCAACCATAAGAAGACCAACGCGGCGCCAAGTCACCGTGTTTGTACGCGTCCTAGAACGCGACCTCTCGGACAATGAAGGCTGCCGATTTCTTATGATCGATAAAGTTTTGCTCATCGGCTAATAAGGCCTCGCTGAGCGTCTGACCTTCTTCAGACCCCATACCCTCCATGAGCTCGGCTTCTGATTCGAACCAGACTTCCGCCACACCATCATATTCCGGCTGCATATCCCGGGATTGGCGCAAGCCATCATTCAAAGGCGTCTCAAGTGTTTGGCTTTGCACATAACGCTTCGCGCGCATAATGCCCGCATTCTTCATGAAAAATGGCCCATGATTGTTTTGCCAATAGTCCATGAACTGAGCGCGCGTAAGATCGGAGCGACGGGTTAAGCACATGACCAACTTAATCATTCTATGATTCTCCAAAGCAAAGAGTTACCACATCAATCAACTTACCATGCGATTGCGAATGTGCACCAGACAAGCAAAACGCCCCACACAAGCAAAACGCCCCGCCTTGGGTTTCCAGGGCGGGGCGTCTTTAATCGCTTTCTCTATCGCGGCTTAGGCGGCGATCGAGGCCAGCTCGTGGCGGTTGAGGCCGATATCGGCCAGCATCCGGTCACTCAGCATATTCAACTGACGAACCACAGCACGTTTGGCGCGGTATTCTGCAAAGCGGGCGACCATCGTATCAACCAGGGTCGGTTCGCTCGGCGCAACCGGGGCTTCGTCGACATAGCGGTTCATGTAGGAAACCACCTTGTCCGAAAGCCGGCCAAAAACGGCAGCGTCGGAGAAGGCGAAGGTGTTCGGCACAGCAATTGCGGTCATGATCAGGCTCCTCCTAATTCGGGTTTCATGTCTCTTCCGGATCGGGATATTCCCTCCGGCTTTGTGGATATGCGCTCACTTACGCCAATCGACAATTGCAAGGATTTCATTGCCCAAATGCGTTTCTTGCATAGCTGATACAAACCCTATCCAGGCACCGCGTCTGGGGTGTTCGCGACCGGCCACAAAAGCAACACCCCGCACCGGAAAAAACCGAAGCGGGGTGCAGAATTGGCAGTCTAAAATCTGTCCAGACGGTTGTTACGCAGCCTTAGAGGGCGAGCGCGTCAACGTCAGCGCGGGTCATGCCCATGTCGGCAAGCATCCGGTCACTGAGCGTGTTCAGCTCACGATTAGCAACCAGGTTTGCAAAGAAGACGTCAACACGACGGACGATCATGTCGAACAGGCCCGGCATGGTCGGTGCGACCGGCGCTTCATCAACGAAGCGATCCAGATAGGCGTTAACTTTGTCAGAGACCCGGCCAAAAACGGCGGCGTCAGAGAAAGCGAAAGTGTTCGGAACGGCGATGGCGGCAGCGGTCATTGGGGTATCCTCCGGGATTAGCTGTCATTTGGTGCTCTTCCACGGCGGGGCGCTCATCGTCCCGTCTGGTGACCCCCATATGCGCCTAAACCGCTATGCGGACAAATGCCGGATTTACGTGAGGGCCCTGCGTTAAACGCATGGGTTGGATTATGCGGAGGGCATTATTGCCAGAGAAAAAGGAGAAGCCTTACATCTGTCGGCGATGAACGAGGAAACTGGCCAGTTTTGAGGAATGTGCAAAATGGCCTAGTCAGGTCCTATTTATGGGGATAGCATCAGGTCCTGGGGGGATCATTACGCTGTTATCTAAAACATTTCGCTTCTTTTCTGTGCTAAGTGCGTTGGCCTTCATTTTGACGGTTATCGTTCTTGCATTCAGCTACCGGCATTTTGCCGTTAATGAGTTGATCAACTCAACCGAAGAACGGAATGTCGAATATGCTCGGATTTTCTCAAATGAGCTATCGCCGTTTCTGGGACCATTATTGGGACCTGGACCGCACGACAATTCTTCGGAAGTAATCTCACTTCTTGATGCTGAAGCGGAAAAAGTCGCCTCCGGGTCGCCAATATTAAAGGTCAAATTTTATAGTCTCGACGGGCTGACCGTCTATTCATCTGAGCACAGTCAGATTGGCGAGAGTAAGAAAACTAATGCCGGCTTTTTGGACGCCGTCAACAATTTCCAGGAAAGCTCAGAACTGTCTATGCGCGACAAGTTCAGCGCCTTCTCAAAAGAAGTCTTCAATCGCGATGTCGTTGAGACATATGTGCCCATCAAGCCGACGGCAGGGTCACCGGGTAAGGTAGTCGAAATCTACACGGATGTTACCGCACTGTCAGACCGGATTAAGTCTGTAACGTATATCATCATCGCCCTCACATCCTTTGTCTTATCGCTGCTTTACATATTTATGTTCTACATCGTTCTTCGCGCCGGTCATGCATTAAGGCAACAAGTCACCGCCTTGGAAAAAAGCGAATCCGCGTTGAGGACAGCGCATCAAGAGCTTGAGAACGCCAACCAAGTCAAATCGATCTTCCTCAGAACAATCAGTCACGAACTCCGCACACCCCTAAATGCAATTATCGGGTTCTCTGATATCTTAGTGCAGAAGATTTATGGCCCCCTGAACAATGCGAAATATGAAGAATACGCGAACGATATTCATGTCAGCAGCAAACATCTGCTTGGCCTGATCAATAACGTTCTTGATCTTTCCAGCCTGGAGGCCGGCAAACGTGACCTGTCACCGGGGGACTTGGATCTCCGCGACGCATTCGATGACTGCACGACCCTTGTCTCCGAACTTGCATCGGCAGGCGGGGTGGAAATTTCGGTAACGGTATCCAGCGACATATCGCCGATCTATGCTGACGCCCAGGCGCTCAGACAGATTCTCGTAAACCTTCTTTCAAACGCCATCAAATTCACCCCCTCCGGCGGCCGAATTCACCTTGAGGGACACTCAAACGACACGGAACATGTCATTTCAGTCTCAGATACCGGCCCAGGCATTCCGCCCAACCTTCTTCAGGAAATCACAAGACCGTTCGTCACGACAGTCCCAAATTCAGACGGCCCCCAAACGGGAACCGGCCTGGGGCTATCGATCGTAAAGGCCCTTATGGCTCTGCATGAGGGTAGCCTCGAAATTGAAAGCGAACTCGGTCAGGGAACAAAAGTCACACTCAGGTTTCCCACGACGTTCGGTCAGGGCTAAGTCAGGGGCTAGATCCGGGGCGTCAACAAGCCGCCCCAACGCAACGCCACTCGGTTGTTTCCTTCGAACACGCGACATTTCTCATGCCCGGTAAACGCCCTCCAGCGCATCCGTCTTGCTTTAGTACGTAATGCGTACTAAGTTCTGAACTATGATTAAGAGTTTTCGGGACAATGCAACTGAGCGGCTATTCAACGGCGAGCGCGTCCGCCAGTTTCAAGCAATAGAGCGCATTGCGCTACGGAAACTAGATATGATCGATGCCGCTGCCGTGCTTAATGATCTTCGTTCTCCCCCCGGAAACCGGCTCGAAGCCTTAAGGGGGGACAGAAATGGTCAGTACAGCATTCGCATCAACGATCAGTACCGTATTTGCTTTGATTGGGACCAAGGAGCCGAGAACGTCGAGATTACCGACTACCACTAAACTAGGAGCGACCCGCTAATGCCCCGCATCAGAACGCATCCCGGAGAAGTTCTCTTCGAAGAATACATGAAACCACTTGGCCTTTCCGGTAATGCCGTCGGAAAAGCCATTGGCGTGCCGCCAAACCGGATTAACGATCTCGTCCGCAAACGCCGTGGGATGACCGGCGACACCGCGCTTCGTCTCGGACGCTACTTCGTTACGACACCGGCGTTCTGGATGAACCTCCAATCCGCCTACGATATCTCTGTCGCAGAGAGTGAGCGTGGCGCCGAGATCGAGAAGATCACCGCCTACGCTTAGAATGCAAAAATCATGGGCCAACCAACACCCATAAGCCAGGATCACGCGGTTCCACTATTCACGGACCAACAGCGCCTTTGCTGTACCATTAAGGTCTGATCTGGCCGGTGCCGCGTACCTGGTATTTATAGCTGGTTAGTTCTGCGGCGCCGACGGGGCCGCGGGCATGCATGCGGCCTGTGGAGATGCCGATCTCGGCGCCCATGCCGAATTCTCCGCCATCGGCGAACTGGGTGGAGGCGTTATGCATGACGATGGCGCTATCGACCTCGGTCAGGAAGCGTTCGGCGGCGGCGGCATCTTCGGTGACAATGGTCTCCGTATGGCTGGAGCCATAGGTGTTGATGTGATCCACCGCTTCTGTCACCCCATCAACCACACGAACCGATAGGACGGCTTCCAGATACTCGGTCGTCCAATCCGCGTCCGTCGCGGGTTCCATCTCTGAAATCAAAGCGCAGGCGGCGGCATCGCCTTTTAGCACACACCCGGCCTCTATCAGCGCGCCGGCGATATGTGGCAGCAGGGTTTCCGATACCGCCTGATCGATCAGCAGGGTTTCTGCGGCCCCGCAGATACTGGTGCGGCGCATTTTGGCATTAAGCGCGATGGATTTTGCCTTCTCCGGATCCGCGCCTTCATGGATATAGACATGGCAGAGCCCATCCAGATGCGCGAAGACCGGCATGCGGGCCTCTGTCTGAACCCGCTCGATCAAGCCACGCCCGCCGCGCGGGACGATGACATCGATAAGACCCGCCGCCGACAGCATGGCGCCGACAGCAGCCCGGTCGCGGGTCCGCATGATCTGGACCGCATCTTCCGGCAAGCCGGCTTCGGCGAGACCGGCTCGCAGGCAATCCGCAATCAGGCCCGAGGAATGGAGGCTTTCAGATCCCCCACGCAAGATCGCCGCATTCCCCGCCTTTACACAGAGCGCGGCAGCATCCGCCGTCACATTCGGGCGGCTTTCATAGATGATGCCGACGACACCGAGCGGTACCCGCACCCGGTCAATCTTGAGCCCATTGGGCCGGGTCGAGCTAGCGATGATTTCACCAACTGGATCGGGCAGGTCAGCGACCTGCTCCACCCCTGCCGCCATCGCTTCGATCCGATCCGGGGTCAGCAGCAACCGGTCGAGGAGAGACGCACTGAGCCCTTTCTCCCGCCCGAAGGTCATATCTTTCTGATTAGCATCTTCAATCTCCGCAGCGCGGGTACGAATTTGCGCCGCTGCCCGCCGAAGCCCGTCCGCCTTCGCCTCTGCAGAGGCGCGTCCCAGTGTTCTGGTCGCCGCACGTGCCGAGAGCCCCATGCCTTCGATATCGGTCTGGGCTTCCGCGCCATCGCGCCATGTCGGCTTGTTCATGCTCTCCGCTCCCTACTGTCCGCCAGCCTGACGTTCCAGCGCCAGATCATCCGCGTGGATCAATTCCGAGCGCCCCTTATAGCCGAGGATCGCTTCGATATCGCCGGTTTTCTTGCCGAGCACGCGGGTCGTATCTTCTGCCGAGAAGGCAGAGACGCCGATCCCGAGCACCCGCCCGTCCGGCCCCGCGACCCGCACCGCGTCGCCCCGCTGGAAGTCTCCATCCACCGAAATCGCGCCGGCGGGCAGCAAGCTCTTGCCCCGGCCCAAAGCCGCTGCGGCGCCCGCATCAACGGTAATGGTTCCTTGCGGCTCCAACATACCAGCGATCCAGCTCTTCCGCGCCGCCAGCGGTTCGACAGCCGGCAGGAACCAGCTCGCGCGGGCCCCTTCGGTGAGATCCTTCAGCGCGTGGGAAACCTCGCCCTTTGCAATAACCATTCGGCAGCCCCCGGTCAGGGCGATCTTGCCGGCCTCAAGCTTTGTGACCATTCCGCCGGAAGAAAACCCAACAGGCGCCTTACCCGCCATGGCTTCAATCTCCGGCGAGATGCCCAAAACTTCGGGCAGATGCCGGGCGTTCGGATCCTTGCGAGGATCAGCGGTATAGAGCCCATCGACATCCGACAGAAGAACCAAAACATCGGCGCTGACCATCGTCGCAACACGCGCGGCAAGGCGGTCATTATCGCCATAGCGGATCTCTTCCGTAGCGACGGTATCATTCTCGTTGATCACCGGAACCGCACCGAGCTTAAGCAACTGCAGGACAGTGCCGCGCGCATTCAAATGCCGCCGCCGCACCTCCGTATCGGAAGGCGTGAGGAGAATCTGCGCAACCGTGATCCCATGACGGGCGAGCGCATCCTGATAGGCATGGGCGAGACGGATCTGACCTGTCGCCGCCGCCGCCTGCTTTTCTTCGAGCTTTAAGGCGCCTTGCTTTAAGTCCAAATGCCGGCGTCCCACCGCAATGGAGCCGGAAGAGACGATCAATACGTCAGTACCGCCATTGCGAAGTGCTGCAATGTCATCCGCCAGCGCCTCCAGCCAGCGCGTGCGGATTTCCCCACTCTGTTGATCCACCAACAGGGCAGAGCCGATCTTGACCACAACCCGGCGGGCGCCTGAGAGGGTGTTTAGAGATTGATCTGCGTCTTGAAGCGCTTGGGCATCCATCAGTTAGACCGGCACCCAGGCGCCGTCCTCCTCCTCAGGGCGATTGGCAGCTTCTTCCTCGTCCTTTTCGACCCGCTTGGCGATATCCACATGCCGAAGCAAGGCCCGCAGCACCTGGACTGTATTCTCACCAGCCGCAGCCGAGATCGCGAAGACAGGACTATCAGTCACGGCCTTCAATTCTTCCAACTGTTCGTCGACCAGCTCTTCGATCAAGGCATCCGTCTTGTTGATTGCCACAATCTCCGGCTTGTCCGCGAGGCCATGGCCATAGGCTTCCAGTTCCGCGCGGATGGTCTTGTAGCTTTCAACCACGGTTTCGTCGGTGCCATCGATCAGGTGGAGGAGAATTCGGCAGCGCTCGATATGGCCCAGGAAACGATCGCCAAGGCCATGCCCTTCATGGGCGCCTTCGATCAGCCCGGGAATATCCGCCATGACGAATTCCCGATCATCGACACCGACGACGCCCAATTGCGGGGCCAGGGTCGTGAAGGGATAGTCTGCAATCTTGGGCCGCGCACGGGAGACGGCAGACAGGAAGGTCGACTTGCCGGCATTCGGCAGTCCGACCAGCCCAGCGTCCGCAATCAGCTTCAGTCTGAGCCAAACCCACATTTCCTCACCGGGCCAGCCTGGTTCCGACTTTCGCGGGGCCTGGTTGGTGGATGTCTTAAAGGCCGCGTTGCCGCGCCCGCCATCGCCACCGCGCAGCAGAAGCAGCTCCTGCCCCTCCTCGACCAGATCAGCGACGATGGTTTCCTTGTCCTCCGCCAGAACCTGGGTTCCGATCGGCAGGTTGACATAAACGGGCTCGGCACTGGCGCCTGTGCGGTCGGTGCCTTTCCCCGGATCACCGGGACGGGCTTTGAAATGCTGCCTGTAGCGGAAATCGATCAGGGTATTCAGCGCCGGGACCGCGCGGGCGATCACATCACCGCCCCGGCCACCATCGCCGCCATTGGGACCGCCATACTCGACATACTTCTCCCGCCGGAACGAGATACAGCCCGGACCGCCATGGCCGCTCTTCATGAAGATTTTTGCTTCGTCGAGAAATTTCATCGGATCATCTCTAGGGTCTATGCAAATGAAAAGGGGGAACGGCGCTCGGCCGTTCCCCCTTCCCGCGTTTCATCGCTTGCCGGGGCGCGGCCTTATTCCGCAGCCTCCGGAAGCGGGGCGATGCCAACAATGGTCCGTTCGCGCGTTTTCTTGTACGCGACATGACCGTCGATCAACGCAAACAGCGTGTAATCCTTGCCGACGCCAACATTATCCCCGGCATGCCACTTCGTGCCACGCTGACGGACGATGATGTTTCCGGCCTTCACCAGCTCGCCACCGAATTTCTTGACGCCAAGGCGCTTACCAATGGTATCGCGACCGTTCCTGGATGAACCGCCTGCCTTTTTATGAGCCATGGATCAGCCCTCCTCAGCTTTCCGCGCTGTCAGCAGCTTCGGCCTTCTTGGCCGCTGCTTTCTTCGCGCTGGTTTTCTTAGCAGCCTTTTTGGCTGCAGCTTTCTTCGACGATGCGCCATCGAGTGAAATCCCGATCACTTTCAGCACCGTTTGATGCTGACGATGACCGTTCTTCCGACGATAGTTCTGACGGCGTTTTTTCTTGAAGACGATGATCTTCTTGGCGCGGGACTGTTCGACCACTTCCGCCTCGACCACAGCGCCTTCGACCAGCGGTGCGCCAACCTTGCGGTCATCGCCATCACCAACCATCAACACCTGATCCAGAACCACGGTTTCACCGGGCTCGGCATCCAATTTCTCGACCTTGAGCAGGTCATCAGCGGCAACCCGATATTGCTTGCCGCCTGTTTTCACGACTGCGAACATTTTTTCTTTCCTGTCGTTTCACGCGTTCTGTGGTGCCACCTCGCCTTCCCGAAACGATCCCGGGAAAACAGATGGTCTTTTAAGCCCGGATTTCCGGGATCGGCCCTTGCCGAGAGACCTCGAACAGCGCAACCATAAAACCTTCGCGATGGAACTCCTCCGCGAAAGCCGGCGCACTATACGGAGGCGCACGCCCAAGTCAATGGAAAAGCACCGTTTTCTCACACGGATCGGTGCGGCACATAAAGCACGATTCCCAGCTTGCTTGAGAAGACACTTTTGGATAGGTTCCCGCCCTGCTCGGAATGGGCGTTATGGAGAGATGCCGGAGTGGTTGAACGGGGCGGTCTCGAAAACCGTTGTGCGCGCAAGCGTACCGAGGGTTCGAATCCCTCTCTCTCCGCCATTTCCCTTGACATTATTCCCATAAAATCCTATATTTTCTGCGATTTTCGGAGCGCATGCGGTTCGAATTTCAGACTTTCCTTTCGTTTTTGGTAAACAATTTGGCAAACATTCTGGCAAACAAACCATGCAAAGCGTTGAGGGTTGGAACCATGTTTATCGGCGGGATAACGGCACGCTCTACTACGTGCGCCGCCCGCCAGCCGATATCGCTCCACTAATTTCAGAAAAGCAGTTCAAACGCTCACTCAAGCATCGTGACGAGCGCTTGCCGGGCTTCAAAGCCGCCTATGATGCGGTCCACCGCGAAGTGGAATCTTACATTGCCAAGATCCGTCGCGGTGTTGCCCAACCGGAGGCGCACCGGGAATATGAACTGGCCGTAGCACGTGCCCAAAGATTCGGCTTTGATTACCGCCCAATGGACGAGCTGGCAGGTGATGACTTTGACTTATCCGAGTTGATTGAGCGCCTCAACGCTATTGAAGCCAAAGTCAAGAACCCTGACGATCCCGATGTAGATGCGATAATGGGAGCGGTCCCCAAACCTGCCATGAAGCTCTCGCAGGCGCTTGCAGACTATTGCGAGATTTCTAAGCCCGAACTCATGGACAAGAACGAAGGGCAGCGTAAACGTTGGCGTAATCCGCTCGCCCTGGCCGTGGCGAACTTTGTCGAAGTGGTCGGCGATAAGAAGCTTCAGGACATAACCCGCGAGGACGCCCTTAGGTTTCGTAGCTGGTGGGTGGATAGTCGTATTGGTCAGGATGTAGGCACCGCCAACACCGCAAACAAGAATCTTATGGCCTTGCGCAAGATTCACCGCACCATTAGCGATACTTACCGTCTAGGCCTCGATAACCCGTTTCAAGGTCTTAGCATCTCGGGCGGTAAGTCCGATCCGCGCATCTCGCTTACGCGCTCATGGCTCGAAAAAACCATGCTGACCCCCGAGGCTCTTGAACGCATCAATGCCGAAGCAAAGGGCATTGTTCTGGCCATGGCTGATACGGGTGCACGGCTCAACGAGATATCAGGGCTGGAAGCAGATGACATCAAGCTGGACGCCCCCGTGCCTCACATCATCATTCGCGGCAATGCGGCCCGCTCCCTCAAAACCCGCCACTCAGAGCGCATCATTCCGCTTGTCGGTACAGCCCTTGCCGCCATGAAAGCCCACCCCGCAGGCTTCCCGCGCTATGCCGGAAAGAATGCCAGCGCGTCTGCGGCTATCAACAAGTATCTCCGCGAGAATGACCTCCTGCCCGAAGGTGCAACGCTCTACGGCCTGCGTCACGGTTTTCAGGATCGTTTAATCGAAGTGGAAGCGCCGGAGCGCATTCAAGCCGATTTGATGGGCCATAAAACCCTGCGCCCCAAATACGGCAAAGGGCCATCACTTGAACAGATGCGCGACTGGCTTGAACGAACGGCGCTGCATCCGGAGAAGCTCAAAACCAAGAAGAAGGCCCGGCAAGAGGCCGGACCTTCATAAGCGGTTTGACTAAGGCAACATGGCACGCTCGATGTTCTCGAGGCTTGCCAGCGCATTGCGGCGCTCAGAACTGCCATATGTGCTTTTCGCTAGATCACGTTGAACCTTTGCATGTAGCCCCCATAGTTCGCTTAAGCTTAATTGTTGAAGGCTATGGGGTAGGATCAGCTTAGACATTTTCATCTCTCCTTGTTGGCTGTTTTCTTGGAAAACCCCGACCGCCGGAGCTTTCCTTTGCCCCGCACCGACCCAGCAGGAAAGCACCGACGAATTGTCGAGAAGGATTTGATGAAAAAAGCAGTCCAGCCAAAGGAGGGAATGGCCAAACAAAACTTGCCATAACAGCAACAAGAGCTTTAAGTAAGAATTAATACTTATGATAGTATTATGGAAATTAATACACCAACCAAAAGTATAGGGCTAAAAGTGAAGATCAAAGTGAAAGGAGAGCATACGCTTGCGGGCATACGGCAAGCTGTTTTTGAAAAGCTGCATGAAGCGGAACAGCGTTATGGTGTGCGTTTTAGCATCGAGGCAACGCTTTATATTCGCCCCTCCAATGGGTTCGGTGCCGATACAGTACCGCGCCGCCGTAATGGTGAACCCATCAAATGCTTGTACTCCACAGGCCCCTATACGCCAGCCGCAGAGGAGTACGACGCATGAACCCCACCACACCCCAATTTCTGAGCCTTGATGAAGCGCGCGAATTGCTTGCCGAGTATGGTATAGAGATAAACCTTCGCCAGATGCAGCGCGCCGCAGAGCCAAATGCTCACGGCCAAAGGAAATTGCCCTTCTTTAAATGCCCCATTGAAGGGCGATTACGCATCGAGAGAAACACTCTTTTAGGCGTCTATCTCAATCTCATAAAAGATGCGGAAAACAATACAATATTTGCAACTGAAAATTGTTTGTGATGGGGGAATTTAGTACAATAAACAGATGTCCGATATAAGAAGAAGAGTTAGTAAGAACGGTAAAATCACATACCAACTGAGATACCGAAGTCCCGCCGCAGAATCCGGCTATGCCTATGCAACGTTTGCGACGATGAAAGAAGCAAAAGCTTTTGTTCAAAGTGGCGCGTTAACCAAGACACAATCAGGGCCTAGTGCGGCAAGCCTTTCTGTCTATGACGCGGTAGATCGCTGGCTGAAAATCTGCGTGGAGGAGGGGACGGAAAACCACGAGCCCGTTACGCACTATACCGGCAAGACTTATGCGCATCGCGCCGAGATCATGAAGAGCTATGAATGGACCAAGCCAGTTCAGCTCATAACGCCGGTAGACATCCAAGATTTTAAGAGTTGGTTGCTGGAAAACTGCGTTGGCAGACATCAAGCAATGAAGGTTCTATCGTCGTTTCACACTGTCATGCACGAGATGATGATCCGTGGCGTTGTCGGCACCAATCCGGTGTCGGGTATCAGCATAAAAATGGATTCACGGTACAAGAAGCAAATCGTTCCCCCTACAGAGCGTGAAGTGTTGGCACTGCTATCCGCAGCCGATAGGCTTGCGAATTCTCCGAACCCTCAGCTTGCACGCTATTGGGAGCGGTTTCGGCCTATTCTTTATCTGAGCGTCGATACAGGGGCGCGCCCACAAGAGTATCTTGCCGCCAGCCGCGAGAACCTTTCGGATAGCAATGCCCTACTAATCGACCGGGCGATTGAAAAGGGTGGCCATAAAATATCGGCGACAAAGACAAAGGCGGGCTGCCGCACTTTGGACATAAGCGCAGATGTGGCTGATATGGTTCGTCACTACGCAGATCACCATGGCATTACCAGCACGTATGGTTTGATGTTCCCCACATCGACGGGGCGTTGGATGCAAGTGGAGCATTGGCGTAATCGCGGTTTCTACAAAGCCTGTAAGGAAGCCGGGTTAATGGTCCAAGTCGAACAGGACGGCAAGCGCGTGGATAAACCAAAATTCACGCCCTACGACATTCGCCATTTTTATGCGTCCATGCTTATTGAGCAGAGAACCAATCTGAAGCGGCTAAAGAAGCTTCTCGGTCATGAAAGCATTACAACCACATTGAACACCTACGGCCACTTAATTGAGCGCGTAGAGGCGAAGGCAGAAGACCGTTCCGGCTTGGTATCGGATTTAGGACACAGAACTTGTGGCGAGGTTGTGGCGAGTACTCTGTAAGCCCCGGTTTTCCTATGTTATTGACCGCCCTGTCACGGCGGAGGCCGCGGGTTCAAGTCCCGTCACTCGCGCCATTTATATCTCAACGGCTTAGCGAAATGTTATGGTAAGAAATCGTAAAATCCGGACTCCACGCCACAACTTTTCGCCACAAATCAATCCGCAGAAACCCGCGCTTTTCCGAAGGAGCATAAATGAACTTGTGGCACGGTTGTGGCGCAGGCCAATAGATAAAGCAGATAGCGAACCATGGGGAAAAGTATCTACAAAAAAGTAGTGGCGAAGTTCCGCCAGTGAGGTTACGGCAAGTACAGTTACAGGCGCTTCGCAATGACGTTACTGAGCCGCGAGAGGTAGGACATGTACCGTGGCGCGATCTGCCAGAGCACTGTGGACCCTGCAAGATTTGTTACAATCGCTTCAACCGCTGGCTCAAGGTAGGCGTCTGGGCCGCATTATGGACGCAGTTTCCAGAGCTTACGATGGTGACATCCAGATGATCGACAGTTCCGTGGTGAGCGTTCAACAGCATGCCGCCAACTATCTTGCTTTGATAAAGTTGGCGTGAATCCGGGTTTGGTTTCGTATCCAAAAAAACCGGCGTGGGATGCACCGAACAAAGTTTGCTCTCAGGGCAAGAGCCGACGGGACATGCTCTGCCGCATAACAGCTGGGTTTAGCCAGAAGCGGAAGTAGAGATTATCTGAATAACTGCTTACCTATCCAAGGTCGGAGACCATCTGGTTCATTCTAACAGTCCGGTCGGAGAAGCGTTCCATCAAGGGTATAATTTGGCGAACTACCGTGAGGCTCAATTGTCGACGTTCAACTTCATGCTTGAGAAAGTGCCAGACACGGGTCTCGGAGATGGCATCCATCGTGGTGCATATCTGGTCGGCCAATAGGAACTGAGTTCTGGACTCCTGGCCCGCGCGAAGCAAACATGCAGCTGTTGGTTACCCCACAGCTCGTTTAGCCAATTTGTCAACCAAAACGACCGTTGTTTTCGCACATTGGATCGAGCAAACCGCGTAATAGGACTCCTGTACGAAATCGCTGCCGACGCGGTCGATTCGCGTCATCATGGACGTCGATGGCCCTCTCGGTGGCAGCAGAATAGAGGTGGCCGCAGGAAGGGGGGCACCTTTACATTCATTTCTTGCTCTTCGACTCAAATTTCATGATAACGTAGTGATATCGATCTCCTTCACAGATCGGTAGTGCGAGAATGATCAATCGATAGTGTCCATCGAAGGGTTTACGCATTCTGATAATTGTGAGACCCTTTGATCGTTTGAATTCAAAGACCGCGCTCTTGGTAGTATTTCTGGTCTTTTCGCCACTCGACAAGGGGGTACGTCGTGCCATTTGAACTAGATCCGATTCAACAATGGTTCATGGCACTTCTCTTCGGCTCGGCCATGGTCTCGATTTTCTCCTGGAACCGTTTCGACGAGCCATTGTCGGAGGAGCGGCAAGGATTTTTCGATATCTATCGGCCGCGGTTTCATACTTCCCACAGGAAGTACATGATCGGGAAATGGGGATACCTCGTCGCGATCAACTTTCTGTACCTATTCTTTTGTATCTGTCCACAGGTGTTCTCATACGCCAGCAACGAGAAGCTAGTTGCCGACGCAGCCGAGGTCCCGCTTGTCATCGCCACGGCCATGACAAGCCTCCAATTGACGTCCGCCATTCGAAGTATCGAGACAAAACTACGAGGTTTCCTTCACACTCTCGCGCAAATTCCGTCGAGCGTTCTTCGACTGATCCACCAGCTTCAGGGAGCGGGATTCAATTTCCCACTCTTCAAAGACCGCATCATGGCGACGCCGCAGCTTCGGACCACATTCAGCGATCACCTTCTCGCGGAATTGTTTGAGCACGACCTGATCAAGCAAGATGGAGTTCTGCGTCCCTGGTTTAGAACCGGCTGCATCTTGAATGTATTGGCGAACGGCGGCGGCAGAAGGGCGACGCACTTCGATCCCCGGTTTGTCCACCAGTATAAAGACGAACTGGGCAATGTGCAGGCACGACACATGGCGTTTTCCGCCGCCGTTAGTCAACACGCGAACACGGTCCTGGAGAACCGCAACCATATCGATTCCGAACTGGAGAAGGACGTTTCCGAGCTCCGCGACCGGATATATGCATATCTGGTATGCGCGTTGCACTCCTCCGAGCTGTCAAGAATCAACGCGACCCAAGCCCTGCGGGAGGATTTCGGCTTTCGCCTTACGGAGCACCAATCCCGACCGTTCCCGCTTAGCGACGTTCTGATGTGGTCGGCAGTTGTCGTCATCATCGCGGCGTTCGTTACAACGACTGCCACAACGCTCTTCAACGAATGGCTCAACGCAACCAAGATAGATCCAATGCCGCTGGGTATCCCCCAACATCCAGCAGAATTGTTTTTCATGTCCATAAAAACCGCGATGCTTTATTTCGCCGCCATACTAATCGCGCTTTGGCACCGTTCTTCGGCGATATATAAGCGGAGATGGAATACGTTCAGAAAGCTGCCGAGCAAGCGACCCATTGCCCGCTATGCGCTCCCCATGGTTTTGGGCATGCTCGTCGGATACTTCGTGCTGACGTCTATTTTCTTCTTGTTCGAGTTACCGGATCTCGCGAAGCTGTTTTCTGAGGATACCGCTTTCTTCCTCAAGCAATCGATTGAGCGCTTGGCCCTGGCCATGAAAAGGGCGCTTCCCTGGGTGCCTCTGCCGATGATGGTGGCGGCAATCGTGCTGTTCTTGAGCGACGGCGATCTACGGCACTCTTCGATCCGTAAGCTTGTCAGACACGCGGCGCTGGCGGCGGCGCCCATCGGTGTGATGGGTTTTATCGTGATGAGATGGCTCGTTACCGCGGAGCCTCGGAAGGGTTTTCAGACAGAGGGAGCTGTCAACTACGTCCAGGCGCTCGACATTTGGTGCGTCCTCATCGGGAGCTTTATTTTCCTCTTCAATTTCATGCTGTTTCTCGTGGTCCAATGGATGGAGCGGCGAAACCAACTGAACCAGAACCTTTGCGAAGAACTCAACGGACTACCGGTTTACGCGCACAGCTCCCGCGGGCGTTCCTTCGCGCTTATCTTTTCCGAGGAAGAGAACAAGGAGCTTGTCCGTCTCTACCTGCCCGTGGAAGAGGCGCTGGCGATCACGTCACCGCCGCCCGAGCGCGCGGTCGGCATCTGCTATCAATCGCCCGAGGGTACCGTGATCGTCTGGGACGAAGCGGTGGGAAACGGTAGTCTGAATTTCGGGAACTTCCAGATCATTACCACTACCAATAACTCGTTGATTCTGGAAGGATACACTGACCACAACATTCAAAACAGCCGCCCGGCGCATGCCGTGCATTTGTCCACGAATTTCGAACAAGCGTGAGGCCCGCAATGGAACGGTACTACATTCCCGTATGTCTCTACCCTCATACCAAGTACCGAACCAAGGCAGGGATTGAAGCGCTTTCGGAGAAGTTCTGTCTGCCAGAACGTGAGTTCATGGTCGTAGTCGCGGACTATCTATTGGCCCTAGATCGGATCGTGACTGGACGTTGGGACAAGCGCCAGAACATTTACAGGGTTGCTCGAAGAGACGCGCAGCAAGTGTTCAAGCTGGTTAGGAAGACGCTCAATCTCCGGGAACTGGCGGAACAGGGAAAGGTTCTGTACTGGGACGATGTTGCTGACGATTCAGACTACCAAGAGTTTTCCAAGGCCGTAACAGACGCTGTTACGGCGCATGCCGGCATGTCCATAGAGATCGACAAATTCGTTGCCGCGCGAACCGAGCGTTTTGGCCTAGGCGCGAACCGAGAGGAAGAAAACCAAGCCGAACTTCGGTATCTGATCTCCGAGGTTACCATGAGTATGTATGCGACCGAAATACTGGGATACACGACGGAGATTTGGGAAAAGCCACCCGCGCGCGACGTTCCGGATCCACTTCGCGTACTCTACGAGCAGTACCCCGAAGTAGTAGAATCGATCATTGGGCGATCACATCTGAGAAAACTACGCTTCCTTTTCCCGGGCCCTTAGAAAGAGTTTTCCACTGTATCGTGGTGTTACGCTTAGTGCCGGCGACGGCTGAACTCAACGCAAGCTTAGTCTACCCAACTTTCGGCGAAGAGTGTCCGGACCGGGTCGAAAGCGGTCCTCAGAGGCTCCTCCGAACATAGTCTACTATCAGGGTGGAGCGGACTGTCCCCGGTCATTCTCGGTGTATGAGTCCATGGCCTAGTTAAACGGGAAAATACCAACAAACGTAGCCATATCCCAATCTTTATGGATTTCTCATTTTGATCGCGCTTATTGGCTACGCTGCAAAAAATTCTCCCATAGAAGCCCCATCCTAACTCTATTTTAACGAATTTATGAAACAATAAAATCACGCGGAGATTGCGTGTAGATATGGGGTGTTTTGGAATTTGACGATATAGAGAATGACCTTCAGGACCTAAGCGCGGCCGATATCGCGGCACGCGATGTCGATGCCATTAATGACGCTGCAACAGAAGCAGGCGATGAGAAAACGAAAGCTTTGCTTGAGGAAATGAGCGGAGTTTCCGCGCGAAATCGTTTCGGGGTTGGCCCTAAAAGCACGGGTGCGCTCACCAATGCGGCACAGAAACTACGAACTTCCGACAGTTTCCATTTAGCAGCACTGGCACAAGGTTATCAGCAATCCATAACATTCAATGTCGGAGGACGTGATGTAAGCATGGGGCTCGGTGATATCCGCAATGTCGCAAGTGACAGATACAATCACTACGGCACGCAGCTTCGTCAGTTGAAATCCCAGGGGGCCAGTCAAAATCAGATCAAGGCTGCACAAAAACGCATGGATGCCTACAGGGATCTTATGCGCATGACCGATCAGGTCGCTCGAGGAGAGCTCTCGCCAGATGAATTGGCTCGACACATCGAAGAACAGGAACTGGGGCAGGAAATCGCCGACACCGCGCTTTCCCTTACCGATATCAAAGTTGAATACACGGCACCAAAAGAAACGGCCACCGCCGAAGCAGGGCAACATGCGGGTTCCGCTGCACATCAACAGGAAACTACCTTTGATGCCATCTTCGGCAATTCGTGAAAAACCTATTCATCGGTCGCGTGTGCCACACCGCATACACGTTCGGCGATCAAGTCTATCATTCCGTTAATCCGTTTGGCAGCCGGTGCGGTTTGATGTCCATTAATGTTCGCGACATGAATGTCTTGTATGGCTGCTTTGAGTCCGCGCGGGAAAACGTGATTTCCATCCGCTTTCGTCTCAATGCGAACGACCTCACGGCGCAAGCACCGCGAAACAGCATCACCATGCAATTGCGATAACTCTAAGGCACGCCGAGAAGCTTCCTTGTAAATATAACTAATCGCCTTTTGTGGCTCCAAATTCGCTACCTCGTGAATTGTCACGCCATCATCTATATCGGCGCGGGCGTTCAAACTCGACATGCCGATACACCCCGGTACCAGAAGAATAAGCAGCATAATGCGCCAACGTATCGGGCGTCGTTTGAAAAATACTTGGGGAAAACCCGCCGAACACTTCGTAGTAAAGTGTTCTAGTGTTTGAAATTACGGTATGATTTTCAGCAGTTCCGTTACTGAAGCAAGTGGCTTCGGGCGGCACCATCTTCTCTAACCGGCAGAATCCGTGGAGGAACAGAAAACATGCTGACTGGTGAACGGACTACTACGTTCGGTTCGCTACTGCCAGCAGGAAAGGTATCCACGCCATGGGTTACAAAAGGTCAAATCCCGCCGCGATAACACTCTTTAGCGATGTTGGGGAACGCAAGTATCTCGATGCCGCAGAACAGAAACGCTTCTATCAAGCATTGGATGTTCTTGAGAACCCCAAGGATCGTAGTTTTTGCCAGTACATATATCTGACCGGTGTACGTCCCAGTGAAGCTTTGAATGCACAGTTTCAGGATATCAACGTGGACGAAAGTTACGTCATTGTCCGCAGCCTCAAGAAACGGGGCGGCGAAAAAGGGCGGCACTTCCGGGTTGTCCCTATACCGCGATGGTTCGCGAACGAATTGGACAAGATTCACCGTATTCGTGAAACTCAGACCCAAGATGAAAACGCAGTGCAGCGCCATCTTTGGCCAATGGGTCGCACCACCGGGTGGGAGCGCATGAACCGCGTTATGAAGGCGGCAAACATAAGCGGCGCCAAAGCCTGCGCGCGTGGCTTGCGTCACACCTTCGGCGTAAATGCGGCGATGACAATGATATCAGACTTACTCATAAAATCATGGATGGGTCATGTGGATTTACAAACCACGGCTATTTACACAGCGCTTGGTCCTGGCGCGGACCGGGCTATTGCCGAAAGGATGTGGGCGCGAATGCCTGTTGCTGATTCTGAAAACAAAGTTCTCCTTGAACGACCCAAGGACGCAGACGTAAGCGGCATAGAGCTTGTGCGACTGATCAGCGCCTATAGTGCTATTCTGGAAGCTCGCCCGCGATTAGAGTTCCTAAACTCCATCGAAGCCAGTGCCTCACATCGTAACAACACGACGGTGTGCGTATGAGTAGAAGTGCGCCTGACCCCATTGATGTACATGTTGCAAACCGGCTTCGTATAGGACGCCAACTACGCGGCATATCGCAAACCGCTCTTGGCGCGGAAATTGGCGTATCGTTTCAGCAGGTTGGAAAATACGAGAAGGCCAAGGACCGCGTTAGTGCGTCCAGATTGTATCAATGTGCAAAAGTGCTGGATGTCCCGGTGGAGTATTTCTTTGTCGGGCTTTGAATTGCGCGCCCTGTCACGAGGATTATGACAGGACCAGGCTCTCGTGAACCGAACCCCGCCATGCTGGCGGGTTTCGGCCATACGGCTTCGATCCTTCGCGCGAGGTAGTATTGAGGCGGCTTTGGCCGCCGCTTTTATGCGCGTGAGCTTTGTCACGCGCTAGGAACCCAACTTACCAGCTTATATCAAAGACGGGGATACGCTGCGGCGGCGCAACCGTTTTTTCCCGTAAGCGCCTTTGGCCAAATCATAGATTTGGAAAGGCCGCTAAACGGTCCCCCACAAAAACGGTCTGCGCCGTCCCCGTCTTTGATACGAGGTCCAAATGTGGTCGCCCCGGAAGTCTTCCGGGGCGGCTTTTTGTTGCTTGGGCTTTGGACGCTCGCCGCTTGGCAAGGGTTCACGCGCGAGGTGGAAGAAGAAAAAACCGCCTTGTCGCATGGAGTTTTATCCCATGAGCCAAGTGAGGGCGATATGACGAAAAAGAAAGATATCTACCAAGACATAACCGATAAAATCATTGGGGCACTGGAAACCGTCTCTGCGGACGATTTTCAGGCACCCTTTGCCGGATTGGCGGCGCAAGGTTTGCCGCTGAACCCTGTCACCGAAAACCGCTATCACGGTATCAATATTCCTGTCCTGTGGGTGGAACAGCAGGAAAAGGGCTTTGCCTCCCCGCAATGGGCCACCTTCAAGCAGTGGCAGGATAAAGGCGCTTGCGTTCGCAAAGGCGAGCGGGGCAGCGGGATTGTGTTCTTCAAGACCCGCGAAGCCGTGCAGGAAAATGAACGCGGCGAAGAAGAAGAAGTTCATATCCCCATATTGCGCCACTATGTCGTCTTCAACGCCGATCAGGTAGAGGGCTATGACGCGCCCGAAGCGATAACTGCCACTGAAATCGATCTGGTGAGCCGGATTGCTGACGTGGATGCCTTTTGCCGGAACACGGGCGCGGCAATCCATCATGCCGGAACCGGAGCCTATTACGACCGGATGGGCGATTTTATCAATATGCCGCCCACGGCGAATTTCGTTGAAACGGACCAAGCCATCGCGACCGAGAATTACTATGCAACGCTGTTGCATGAACTGACCCACTGGACGGGGGCACCGCATCGCCTCAATCGCGACAAGGCCAAGACCAATGCCGAGCGTACAAAATACGCTTTCGAGGAATTGGTGGCTGAGTTAGGCGCGGCTTTCTTATGCGCCGGATTAGGCATCACCCAAACCCCACGTGAAAGCCATGCCGCCTATATCAAGGGTTGGCTGAAAGCCTTGCGGGATGACAAGCGCTTTGTCGTTCAAGCCGCCGCCCAAGCCGCCAAGGCAACCGCGTTTCTGGAAGGGTTTCAAGACTAGCGGGATTGCAGCACCGAGGCCGGAAAGCGTTCCTGCCTCCATGGTGTAATTCCGCATCGAACATAAAAAATGGAGAAGACCCATGAAACTATCAACTATTGAACTGAAAGACTTGAAACCCGCCCCCGTAAATGTCCGTGAGCGCGGCGCGAAAGATATCGCCAACCTGCTGGTGAGTATCCGCGCCCAAGGACTCTTGCAGCCGCTCTTGGTGCGCCCTAACTGCGAGGGCTATGAAGTCGTTGCCGGACAGCGGCGCTTGGCGGCGCTCAAGAAATTGGCAGAAACCGATGATGGGGAGAGCGATATCCCCTGCCTTGTCATGGATGCGGGGGACGATGCCAAGGCCATTGAAGCCTCACTGTCGGAAAACCTGACGCGGCTTCCCATGGATGAGATCGACCAGTTCAAGGCTTTCGCCGCGCTGGTGAAGCAAGGATTGGAAGTCGAGGATATCGCGGCGCGATTTGGCGTGACGGAAAGGTTGGTTAGGCAGCGTCTCGCGATTGCCAATCTGATCGCGCCCATTCTCAAAGCCTATCAGAAAGACGAGATCCATCCCCAGACTTTGCGCATTCTCGCCATGGCGACCAAGAGCCAGCAGAAGGATTGGTGGGCACTCTACAAAAGCGATGATGCCCACGCGCCGGACGGGTATCGCCTGAAAGATTGGCTATTCGGTGGGGCACAGATTCAAACCGATGCTGCGCTGTTCGATGTTCAGGAGTATGGCGGAGCGTTGATTTCCGATTTGTTTGGTGAAGAAGTTTATTTTGACGACCCCGCCAAATTCTGGACTTTGCAGAACGCCGCTATTGCCAAAGCGCGGGATGCCTATCTGGAGGATGGCTGGGAAGTGGTCGAGGTGCTGGACGTTGGCGCTCGTTTCTGCTCATGGGAGTATGTGGACACAACCAAGGAGGAGGGCGGGAAAATCTATATCGTTCCCGCCTCCAATGGCGAAGTAACCTTCTATGAAGGCCAACTTCCCCCCAAGGAAGCACAGCGCAAACGAAATCTCGGCAATGAAGCGGAGGCTCCAAAGCCGAAAGCCGAGATCACCAAAGCCATGCAGAACTATCTTGATCTGCACCGCCATGCAGCGGTCAGGGCGTCCTTGCTGGAGCATGGCGATATTGCTCTGCGGCTGGCTGTTGCCCAGATCATTGCAGGGTCGGCGTTGTGGTCTATTCATGCCGACCCGCAAAGAGCCGCCAATGAGGACATCGCGGGAAATCTTGCAGGGTCTAAAAGCGAGGAGCGGTTCCAAGAGGCGCGGCAAAATATTCGCCGCCTTCTGGGGTTGGAGGAAGACGAAAACGATACCCTCGTTCGCCGCAAGGACGTTTACGGTAAGCCCCATGATCTGCATGTGATTTTTGCCCAACTGTTGTCGTTGGATGACGATCAGGTGCGCGAAGTTCTGACCTTCGTCATCGCTGAAACCCTGCCCAGCGGCAGCGCCATGGTGGAGGTGCTCGGCAAGCTGTTTGGCACCGATCCGGGCGATTGCTGGGACGCGGACGACACATTCCTTGAGTTGATGCGCGACAAGGAAGCGATCAACGCCATGCTTGGTGAGCTTGCCGGAAAACATGTCGCCGATGGCAATATCAGCGAAACCTCCAAGGTGCAGAAGAAGGTTATCAAAAACTGCCTGAACGGCTCCCGCACGCCGGAGCAAACCGAATGGCTTCCCCGCTATATGAAGTTCCCGATGGGAAGCTACACAGAACGCGGCGGCATCCGCGCCATTGAGGACTGGGACGCGGTTCAAGACCACTACGGTTAATACAATATGGAAAACACCAAAACCGCCGCTCGGTGCATCCGCTCCGAGCGGCCTCTTGGTCAATGATGGGATGGCAACAAGCAAGACGATGTTTTGGTGCTCGACGCATAAGCCACTTGAGTTATTGTGCCTCTTTTCGTGGCTCGGAGATTTGAGACAAGTTCAGAGCGCGTCCATTTTATCGTTGATGTGTTTGACAACGCCCTCTGTCATCTCGAGCGTTTTCAACAGAAACGCAGGTTCAAATATATCCAGCGTGTCGCCATCCTTTGTAACACCATTTCGATGGACACAATCATGGCGCAAGATGGCTTGTTTTCGTAGAAGGTCGAGATCGCTATCGGTTGGCGTCAGTGAGAACTGGAAGGCCATCGCATACCAAAGAACCACGCCTTCCTGCTTTGGCTTGCCGGTTTTCTTGTCCAACGCACTACTTCCAAACTGATGATATAGCCGGTTTCGAAGGTTTCGCTCTATCCACTTGGTAACCGCATTTGGGTCACGAAGAACTTCTGAAGCGGGGATATGGGCATCCTTGATTGCGCCATCTTTTTCTGCGAAGGCAATCATCCGGTCAGGGTGATCTCTTAACATTTTGATGAGGTTGTCGCAGAGATAAGCCTCCAGGAATGTCAGAACTTGCGCGAATATCATCCTATTGATGAGACTGCTGCCATCTTTTGAGGCTTGTGATGCGATGATGGCCTTAAGCTCGGTTGCGTTGCGCTGAAACACGTTGAAGGGGGATTCCGGGATATCCCAGATATCCCAGTCCTCAGGCGGTTGGTCATAACCCGGCGCATCACAGACGACCTTGGCGTTTGGATAGTCCCTTAACTCGATATCGCAATGGGCGGGGCCAGACCAAGCTTCGGCATCGAAGACCGCATCGCAGCTCTCGCAAATCAGTTCGACCTCGCCTTCAGAAGTCATGTCCCGCGACTTTTCCGCCGCGTAATTTGGCTCAGGCACACCGACCTCTTGCTCATTCGCAGCGTGGCATTTAGGGCATTCAAATTGCACAGTTGAGACCCAGTGCTGCACGTTCATGATGTTATCGATGTACCAATCTTTCACTCGTCCCATAGCTTCAAGCTTTCTCCGTACGGTTAGATTGCCATATTGCACAATTAAATCCTTTAAGGAACACTCCAAAGTAGATGTTCTTCACATAGGTAGATACCAAATTGGCGTTCACCGTAGAATAAGGGAGAATTCAAAGCCTGGACCCGGTAGAAATGCCCACAATCAATCTGGCTCGATAACCCCTAATATCGCGCTGCAACGGACTCAAGCCAGCGCAACCACAGGCAAAGGCCTGAACGGCTCCCGCACGCCGGAACAAACCGAATCGCTCCCCCGTTTTATGAAGTTCCCGATGGAAGCCACACCGAACGCGGCGGCATCGGAGCCGTTGATGAATGGAACGCAGTTAAAGACCACTATGGTTAATTCAATATGGAAAACACCAAATCCGCCGCCCGGTGCATCCGCCCCGTGCGGCGTTGTTGTAGGGAACTATACCTCATAGATGGCGCGGGACTTCCTGACTGTCTTGTTTCGTGTGTATGGTAGATCAGCTTTCAACGGGCACCGAATCGAACATCTAATGTATCCATGAAGATTCTCGCAACTGCATTAATCGCCTTGGTAACTTCCGCCGCCTTTACGGTCGCAGAAGTTCCAGCCGTCCCAATTAGCTTGTCTCCAGAACCTGAAAGCAATGGCGATTGGGTTTTTGATAATGTCGATTTCGGTGTCGCTGTAGTTGTAGCGATATTCTCCGCTGTGGTTTCGGCAATTGCATCTCATTTTTTTGCGCTGCGTCAATACACTCGAGATGCGAAGGAGAAGCATGATCGCGCTGTAGGGGCTATTTTAGCCGAAATCAGATTGAATACACTTATCATGGTTCGAAGAATAGCAAACGCGCGCATCAGAGGCGCGGAAGATCTTGCTCGTGGCAAACGTGCCAAAGGCAGTAGAATTTTTGACCCTAGAACCCTAGAGAGAGCTATTTACATTGCCAATGCAGCAGAACTCGGGCGGCTTCCAATAAAAGAGTCTGAGCAAATAATGAATTGCTACAGAGAGTTTTCAGTTTTTGTCACTAGAGTGGAGCGAGCTAGAGAAACGGACACATTTGGGCCCAACGAGTTCCCTGTGTTTATTAAGGGGATGGGGCGTCTCGCAAACCGCTTAAATCGTCCTCTTAAACGACTTCAGCGTTATGCAAAGCGTCACGCTTTTGAGGGGCTTGATGAAAGAATCGGGACCGTGGCCAACGAAATATTGGAGGTGACCGAACCCAACCTTTCTAAGGCACGGTTGGCTCAGCTAGCCGGGAAAATTAGTTGCGATCAGTAGTATGTCTTTAGTGTGAGCACAGCGGCACCTGCTCGATCTATCAAAGCCTATTCGGCACACGAAGCACGTCCTGGACAGCACCGGGTGATGAGGCATATTTGGCCATTTTATAACTCACATGAATATGGTATTATGAGTTATAAAAGGATGTAAATTGGCTCATGGTAAACACTAAAAACACTTGGAATTGGCAAAAAACCGACTGGCCTAAGTTTACTTGGGATAGCGAACGGTTGAAGGATGCAGAGGCGCGGTTTCTGCATAATGCCGGGCTATTTCAGGGAACCTTGCGGCATATGGATGAAGAGGAGCGCGCCGATCTCACCATCGAAGTGATCGGCAATGAGGCCTATAAGACCTCCGAAATCGAAGGCGAGTATCTTGACCGGGCGTCTCTGCAATCGTCTTTGCGTCGGAATTTCGGGCTTGAGGTTGGCGGGCGCCGCCTTCCCGCTCCAGAGCGCGGGATTGCGGACATGATGAGCGCGCTTTATCGCGGGCACGCCGCGCCGCTGGATAAAGACATACTCTGCGCGTGGCATAAAATGGTTATGGCCGGGCGCGGAGATATTCAAGATATCGGGCGCTACCGGACGCACCCCGAACCCATGCAAGTCGTCTCGGGGGCTTACGGGCATATCAAGGTTCATTTTGAGGCGCCGCCATCTGCGAGCATGGATCAGGAGATGGAGCAGTTCCTCAAGTGGTTTGCGGCAACCGCGCCGGATGGGGCCGAACCGCTTCCCGCATTGACGCGTGCAGGGCTGGCGCATTTTTGGTTCGTTTGTATTCACCCTTTCGAAGATGGGAATGGGCGTGTTGGTCGCGCCATCGCTGAGCTGGCTCTGTCGCAAGCCTTGGGACGTCCAACCCTGATCGCGCTCTCCCATTTGATCGAAAAGCGCCGTGCTGAGTACTACCGGATATTGGAGGAAAGCAACAAAGGCCTTGAACTTCCAGAATGGCTGGCGTGGTTTGCTGAGATTGTTCTAGCCGCGCAGGAGCACTCGCAAGCGCTGATCGATTTCCTGATCGAGAAAACGAAGCTCCTAGACCGGGTTCGAGATCGCGTGAACGAGCGGCAGATGAAAGTGCTTTTGCGGATGTTCCGTGAAGGGCCGGAAGGTTTCATGGGCGGCTTAAGCGCAGAGAATTATATTTCCATCACGGGTACTTCCCGCGCCACGGCAACTCGTGATTTGACCGGGCTTGTTAACATCGGTGCCCTCTATAAAACTGGGGAGCGCAAATCTACGCGCTATTACTTGACGATAGGAAAGGAAGCATAAAAGTTTACTTCCAAATCCACTGACCGATATCGTCTTGGCATGCCAGTCTGGTTTTAGGGCCAGATGCCTCGCAGGTGCGTACCAACCGGCATTGTTTGCCATTGATATCCAAAACATCACTGGCCCAGTCTTCTTCGCAATGCGCTATATTCTGCCAGTGCAATTGTGATTGGGCATCGAGCCAACCAGCCTTCGCAGCGGCAATCCGTTCAGCGCGCGGCGGATGAGTTTTGCTACCGTTTTTGCTGGTTTTATTGACCCACTTTAAGCTATCGCGCAGTGAAAAACCAAATCGGCACATAGCCGCTCCGGCAAATCGATCAGCTGCTCGTTCTTTGGCATGCGTAGACCCCAAATTGTTCCTAATTTGTGGATGGGCGATATGGTGTCCCAGCTCATGTGCGAAGACAAACATGGATTCAATTGAGAATTTTCCATTTTCAAAATCATATTCGTGGCGGCTAAAAACAATAACCAGCTCATCTCCAATCCGTTGTGCGTAGGCACCTCTTGGAGCGTCGGATTTGCCGACAGCAAAAGGTATGTCTAACCCTAAGCCTTGGGTCATTTTTTGAATGACTTTCAAGGCCTCCGGTGCCGGTTCAAAGTCGCTCGCCGCATGGGAAATTGTCGTACTATCAGCCCCGGCACATATCACATGTATCGGGTTGTCAGATTCGAATACCCCCGTAGCACCGGGATTAGCCGGAAGCGCCGAACAGCCACACGCCGCCCCAGCACCAAGAAGGAACTGGCGCCGCGTTGTCACTGCTTGTCCCCCTGATCAGGTTTGGTGAAGTAATACCCGTCCGGGCCGATGCGCGTGCCATCTGGCATGATTTTGCAATCACAATCAGAAGGCAATGAAACATCTGACTGGGAAGGGGTGACTTCATCAAGCAACGGACTGAGAACGTCCGGTATAAGAAAGTCAGGCCCCCATCCAAGGAGCAGGTTCCAATCAATCGCATCAAAAAAAGCCACGACAAACTGTGCAGCCACCAACACGGCGGCAAGAACCAAAATGGCAGCGCGGAGCAGGAAGTGAATCCTGCCCCCACCTTCATCATGGAATTCCGGGCGATATTTAGCTGTCATCGTCGAGATCCTCCGGTTTGAAAACCTTCGTGGAAGACTTTCGCATCGGACGGGTTGATGTTTCCTCGTGATCCCGGCGCGCCGCGGCTGAGTTTTTCGGATCGATGTCTGAACGCTCATACCCTGAGATCATGGCCCTGAAATGTTCGGGGGCATCGGGATCATCCAGTTCACATTTGGCGGCCTCTATCGCATTGCGTTGATCCATTGCCTCAGCCAACGAGGTTTGCTCAAGAGCGACCCGGTAAGGCCCACGTGTTCGGAGGTAAATCATGCCGAAGACAAGCAGCAGCCCGGGCCATAAATCGATCGCGAGGGACACAAGCCATTGCGGGATGACCTTATGCGCATAGAGGAGGACCGATTCCTCCGCATTAATCCGCTCAATCACTGGCGGAACAACAGCGGCTCGGGAAAGGAGGCGGTCAATCTGTGGGGCGAGAAGTGCGGTGGAAGCGTCCAGCTCGGTACGAATCCGTGCCATCGCAGTATCTTGTTTGCGAGCAGTCTTAGGATTTGCACTTCGTTGGGAGCGAATATCAATCTCGCTACCAAGGTTCTTTAGTGCAAAGTCGACTGAAACGATCCCACTGCGCTCGTTAAGTCCCACAATTACTTTCCGAAAGGCATCACCCGCACCAGATATCTGCTCCATTCGCTCACGGTGGACCAATTCACCCTGAGCTGCATGACGCATGACGTTTAAAATCGTATTGGCTTGCGCGTCTAACGTTTGGATCTTATCGACGCTTCGTTGAAGATCCTCTACGCTTGCGGTATACCGCCCCGTAATCGCATCAAGTGCCTCGGATACGACCCCCGGACCCGGCGTACCGGTATAGGCACCGTCTTTGAGTTCACTATCCCGCCGATCCGCGTAAAGTTGGGCTTGCTGTCGCAAAATCGGAATGAGATCGCCTATTTCGCTGGCGTTCCCTATTGCCGTTTGAAGACTCACTTCATGATCGCGGGCAATATCCTGGGCATAGAATTGCAGTGTCCGATCAGAAGAATGTGAAATCTGGTTCTGAAGACCGCTCATATACGCGATGCCGACGGAGCCGAGAACGACCAGAACTATCCCCGCAAAAAGTGAGCGAGGGGTTTTGAAATAGGGCAGTACCCCCAGCACCACCGTCCAAAAGAACCAGACAAGAAGCATTGTGCAAGTCGCATAAAACAAAGATAAGCCGACGCTCTCTCCCTGGATCAAACGCCCATCGAAGGACGTGTAGCCGCTGTAGCACAGCGTTCCGATATGAGTGGTATGGTAAGCGGCGCTATTCATGAATGGCATTTGGATGCTTGCCATGATCTAGACCTCCATAATTCGTGCGGTGATGGATTTCACCGGGCATGTTTGGAGGTTAGCGCTCAGACCTTGGCTACTTCCTCGCACAAAATGCGCGGGGATATCGCCTACATTCCGCGCCCTTTTGAATTCCCTTGGCTTGCATCAAAAAAGTCACGCTCCGGCGAGGCCAAATCAGGCTCTGAAGAAGGCGCGCCGACATCCATATCAATCTGACTAGGCTGGACTTGGTCAGCTGGTGATTTCGCGTCTGAAGGTCCAGCGACATGATCCCGGTGGATTTCTGTAAGCGTAATGCCAGTGGCTCTTTGTTCATCACGCTCTTGATCGAATTTTTCATTGATCGCATCGCGCTGATCTTGCCAAAACGCCCTAGCTTGCCGGTACTCATCTTTCGGAGATTGTCGTGCATCCTCAATATCTGGCGGCGTTGGCGCAGGGACCGTATTTGCCCCCATTCTTTGCTCGCGTATCTTCCATATTACTTCATGGCGCGCGAGGGCCTGCTCACGTTCCTGCAGGATATGGGCTTGCTCACGGGCGCTTTTTTGCCAGCTATCGGTTTTCTCCCGACCTTGAACAGGCTCGCCTCGGTTGGAACGAGGAGCGTCTCTAGTCGCGTGCTCAAACTCTTGATCTAACGTCTTGCCACGGATGCGGAGCTTTTCTGTTTCCCATCCATAGGCACATTCCGTTTCCCGGCGCTCGGTTTGCCATCGTTCCTTCGCCTTCTCATGACGACTTTCAAGTTCCGTATCGCGTTGCTTCTTTAATGCGAGTTCAGCGTTCGCCGTTTCGGTCAATGACGAAAGCGTCTCCTCCCGCTGCGCTTTCGGACCCTCACGTCTACTGGTGGCACGATGTGGCGTTGGTGCAAGCGGGTCATAATCCATGATGGATTTCTTCATAGCGCTGTCCTTCTAGAAGCTCGACCTAAGACCACCGATATTGTCGTTCGTTTGTTGAGCGGAATTCGTTGATCGAATGCCAGCGCCCGCAATCGTGCTATCCAAATCTTCATCAAGCGCCGCAAAACGCCCGCGTATGAGGTCCGCTTTGCTTTCACCATGAATAGACATGATGGGCCTGCGCTGTCCTCCATACTCGATGCACAACAGCCGCGCTTCTTTGAAATAGGGGCGCATCAAGGCGCTAAGGCCCCTCGTTGAGGCACAAGACTTGAACAATTCAATCCACCACGCCTCTCTCTTGGCCAAAGGGTGATCCTTGAGGATAAAGCGGTGCTCTTTGCGACGGTCGTAAGTCTTTCCGCCCCAGAAACGGTTCTTCACCACGAATTCATCGCGGGTGAAATGAAACGACTTTTTGGCGCTCAATATACGGGCGGAAACCATTTGCCCTATGATCACACCACCGGCAAATGCCAAAACTGGCCACAAGAACGTTTCAACCGCCAGGTTTGGCAAACTGAACATGTGTGCAGCCGTGTAGACACCCGCACCAGTGCCAGCGAACCATCGGAGCTTGTCACATATTAGTTTTCCAAATGGTGAAAGCGCGGCGACCCGCACGCGGGCTTCCAGAATTCTGTTGTTTTCATCACAACACAGATGAGTTTTCGGAAACCCATCATAAATAGAAATTGACTTGCTCATTGTACAGCCTTAAATAGAATGCAGTTGGCCATCCATATCAGGACAGCATTAGCTATCCGGCCAGCGACATTTCCGCTAGAGGGTTATGTTGCGAGTATGGGTGGTGGCATTAAGACAGGTAAGTTCCACCAGAACCTCGCGTTAGGCTCGTCAATTAGTGTGATTGAAAATAGCTATGGCTTCAAAATTTGATCCAGAAAACCCCGAACAATGGCAACTAGATCGGATGCGGAGAGCCTTACGCATGTTTGGCGCAGGGTTTAAATTCAGAGAAGATTTAGGTTCACCAGTAACGATAACACAGAGACAAACGTGGCAGAGCATCATTGATGAAATCTATGTCCATACGGGCGTCAAGCTCGCGCAGTACGAAGCTGTTCGGCGGTTTGCTATGGGCAATTCTGTAAATGCCCCACCAGAATTGAATACCTTTCCAGATTGGAAGCCTTATCAGCTTAAAGCTGTTTATGACTTTCTTCAACCTGCCCCAGATATAGGTTTTGATACGTCAAAGACCCATACGGGTAACGACGATTGGCACCCTATGGATATTGAGCCGGTTGACCTATTGATGCCAAACATCGTCCTTGATGATCTCAATCCAAATGTTCAAATTCCATATTATATGGCTGAGTTTTTCCGGGATAGTCGACCTTATGATGGGAGCATAAAACTTGATAACTTCGCCGGTTATTTTCTAGCTGAAAACCATGCCGAAACAGTAGTAACTGCCTATCACCTTACGCTCGAAAAACCCACTTCAGATGGCATAATGCAAGCAACGCTGATCACCGAAATTATCCCAAAGACGAAGGCGCACGATCCTGAAAGCTCGATTCTCGACTTTGAACAAAGCCCGGATGTGGTAGATCATGCAAAAGGATGGGCATTTGTAACGCCCCAATATGATCTAGTATTCCTAATGAAGTTGGTTGACCCTGACGAACCCACGGAGCAAATCAATCTGTTTATGGTTACATTGGCAATGGATGAAGGCCTGGTACAAGGTGCTCCGCTAAATAGATTCGCCTTGCTTGATAATTTTGGGGGCGAGTTTCCCCTGCCAATCAGTGTTGACGGGGCTCGAAACTGTCTGACAGCATCGTCTTATCGAAAAATACTGAAAAATACTCTTATATTTAAGAGGTTTAGATGAATTACTTGAAATATTACAAGAAAGTTGATATAAAATGCCAATAAATAGGAATATTGGTGCGCGCGACATTTACTTAAATGAGCTTCGTGAAGGAAGAATTCCCGAAGAGCGGCAGGCGCGCTTCTGTTTTTCCAAACAAGAGACATCGGACAACGAGACCGTTTCACTTGGTTTTATGGCGGCTCATGAGGATATGGTATCCGCAACGAATTTAACACATTTTGAGCTTACGCTCATAAAACTGGAGGGCTTGTATTTAGATACATACGACTGGACCATGCCAACGACCGAAGAAGAAGCGCAAGAGCGCCTCATAGAATTAGGATTAGAATTTATCGAATGTGTGAAAAGATACAATGTGCAGAGATTTGAGGAAATAATCGACTCTGGTTTTAACGTAAATTTTGTCCATCCAAAACTCGGCGTTGCCGCAATTCATCTTTTAGCGCGCACCGCTGGCCAACCCGGCATGGATGGGCGGAGCATCGTAGATATCTTCATGAAAGCCGATGATATCAACTTTCTTCTGAAGACTGAGAAGAGCCAAGAAACCGCATCTATGATTGCGCGCCGTAATCCGGTTGGCCGTAAAATGTACGAATTTTGGTGCGAGCAGGAACAGCGCCAGGCCACGCGCGATGCTATTGATTGGGCTGACTACACCAAGGATTGGCATGATCCGTTTGCGTCACCGAAGCCCTAGAACTCCTCACAGATAGTTCGCCATTTTAATAGGTTCGGAAATGTCTGGAAGGCCCTTCGCTCCCAATGCATTCAGTCCTTCCAAAGCGTCAGGCAAATCCATTCTTAGCATTGAGCTGAATTCAAAACTGTCTGACGAAATAACGTGAAAAGCATTTGGACTCACTGACGCCCACAGCACTTCTGCTTTCACGAGTGCATCAACAAAATAGTTTTCTATCTCTTCTTTTTGGGTTTGAGAAAGAGCAGTCGCATTGCAAATGCACATAGGAATTCTTGACATTGGGACCGGATGCTCCCGTGGAAATAGTAGATTTCTCTCAATCGGAGCTAGCATTGTGTGAGATTGCGTTTTCTCAATTCCAAACTTAGAAACCAGCAGCATATGCTCGAGCATTTCACTTAATGTGAAAAACAATGCCACTCCACTATATACGGCCTGCTTCTGTTCTTTAGAAAGACCGTGCTCATCACAGTATCTCGCCACGATGGAAATGGCATCTGCATCCGCTTGCATCTCCAACGGTTGCGAGAGCACAAACATTTCTTTTGACTTCTGTGAAGGTTCCAAGTTGCCATTCTCGGGCCTGATTTGCCTGAGAAATTCTATATTTTCGGTAAGGTATTCAGGCGCTACTATGGTAGCTCTACGACGGATCATCTCGGTATGCTGACGCGCGAAGTGGCTATATTCGTGTGCCACAAGAAATAACAACAGCCCCCTGAGCATGTAGTATTTCTCTTGCTGATTGTTGAAACTCTCATGCAGAATATTTTCAGTGAAATAGTCTTTTGGATAGGTCTTAGTGAGAGAACTTTCAATTGATAACCTTACTTTCCAAGTTTCGAAACCCATTGGTAAATACGGTTTGCCAGGGCTGAGTTCCATTGATATTGGCGATGAATGGTTCGATGAAAAATACAGCAGCACTCCCAAAAAATCTGCCATTGCATGTTTAAGCCTGTGTGCCTGCTCGGGCGTAATCGGAATCTTCGCTTCAGCAACCTGATTGCATATGTCGGTTGGGATTTTCTGAAAAACCTCAACGAATTGCGGAGCCGAGTACAAAATACCTTCGTTCAAAAGTATTAGCGTCCCTACGGACTTATGATCTAGGCAAAAGCCATTTAATATCGAGGTCGGCAGCGTACTGAATATTGGATCGATGCTCGGCGCAGCCTCTCCAAAGTACTTTCGGCAAAAGAAAATCAGATTGGGCAAGCGGTTTAGAATCGACACTTTATCGTACTTCGTTACAGTCGGATTGAAGAAATGCTCCTTGAGTGTGTCATCTGGGCAGTACGAATATTCATTGTAGATCAGGCAGCAGAACTCATCTAATGTCTGGTCTGGCAATTTCGGCGGCTTTTTTCCGCCGCAATTTTCCATGTCCTTGACCAGTTTTTGAACGTCTTTAGGGTCATGCCCTTGCGCGACTATGAAGTCTTCTTGAAGTTTTTCGATGACACGGATAGCCTCTGTTGATGCTCTCATATTGATACTCCGTAATGCGCGGCAATAAGCTCATTGGAACGCGATTGGAAGAGAATGGATTTCTTTGGCTTTTGGTTTCCATTTCAACATACCGATTGTGTCTCTTGTGAATCGCTAGATCCCGATTTCGTACATGGTAGTAGGAAATTTCCTAGTCACACTTTTTGCTCAGCACCTAATAGCGGTGCAAATTCACTGAGTGGCCCACGCCCATCCCAATATTCCACTCTCGAAATCACCATTGGGTCATGTCCCGCGATCTTGATGAGTTGGCGTTTGTGGGGGTCGTTGCGGGCAAACATGCGGGCGACTTCACCTGGTCTTAACAGGTCATGTAGTTCCAAATTATCGCTTCGCCCGCTTACACCATCCGCACGTTGTTCTTGAGGCACATCGCCGAAGCGCTGCGCTTCCAGCACCGTTTTATCCAGCAGTTTAGAGATGTATTCAGTCGTTGCTAAATCATTGTTGGCGAAGAATTGCACTACACCGGCATTGGCTACAAACGACTCAAAACGTTTTCCGTACAAAGCCTCACCCTGTGTCCAATCTTGAACGATACACCACAACTTTACGGAAAATGATGCGATCTGGCCAGCAGCATCTTGTAGTTGACGCACGAAACCTAAAACAGGAAATTCATCCAAAGCGACGAGCACAGGCGCTTCCGGGACCGTTTCTTCTCGCTCCATCGCGTCCAACAATTGATTGAGCATGATGCGCACAAGACGATTGCAAGTGCCCATCTTGGTTGCCGGAAGGACAATATATACTGTCATGCCTTCTTTTCGGCGCTTGAGGTCTTCCAAAGCCATATCATGGCTTCGCAGGACGCTTCTTATGGCTTTGTAAGCCAGCAGCCGGGTATGTCGTCGCGCGGATGACAAAACGCCGCTTCGCTCCGCTCCCATCTTTTCAAAGAAGCCCAATACATCTCCCCGAATGGCATCGGCAATATCTTCAAAGCCTAGAGCCTCCAGCTTGCGGATGTCTCTCTCAACGGCCAGCTTCATCTTAAAGGCAAGATTGCCGTCTTCATCGGTAACTGTTTCAAATACACGATCTAGCTGCTTGCGAACTGTGATGAGGTTCTTTTGTTCATCGGAGAATGTATCACTGGTGGCGACATACAAGGCCATACCGCTGATCAACCCGCGTGCTTCTTCATCCCAGTGCGGATCACGCGCACCTTGGGCTTCAATAACAAAGCCATCTGCAATCTGCGCGGCATCTTCAATGATCGTGGGGTTGTCCATTGAAAGACGCGCAAGCGGGTTAAAGCTTACGCGGTATTGCTGCAACTTCTTATCCTTGATGACCTTGAACGGGTCGATAATGCAGATTTTCTGCCCAAGCTTAGCGCGCGCGCTTGCTGTTCGCTTTGCCAATTCCCCCTTGGGATCGAATACAAAGGCAGAGCCATCATAGAAAAACAGATTATTGGTCAGTCCAACGGACTTCCCCGCACGGGTACCAGCTGCGGTAAACATATGACGATCATCGCGGAATCCGATCAGCTTATCGCCAAGCGCGCCTATGAGGATTTTGCCTTCTGGGTTTTGTGGGTCGTACCCGAGCAATGGGTGATTATAGACTTCGTGAGGATCGAGCCATTTTGCATTCGGCGGCCTCTGGTTTTTCAAAGAACGGGATTTAACGCCGCGCGGTACATCATCCATGAACGTATCTAGAAACTCTGTATCTCCTGCATGCTCCATTGCTTTGTGCTCCAATCCTTACGCCGAAATCCGGCTTTTCGTTGAGAGCCGTAGCTGCACGGCCTCTTTTCTCGGATAAGATCATCGCAGTTATTGCGCCGGGTATTCCTCGCACCCGGCGCGCCGTGATTAACGCGTTCGCAGCATGAAAAAGTCTCCTATGTATTTTTCGGTCATGATTCCGGTAGCCGAAACGCGCACCACAAGTGAGGGCTTTCTTCTGTCAGGTAACCTGAACCCTCGCCAAATCGCGTTCAAAAAGAATTTTCCTAGGGTGCAAGCCCCCTTATCGCGAAAGACAAAATTCGTTTTGTGACCGCGCTTCGCCGGCGGCTTCTATTCGGTACCTGTCAGAAAGCCCCATGTGGCGGCTTTCACAAAACAACCGAAACCAAGGAGCAAAACAATGGAACTCGGAAACTTCACAAAAACTGAAAACGGTAACATCACAGGCACGGTTACGACCCTGCTAACATCCTTCGAGATCGAGTATCGTAAGATCGAGAAAACCGGCAACGGCCCAGACTATCGGGTTTACCGCAAAGGCACGGATATCGAAGTTGGTATGGCTCAAATCAAATATGGTGGACATACCGGAAAGCAGTATCTCAACACACTGATCGATACACCGGAGTTCGCACAAGGCATGTGGCTGGCCCTAGTCCAAGAAAGTGAAACCAGCTTCATCATGCATTGGTCACGTCCACGCAAGAAATCGGGATCAAAACCCACCAATGCGAACGCACCGGCACAAAACACCGCCAGCGCATAACAGGCGCATAGCCAAGAAAAAGCCCCGTGCTGGATCCCGCACGGGTTTTTTTACTTTCAGAGAATTTCGGGGCTAGCCGGGAATAAACAAGGTTCCATGACGAGGACACAGCACATCAATACCCTCATGCCCCCAAATCTTTAACTGGTCATTACTCTCTTCATCATGGATTTCAGGGCAAATATAGCGAACCCGCTTGCCGCTTTTGCCTTTGTCTTCGCTACTCGCATCAACGCCGTCAATCATCGGTCCAGTTGTGTCCTTGTCTTCGATTTCCTTCCAATTCAAACCGACACCGCGCGCTTCCATGTCAAGCACCAGCGCATGAAACCGTCCGCCTTCAACGACGAAGTGACTGATCCGCTCACCCGTCTCTTTGCCACCAGGTTCGCCCGTATCAGAGGGGTGCAAACCAAGCGTCTTAGCCATGTTTGCGAACTCGCGGTTATGGTATCCTCCACGGCCCGGACTGCCAAAATGCGCCTGCCAAATATGGAGCATTAGATGTACCATGATCACCAAAACATCGAGCGTTGATGAATCGCGTTAATAGGTTGGGTTCAGTGTCAGCTCATCAGCTGTCATATCCGCTTTGTTTTGAACGTTCGCCAGCTTGAGATACCCCATCGACTTCCCGTGACGTTGCAACGTTATTAACGGTCTGGGCAAACGACCACCAAACAAGGCCCTGTTTGCCGCATCAAAAAATTCCGCCAAGGGATCATACGTCTCGGGAGTAGGGCGCAGATCTACGGCTCTTTTTGGGGTTCGTGAGAGTGCGTTCATTGTAATGTACACTCCAATTCCAGTTAGTTTCGCAATTGCTCCCTTCCGTTATGGCACTTCCCCCACACCAACTTCCTCGTACACGCAGCGTGGCATCGGCCCAGATGATCCCGTATGACTCCGCCATGTTCCGAACAACACCCCGAAAGCCTTTGTAGAGGCTAGTTTTGGGAGATTTTGTTGGTAAATGTGGAGCCGTTTGTGAGACAATTTAAGTATGATGGCTTTATGTGAAATAGTGGTTTTTACAAGGTGTGCGCGGGTCGGACTTCCTCCCCGCGCGCACCTTGCTGGGGGGCAATTCCATTGCCCCCGCAGACCCCCCTGCGGCTTCGCCTAAGCAAGCCTCGCCGCATTCGCGGCATGCCTTCACTAAGGCTTCGTTCGCGCTGTCGCTGCTGCCATCGAGGCGCAGCATCAGCGGTGCAAACATTGCCGCTGTTTGCATTCGCGGCCCTCTCTTGCCGTGAGAGGGACAACGGCCAAAAGGAGAAATCGCATCTCCTCTTGGATCGCCATGCGGCAAAGGGTTTTCCCACCCTTATGCAATCGGGGATCAACCTTTAGCGCAGATTGAATGCGCAGCTTTTGGTCGGAGGCTTACACGACAATGCCTCACGCTTTTTGTGCGAGGAATACGCTTCAAGCCCCGATCTAGAATGAAAGGATCATGGACGAGAAGACGACCGCGCCGAGAACCAAATACACATGGAAACCACCCGTCGAAAGGTTGGACGAGGTGGAGGCGCTGATTGCCGAGTCCGGCCTCAGCTTCAATGCGTTTATGACGCAATGTGTATTGGAAAATCGCCGTTCGTCTTACCCACCCATCTTGAAGGAAATCGCCGGACAGCTCCTCGCATTCCTTGGGCCGATCCGTGATCACACACGTTGCCTCGAAACGGCCCCTCATGATGATCAGCGCGTTATCATTCTTCTACAAATCCGCGACCTGCTGCTGGAAATCCGCGCGGCTTTGTTTTTGATTTTGGGGCGTAAGCCGTGATCCCAAAATCAAGCCAGCGTAGCGATGCTTCCGGCTTAGCCGCCCATCTTCTCAATGCGCATGACAATGAGTTTGTCGAAGTGATGTTTCTTCAGGGTGGCATCGCCGATGACCTGACCGGATGGGCGCGGGAAAAAGAGGCGTCCTTCCTTGCCCTCACCAAAGGCCAGAACCCGTTTTATCATGTCCAGATCAGCCCGGATTTTCGACAAGCATGGAATGATGATCTTACCTTCGATTTTGTAAGTCGCATTCTATCTGGCGTTGGATTGGAAGGGCAGGATCATGCTCTTGTGCGGCACATCAAGCAGATGCCGGACGGTATTAGCCGTGAGCATTTTCACTTGGTCGTCTCGCGGCTCGACATCAACGAATGCAAAGCCATTCCAATCTCTTTTGATCATATCAAGCTTCAATACATCACCCGCGATTTTGCCCGCAATCACGACCTTCAGCTTCCGCCCGGTTACTACAATTTCGATGACCGCGCGAAACAGACCTATCGCCAGCAAACTCTTTTTGAGAAAAAGCAGGTCGATCGCGGCCTTCCATCGCGTAAAGAACATCAAGAAATTGTTACTCCTCTATGGGAGGGCCGTGTATCCCCCAAGGGCTTCATTAAAGCGTTGGAGTATCACGGCTACATGCTGGCCTTTGGCCGCCGCCCCGTTGTCGTTGATATTCACGGCACCGAGCATTCGCTAGCAAAGCTCATCGATCTTAAAGAGGCGGGTGTTGCCGCCGTGCGTGAATATCTAGGGGAAATCTATAACGAAGAGGATTTGCCTAGCGTTGAGGATGCAAAGAAGACAGCCCTTGAGCTGATTGAAAAAACCAAAGCCTTTGAGAGGAAAGAAGACCACGCCAGGCAAATAAAGGCTCTCAAACACGGACAGGCCAACCGCCACGAAAAACTAAAATCTGAGATCGAAGCCACTCTCGCGCATGACAAAACACAGCGCACGCGTTTCGATGATACTGCCATGCAAGAGCGGTGCGCACATCGTAGTGCCTTTCTTGAAAAACGCCGGGAAATAAAAGCGCAGCGCGAAGCCGCTAAACCCACGGGCCTTGCCGCCTTCTTAGGGCGCGTCACAGGCGTGGCTCTTGTGAAGAAGAAAATCCACAAGCATCGCGACCATAAACAATATCTGGAGCATATCGAAGCCAGACAGGAAATCATCTCTCGCCAGCTTCACCAAAGTGAAGAATTGCGCCTATCGCATCAGATGCGCGCTCTTGATGCCAAGCGTAAAGAGCGGGATTTGGCATACCGTGAAGCGCAAGAACTTCGATCCTTAGAAATTCATTTGGAAAAACAAGCCCGGTTGCTTGCGCGCGGCATTGAGCCTGCACACACACCAGCGCCGCAATTGGAGTTATCGCCTTTTGGGCGCCGCGCCGTGCCCGCCAAGGCGATGACGCGATATACCGGCTCCTCATACAAAGACCGCGCCACGCCGAAGGAATTTAGAAACGCCGCTGGCAAGGGCGAGAAAGATCTACTCGCACCGACACCTGTGAGCACCGCTCCCAAGCCCGCACGCGAAGCGCCTGAAAAATCCGAGAGAAAGATAAAAAAGCGCGCACCTCATCCTACCGACAGATTGCCGCAGCTACCGAAAGTGAAATCGTTCACCCTTCCGCGAAACGCGAAAGTCCAGCCGTATTTATGGATGACGCGTGGGGCCATTCGTGACCCGAAGCCGCTAGATTTAGAGTTTGAGCAAAAGGCAACCACGAACGCCAAGCAGGATAAGGTTTCGCAAACACCTGGTTATTCCCCCAAAGCCCGGAATAAGCCGCAACCAGTTATTGAGCGTGACAATCAGAAGCCGAGTTCGACGGTAGCTAAACCGCCCGATCCGCAGCAACTTACGTTTGAGCCGTCACCCGCACCATTGCCGCCTAGCGGAGAGCTGGCACACCGATTTGATCGCGCCGCTCAGTTTAACGATGAAACACAAGAGCGCTCTTCAGGCGGTGGAAAAACCCGCGCTCCTGATGCTCAACCAACCAAACAGGATGATCCCGCAACTCCTGCCCCTGAGAAGGAGCGCGATCCGGCACGACCCTATGACGATCACGACCATCAACGGGATTTCGACTAAAGACAAGGAGCCGAACAATGAGCGATGACACTGATAAACCGGCAAATGAGATCTATGTTCAGGAAATGGCGAACACAGAGTGTTTCACTCTTCCATCTCCTTATCAAAGATACGAAAAAGGATTGGCTCGCCTCGCTCAAAATCAAGCTCGGCACCTTGAAAGCCAATCGCCCTCATGTCCGTCCGTTCAGGTTGATCAATGGCAGCATATAACGACCGACTATAACGCGCTTAAAATGGATTTTCTGATAGATCACCAACATATGCGCGGGCAAATACCTCAAGAAAATTTTCTCGCTGGTCCCGATCAAGATAGCAATAGATTCCTTCACCACGAATGGCAGCGCCAAATCGCCACCGAGCGGATGAACATCCGTATTCAAAACAATAAACCCGAGAGGCCGTCCCCCTCGGCTCAATCCCCAGCCCATGAGGTTGAGCCGGTAGACGAACTTAAGCCAACAAACGATGATTTGTCGATGTCTGCGCGTTTGCAGGAAAGCCAAGCGTTGAATCTTGATCCAATGCTCACTCAGGAAATAGATATTTCCGCTACACCCTCAAACCCGATGCGATTTTTCGAAAAAGATAACGATAGGGAAATGTAACCAAGGCGAGCTTTTGAAAAGCGCATCCGCGCCTAGAAACCCTAGACCCTAGCTTACATCGAATATCTAGCGTCTACCCAATAGCCTCGAGAACGTGTTGGTCTGTCTTAACCACCCACAAATTTTCCCATTTCTTGCTGAGCACAGGAGGGCCGTTTGTTGGCATGGAAGAAAGCGTGACCCTTTGGCGCTTAACAATTTCGTAATATGGCATTGTAGCAAAACAACAATTCCGGTTCCGCAATCTGCACGACTGTGCCCGTGCTGTTACCCCATGCGTCACGAAAGGCAATGACAAAACGGAAGGTGATGGTGTCGCCTACGCGTTTGATCCGGTGTTTGGGAAATGGCAATTCTACATTGCGAGGAGGGCTGGTGATCAAATTGCCTGCAGGGTGCAAATCGGTATTGATCATAATAGGATAGATCATGTCCACGTCCTGATCGTTAAGGACTGGATTTTTCGGGTCGCTTATATATGTGGAAATCAATGTGGTACCGCCACCGGTACCCGTGAATCGAATATCTTGGAAGGAGAAAGTTATCCGGTCCGGGACGTTTTCCAGGGTGACGTCGCAAACGAAGTAGATAACCCCTTGAAAGGAAGCGTCCTGGTGCGTGGAGGGCTTTGTATCGACCAACACCACGCCGTGCTGCAACGTCATGGCAAAAATTTTACCAGATTTCTCCGATCGAGCCGTTACCGTACCGGCGTCTTTTGATGGTTTTACGGTCCGCTCCTCATGACCCACAACCTCAAGCACTTTCGTGTCCGGATTCTCTTCCTCTACATCTTCATAGATTTTGAAATGACACGCTCGGTTGGTGAATTTGCTTTCGGGTGCAGCAGCGGCTGCGTATGCACTGGAAATCAAGAATCCATGCCGGTACGTGGGTTCTGTCAACCATTGCACTATCAGCGTCGATAAAACCCCAACAGCCACGCCAATTAGGATGCCTCGCAGTGTTTTGTTCATCCCGCTTTCTCTCCGTTCGTGATTGTCCATGGGGCAATCCTCCAGAACACCAAACAGAAACTCAATGAGGTCATCGTCCTAAGACAAAGTGTCTTAGTTCAACCGGCCCTGATTCAATGGAGAGTTTACACCCATCAACACAACAAAGATAGTTTTAACTTTGTTCCTACCTCTTAAAGGTTTGACCGCACATCTGTGCCTTGCTGGAATACGTTTCCCGAAATAGACGGATGACACATGGATTTCGGCAATCTGACGCCGTTGGAGCATGCTTTGCAGGCAATGGGTTTTCAGAAGGCCAATGGCGTGAGGGAAGCTGAAAACTAACCCTGGATTTGGGTCATAGATCCGGCCCGCCGCACCCAAATTCAATACTCACTCAGGAAATGGATATTCCCTCTACGTCCACGAACCCGATGGGATTTTTGGAAAAGGTGACGATAGAGAAATGCAACCATGGCCAACTGTGAAAAACACATCCACACCAAGAAATCCTAGACCCTAGTTTGCATCGAACTACTAAGGTCTGTCCAACAGCCCAATCAAGTGTTTCTCAGAATTTTGCGTAGAGCTTCCAGTAGTTCTGCTTTGCGATTGGGCGGCCTTTTTTCTAGGTTTTGCAGGCGCCATTTGACTGCAGGTAGAACTTCAACGCCTCCGACCGGGAGCAGATTCCAAAGTGACTCGCCGCGTTTCGCCGACAGTAGAAACTCACGGTGCGTTTCTGGCATGTCACTAACCATCACCCGGATCATTTGCTCTCTTGCGGCTTCAAGTTCTTCTAATTCAATTGGTGTTGCGGTCATCCCGACAAAGCCACGTTCAAATTCTGCTTCCAACGGTTTGCGCGGAGGTGCTAGCAGTTCCGACAAGGGGCGGTTGCCGCTCTAGAGATAGATAAGAAGGCTTGGCGGAGATCGTCATCCACGCCTTCATTGGCCAGGAGGTCGCGAACATCATAAAGGTCTCTCGGATGCTGGCGATCTAGTGCGGCGACGAGTTTGCCTGCATATAGATCGGCGAAGGAGACGACTTTGATTTCCGCGAATCCAAACTCGTCCTCAACGCGTAGAGAAACCTCTCGAACCTCCGGGTCATAAACACAGCCCCTCAATACCGGCGTTACCTCAACTTTGATGTATGTCCTGCCTCGCTGGACTTGCATCTTCGTGATGGTGCCGTCGTTTGGGCTTGAGTTCATTTGCACATTTGTGTTCGGGAGGCGCTCCAGAATGCGTTGTGCAATTCGTTTGAGTGCTTGTTCTATCTCGGCCAACGCCTCGTTACGATCCTTGATGGGTAGGTAAGTGAGATCGATATCTACGGACAGGCGCGGTAAGTTCCTTACAAACAGATTGATTGCCGTGCCGCCTTTAAGGGCGAAGCATTCCTCTTCGGAAACAAATGGAAGGATTTGTATCAGTAGTTGAACTTGTTGGCGGTAGGTCTCACTGATCGCCATGCATTTCCTCCGGCACGGTGATCAGATAGTCGGGATCAAGATGACCGCCTTTGACCAGACTGCGTTTTCCAGACCCAAGATCGATACGCGCTTCGTTGATACGATTGAGGAACCGGAATCCGTGCCGATGAGCCAGCCACAGAAACAGCCGCTTCACCTTCACGCTTTTGCAATCTTCAAGTAGCTTTTGCACACGGTGCGGGCTGAGGCTTCCAAGCCCTTCCATGAGCATATCGGCTTGATGAAATGTCTCGCGGCGCGGCACCTCATCTAGCAACTCAAGAATGGCACGCTCCGGTGTGGACAGTGTTATCGGCCAATCCCAATGACCCCAATTCTGTTCGGTCAAGGAAGACCCCAAATGATCGCTGCTGGTAGTGGTGCCTGTTTGTAGATTGATGCCTTGGTTCCCGAGGTCACGATGGATCGGATCGTTGCGGAATAATCGCTGGGAGTTATGGCAGACAAACGTCGCATCGCAGTCCAGCGTGAATAGCCAGGCCGGGAGCTTGTCCGGGTGATAAAGGTGGACTTCCGTCGGGCCTGAGGAAGAGACGTAATGGTCATATCCATGAAGGGACAAAGCCGTGCGACCGCCGACAAAGGGATGAATACGCAATAGATGCTGAAGGGATATGACCACATGTTGCCATTTCAACACGCCACCAGGTCGGCGGAAGACGCTCCGGGCCGGCTGTTCCAGCCACCCGGCTTTGACATACTGGTTGCGCAAGGCACTTGAGTATCCTTTGCGCTCCAGCCATGCCGCGCTGGCCAGCAACCCATTGTCCCAGCTTACATCGAACGTCCCAAGCCTTGCCCACTGAGAACCGGGCTCTAGGCATGAGAGTCTGCTCAATGGGCATGATTCTGGTTAAAATTCCCTCAAACTAACTCCAGATCGAAAATTAATTCTTGCTGACGATCTTATGTAGGAAACAGACGCTTGCGCACACCTGTTGACAAATCGAACGAGTTTCATGTATATGTTCGATTATCGAACAAAGGAGATGTGCAATGGTTCACGACCGAACCGAAAGAGAAGCCTTCTTTGACTCAAAGCTTGGAGCACTAATTGAGGCACTCGGAGAATGGTATGAAGAAGAAACTGACGCGATTGATGCAGGAATCGTGGGCGGAGCACCATCGGGAACGGGAGGCTCAATCGTATCCAATGTCCCAGCAATTGATTCGAAGAGGGTTCTAGACGCGAGCAGCGTCACCAAAGAGTTGATCAATATCGAAATTCCCCCAGAGGTTATTAGGCCGGGTGGATACGATTCGTGCGAGGAAATGGTCGATGATCTATTGCCCAAGCTTAGGCGCGTTTTCTCGGGTGAGCTGAAAGTCAAGGAACGGAAAACAAAGAAAGAAATGGTGGAAGCATGAATCGAACGCAAGAATCCGATAACTATTGGCGAGCTATAGGCACCAGATTGAAGTCGGCACGAGAGTATCTTGACCTAAACCAGGATGAAGCAGCTTCTGCGTTGGGTGTGCCACGGTCTGCAATTTCTCAGATTGAGAACGGCCGTCGCAAGGTCGATGCGGTCGAACTTACTAAGTTCTCAGATCTTTATTCACAATCAATCGAATCCTTAACGGGACGTAGCGCTACTGAGCCACTGCCTGAAAGTATTCACGCATTAGCGCGTGCGGCAGAAAAGCTTTCTGACGGTGACCGAGAGCAATTGATGGCCTTTGCGAGGTTCTTGCAGACCAAAAAGTCGGATGAGAACTAAGATGCGCAGAACACACGACGCAGAGATAAGGTTAGAAGCGATTGCCGCTGCCAAGAGGCTTCATCGTGGCATGGATATAAAGAGCGACGCTCTTTCTCGTTCGGGAATGGTAGATGTTTTTCGTGTTATTGAAAAAATGGGCATTCCTCTTGTTTTTAAACCATTAGATTCCGCCTTGGGTTTTTGTCTGCCGAAACCACTTCGCGGAATAATGATCACTACAAGGCGCGGCCTTCACATTCAAAGATTCACCGCAGCTCACGAACTGGGGCACGCTGTCCTCGGACACTCTGGAAGCGTTGATCAAGAGGTAAACTACAGAGCTGGGTTCGACGAGCCTAACAATTCTTCCGAGTTACAGGAAATGGCTGCAGATGCTTTCGCGGCTGAGTTCCTGCTACCAAGATGGCTCTACAAGCATCACATCCGTCAACAGGAGTGGACTGTGAACCGACATTTGGTAAATCCGGACATAGTCTATCAACTTTCGTTGCGCATGGGTGCCAGTTATGAAGCGACATGCTGGGGGTTAGTTAACCATAGAATATTGCGCCGTTCGCAGGTTGAAACCCTCCTTGAGACTAAGGTCGCATCAATCAAGCAAAGAGCCGGTGAAGGTTTCAGAGCCACCAGTTCATGGGCCAACTCATGGCGCGTTTCATCAAAAGACAATGGTTCAATCCTTTTAGGAGGGTGTGACGACCTTTTTTGCATCAATCTTGATGATTTCTCTGGCGAAGGATCTTGTTGGTGTGTCGATGATCTGAAAGATACTGGATTCACAGTAGTATCAGACAAGAAAGTCGGACCGGACGGATCGGCGTTCAGTGGAATTGATAGCAGACGTGTCCTGGTCGCTCGCGCTCCAGAACGAAAGAGAGCCAAAATCAGGCTATCGGAAGTGCAAGGTTATCATCACTTCACCAGTCGAAGCGGACCGTTGGAGATTTTTATCGACCTATCTGGGAAAGAAACGGGGGGGTGGTCGCAATCTACGAGAGAGGTTCGCGGCGCATCAGTGATGTGAACTTGCTTTAAATCAAAGAGGAAACTCAAATGGAGCTAATTAGAGGACGCACGATTCCTGAGGTCTGGTTGAAAGCTGCGAAGTACCTGCAAAACTGTGATGGCTATGACGACTTCGACGTTATCCTGCACATCACTAACCCTCTGGAGTTATCAAAAGAAGATGCATTTGTAATCGACCGAGTAGATCATCTTCTGAAGAACAACAGCGGATGTCGCGTCCATACTGTGGCGGAAACGATTTTTCCTCATAGCGACTATTTGAGGGGCGGCCAGAAAGCAGTCTTTCAAACGTACCCAGAGCGGATGGAACGTATTCATGCTGCTAGAGATGACAAAAGATGGGGATGCTATGCGATGCGCATGCTACGCCAAGTTGATATTGAAGGTATAGCATTTAACCCACTAGAACGAATTGTCGAGAAAATGAATGCTGTGAGGAAGTATAAAGCTTGCTACGAGTTGGTGCCTGGCCGACCATTTCTTAGAGAAGAAGAAGCTGATACTGAAGTTGCGACCTATGACACCGCCAAGGATCGCAATCCCTATTATGGGAACTTGCCATGCCTAAGTTTGGTAAGCTTCAAGTATGACCCTGTTCGCAAACACGTTCGGCTAAATGCCACCTATCGATCGCACTATTATCTTCAACGAACGCTGGGCAACCTGATCGGCTTAGGCCGCTTGCTGTACTTCGTTGCTAACGAATCAAGTTCGGAAACTGGACCAATGACGATCAACTCGACATATGCGAAGCTTGATGCTGGCAGCGATTCTGGAGGATCAGGGACCTGGAAGCGCAGTGATATCGACACTCTTATCTCAGAGTGCGAATCTGCATACAGTAGCATGTCACACACGTTGCTAAGTGCTTAGAGAGTGTCAAAAATGACAGCGATGAATGAAATTTTGACGTTGCAAAAGGCCCAACTACGACACGATGAGGCCTTTCATCAGGATATCTTGGTACTTGAAACGTCGCGTCGTGCGAAACACATGGCCTTGCATAACGCCAAGTACACTGGGCGTTTTGTGGCGGCAATTGAGGATGGCGACAATGACCTCTTTGAGCAGACCTTGACCGATGCATTCATAATTTCGCTGGCAACGGCGAATACCTTCTCTCAAGATTTAAGATCGTCACTTCCTGTTGAAGATGACAAAGGGAGAAGACTGAACGAAATCGGCGCTCTAATTTCAGCGAGTACGAAGAACAGGTCATCCTTCATTCGTAGCTATGCACATCATACTGGCTGCATGGCCAAGGCGTGTGAGTCACTTGATCACTTAGAAGATTTCTCCTTTAGGCCGCAGTTGATGCAGTCCAATGCAGGTATTTTCTCGTCGATCCTTGCTGAGGCAGAGGCAAGGCAAATTGACATTTCCGAAGCCTACTCGCGCCGAATAGCTGACGTTGAAACAAAATCACCGCGCGGCTTCCTCCTATAGGCGCAGAATTTTCGTGAGGTTGTTTCGACGATGTTTTGGAGTTCAAAAACACTATCAACTAGGTTACCGACCCTCATATCTGACTTCGACAATAGTCGGATAGGCCGTGCAAACTATACTTTGCGCATAGGGCCGGAAGTATTCGTGAGTCCAACGAAGAAGCCCGAAAGTCCATCGGATCAAACGAAGATCATGCTGGACCCGCGTCAGGATTTCAGGATACCGGCCGGACAATTCGCCTTCTTATTAACAGAGGAGCAGGTCGAAGTCCCCCCAGATGCAATCGCATTTATCTCAATCAGGGCAACGTACAAGTTTCGTGGTCTCGTAAACGTTTCGGGGTTTCATGTTGATCCCGAGTTTAAAGGAAGATTGCTCTTCGCGGTGTTCAACGCTGGGCCATCTGCAATTTCGTTGGAACGTGGTGAAGAGTGTTTTCACATTTGGTATGCATCTACTGACTTGCCATCTACTGATGCGCCGAAAATCGGATACGATCATATTCCGGCCAGCGTGTTCGATAAACTCGGCGAGCAACTGATGTCGTTTGACGGCCTTGCGTCAGAAATTTCTGACACAGAAGGGCGTCTAGCTGAACGAATCTCTAAGATGGAGCGCGAACACACGATTATTCGGTGGGGAGGTGCTATAGCGCTCGCAGTATTTATAAGTGTTATGGCTTTTATTGTTCAAGATCAGATTGTCATTCCAATAACCACTTCAGTGGGGACATCTGGTTCGCAGTCAGTGGATGCTGGAGATGCCGAACAGCAGCAAGACGGTGCGGAAACGGACGACGTCGCCGATTGAAGTAGGCTAGAGGTCACTAATTTTGTGTAATTATTTGACTTGAACTGTGGGGCGAATTGATATCAACCGAGATCCATGCAATTCACAGAAGTATACGAAACATATTGGCGGTTTGCTGCTGAAAGGCAAAATGTCTTCTTTGCGCGACTTGCCGACCCTGTTGGACCTTGGACCACGGACTATATCCTGAACTCATATCGGTTCACGAACGTGTACCGGGCCTCTGATCGTGTCTCACAGTATCTGATCAGAAATGTGCAATATCCGGATGGTTCTACATTTACTCCCGAGGACATATTTTTCCGCACGATACTATTCAAATTGTTCAACAAAATTGAAACTTGGCAGTTGCTGGAGCAGCACCTCGGACCAATAGCTTACCGTACGACCGACCTGAACCATGTTTCGGCGATACTCAGTCGATACAAAAGCCAGGGAAGGACGATCTACTCCGCAGCATACATCCTACCTTCTCCAAATTTTGGATACGCAAGAAAACATGACAACCATCTCGCCTTGCTTTCAAAGATGATGGATGACCGTCTGCCCGACCGCATACGACAGAAGAATAGTTTGCGAGAAGTTTACCTTGGTCTTTTGGACTACCCGAGTTTAGGGCCGTTTCTGGCTTTTCAGTTCGCGATCGACCTGAATTATTCGCCCCTAATAGACTTCCCAGAGGAATCGTTTGTCGTTGCGGGACCTGGTGCCTTGGATGGAATCTCTAAATGTATCGCCGATCCTAAAAGGCAAACTCCCGAAGAAACTATATTGGAGTTTTACGAGAACCAAACACAGGCGTTTTTGGATCTTTCGATCAGTTTTAAGGATCTTTTCGGACGTCGATTGATGCCTATCGATTGCCAGAACCTCTTCTGTGAAGTTTCGAAATACGCAAGAGTTGCGCACCCGACACACAAAGGAATAGCAGGTAGGACGAGAATTAAACAGCAATACACCCGCAAAAATAGAGGAATGCCTATACCGTTCTTTCCTCCGAAATGGGGGTTAAATGACGAAGTACGCAGGTTTAATGAGGATATCACCGAGAAGAATTCCGGCATGTCCCAGCGCGACAAAGGTCTGTTGCCTCTGTTCGAGATTGCCTAAAAGTATCAATCCTCAAGCCTTCAGCGCAGCGAGAGACGATGATTGTTGGAGTGGGAACTGACCTTTGCGATGTGGCTAGGATTCGAAAATCGTTGAATCGTTTTGGAAACGGATTTGCCAGCACATACTGCTGTGAACGAGAAATTGCATATGCTAACTCAAGACAGGACAAAGCTGCGGAGTTTGCAAAGTGCTTCGCAGCCAAGGAAGCGTTTGCGAAGGCCGTGGGCACAGGATTCAACGATGAACTTTGGTGGGATGACATCGAAACTGTGTTTGAGAACCACGTCACTCCTCGGTTACGGGTTAGCGCCAAAGTAATGACCACGCTGGAGGCAAAACACCGAGCCAACTTCGGACTGAAGACCTTTTTGGCAATTGGTAGTACGAAGAATTACTGCACTGCATTCGTTGTGATTGAGAAGAACATGGGTGGGGCGTTCGAACGGCCGTCGTGATCTCCGGGCCCATTTAGGATTTATCCACGCCAAGCACAGAAAAAGAAACTACCCAAGTAACTGTCTGTCCGATAAGCCCCCTGTCTTAGAAAGATACTCTTCTAAATGGCCGATAGTTGAGGCTGCTCCAACCGGCACTCAGGGAGAAGGTCAGGATGATGGGCATCTATAGGGAAAATTTTCATGAAGAGTGTTGGCGAACGGTCTGCGCCCTATATGATCAAGTTCAACTCTGCAAACTCAAAATCTACTTTTAAGGTATTGAGCCTCCCGACTGATTGAAGGAGAATGCGTTACTGCAAGGAGCGATCATTGAGTCTTATTCTTCAAAACAGACCTATTGGGGGCAATCACGAACTCATCTCCTTGTATCGTGAAAACTTAGACAAGTTAGGTTTCTGTTCCGAAACACTGTTTTATCACTCACAGCTACCTCACCAAAAAAAAATGGCTCACGTTGGGACAGTTATTTCCAGTGAAACGCTAAAAGCGGGTCATCAACTATTGGACGTTGGATGTGGTTTTGGTGATCTCATCAATTACTTACCGGTGAATCTTGAGTATCTTGGGGTCGATCTTCTGCCTGAGTTTGTTTCGGAGGCGAAAAGACGATTTCCTGACCACAATTTTACTTGTGGCGATATTGCTGGACTAGAGATCGGTGATTTCGACACTGTTGTGCTCGCAGGGGTTCTCAGTAGCGTTCCAAGTCCCAGACAAGTCCTAACTAATGCAATCGGGTTCGCAAAATCTCGTGTTGTATTCGACGTAACACTCCGCGACAGAGTTCGGAGAGGATTTGAGGGATTGAATCTTTGGACTACTGATCAGGCATTAATGATGGCGAAGAGAAGCGGTCTTTCCAGAGTAGACGTTCACGATGAAGGTAATGCTTGGATTGTCCTTTCCGGCGTACCATTGCGTCATGGTGATAGCGTAAGATCTAAGCAGTAAGGCGAAAAACGATTATGCCTAACGAATTCCCAGTGTTGAAGCTAGAAGGCACGCGCGAGGAAATGGGTGCAGCGCATGGTGAACACTTCCGTGAACTGATTGTTGGATTAATACAATCCCGAACAGACATACTCTACTCGGAGTTTCCCGCTTTAACGATTGGTCGGCTGGAAGAAGTGTGCTCGTCCAGTATAGAAGTCACCCAGAAATACACACCATCCATCTTCAGAGAGGTTAAAGCTACGGCACGTGCATGCAACGTACCTGCTTGGAAATTGATCGTCTGCGGAGGTTACACGGACCTTCTCGACGTTTTCAGAATGCAGTTCAAACTCACTAATTCCGATGATATCTCAGAGTGTACAACACTCATAAATCCCGCCGACGGAGTTGTTCTTGGCACTTGGGATAGCAATCCAGAAGCCCTTGATTGCGCGGTTGTTCTGCAACGTGAGCCAATTGACATTAGTATATCAAGCGTTTGCTTGACAACTGCAGGATGGCCTGCCCAGCAAGGAATCAACTCATCTGGCATTGCGTTCGCAATAAATAACTTGATGCCTGCGCAAGCCGATGAGTTTGGTTTGAACTATATTTCAGCAAACGCAATGTTGGCGGAGGTTGAGAGCATAAGCCAATTCATCGCATTTGCCAGAGGGGTTGATTTTTGAGGAGGCCATGCCTACGCGATTGTTGATGATCAAGGCCAAGGGGCTGTAGTAGAGACTACTTGCGAGGATATTTCGATAAATCATAGTTTGAAGAAAGTGGTTCAGACCAACCATTATGTTTGCCCTCCACTTATCGACGACAATTCTGATTATAAATATTTGGCAGGAAGTATAGACCGGAAAGAAGAAATGGAAAGAATCGCTGAAAAGACGATAACTCCGGACAATATTTCGCAAGTACTGAAAAAATCAGAGTTTGTTAACAAGGAATCGCGAGATGGAATAGTTATGACATGCGCCTTTTTTATTGCGGACGCACGTAGATTGGAGTTTCATATTGCAAAAGGGCCTTCATCGGGCCAAGAATTAATATCATTTCAGCTTTAGATCTCCGGCTAAGTGCTCAGTAATATCCTTGCCAATCAATACTTCTAAGTGATGCACAAGAACTCTACCTATTTCCGAATCTATTGGAACTTCAAGGTATGGTCTATTGTACAAATCCTCGTGGGTTTCAGTGAATAAGGTAAGGAATCCATAGTATATTCTATTATCGGATCGAACAAAGTTCACCCTGGGTACGCCTCGATATGTGTAAAATGCAGCATTTTGCCTCTCTTCAATGCTCCAGTTTTGAACTTCAATCTTAAGATCCGAGTTTAAAGAATTTAGCTGCTCTTTATACACGACTCCGTTTTTTGGTGGATTGGGTGCCACTGTTTGTTTCGCGTCATCCAATGTTTCTGTTCCTGCATTCTCAGATAGGGAAAAGCACCTAACAACAACACCTCTTCGACAAAGTCGGTTAAGTTCAGTATAGGTGTCATAGTGAAGAAATTTTGCTCTACCAACCACAATATCTAACGCTTCTCTTGTTTGACCAATAATGGTGGTCAGAAATCCTGGCGCAAAAAATCCCTTTTTCAGCGCATGTCCAGTCAATGTCACTCTATCAGTGTCACCTTGCCTTGTCGTTCCGCGACGTAATGAGTGAACTTCCTGCTTCAACTCCTCAATCTTCAACTTTGCAGAGTCGAGTTGTACCTGTAGTGCGAACTCCTCCAATGGGGAAAGACCTCGAAAACGAGCTAAGTTCGGAAAAAACTCCACAAGGTCAATCCCTTCTCCTTGGCCCTTAGGAAAATGCACTTCAGGAAAAGGTACACGTTCATCGCCTTTGTCCGCGATGTAACGTTTTGTTCCTTTTTGCAGGTCTCCTGCAGTCAGATCTGCACCACGATCTTCCAATCCTGATGTGAGAATTGAGATAAGTGCTGCACCAAACTTGGTAGGTTCATCGCCTCCGTTCTCAGGCGCAATAGCAGGCCTGTTCGTAGGAGATGCGCACAATAGCGCCATACCTGGTACCCTAAGTCTTTGCGGAACAGCAATTGAATCCTCTAGTTCGATGCCCAACGCTTCTTCATTTTCGCTCTGTATCTGCAATCCTTTGAAGGCAGATGCCGCCCAACAGCAGTCAAGAACTAACAAAGTTGAGGCGTCGACGCTTTCTTCATAAATCGTCTCGGCAAGGTTTGTAATTTCATAGGTGGTTAAAGATGTTTTGGCACTACGGGAGTTTCTTATGCAAATACGGAACTCTCGCTTTTTCGAGATGTGCCCATGTCCAATATAAAATACAACTAGCTTCGAATAAGCTCCTGAAGATCCCTTAAGAAAGTTTGTAATACTCTCGTCAATCTCGGGGACTGTTTTTGGGGAATCAAACAAATCCAGGATCTGAGATCCTTTGTCGATATCTGGTACCCTCTCAACATACTCAATTAATCTTTTATAGGTACTTCTCATAGCATCGGAGTCGTCGACGCCCTTGAGGTACGGCCACTTACTAGCACCCAGAAATATAAATCTATGACTCCAATTCATCTAACCCATATC
>SPJK01004397.1_pt1 | contig 54444 bp, 40 predicted proteins | sample 3741771 | NCBI WGS metagenome assembly SPJK01 (sample SAMN10925997, study PRJNA522277) | cold seep metagenome | isolation source: Elba SIP-enriched marine methane seep metagenome, extraction at timepoint T2 | place: Italy: coast of Elba, Mediterranean Sea
GTGCATCGTGATTTGAAGCCGAGCAATCTCTTCTTTGATGATAATGGAAGTTTGGTGCTAGGCGATTTTGGGATCGCTCGTGACCTGCAAGCCTCGGCTGATATCACGAATCAAGGAATGACCGTTGGCACATTCAGCTATATGTCACCCGAACAGATCACGGCGGACTCGCAAATATCGGGCGCTGCTGACCTTTATTCGCTTGGTTGCGTATTGTTCGAAATGCTGACAGGCCAGCTGCCATTCCGTGGCGCAAATTTCGCCCAAGTTTGGGAACAGCACCTCAGGCGCGATCCACCAAGTGTACGGGAAATACAGCGCGAAAGTCACACACTCGAATTATGCCCTGAGTGGTTGGACGAACTAATTCAAAAGCTGATGGCCAAAGAACCGATGGACCGTCCGTTCAACGCGCGTGCCGTTCAAAGCTCGATCCTCAGTCACATGTACGATGAGTTCGGTGAGGAGGAGACCGCTCAACTCACTCGTATGACGGAAGAGGATTGGGCCGCGCTTGAACATGAAGACAAACCAAAGATGTGGGTTCTTTGGATCGCGTTAGCCGTTGCGGCTGCGTTAGTGGCTTGGTCTACTTCGAGCGGTTAGGCCTCACTCTTCAGTTAAGGCTTTCATCACTATCTTGCTCCACACTTCATAGCCGGCATCGCTAAGGTGCAAAGCATCGCTTCGGAATAGCTCATCATTCGGCATTCCATCCTCGCCAAGCGTAGCGTCCCAAATGTCAATGTAACCGAGCATAGAGTCCTTCTTACAGATAGCGGAAATAGCCTGATTCGTTTTTATGTTGGTCTCAACATTTTTCCAGCGCGACTTACAAGGCTTGATCGAGAGAAAATAAATCTTTGTCTCGGGAAGAGCTTCTTTGATGCCAGCAACGAAAGTTTCAAAGTCCGCAACGACTCGTTCGATGGTCTTCCCGCGCGCGATATCATTGTCACCAGCGTAGAGAACGACTGCGCGTGGTTTATGTTTGAGTACCAAAAGTTCCAATTGGTTAATCGAATGCTCTATATGCGAACCACCAAAACCGCGGTTCAAAACAGGACCTTCAAGGTCCGGTAGGAAACGAGGCAAATCCCAAAATCGGATGCTTGAGCTTCCGACAAAAACGACGCCGCCAGGCTGCGCAGGATTCTCTTGGTCTTGAGACTCAAACTCCTGCATCTTCTTTTCCCACGGTCTTTCCGCCTGTGAGAGTGTCGCTGGCATAAAAAATGTGAGGGCTAACGCCCAAAAATACGCCTGATTCGCCCGGTTTCTATCGTACATGGATGTCCTTGGTGTGTTGTCGCTTCTCGGAATTTGCAAACTGCTCTAGAATAACACGTTTGCCCTGATGGGCCAAATTTTGAATCAACAGCTTGATTAAATCCTCAAGATAAAGCCAAGGGCATGAAGCCTTTTGGCAAATAAATATGCCAACTTCCGATATTACGATTCGCGGTGCTCGTGAGCACAACCTTCAAGGCGTTGATGTTACGCTCCCGCGGAATCAACTCATCTGCCTAACCGGAGTTTCAGGCAGTGGAAAAAGTTCACTCGCCTTCGATACTCTCTTTGCTGAAGGGCAACGTCGGTATGTCGAAAGCATGTCGACCTTTGCACGTCAGTTCTTGGGCCAGATGCCCAAGCCTGACGTTGATCATATCTCCGGCCTAAGTCCTTCGATCAGCATTGCTCAGAAGCAGTCTGGTTCCAACCCGCGGTCGACGGTTGGTACCATCACTGAGATCTACGACTTCTTGCGCGTTCTCTACGCAAGAGTTGGGAAAGGACATTGTCCCGAGTGTGGCGATCCAATCACGGCACAATCACGTGAACAGATTATCGGCCGCATACTTTCACTTCCCAAGGGATCAAAGTTCCTCGTACTCGCTCCCGTGGCTAAGCGACAAAAAGGCGAGCATCGCGATCTGCTCGAAGATCTTCAGCGCAAAGGTTTTGTACGGACGCGGATTGATGGCGAGCTTGTCCGTATTTCGGATGCCCCGTCGCTTGATCGTCAGATGCGACATGACATCGAAGTGGTCGTCGATCGGCTAACGAATAGCCCTTCGATACGTGGGCGCCTCGCCGAAGCGGTCGATTCGGCATTGAAGATCGGTGGCGGTGGTTTGATTGTTGCTTTCGACGAAGAGGAAACAAGCGATGATCTTCCGGAGGAAATCGCAGAGAGCCTGAAAAGCAAGAAGTCATCAAGACCAGGATTACAACCGGGCGATCTCGCCCTCTCAGCCGACTTTGCTTGTAACGCCTGTGGTATTTCATTCGAACCACCCTCGCCACAGATGTTTAGCTTCAACAGTCCGCAAGGGATGTGCTTAACCTGTGACGGTCTTGGCGAGTTTTATTCGTTTGATCCCGATCAATTGATCGAGGAACCAACCAAGTCTTTCGCCGGGGGCTGTTTTCCTCTGGTCGGTCGATGGAAAGATCTCAGTCGTTGGAAACGGCACATCTTCAAAGGCGTTGCCGAAACGATGGAGCGAAAGCTTGGCCTCGAAGAGGGGACGCTGCTTGAAACTCCCTGGGAAGAACTTGAGACAACTCATCAAGAAGTTTGGCTCTGGGGAGCCGGCGATGAGCATATCACCTACACCTGGCGGGCAGGGAAGGCTAGCCAAAAGTATGGTGGCCAATTCGAAGGGATTATTCCCGAACTGCTTGAAAAATATCGAACCACACAAAGCCAACCGCAGATCAAGCAGCTTGAAAAATTCATGCGGGTGATCGAGTGCCCCGACTGCGACGGAGCAAGACTTAATCCGCAGGCAAGCAACGTTCGGCTGATAACAACGCATAAGCGATTTGCTAAACAACCGGCAAAGAGTTTGCCCGAGGTTAGTAGCCTTGCCATTGACGAGGCAATCGACTTTTTTGGTGAGCTTGATCTCGGTAAGGCAGAGCAAATTATCGCTTCCGAAGTTCTGAAAGAGATCGTTGGTCGTCTTGGATTCTTGGAAGGGGTTGGGCTCGAGTACCTATCCCTCGACCGGACGGCACCGACACTCTCGGGTGGTGAAACGCAACGGATCCGACTAGCCGGTCAGGTCGGCTGCGGCTTAGTTGGCGTTCTCTACATTCTCGACGAACCTTCGATTGGCTTGCATCCACGTGATAATGATCGGCTGATCGAAACGCTGCGTCGACTGCGTGACCTTGGCAACACGGTGGTTGTTGTTGAGCATGATGAAGAGACCATGCGAGCCTCCGATTTGCTGATCGATTTCGGACCTGGGCCGGGGGTAAAAGGAGGCGAAGTCGTTGCCGTTGGCACTGCTGAGGAAATCGCCAATGAGAAACGTAGCCAAACCGGGGCATTCCTCGGTGGCAAACGATCCATCGAAGTGCCCAAAGATCGTCGACTCGCAGAGCTTCCTAAGGAGCATCCTTGTCTGACCATCCATGGAGCCAAACATAACAACCTGAAAGGGGTCGATATGACGATCCCGCTCGGCGCGTTTGTTTGTGTCACAGGTGTTTCTGGTTCGGGTAAGTCATCGCTGGTGAACGATATCCTGATGGAATCGCTTCGGCGTGACATCATGAAAGGGAAAGGTGAGCCAGGTACTCATGACAAGATCACAGGTCTCGAGCACATCGACAAAGTGATTTCAATTGACCAATCGGCCATTGGTCGGACGCCACGCTCAAATCCAGGCACCTACATCAAAGTCTTCGACGACATTCGTGCACTCTATGCCCAACTGCCTGAATCGAAGCGTCGTGGTTATAAGCCGGGACGATTCAGTTTCAATGTCGCAGGCGGGCGCTGTGAAGCATGTGATGGCAATGGTGCCAACAAACTGGAAATGGATTTCTTAGCCGACGTTTGGGTGACATGCCAAGTCTGTGAAGGCAAACGATTCAATCGCGAAACACTTCAAGTCGAGTATAAGGGAGCTTCCATCTCCGATGCTCTTGAAATGGACATCGTCGAAGCGATGAAACACTTCGAGGCGATTCCACAAATTCACCACAAGCTCAGCACGCTTCATGCCGTTGGTCTCGATTATTTGAAGCTTGGCCAACCTTCGCCGACGCTCTCTGGGGGAGAAGCCCAACGTATTAAGCTTGCAAAAGAGCTGGTCAAGAAGTCGACCGGCAAGACGCTTTATGTTCTGGATGAGCCGACCACAGGCCTGCACTTTGCCGACATTGATATGCTTCTAAAAGTGCTGCACGGTTTTGTCGATGCAGGAAACACCGTGCTAGTTGTCGAGCATAACCTCGATGTCGTAAAAACAGCCGATTGGCTTATCGACATTGGCCCTGAAGGAGGTGCCGGTGGTGGACAGGTTGTTGGTTCAGGCACTCCCGAGACGCTTGTTGCCGCCAAGACGGATAGCAAAGGAAAAGCAAAGCCAAAAGAGCTTCGTTCCTATACGGCAGAAGCTTTGTTTCCTGTTCTTAATGGACAAACAGCAAATACCAATGGCAAAGTAAAAAAACGAAAAGCCGTTGCCGAGTCAAAAGCGATCGAGGTACGCGGCGCTCGTCAGCACAACTTACGCGGCGTCGACGCCACCTTGCCACGCGACCAAATGACCGTCTTCTGCGGTCCGAGTGGATCGGGTAAGTCATCCCTTGCGATGGATACGATCTATGCCGAAGGACAACGTCGTTATGTTGAATCACTCGGCAGCTATGCCCGACAGTTTGTTGGTCAACTTCAGAAGCCTGCACTCGAGCACATCGAGGGACTGTCGCCCGCCATTGCAATTGAACAAAGAACCGTGGGGCACACGCCTCGTTCTACCGTTGGTACGGTCACAGAGATCTACGATTACTTCCGCGTCCTTTACGCACGCATTGGAGAACCTTACTGCCCCGATTGCGAAGTACCAATCGGAACGCAAACCTCGGACGATGTAACCGATAAAGTTATGGCTGAGCCCGAGGGGACCAAGCTGCAACTGATGGCTCCTCTCGAACTAGCGGTGGGCGATTCCTACGCTGATCTTTGGGATGATCTTCGCAAGAATGGATACCGCCGTGTTCGGGTTGATGGCAGGACCTATGAACTGGAAGATCCCCCGAGAATTGATCGTCGTACTCGACACGAAGTAGCCGTTGTGGTGGACCGAATCACGGTCCAAGCAAAGTCCCGTGGCCGAATCGCCGAAGCGATTGAAGCTGCGTTAGCGATTGGTCGTGGCGTCATGCAAGCGCTTTATCCAGACGATAAGCAGCCGGAAGCGCGGTGGCGCGTCCGTACCCATAGCCAGCATCTTGCCTGCGAACCGTGTGGACGAAGCTTCGAAGCACTCACGCCACACAACTTTTCATTCAACAGTTCGTTAGGTTGGTGTTCCTCTTGTGAAGGTCTTGGGACACAGACAGGTGCAAATCCCGCTGCTTTGCTGCGAGATGAGGAACTGACACTTGCCCAAGGGGCACTGCTACTTTGGCCAAGCTTGTCGGTTGAACTTTCTAAGTCGATGTTAATGGCTCTTTCCGAACAGGCAGACGTTCCGCTCGATGTTGCCTACCGAAAGTTAACGGCTCGACAGCGACGCACGCTTCTGTACGGCACGGGTGATCAATGGATTACCGTTGCCCCACCCAAAGGAAAGGGGAAGAAGACCGCAGCTGCTCCACTCGGCTTGCGATTCCAATTCAAAGGTCTCTACCCAGCATTGGAAGAAGCATCAAAACTTTCTCCGCGATTGCGTACGCAACTGGAACACCTTGTCGATGAAATCGAATGTAGCGAATGCGGTGGTAGCCGACTTCGTGACGACGCCTCGGCGATGCGATTCCGTGGCTCGACAATCGAACAGATTGTTCGCACCCCGCTTGGTGAATTACTTCCGACTTTAAAGAAGTGGAAACTGGATCGTCGCGAGAAGAAGGTAGCAGGCGAGATCGTCAACGAGATCGTCAACCGACTGACCTTCCTCAACGAAGTGGGACTTGAGTACCTAACGCTCGGCCGATCAGCGCCGACACTCTCGGGTGGTGAAAGCCAACGGATTCGCTTAGCAAGCCAAGTCGGCAGTGGGCTCGTTGGCGTGCTTTATGTTCTCGATGAACCGACAATCGGCTTGCATCCGCGCGATAACGCCCGATTAATTGCGGCGTTGCAGAAACTCCGTGATCTTGGAAATACCTTGCTAGTCGTAGAACATGACAAGGAAGTAGTCGCTTCTGCTGACAAGATTGTCGACTTCGGACCGGCTGCTGGACGGCTTGGTGGTCAGATTGTTGCTCATGGCACGCCGGATGCTGTATCAAAGAAGCGTAAGAGCGTCACGGGACCTTACCTCTCGGGTAAGAAAGGGATACCTATCCCAACGAATCGCCGCATCGCTCCAAGCGATTACGGCAATTCAAAACAGAAGCGAAGCAAGCTGAGCAAATCACCAACTTCCAAAAAGACTAATCTCAACACACCGACGCCCGAACTGCCTGCCCACCTTCAAAGATTGCGAATCGTAGGCGCAAGACATAACAATCTAAAGAATATCAATGTTGATTTCCCTTTAGGAACATTGACTGCCGTGACAGGGGTATCAGGTTCGGGTAAATCTTCTTTAGTGAATGAGATTCTTTACAATCAACTCTCACGCACATTGCATCGATCAAGCGCCATTGCCGGTTCGCATGATCGGATTGATGGCATCTCTTATGTCAATAAAGTAATTCGCGTTGATCAATCGGCGCTGGGTAATTCACCCACTTCGAATCCTGCAACTTACACCGGTGCATTCGACCTTATCCGTCAACTCTTTTCGCAACTTCCTGAATCAAAGCTGCGTGGCTACAACGCTCGACGATTCAGTTTCAACGTAGCTGGAGGTCGCTGCGAAGAATGCGAAGGCGCCGGACAGCGTTGCATTGAAATGCACTTCTTGCCTGACGTGTGGGTTACCTGTGAAACCTGCATGGGTAAGCGATACAACCCAGACACGCTTGCTGTAAAGTATCGTGATAAGAGCATTGCTGATGTTCTTGAGATGTCGTGTGCCGAGGCTCGCGATCTGTTCGGTAATATCCCCAAGATACGTCGCGTCTTACAAACGCTTTGTGATGTCGGTCTTGACTATGTCACCCTCGGGCAAAGCGCTCCGACTCTCTCCGGTGGCGAAGCCCAACGGGTGAAACTCGCTTCGGAGCTGGCACGCCCCGATACGGGTAGGACGCTCTATCTGCTTGACGAACCGACGACCGGCCTCCACTTTGACGACCTTGCAAAGCTTCTTGGAGTGCTTCATCGCTTGGTCGATATGGGGAACACGGTCGTTGTCATCGAACATAACTTGGATGTGATCAAGCAAGCAGATTGGGTTATCGATGTTGGCCCAGAAGCAGGCAAGCTCGGTGGCGAAGTCATTGCTACCGGTACGCCTGAGATGTTGATCGAAGCCAAGAAGAAACATAAGAAGCTAAAATCATATACTGCGGTTGCTCTTGAGCCCATTCTTGCGGAAGGCCCTTATGAAGAACGTCCGATCTATGATCCTCACGCTGCGGATGAATCGCGCAAGGATGACATCGACCTAGACAAGGTAGGTGAAGATGCCCAGATGCCCTGGGAAGCAAATGGCCCACGTTGGCATACGGAAGATCGGGTCGCTCGGGATGGTTCGGCTGTTCAATGGGATGGCCGTATTCTAGCGCGACTCGAGGAACGGATTCAGGAACTTGGTGAGTTTGCTCCAACGAATTGGAACCACCGATCGGTTGTAGAAATTACTGGAACCAAGAAATCGGATGGTTGGTTCTTCCATGCCCTAACGGGCGAGCGTTGGCTCTTAAAACTTAAGTTCCGCGCGGCAAAGCGAACTTTCCAACGGGACGACTTGGTAGTAGGCCTCGATCTAAAACCACTGAACGATCTTGATGACATTGAAGCGTATGGATCGAAGCAGCGCGTCAAGTGCAAGAACCTAACTGGTCCTTGGCAAGAAGTTCAGATAGCCGTTCACAATTGGAAAGAGATCGATACGCCTGCGTTCTGGGACTTCTTAGAGAAAGCAATCACTGGCTTCGACAAGCATGTGCATCGCGTAGAGAAGAAGGTCGATAATATGATGCCTTGGAAAGTGCTTGGCCAAAAATGGCACCTTGCTAAGAAGGGCTTTACGCCGGGTAAGCAGATCGCCTGGGGATACGATCTGCTTGAAGATCTGCTTGAAATGGTCGCAGAGAATTCTCCTGAAGGGGAGTATCTTTGGAACAATAAGGTACTTGTTCATCGGATGGTATCAGGTCAATCAACCCCATGGGCAACCGTTGTTACCAAGCGTGCCGAGAATATCGAATTAGCACTGAATGGTCCGAAGGGAGCTTGGCAGCTTGGCCAATTTGCTAATCTTGCCCCGGAAAGTGAACTCGACGATCGGCGTGATGATCGCGACACGATTCGGCTGCGTTACAAAGATGCAAGCGAAATGGATCGGGACGAACTCGAGTCGTTCGTCCAAGAGCATCTGAAGTCTTGTCTTGCTTAGTCGTCTATGCAAACGTGTAAGTACCGTCAAAGACAAACTCTGCCGGTCCTGTTTTGTATACGCTATCTCCTTCGCCTTGAGGCCACTCGATTTGCAAATCACCGCCCAATAGATGGACGGTCACTTCGCGATCAACCAACCCTTGCAGAATGCCTGCCACGACAACAGCACACGCCCCCGTTCCACAAGCGAGCGTTTCACCGCTGCCCCGTTCCCAGACACGCATCGTGATTTCACTTCGGTTATGCACCTTGGCAAATTCGACATTCACTCGGTCAGGAAATGCCGGCGAAGTTTCAATTCTTGGGCCATGCTCAAGGACCATCTGATCCGTGATTGTATCAACAAAGATAACCGCATGCGGATTTCCCATTGAGACGCAGGTCACTTCGTATGGCAAGTCAAGTTGTGAATCGAGCTCCGAAATCAGTTGCGTTCGGACTTCTGCTAACTGTGTATTCACAGGAATCAAATCCGAACGGAGTTCAGGTGCACCCATATCGACACGAGCCGAGATAACTTCACCAGACTCATTAAGAGCACAAGCAATCTCTTTGACACCCGTTGAGGTTTCAATTCGAATAGGATTCGTCTGAACTAATCCACGTTCAATTCCAAACTTGGCAACGCAGCGAATCGCATTGCCACACATTGCCCCCTCGGATCCATCCGCATTATGCATCTGCATGCGAAGGTCGGCGATATCTGATTTGCAAATTAAGACAACGCCATCGCCACCAATACCGAAGTGCCGATCACTCATCTGCTGAATCATCGCTTCGGTAAGCGGCGGCACTTCCCTAGTGGCATCAATGTAAAGGTAATCATTGCCGGCACCGTGCATCTTCGTGAAGGGGATCGTTAGTGCCATGTCGATGATCTTTGCGATGGGTTTTGGTTGAATGCAACTAGCATAACCTCAAAGCCTGCACTTAGGATGGGGTTATTAGGACCCAAGGCTCATTCGTTAGGTTCAGCCTCGTAATATTTCCGTGGCAGCATTCTTGCCGCAAGCTCCCATCACACCGCCACCTGGATGGCTCGCCGCCCCACAGAGATAAAGACCTGAAACTGGCGTCCGATGATCAGCCCAACCAGCCACAGGACGAAAACAGAAGAGTTGGTTGGCATTCATCGCCCCCTGCATAATATTACCACCAGTGAGTCCATAGGTCTGTTCAATATCAACCGGCGAAAGAACCTGACGATGCTCGACGGCATTCGGCACATTCGGGGCATACTCGGCAAGCTTAGCAAGACATCGATCCGCATACTCTTCCTTGATGTCATCCCAATTGGCATCTCGAAGTTGATAGGGAGCATATTGCACAAACATCGATAAGAGATGCTTCCCTTCGGGAGCGATAGTCTTGTCTACGCTGGTCGCCATTGTCATTTCTAAGATTGGCTCTTCGGCTGGCTTTCCATATTTGGCATCGTCATACGCGCGGTCGATGTAATCCATGGTTGGACCAACGTGCATCGTCCCATGATGATGTGGAGCAACTTCTCCCGGCTCTGACATGCGGGCGGTGAATTGGGGTGGCTCACCAAGCGCTAGGTTAATTTTCATCGAAGCCGATGCGTAATCTATCTTCGCGACCGCTTCTCGGAAATCGCTTGGTAAGTCAGCAGCATCCAGCATCCGCTCAAACGTCAAGTGAGCGTCGACGCCTGATGCAACAATCGGGGCTTCGATCTCTTCACCTGAATCAAGCGTCACGCCGGTTGTTCGAATGTTACCAGGAGTTCCCGTGGTATTGATTTTTGCCACTGGTGTTTCACGTGAAATAACAACGCCTAACTGTTCGTCAACTGTTGCAAGTGCAGAAGCGAGTCCTCCCATACCACCTTGAACATACCCCCAAATACCACGCGCCCCGCCAGCTTCCCCCATCACATGGTGCAAGAGTACATAAGCACTGCCGGGCGAATTGATCGACGTGAAAGCCCCAATAATTGCATCGGTTGCAAGTGTCGCTTTAAGAGCTTCTGATTCAAACCAACGATCCAAAATAGGACGAGCTGCGCCTGTGAGTAGTTCAATCGCTGCTGGTTGGTCATTACCAAGCCGCTTCATAGCTTGGTGAAGACTCCAGATTTTACGGGCGTCAAGCAACCGTTTTGAAATACTTAACCGACGCCATGACTTAGGGAGTGGCAAGGGATCGGGGGCTGACTGATTAAGCGTCGGCTCGAGAATCGAAGCGACGCGTTCCAACAATGCTTCATAGCGAGGATAGTTCTCGGCATCTTTCTTGCTGAACTCAGATATCTCCCTGTGGTTTAGTTCAGCGTCGGGACCCATCAACAAGCTTCGCCCATCGGGGAGTGGTGTGAACGAAGAAGGATTTCTCGGCAGAATCGTCAGGCCATTTTCTTTTAGCTTCAAATCTCGAATGATTGTCGGCAAGAAAAGGCTAATCACATACGCAGCGGTGGAAACTTTGTAGCCAGGCCAAAGCTCTTCGGTCGTAGCCGCTCCGCCCAGAACATGTCGCCTTTCAAACAGAGCGACCTTCTTGCCGGCGCGAGCCAAGTAGCAGGCACATACCAAGCCGTTATGTCCACCGCCAATAATGATTGCGTCGAATTTTTGCTTCTGAAGTGACATGGCAATCTTTTGAGGGAGGAAAGGGTAATCTCTTCATCGTCACTCCTGGGGTGGCTCGCCGACATCGCGTGCGTGTGGTTTAATTAAATCGCTTGAAGCAATTTCAACGGCCAACAATTTCACTCGCAGAGAGACACTCCATGCGAATAACCTGCACCTTTTTGATCTTCCTCGTAGGATTCAATTTCATGTCAATCGCTGAGCCACTTCACTATCCTAAGACGGAAACGGTTGAGCAGTTTGATATCTACGAGTCTTCGGGTGGTAAGCAGGTCAAGGTTGCCGATCCTTACCGTTGGCTTGAAGAAGATGTGCGTGAATCGGATCGAGTCGCGGCTTGGGTTGCACAGCAGCAAACACTCACGACAACGTATCTAGAGAATCTCTCGGAGCGAGAAGCTTTCCGCGAGCGACTCACGGAACTATGGGATTACGAGCGACAGTCAGCCCCATCTCGATTTGGTAAACCAAATGAAAGCCCCGTTCGATATACTTATCGCCGAAACGATGGATTGCAGAATCAATCGGTTGTCTACCTAACCAATTCGCCAGAAGAAGAGGGACGTGTCCTCCTTGACCCCAACCAGTGGTCGAAAGAAGGAACGGTCTCGCTTTCAAGCTTCTCGGTTAGCCGAGATGGCAAGACGCTCGCCTATGGCAAAAGCTCATCAGGTAGTGACTGGAAAACCATCTATCTGATGGATGTCGACACCGGCAAACACCTAGAAGACACCATCGAATGGGTCCGCTTTGGCGGCGTTAGTTGGACGCCCGACGGCAATGGCTTCTTCTACTCCCGCTACCCTGAGCCTGAAGAAGGTGAACAATATCAGGCGTCCGCCGAAGGCCAGATGATTTGTTATCACAAGCTTGGTAGTTCGCAATCGGAAGACTTGGTCTACTACCGCGATCCTGAGCATCCCGATCGCACTGGTTACATTGTTAACAGTGAAGAGGGAAACTACCGATTCCTGATAGTCGGCCAAGGGACCGACAATCAGCATCAACTCTATTACCAAACAACTGAGACGGTTGCCGACCAAGCCGATCCCTTCGGTTCTTGGATTCCTTTGGTCGATGATTTCGACAACATCTTCTCACCCGTTGCAGTGGTGGGCGATACCGTCTATCTCGAGACCGACTTCGAAGCACCGCTGTATCGGATTGTTAAGTTCAATCTATCCCAAGGAGCCGATAAACCGTTTCGTGAAAGAATCACCGAGGTGATCGCTGAACGAAAATCACCCATTCGATCCGTCTCTTTTGTCCAAGATCGTTTCTTCGTCAGCTACTTAGAAGACGTAGCAGCTTCGGTACGGATTTTTTCTGCGGAAGGAGAAGAGTCGGGTGTTGTCGAATTACCGGGTGTCGGATCAGTCAGCGGTTTCAGTGGTTGGAGAGATTCAGAAGAACTGTTTTATACTTATACAAGTTACGATTCTCCACCGACATCCTATCGCTATGAAGTCGCTACCGGCAAATCAACAAAACTCTTTCAACCGAAGATCAACATCGACTTGGAACAGTTCGTCGCTCGACGTGAGTTTTACACTAGCAAAGATGGAACAAAGGTTCCCATCTTCTTGCTTCATCGCAAAGACATAAAGCTGGATGGCAAGAATCCTACGCTGCTTTACGGCTATGGTGGTTTTTCAATTTCACTCACTCCAGGCTTCTCCTCGAGTCGACTTGCTTGGGTGGAACGAGGAGGTGTTTTTGCTTTAGCGAACCTACGCGGTGGTGGCGAATATGGCGAAGATTGGCATCAAGCGGGCAAGATCTTGAATAAGCAAAACGTCTTTGATGATTTCATCGCTGCCGCCGAGTGGTTATTTGAACAGAAGATAACAAGCAGCGAACATCTTGGGATTCAGGGTGGTAGCAATGGCGGGCTGCTCGTCGGAGCAGTGATGACTCAACGGCCCGATCTTTTTGCCGCCTGCATGCCTAGCGTTGGCGTGATGGATATGCTTCGTTTCCATCGTTTTACGGCAGGGCAGTTTTGGCGCGCCGAATATGGGTCGGCAGACAATCCAGAAGAGTTTGGAACTCTCTTTAGTTACTCACCCTATCACAATATCAAATCGGGAGTAAATTACCCCCCAACCCTCGTGATAACCGCCGACACTGACGACCGGGTTGTACCGATGCACAGCTTCAAGTTCGCAGCCGCATTACAGGCGGCTCAAATGCAAGACAGCGGAGGCGAAAACCCACTCTTAATCCGAATCGAATCAAGCGCCGGCCATGGGGCGGGAACGCCTATTAGCAAACGAATTGAACAAGCAGCCGATGTTTGGGCATTTCTTTGGGAACATACGAAACGCTAGGTACTCATAAATCAAATCCCAAGCGATTTGGCAGTCACATGCCAAACGAGTTCACATTCCCCATTGCGCAGATCATCAAAGCTTTCAAAACGCAATGCGGCGATTGCTCCTTTAGCAAAACGAATGTGAGCGTCCGGCGAACCGATTAGAAAAGCAACCAAACGTTCGACATCGGGATTGTGCCCTACCCAACAAATATCTTCTTCAGGATACTGTTCACTCCATCGAATCAGTGCTTCAAAATTACATCCTGGTTCTAACGCAGAAAGCTGTTCGACCTTCGGATCGGCAAGGGTCTCTTCCGCAAGAATCCAAGCTGTCTGTAAGCAGCGTGCATAAGGGCTCGTCGCGATATGATGTGGTGCCAGTCCTCGATCGGCCAACTTGGTGACCATCTCACGATAACGCTGAGCACCTTGGGGTGTAAGCTCACGTAGCGAGTCGTCAGGCCAATCAGGATCACCATAATGGCCTGCCCAAGCGTGACGTGCAATAAAGAGCAACATGATCGATCCTTACCGAATGAGAAACAGGTTGTCCAATTATAACATCCCTAACAGAATCAACGGGAGCGCCCAATAAGAGAATTGGGAATACCCAGCTCTTCTTGCTTAGCTGAAATCTCAGCCTTAAATCGTTTTGCATCGACGGGATAGCCTGCCGTTGCTTTGATGCCGGGAAGTTTCTCCTGCCAATATCGATTGAATGCTTTCATCGAAATCTCGCGCAACAGCTTGGCTATCATTGAAGCGAGCGCCACAGGTAACTGAGATTCCCCTTTGCTTCGAAAACAAAACGTATTGTTGCCCCAACGATAACGGCTTTCCGATCGCGATTCGACAATCGGTTGCACTAGATGTTCAGAAAAGTATTCCTGAAGTAAACCAGCGTAGCGATTCCTGCCGCCATGCTTATCCAGCGTGGCATGGAAGATTTCACCTCGATCTAACAAGCCAGTCTGATCAATCATGGAACGCATCAGGCGAATCGTTGTATCGGAAAGAGCAGCCCCTTTGGTTTCGTACCGATCGACAAGCTGATTAAATTCTCTCGGAAAGACCAATCTAGCAAGTAGCGTTGGTTTATCGACCTGGGCATCATCGAGTGATGAAGAGAGCAACTTTGACGAATTATGGATCGATTCATTCGTTGCATCGATTGGCAGTTCAATTTCAAATCCATCATGCCAAGGCAAATCTTCCCGATGATTTTCAGTATCTGCTTGCAAATGTATTAGCAACTCAGACCAAGATGTGATCGGATTTCCGAGACAGCATAAAACCGATCGTTCAAGTTCAGCAAGCGAACCTTTCGGTTTGTAAATCTTCTTTGAATCAGCAATCGCTAAGCGATCTGACTTTTCGACAGAATCTGTAACAGCTTGGCTAAGCAGCGAATAGAGATCAGCCTCTTCAGAAGAATCAACTCGCCAGGCGGTTGCTCCAATCGCGAGTGGGCCGAGATTCGGTCCGTAGCCTGCTTCGTCGAGTCCTATAAGCCAATCCATAACGTCAGGCTATCGCGACAACTAAGGCTGGGCAATGCCTCGCATAACGATATCGCAAAACTCTCCGATCATCTGATCGGTATCAAAGTTTTGCTTAACAGCATTCACCGCTTTTTGACCAAGTTCTTTTAACTCTTCAGATGGCGTATTCTTAATTTCAAGGATTTTCTTGATAGCTGTTTCGTCATCACCATGCTTGAGCGACCAACCAATCTGATAGCCATCCACGAGCTCCGAAGCATGACTAGGCACCGGTCCGAAGTAAAGAATGGGTCGGCAGAGTGACATCGCGCCGTAGATTTTGCAGGGGTGAATAATGCCCACCATATCGTCACCAAGTGTGACCAAATGAACATCCGCCGCTGAGAGCGAATAACGAATCTCTTCACGTGGTTGGTAGGGAAGACTGATGACGTTCTTTGGCTTGTGCTCAGCTATCAGATCATCAACTTCTTTTTTTCGCACCCCACCACCTATGAATGCGAATACCAAATCGTCTTGGTCTTGAAGAGCTAAAGCGGCGCGTAAGACGGTATCAATAGGATTTGTCAGCGAATGGTTACCGCTATACATAATGACAAATTTCCCTTCGAGCCCATGCTCTTTGCGGAAGGGATTTTCGTCGTGCTCAACGGGTAGCAGATGATCACCATGAGGCCATGGTGGCATGACCAATAGCTTTTGATTGATGGGGTACTTTTTATCAAGTCGATCGCCCATGAATCGGTCGAGGGCAACGATATCGGAAGATGCCCAAAGTAACCAACGGTTGATAAAGTTGAATACTTTTACAGGTATTGAGTTGGGACCAACCTTACCCATCGCAATGATTTGGTCAGGGTTAATGTCCATAGCCCAAAACTTGATCGGCTTCCTACGCAGCAGCCCTATTGCAACGGCAACAATCGATGCCATGGGCGGAGAAGTGCTTACCAAGACCGCTGAGAGCCGAGGTGTGAATAGTCCACGGAAAAAGACTTGTGCCAAGAAGAGCATTTGGCCAAGCAGTCGATGCGCGATTGTCTTCTTTCCAAAAGAAGAAAAAGGCATACGGCGGATATCAACCCCGTCGCGATATTCTTGCAAAGGGTACTTCACCGTAGGATCGTCATAACCGCGTGCCGAGGTCAGTACGCGAACTTCATATCCGCGGTCCACCAGTGCCGCAGCGGCATCCGCCATGTATTGTCCAACGGCCGTCGGATCGGGAACATAGACTTGGCTGATAACCAAGATGCAAGGCTTCTTAATCGACCCAGCCTTTGGTTGGGTCGGCTCCGCAGACGATTCGTTTGCCATGGGTGGGCTTCCTTAGCAAGCCGAGGAAGCAATACCAGCGCGAGCTTCGCTTTCAGCGAGGGCATAGTCAGATTCGACCATCATTTTAGCCAGCTCGGCGAGCGAGACGGCTGGTTCCCAACCTAGTTCACGCTTTGCTTTACTTGGATCACCAAGTAGAAGATCGACTTCGGCAGGACGGAAGTAGCGAGGATCGACTTGAATCAGCACTTTGCCATCTGGTCCGATGCCTTTCTCATCGACTCCTTCGCCTTCCCAGGTGAGCGGTAAATCAAGCTCCGAGAAACAAAGATCGCAGAAAGAGCGAACCGTGTGAGTTTCGCCCGTAGCAAGAACGTAGTCATCTGGCTTGTCAGCTTGAAGCATGCGCCACATCCCCTCGACGTAGTCGCCCGCAAAACCCCAGTCACGTTTTGCATCCATGTTTCCTAGGAAGAGACTATCTTGCTGACCAAGTTTGATTCGAGCCGCCGCACGGCTGATCTTACGCGTGACGAATGTTTCACCACGACGCGGTGATTCATGGTTAAACAAAATTCCGTTCACGGCAAACATTCCATAAGACTCACGATAATTGCGAGTCATATGAAATGAATAAGCCTTAGCAGCTGCGTAAGGGCTACGCGGCCAAAACGGGGTTGTTTCACTCTGAGGAGTCTCAACAACTTTTCCATAAAGCTCCGATGAGGAGGCTTGATAGAATTTGCTGTTAAGTCCCAAATCACGAATCGATTGCAGAAGGCGTGTCGTGCCGAGGCCGGTAACGTCGCCCGTGTATTCAGGAACGTCAAAAGAAACTTTCACGTGTGACTGAGCGGCAAGGTTATATACTTCATCCGGTTTACTTTCGCTGAGAACGCGCTGAATCGAAGAACCATCGGCAAGGTCTCCGTAGCAAAGCTTCAAGCGGCGATCCAGCTCGTGCGGATCCTGGTAGAGGTGATCGATACGGCCCGTATTGAACGAAGAGCTTCTTCGGATAATGCCCCAAACTTCGTAGCCTTTGGACAAAAGCAATTCAGCCAAATAGGAACCATCTTGGCCGGTGATGCCGGTGATTAATGCGACAGGATTTTTGCCGTTGTTAGCCATGTCTTCGTATTTCGGTATGAGAGAGGTAGTTAGGGGAAATAATTGATCGAGTTCGAATCCAATAGTATAGCCTATGAAGCCGCCATTCCACGAACTTCTGAGCTACTTTCTATATGCTCACAGAACCACTTGTAAGTGGAAGAAATCCCCTCAGCAAGAGGAATTTGGCTTTTCCAGCCAAGAGATTTCAATCGACCAACATCGAGCAGCTTTCGAGGGGTTCCATCAGGCATGGAGCTGTCGTAATTCAGTGGAGCTTCCGGGCATACGATCGAACGGATAAGCTCGGCAAGCTCGGCAATTGCTAAATCCTCACCGGTGCCGACATTGATCGTTCCGGGTTCGTTGTAGTTTTCAAGTAAGTAAAGGCAAGCGTCCGCCAAGTCATCGACGTGAAGAAATTCGCGTTTGGGCGAACCCGTACCCCAAATGGTTACCCCGTCGCCCCCTTCGACTCGGTAGTCGTGAAACTTTCGAATCAAGGCTGGAAGCACATGGGAATTTTTCAGATCAAAATTATCGTTGGGACCGTAAAGATTCGTCGGCATCGCTGAGATAAAATTACACCCATGCTGCGAACGATATGCTTCGCATGACTTTAGTCCAGCAATTTTGGCGATGGCATAACCTTCGTTGGTCGGTTCGAGAGTACCGTTTAGTAGATACTCCTCTTTAATTGGCTGAGGACAATCACGAGGATAAATGCAACTACTTCCCAAGTAGAGTAGTTTTTCAACTCCATGTTGCCAAGCTGATCGAAGCACGGTCGCGTGCATCATCATATTGTCATAAAGAAAATCAGCCTGTCGCGATCGGTTCGCATGAATGCCGCCAACGGTTCCAGCTGCGTGGACAACGTAGCCTGGTTTGTTAGCAGCAAACCAACTATCAACCGCTGCGGGATCACGTAGATCTAATTCTTGCCTTGTTGCAGTAAGAATGTTGGTAAAGCCAGCTTTCTCAAATCGGCGCACTAAAGCTGATCCAACCATCCCACGATGGCCTGTCAGGTACACGGGCAAAGATCGATTGATCGCTTCACTACTCATGGATCGCGCTTACTTTCAAAAATAACGATTAGCAAAAAGATTAGTTAGGAGAAGAAGCAGTCGCCTCAGGGGTCGGTGCCGTTGGGCTTCCATTTTCTGGAGCAATTTTCCTATTAGAGTCGATCGAACTCTTTTCTGCAGCCGCTCCTTTCTTGGCATCGACCAAAGCCTTGCCGATTCGAGAAATCTCTTCCTCGATTGGGGCGACAGTATTCAGCACTTGCTGAATATGATCCACCGAGGATGATTCGGTGTAGGTGGCGGTTCCTGCAAACTCAAGTTTGCCGACGATATCATCGCCTAAAAGAATCGGATGGCTTAATTTCCAGACAGAATCAGGATCAAGTTGGGGATCTTTGGGAGCTTTCCAATTGGCGTAAAAAGCTTCGTGCACAGCGGGAATGTGAATCGTCATCTGCAAACGAGTCAGATCCAGATCGGTAGTATTATCGACCAGGGCATCCCAAAGTCGTTCCCATTCATGATTCCCTTGCAACCGGACCGTACCATGCTTAGGCATCGTATGGCTGGTTTCATCGGAGCGGAAAGCAAGCCCATGTTGGCGGAATCGCTCACGTAGCAACGCGAATTCAATATGCCCGAATGTCTTCGTTGAAATGAGGAACGCAATGACCGCTATTACGGTAACTAGGACAATCCATTCACTCTTCCACATGAAACCTAAAACAGCGCTAATACAAGTAGTCGCACAAACCAAGGAAATAAATGTGGTAGCTTGACGAACGGACCAGCCACGTGTGAGGAGCGAGTGGTGCATATGGCCACGGTCGGGGGCAAAAATACTTCGCCCCGTAAGATAGCGACGCAGGATGGCTGCCGTCGAATCAAGAATTGGAATCGACCAAACTGCCATGGGAATTGCCATAGCAACGAACGCGGTCGATTTATTGTGTGTCATAACCGCAATCGAGCCAATAATTAGGCCGATTACCATACTGCCAGCATCACCGAGATAAATCGATGCTGGAGCAAAATTGAATTTCAAGAAGCCGAACAAAGCCCCCGCCAAAGCGAGCATGACAATTGTTTCAGGATAATGGCCACCGAAACCGTTGATTGAAGCGAATGTCAAGCAAAGAACCATGCCTAAACTTGAAGCTAAGCCATCAATCCCATCAAGCAAGTTAATAGCATTCGTTGCGCCAACGAGCCAAAAAATGGAGAACGGGATGACCAACCTGTAATCAGCGAGTTCGATGTTCCAACCAAAAATAGAAAATCGTTCGATCTGGAAACCGAGGTAAACAAGGAAACTAGCAATGGCAAGTTGACCAAGCAGTTTGTAACGCCCTCGCATATTCTTGGCATCGTCGTAGAGCCCCAACGCAAGGGTGGCTGCGGAACCGACAAGAAGACCTATCAGCATCCGAGCATCATCCCCAAAGAATGTCGACTTGGCAGTCAAATCGGAGAAGATAAAGGCGATGACGATAGCAAAAAGGGTTGCAAGAAAGACCGCAATACCCCCGCCAAGCGAGACTGGATTCGCTTGTATTTTTCGTCCGCCGGGACGATCGACAAACTCAAGCTTGATGGCAATCTTTTTCACCACCGGAGTGATCACCAAAGCAAGCACCACACTTGCCACACATGCGACAAGGTAGGTAGCTACTCGGAACTCCGAGAAATTGAGGTCTAAGAATGCAATCACGTGTTGTAGCTCGTAGTTCAATACTTGTGGCAGGATTACGCACAGGCCAATGCTAATTGCAGTAAACAGCAAGTGGTGCGCCAATTGGGTACTAATCCCCAAATCCATTACCCAACAAGTTAAGATCTGTGCGGCGGGACAGCTTTATTAGGGACATTTTTTACATCCATGATTCTCTCCTATGCCATGCTAAGACGCTACCAGATTGGAAAGAATTGCCTAAAAACCCTTCAAATCTTGGCAAAAAGGTAACAATCATCATTCTGGGTGATGCATAAAATCAACATCAATGCGAAGCGAGAAGGTGACCAACTTTGGACTAGCTGTTGGATAATCAGCGAAAGCTCACTCGGGCTTGGGACGTTCACGAACAAACTTAGCTGGTACTCCCGCAACAATTACGCCGGGAGGAACGTCCTTCGATACCGTACTTCCACCAGCAACAAGGGCGTTGGCCCCTATTCGGACACCACCTGTAACCATAGCACCGGCGGCCACCCAGCAACCATCTTCCAGCCAGATTTCCCCAGGCATTAGGTCAAAGCTCTTCTTGCGATAGTTATGGCTTCCCGTGCAAAGGTAAGCGCGCTGCGAAACGCATACGTGATTGCCAATGTGAACCGGCACAAGATTGTCGATCCAAGATTCTTGACCAATCCAGCAGTGATCACCAACCGTCAACAGCCAGGGATACTTAATGCGGACATGAGGCTTAATGACCACTCCGGTACCAATCTTTGCACCGAATGCTCTCAGGATACTCGGCTTCAAACGGGTTAGAATAAACCAGCCTGATTCAAACAGAAGCAAGCTGGTGAAATACCAAAGAAGCTGAATTACAACTCCTCGACCGGGCTGATAATTGCCGACCGTGAACGTCGAAAGATCAACCCACGACTGTCGGTCATTATCATTCGAATCCGATGAATCCGTCAGATTGATCGTGTTGTCTTGGGATTGCTTCATTGAAGAAAATCAGAATGCAGGCAGCTTGGCTAGGCAAGAAATTGAAATCAAGCGACACAATTTCTACTAGCTTAGTTTAGCTGCTCAAGATAATCGCAACTTCTGATTATGCTTGATTACTCAGCTTCGAGCATCTTTTTCATATCTTCAGCCGTTACAACCTGATCAAGGTAACGCAAGATAGTCGGTTTCGTGCCACCGGCAATCGCCGCTTGCCAGATTGCTACGGCATCGATCGTGGATTCCTTAGGGAAATTGATCGTTGCCGAGTTCTCTTTAACATTGGCATCAATCTTCTTCACACCCTTTAGCGTGAATAGCTTACGAGTGAGCTTCTTCGCACAGCTGCTGCAATGAATTTCTTCAACATCAAGCTCAACAACCCCCGCAGGCAAGGGATCACTTTCGGTTGTTGTCTCAGTGGCAGAAGCAACTGATGACTCTTCAGCGTTAGCCTGCACAGCAATCGCACCAAGCAAGCCAAACAGAATTAGCATCAGAAGAAGGTGAGACAACAGGGTGTAATGTCGCATGGATATTCCTAGATGAATTGTTGTTTATGTTTATTTCAGTCTTAACGCCGATGAATGCCATCAGCATTTACCAGGATCAGACCATCGTTAATTTGATCAATCTTCCCCTGAACGACAACCACGTCACCCTTGCTTAATCCGAAAAGCTTTTGAATATCTGCTGGATAGGGTTTTCCGGCATCATCGACAAAACTGATAGCAGCTATGGATTTCGATTGGTTGGCTGCCTCGCGGGCACAGAACGGACACTCCTCGGCATGGGCTTCAAGGTCCTCAATGTCCCCCTCCTCCCCAAGATGGCAAGCAAACTCAGCCATGGTTGAAGGATCGACCAAGAAGAAGGTTGATTTATCCTTCACCCAAGGGAACTCGGGAAACTGATCAGGCCAAGGATTTGGCATCCCACCTACATTGCCCACAAAGACGACTTCCTTGGGAGCCTCCTGCCCTTCATCAATCATGTCGCGAAGATCGAGCGGAGTCATCGCCCCGTCCGGCTCTTCAGCCAAGACCCACCCAGATTTGAGAGCTTCCAAATCAATCAGGCTGCTTAGCGATGAGGGTGCATCAGCACATCCAAGGATCGCCACAAAAGCTAGGAAAGCTGCGGGGACAAGGGCTAGTAGCTTTACCGTATTTGAGGGGTATTTGAACATCTATCTGATTCAATTTGGTCGGATGGAACAGTTTTAAGCCGCTGAATTCTATGCCCGAAAGTCAAGGTAGACAATGGTTTAGACTGCGCTGCCAGATCACCGGATTTTACTGGTGATTTTTTTCTAGATCGATACCAATATCGCTTCGAGCATGGCGAAGTTCCCTATAGAGCCACCCAATAGGCCTAAGAGGGCCTGATGCTAGCTGGCTTTCCCTTTTTTACAAAAGTGCAAATTTCCGGACCATCCGTCTTACATTTCTACCCATTTGAGGCACTCAGCCATGTGCAAAAAAATTGTTCTCACCGTTCTAGGCATTGGAGTCACCGCGGGCATTTTCCTTGGCGAAGATGCCTTCAGCTATGTATCGACCGCTTGCAATCGAGCCACCGACGGTGTGCAAGAGAGCATTCCTGTCACCTTCCAGATTGATCGTGCTCGTCAGCTCGTCAAAGAGCTCGATCCTGAGGTGCGACGATCCATGCAGGTAATCGCCCGTGAAGAGATCGCTCTGGAACGTGTCGAGGAACAGATCGAAAAAGCAAACGATCAAGCTAACGAAAGCAAAACGAACATCATTCGTTTGCAAGCTGACTTACAGTCGGGCGGCCATCACTTCACCTATGTTGGCCACACTTATTCCCGTAAAGAAGTGACCGACGATTTGTCACGTCGATTTGAACGTCATAAGGTTCATGATGAAACGCTTAGCCATCTAACCAAGATGCGTGATGCCCGGTCTAAAAATCTTGATGCCGCTCGTCAAAAGTTGACCGCTATGATTGCCGCAAAGAATCAACTGGAAGCGGATATCGTGAACCTAGAAGCGAAGCAAAAGCTAGTAACCGTTGCTCAAGCCTCCAGCGATTTGATGCTTGATGATAGTCAACTAGCTCGTGCAAAAGGATTGGTTGCTGACATCCGATCACGTCTTGATGTCTCCGCCCGTTTGGCAAACGCCGACTTGGAATATCCAAGCGAAATCCAACTCGATCCAGCCGCTTCGGAAGATGTGACCGAGCAGGTAGCCGCTTACTTTGGAATCGGTTCTGACGATACGAAAATCGCTTCGAATACCGAATCAAAAGCTGCATTAGCAAGCATCGTGCTTGACTGATCGGAAGAAGAGTAGAATGGCCTTCGCAAGACGACAGTCACGAGCTCCCCGTGCTGTCGTCTTGTCTACTTCCGTCCTACTTGCAATTAAATTTTTCGCTGCTGTAGCGTTTCCTATGATTTTTCTCCACGTATTTCGACTACGGGCGATAAGATGTCACTCGTTACCCAAATCATTGACACGATGAACCCGATCAAGCCAAAAGCGGACTCGGATAAATTCAAACGGCTTTCAACCAACATCAAAAGCCTTTCCGACCAATTAACCACTCGCGGCTACGATAACTCAGGAGAAGAGATCGTGCTTGAGTACGAGACTGATTCTTACGATAGTCACCAGCAGATGCTTTGGATCGATGGTGTGGGTGGCTACCTTCTTTGCCACGCCGAAGAGCTAAGCCTTGGCCAGCCGACCTCGCCAAGTCGTTCTTCCTCCTCTACCCATCAAGCAAAGACTGATTCGAATTCTGTTCATGTCTCCATTCTTGCCGACCTATCAACCAATCACGCCAAAATCCGCCGAGAGCCTGGGGGATATCTCATCACGCCACGTGGCAAAACTCTTGTCAATGACAAGGAGATTGATAGCCCAACGCTTCTGAATAATGGAAGCGTCATTCAGCTAGGCAACTCGGTAAAGCTTGAGTTCATTAAGCCTCATGCACTTAGCGCCAGCGGCAAGCTGACCCTAATCAGTGGCCATCGCTGCGAACCCGCGAATGATGGCATTTTGATGATGGCCGAGAGTTGCGTGCTTGGTCCCAAATCTCATAGCCACCTCCCCTGCGCAAAATGGAAAGATGAGCTAATCCTTTTCCGAGGCAGCGAAGGTCTCTTATGCCGCGGAAACAGCCCAATTTCTCATAATGGGGAGCCAGTTGAACAACCTGTCCGAATCCAAGCAAATTCTCGCGTAGAAGGCCAAGATTTTTCATTTTCTGTCGAAGGACTAGTGAAGAGATAAGAAACTGACCGAGAAATGTCCCCTCCCCTCGTGTGACGACTGAGTAGAATAGATGTCACTTATTACCCTTTGCAGAAAGCGCTCCGAAATGAATCGCGACGCCTCACCCGCTGCAGAAGAATCTCCCGATCAAGGGGGTTCTGCGCAGCCAGATGAACCAGGTGGGCAAGATACTCCTAATGGTTCGGACAAGCCGCGCGGAGCTACCCGTTTTCAATACTCCATGGGTGACCGCCCACTGGAAGGCTACACGATCAAGCGTGGCCTGGGCCGCGGTGGTTTCGGCGAAGTCTATTTTGCAACCAGTGATGCTGGCAAAGAAGTTGCTCTCAAGCTAATTCGTCGTAACTTGGATATCGAGCTGCGTGGCGTTCGCCACTGCCTGAATCTGAAACATACGAATCTGATTGGTCTTTACGACATTCGCACCGACGAAGTTGGCGACGAATGGGTCGTTATGGAATATGTATCAGGTGTCTCGCTTGACCAAGTGATCGACCAAAATCCTGATGGCCTTCCACCGGAAGAAACACTTGCCTGGATTCGTGGAATCGCAGCCGGTGTCAGTCACCTACACGAGAATGGCATCGTCCACCGTGACCTCAAACCGGGTAATCTCTTCCTGGAAGGGAACCACAAAGTTCTCGACGGTGGGATAGTAAAGATCGGCGACTATGGTCTTTCGAAGTTTATCGCCTGTAGCCGTCGGAGTGGCCAAACTGAATCGGTCGGGACGGTTCACTACATGGCCCCGGAGATTTCCGGCGGACGCTACGGCCGCGAGATTGATACTTATGCTTTAGGTATCATCCTCTACGAAATGCTTACAGGCCACGTTCCCTTCGAAGGGGAAAGCGTTGGCGAAGTACTGATGAAACACCTGACAGCCGAGCCCGATCTTTCGCGTGTCGAAGAACCCTATCGATCAATAATCGCCCGCGCACTGGCAAAAGATCCCGAGGCACGCCTCAAGAGTGCCGAGGAGTTGATATCCCTCTTGCCTGGCAGTGCTCCTGAGCAAAATGCCATTTCATTAAATCAGGATCCGCAAGCTGGACCTGTTAATGATGGTGTTTGGCGACCTGTTTCTACACCGCCAAACAAGCCGAGTGCACCACCACGTGAGCCGCTTTGGCAAGCAATAGTCGATACGATTGATTCAAATCGAGAAGGCTGGCGAAGTTGGAATGCTACCCCCGTTGCGAAGGGTCTTACTCTACTATTAATCGTAGCCATTGGGTTCTTCACCTCATTTATTTGGGGGTCGACCGCGCTGGTTCTCTCGTTAATTTATTTCGTTTACTACATCATTTGGTCGCTCTTCCTGCAGGACACTTTTGCAGCGGAACCGCGCGACGCAACCGCGACGCGAATTGCCCCCAACGGTCGGCCAATCGTTGAAAGACACAAGCCAGTTAGTACTAAGCCGAATGCCAATCGGACAAGGCTTGTAAGCTGGCGTGAAAAGGCAATGAAGGAACGTCGAAATCGACCCGCACGCGAGAAACTACGTACGCTTGTCGGATCGATGATCGTTGCCATGGTCGTTGGAGTCGGCTTCTCTTTTGCTGCGGCTGGCCTACTTGATCCTACCGGTCCGAACGCGATGCTTATGGTAACGCTTTGGGGTGGAACAATCATTACCCTCGGGTCTTGGGCCGTACTGATTGGAAACTCATTGAGCGAAGCCTACTTTGAGGATGAGTATCTGCCTCGTCGGGCAATGCTTCTTTGTGCTGGACTACTGATTGGCTTCGTAGCCTATTCGCTTGCAGGAAATCTTGGTGTTCCCGTGAATCCTGAAATGACGATGAGCCGAAACGATACCGTCGCTCATGAACTCGACATACAAGATTCGCAGAACATATCGATCAATGGCGATTTTGCCACCATACCGCGATCCGCTTCGATCATGTATTTCGGGCTGATGTTTGTTCTATTTCGTTGGTGGAAACATGCTGATTATTTGCGACGCAAACGAGTTGGGCTCTGGTCCATTGCCTTCCTGATGGCTCTTGTATGGCTTACGTCCATATTTGCTTGGTATCCCCAACCAACCGGGTTCCTATTGGCAGGCGGTATTGCCCTTGCAACTCAGATCGCTAGTCCTTGGTTATCAACTTCCAAGCGAATAGAACTAGCTAGAAAGGCACAGGTAGCTTAGTCATGGCTGTATCGTTAATCGCTTTGATGATATTGTTAGCCGTCTGCTCTGGTATTTTGATTATCATTGCCATCCTTGTTAAACAAGGGTACGGAAAAGCCTTAGCAATTGTCTTCGGTGGCACACTTAGTCTGTTTCTATTGTTAATCGTGTTGAACTACACCGGTACGCCTTCCTTCGAAAAACAATCGACAACGCGCGTGAAAACACCCTATTCAGTTGAAATCACCGTGGCAAAGAATCCTGAAGTTGAGATCGAAATGCCAATCGATCCTCCAGCTGTTAAATCAGTAATTGCCCCCCCTGTGATTCCGTCCGAAGCCAAGCCGATAGAGTTGCCCAAAGAAACCGAAGAGGTTGAGGAAATAGAAGAAGCACATCTGCCTAAAGCCAAAGCAATCGATAAAAGTCTTGAGGATTGGATTTCGTCGAAATCGAATGAAGCATCAAAAACCTTCACTGCCGAACCTTATCTAGGCACGGCGATTGACCAAGGAGGCCATCCTGCTGAGATTGTAAGAATAGATCTCATGAACCAACTTACCGATTGGCTTTCAGAAGAAGTTGCTGGGCTGGAGATCCAACAAACCAAGGAAAAGGATCAAGTTGTAAAAAGTTTATGGAATACCAGCCAAGAAGAACTTTGGAAACGATTCGTCATTGATCATCACGTATCCAAGCACTCCACTTCGGTTGGAGATACAGAAACGTTGAGCATCCGAATTGCCGACGCCGATGAAAACATCGCCTGGATTAGAAGCTTGGTTCAGTCACGGCAAATTGAAGCAGCCTATAACGAACGCCTGAGATTTTATGCCTTGGGCGGTGGCGGTACTTTCCTCGGATTGGTCACCCTCTACGGCCTACTTTCGGTTGGAAGTAAAGAATCAAAGCCAACAAGCGTCTAATTCGAGTTGCTAAACCAGCACCGGATAGGAATACTAAAGGAACCATCGCTTACCACGAATCTAACCCGACACAGAATGACGATTATGACTGACGAGCCGACCACTCCCGAGGCCTTGCTCGTTGCCGATGTGCGTCGCGGTAAGCCGGAAGCTTGGAGCCGACTGATCAACGATTACGAAGGCCGACTGTTGGCATTTGTCCGTAGTCGATTAGGCTCGACTCGTTCCTCCGCAAGCGAGGACGTGGTTCAGGAAACCTTCATAGGATTTCTCAACAGCCTACCGAACTACGACGTCCGTCGCCCCTTGGAAAGTTGGCTCTTTTCGATTGCTTCTCACAAGCTGACTGATCATCTCCGACGTGAAGGACGTCGGCCAGCCGTTACGCTTTCTTCGGGCAAAGGAGCTGAGGGTAGCGACAGCGGAGCCGGATGGGATCTTCCAGGATCCGCACGCCGTGCAAGCACGATCGCGAGGAGCGACGAACGCCGTCAGATTGAAGAACAAGCTCTTGCCGATGCATTGACTGAACAGATCGAACTTTGGAAAAGTCGAAAAGATTGGACCAAAATCAAAGCCATGGAGCTCCTGTTTGTTTGTGGCAAAGGAAACAAAGAGACCGCTGAACTTGTTGGCATCACCGAACAGCAGGTGGCCAACTTCAAGTTTGATTTTCTTGCCAACCTGAAAAAGCGATTACGTAAGCAAGGTCTTAACGAAGAGATCTTCCCCGAACTCGCCGCCGCTTCTAGTTGAGAGACGTTATTGTGACTTACTCAGACGCAGAACTATTTTCCTATCTTGATGAAGCCGCTTCGCCCGAGCGGATGGCTTCTATCGAAGAAGCTCTGCGTGCTGATGACGAGCTACGCAATCGCGTTGCTGGACTCGTTGCAGGTCGTGACGCAGGGCTACATTCCTTGGGAGAAGTTTGGCGCCGTCGTCGACTAACATGTCCTTCACGTGAAGAACTCGGCAGCTTCTTGCTCGGCGTTCTCGATAAAGAACATGCCGAGTACATTCGCTTTCATATTGAAGTGATCGAATGCCGACTCTGCGCTGCGAGCCTGGAAGACCTTCAAAATCAACATGCTACTAGTGAAGCGGTGGAAGTTGGTTCACGCCGTGAACGTTACTTCCAATCGAGTGTCGGTCGCCTTGGTGATAGCGATACTAAATAGTTAACGCGTGCTAACAGGCATTAACTGTTGATTCCGCCTAGTCATGGCATCCGCTTGTCGTAACAAGTTGGTTAGCCTTTCAGGTGGCAAAAAACCAGCTGATCCAGTTGCAACACGACCATCTTGCGTCAGCAACAACGTCGTCGGAAATGCTTGAACCTGCAATGCCTGTGCTTGGGCAGGTTGCTGGGCGGCGTTGATCTTCAAAGGAATAAACTGCTGATTCACTTGCCCAACGACCCGCGGTGACGCCCAACTCTCACGGTCCATCTTTCGGCAATAACCACAGTGGTCAGAAGTAACGTAAGCCAATATTGGCTTACCGGTTTGCTGTGCTTGAAGCAGAGCCTCGTCAGCACTTTCAAGCCACGGGATCGGGCCTGTTTGTCTTTGGGTTTCTTTACCGGGAATTAGCGAATCGTAAATCGATTGTGCCTCGGCATTTTCGATTGAAAAGCCAATAAGTGTCCCCAATAAGGTAAGGAACAGCAATGAATTGAATCGGAATAAAGGTGCGTGATGCATGGCGATCTCAGCTCTGATTAGGTCGGGGGTTAGTGGTATGACCTTTTAGATCGACCTACCAGCGTCCAGCTCTCCGTGATCTCTATCACACAAGAAAAAAGCAGGCGGTCAAATTGACCATCTGCTTAAGAGTTTCGTAATTTGGATCACACAACTGGTGAAGAAAGGATTCTTACTCGACCGGGGCTGTATCGTAGATATACTCATCGATCTGATGCTGATATTCATTGCTATCAAGCAGCACCATGCCCACAAAGAGGACCAAGAAGACAACCGAGCCAATCAAGACGATGCTATTCAGCAGCTTGTCGTGTTGTAAGTGCATAAAGATCACGGCAACCAGGAGCGCCTTGGCCGTTGCAATGATCAACGTAATTGGCATATCAAGCCAGCTAAGATCCTGCGGTGCGTCAAAGATCATTGGCGCGACCACTTCGACATGGACATTGTCCAACGATACCTGAGCCATGACGCATGTCAGGATCGTTAATGCCACCAGGGCAATAAATGTCGAGATAAGCAGATTAGGACTGGAGATATGATGTTCGTGCTGAGACATATCTGATTTTCTTATCTTAATGTGTTATTCGTTAGCCAGTGATTATTGATCTTTAGTGAATCAAGTACATCAACGGGAAGAGATAAATCCAAACTAAGTCGACCAAGTGCCAATAGAGACCGACAAATTCGATAGGGCCAAAGTATTTTGCATCGAAGTGACCTAGCGCGGTACGAACAATAATCCAAGTAATCGCGATCATACCGGCAATAATGTGAACGGCATGGATGCCGGTCATAATGAAGTAGATACTGAAGAAATTCCCTTCGAAGAAGACTGGCTTTGGCTCCGGCGGAGCTACTTCGGCCATTGCTTCGCCTTCTTCAGCAGAAGCAGTTTCTTCACCGTGTGATGCTTCTTCGTGATGACCTTCAGCCGCATGAGATTCATCGCCGTGAGCATGATCATCATGGGCTGCTTCGGCATGGTGATCATCATGCGCAGCGTGGGCAGCATGCCCTTGATCTCTTGCCAACTCTTGAGCAGTTGGCATGATGCACTTGGCAAGTACGATGCCACCTCCCACACCGAAGAGGCTAATTCCAATTGCTGCCATGACCCAGCCACGTATCGTAGCGCCAGCCGTTGCTCTGCCTGCTCCATAAAGAGACAAAGCAACACCTGCTACGAGTGTGAAGATCATGATGCCAGGCATTTGTTCATGCCAATAACCGTGGGATACGTGTGACCCTTCGACGTAGGTATAGCTTCCAGCGGGAAAAATCCCTTCATCCCATTTATGGGTATATTCAATCGTCTTAACGCCCATGAACAAACCAGCACAAAGCAGTGTGAACATGTGGGTGAAAATAATCGTGCGTCGATCGTTCCGCATCGCTGCACGGACACCCCAAGCAATCGCCAAACTACTGGCAAGAAGAACCACCGTGTTGATGGCACCAAGGGTGACATTCAGGTGGTGTGAAGCATTGACGAAGACTTCAGGATGGTGGTAGCGATAGACCGTGTAGGCTGCAAAGAGGCCTGAGAAGAACAAAACTTCCTGAGCCAAGAAGAGCCAAATGCCCAACTTACCCGCCTCGAACTGCTGATCGAGATCTTCGAAGTGGTGAGCAAGGTGTGGATGATGGTCGCCATGGCCGTGATCATCGTGCCCCTGGGCATGATCTTCGGCGTGCTCGGGTAAAGTGGCAGTGGTCGACATATTGTTCTAAGTACGGTTATGTTGACGAGCAGCAAACCTTTGCTGCTCTAGTATGTGGTAATTTAAGCAGTCGTCTCAGCCGGCGTTTCAGCAGGCTTTGCGCCGCGGGTCAGGTCGGGCAACATTTCGACGTAGCCCTCTTCTTCTTCGTCATAGACAAAGTCATCGTAAACGTAAGGGCTACCAACCCAAGGGTGAACTTCGAAGTTGTGGTGCGTCGGAGGTGAGCAACACTTCCATTCAAGCGTGGCTGCACCCCAAGGGTTTGCCGGTGCTTTCTTGCCATTGAAAAGAGATATCAGGAGCGTAACCGCGGCAATCAGTAACCCAATCCCAAGAACGCAATAACCCACGGTCGACATTTGATGCAAGAACTGGAACTCCGGCTTGTAGGCCGCGTACCGTCGAGGCATCCCTTGCGTCCCAAGAATAAACTGAGGGAAGAAGGTCAAGTTGAAACCAACAAAGATCAAGATACACGCAAAACGAGCGGAGGCTTCGTTATACATTCGGCCGAACATCTTTGGCCACCAGTAGTGCAAACCAGAAAGGAAGGCGATCATCGTGCCACCGACCATCACGTAGTGGAAGTGAGCCACCACGAAGTAGGTATCATGCAAGTGAATATCAACCGCCAACGCACCAAGGAACAGGCCAGTCAAACCGCCAATAGTGAACAAAAACATGAACGACAAGGCGTAACACATCGGCGTCGCAAAGACGATCGCACCTTTGTACATCGTCGTCAGCCAGTTGAAGACTTTGATCGCCGATGGAATCGAAACGCTGAAGGTCAACGCACTGAAGATCACAGCTGCGAGTTTACTCTCAGTACTGGTGAACATATGGTGCCCCCAAACCAAGAACCCAAGCAGCGCGATTGCAATCGAACTATAAGCAATGAACGTGTAACCGAAGATATGCTTTCTGCTAAACGTTGGAATGACTTCACTAATGATCGCCATCGCAGGCAGAATCATGATGTAAACAGCAGGGTGGGAATAGAACCAGAAGAAGTGCTGGAACAAGACCGGGTCACCACCGCGTGCCGGATCGAAAATACCGATGCCGAGGGTTCGCTCGCAAATCAAAAGCAACAGGGTGATCGCAAGAACAGGAGTAGCCAAAACCTGGATGATTGCTGTGGCGTAAATACCCCAAAGGAACAATGGCATTTTGAACCAAGTCATTCCCTTCGGACGCATCGTATTAACGGTCACCACGAAGTTTAGACCGGTAAAGATCGAACTAAACCCAAGAATGAAGACCCCCATCGTCGCCGCCACGACGCTGGTCTCAGTGGAAGAACTATAAGGAGTGTAGAAGGTCCAACCCGTATCCAGACCTTGGCTAAACAGAACCCAAACGAAGAAACAAGAACCAGCCACATATAAGTGGAAACTGGCAAGGTTCATTCGTGGAAACGCCACATCCTTAGCACCTAGCATCATCGGCAAGAAAATATTACCCAGTGCGGCAGGAATACTGGGAATAATGAACAGGAAGGTCATGATCGCGCCGTGCAGCGTGAAAGCTTGGTTGTACGCATCCTGTGACTTTTGAAGGTCCTCGCCGCCTAGCAGGTTGGGAGTACCGTCCCAAAGTTCGAAACGAACCAAGCCTGCGTAAATACCACCAAGCAAGAAGAAAAACAGAATCGAGCAGAGATACATCACGCCGATTCGCTTATGGTCAAGCGTAAAAGCCCATGACTTTACTGCTTGCCAAAACGTCGTGCCTGGTGGATTCGTCAGGAAACTCGGTCCTTGGGGAATTGGCACAGCCGTCGCGCCACTTCGATTGGAATCAAAACTGTTTTGGTCGGATGCTTTAGTAATCATGATAAAGCCGTTTGCTTTAGTCGAATCGGTTTACGTTTTTATTATTGAATCTTTGTAATCTATTTTGTTAAGCAGCTTTGTCTGCTTCGGCCGGAGTTTCTTCGTCTTCTACCTCAAGAGTGGGTGGCTCCTCTGCTGGTGCTTCCTCCGATGAAGCTTCATCGCCCTCTTCCTCACTCTTTTCGATACCTGGAACCCCGCCTGCATCTTTCCAAGTGGCTGGGATATCAACGTCTATGCCTTCGTTCTGAGCTTTGTGGAACCAAATCAGAGCAGCGATTTCGTGTTCGCGAAGCTGACCTTGGAACGATGGCATAACACCTTTGTAGCCGTCTCGTATCTTGGCCATCGGATTAAGAATCGATTCACGAATGTAGTTTTCGTCAACGGTGACTTCACCTTTGTCAGTCTTCTGCTGAGATCCATAGGTATCTTTAAACGAAGGACCAGTACCAGCCTTACCATCCAGGGAATGACATTGCGCGCAACCTCGTTGCTTATAAAGCTTCTCTCCGAGATCATAAGGCGAATCTTCTTCGCTCGGTGTCATTGCCTTTTTCATCCAGTCGCCAAAGGTTCCGGACTCGTGCACAATCACCTTGGCAATCATCGCCGAGTGGCCTTGGCCGCAGTATTCCGTACAGAAGAGGTCAAAGCCATTTTCATCGGAGCCAGTATCCTTAGCCTCGATACCTTCATCGAATGTTTCGGTCGCCTTATCGGCTTTGAACCAGAGCGTACTGTAACGACCCGGAACGCAATCCATTTTCACGCGGAAGGCGGGAATAAAGAGGCTGTGAAGAACGTCGTCGGAACTCATTACGAGTTTGACCGGTTGATCGAGCGGGACATGCAAGTTGGCATCAATGTGGCCGGTGGGATAAATGAAGGTCCAACTCCACTTCTTGGCGACCACTTGAATTTCATAAGAACCATCGGGCGGCGTTCGCAAATCGAGGTAGTTGATAAACCCGACGGCAAAAATCCATATCACGATAAAGGTTGGAATGATTGACCAGCTTGCTTCCAATAGATTGCTGTGATGAGCCGTATGTTCAGGCAAACGACCTGGACGAGCCCGATAACGGAGCATAAACAGGACCATCAAACCGATGATCAGGAAGAAAAAGAAGATACATATCCAAAGAATCGCGTCGAATATCCAATCAACGCTATCCGAGGTTGCTGCCGACGCGGACTCACGAAACCATAATCCTGCCATTGGCAGATTAACCATTAGTGAGCTCATCGGATCAGTTACAAATTGATTCATCATCGGTTATCCGTTCGAGACGGTTTCATAAACGTTGTGATTCTTCGAGTTGTCTGTGCGGCCGTGGTGTTGTTCTTTCGATTGCAGTTCAGCACTCTCGTCAGAAGGATCTTCACCCTTTGACGAGGTGATTAGCCACGCGCGTATCCAAACTGGTAACAAACCCAAAGCCAAAGCGACAATCGTAACAACCGCACCGGCGCTCATAATTCGCCGGGCAACGGGCCCATAACGGCCCTTTGTTTCATCATAGTGAAAACAATACAAAATAATCTGATCAAGTGGCGATCCGATTTTACCTTCGCTAGCTTCAACGAGCGACAAACGAACCGTCTGAGGATCGTAGGCCACACCATAAAGATAACGAGAGACCGTGCCACTTGGTGTAATAACAATTTCGGCTGCCGTATGCGAGTATTCACCTGTTTCAGGTACATATTTGTACCGAAATCCGACCGCATCGGCCAAACGACGAATATTTTTCTGCGAACCGGTCAAAAAACGCCAACCGCTAGCTGCACCGGCCCGGCCGTAATCCTTCAAATACTTTTGTTCGGTCTGCTTGGCTCGTAAGGTTGTTTCGGTCGGATCGACACTGAGACTGACTACGGTAAATTCCTTGCCCGCACTCCACTCCATGTCACGAAGCGTTCGCACCAAGCCATTCAACTGCAATCCGCATAGCATGGGGCAATCGGAATAATTGAGAGAAAGCAGTACGGGCCGTTCGCCGTCACAGATGTCGCCAAACGTAACCACCTTGCCGTTCTCATCCTTGAATTTCAAATCTAAAGGAACCAGATCGCCCGACTTATCGTCGATCCCAACTCCTTGCATTTCAGGTGGCAAACCCTCGATCAATTGCGCACCACTCTCACCCACTAACGTGGCTAGAAGGAAAGCGGTGATCAAAACACGAGTGTTCATACGAGTTTGCAATTAAGCCTTTAGCTAAAAAGTTAGTTACTCTTCATCAAGCTGAGCTTGGCCTAACTCAGCAACAACCTTCTGCATCGCAACTTCGATAGGGATCTGGTAGTTAGGATTTAAATTCGAAGGGGCAGCATATTCGGAAATCGATCCGAGCTGTTCCGTTAGCGACTTAGCGGCATCCATATACTTGGGAGCATAAATTCGCTCTTCAGTAAGTGTTGCCGTCGCCTCGTTGTAAACGGCTGTCGCAACTAAAATTGTGGCGACGACAAGCACAACCGAAACAACTCCAGCAATCAAAACCGTCATCGAAGCAACACCATCGGGCTCGATGCCTGGCTCGCCGACGTCGCCTGGTATTTTTTGATTTGAATCGCTCATCATTTATCTCCAAGCTGCTAATCTTCAACAGCTAATCACTGATACGTATTTTGTTTAATGATTGTGGTAGGTAAGCGCTATCGGCATGCGAGGATCTTGCACTGGCAGGAGGTACTTGCCTGCGGCACTTCGTAGCCATACCCCGACAAAAATCCCTAGCACCCCAAGAGTGACAATTAACTCAAGCCAAGGAACCAGCATCGCACCACCTTCCGAAGCACCATCGGTCAACTTTGCCTGAGGCATAATGATGTAAATCAAATCTACCCAGTGCATGAAGAGCATCCAAATTGCCCAGATGCTGATGACCTTTTTATTTCGTCGAATCGCACGCGACATCGTTCCGAGGAAGGGAATAAAGAGGTGACCAAACAACAAGATTGCCCCCCACCAAAGCCAACCACGTTCCCAACGGATGTCGTACCAAAGGGTCTCTTCAGGAATGGCTGCGTACCATATCAACAGGAATTGGCTAAATGCGATGTATGCCCAAAAGACGATGAAGGCAAACATCAACTTTGCCATATCGTGATATTGTTCGGTGGTAATTGATTGGCTGAGGTAGTTTTTACCTTGCAGGTAGAACGACAGGAAGATGACCAACGCCATGAAACCTTCAAACGAGCCAGCAAAAAAGTAGACGCCGAACATCGTGCTAAACCAATGCGGTTCGAGTGACATAAGCCAATCAAACGAAGCGAAGTTCATTGATAACGCGTAAAGAAGCGTCATAGGTCCGCTGATCGCTTGCATGCGACGAGCTCGTCCTAAAGGATTTTCAGTATCCTGCTTGATTGACAACCCAAGCATGGTTCGGGACATCCAAATCCACAAAGTGAAATAGACGATCGTTCTGACGGCAAACCACTTGGGACTGAGATAGTCTGCTTTACCCTTCAGAATCGAATCGTTCATGACCATCTCTCGGTCAGCCCAAGGATAGAGGTCAGGATTCTCGAAGAACAACGTTAGCAAGATTGGAATGAACAGAATCGCTGATAGCCAAAGCGTCCCAGCGGTCAATTCTGCTAGACGGCGAACAGGCGTTCCCCAACGTCCACCCGTAAGATGGTGTGCCAAGACAAAGAACAACCCACCCAAGCCAAGCGTTGTGCAATAGGTCACACCAAGTAGGTAGGCGTGCCAAAAGCGGTTTGCGTTGCCTGAGGAAAATCCAATAAAGGCAGCAATTGCCAATAGCACAATCCCAGCACCGAGCGGCTTAACGGCTGCTCCAGAAAAGCTGCTGTCAGCCTGACGGATTTCAGTAATTTCTTCGTTGGCAGTATTGGCCATCGTTATTTAATTTTCAGCGGGTGAAACAATAAATTATTCGTTTGTCGCTTAACAATGGATGCCGGCGAACGGATCCAAACAGAAGCGATTAGTTTTGATTGCTGAGCGTCTTCAGCATTTCAGCAGGTATATCACCTTCGGTTGCGGCTCGCGAACGTTGCAAAGCTTGGACATAAAGCACAATCGCCCAACGATCTTCGACACTTATCTGCGAACGATAACCGGGCATCTTTCGAATACCGTTAGTTATTGTGTTGTATATTTTTCCAACGGGCTGAACCGTGACTGCTTCTGCATGAAGGCTAACCGGTTGAGCCCAAGTAGTCTGCCCAAGATCCATGGCTCGCTTGGTTACGAGCCCATCCCCATCACCACCTAACCCATGGCAGGTTGAGCAGTAAATATCGAAGCGTTCACGGCCACGTTGCATGGTCTCTTCCGTAACATCGATAGGAAATTCGGTCACCCAGTCGGCGTTGATTTCTTGTTCTGCCGGTGCTGCGTCAGAGCCTTCCTCTTCTTGCGTATCCGCAATCAAACGGAAGGGGGTGTCCGACTCGGGAAGCAGACTCGCCATACTTGCGCCGGTAAGACTCTCAAGATCGTTCACCCCATAGTGGAGCTGAATGTTATCTTTCAACCCACCTCGCGCGATGGTGTAAGGGACAGCCGTCCGCATCGCACGGCCATCGGCAAAGAGGTCGGTGGTTGTTTGTGATTTGAACTTCGCCTGTGACTCCATATCCTTGAAGAACGAAATCCTTGGAATCGTGCTTGGTGCCCCGGCACCGGACCAAATCCAAAGCGGAGGCAACAACGCGATGCATGCCGAGACAACACCGATGGCATAAAGGAAACTTGGTACTTGAGTCCCCTCGACGACTTCGTCGATCGGCTCGACAACTTCAGCGCCGACGGACTTGAGGTACGCCTCTGTCTCTGCCTCGGCATATTTAGGATCGTCCGATTCGATGAAGAGGAAAAATCCGTCGGTTGTTGCCGAGGCAAACTCTTCACTTGAGAAGAGTGGGTTCGACAAACGTGGAAGTTGATTCAGGATCAACATCCCGAAGAATGCGCCAAAAGCTGACAGTAGAACAATAAGTTCGAACGTCACAGGAATGTTAGCAGGCAAGCTGAAGAAAGGTTTACCGCTGATCACAAACTGATAACCCGACAGCCAATTGCCCCACTCGGTAGCGTTGGTGTACCACTGCATAAGAATGGCAATCGCACAGCCAGTGCATCCCATGCAGAAGACAATCCAAGGGAGGATCGTGCCACCTGCCTTCAGTGCTTTGTCGATTCCAAGCACAGGGAAAGGCGAGAAGGCTTCAACTCGCTTGTAGCCACTGTCGGTAATCTTTTCAGCGGCATGCACCATATCATCCGGCGTCGTGAACTTGGCAAGCAAGCCAAGGCGCTTCGGCTGGGCGGTGTCGGTTGTTGTTGGCGTGTCAGACATGTTTCTGATTTATTTGGTTAAGCGTTCGCTTGTTTTATTTCGTTAATTCGATCTATCGGTTTAGTGCAGCTTTGAATGACCGTCGACGTGTGCCATCACATGCTTAACTTCCGCCATTGCCACGATCGGCAAGAAGCGAATGAAGAGCAAGAACAAGGTGAAGAACAATCCGAAGCTGCCGATCAACATACCGATGTCAATCGGTGTTGGAGCAAACTCTTGCCAACTACCGGGCAAGAACGCACGGTCGAGTGACAAAATGATCACAAAGCGTTCGAACCACATTCCGATGTTCACAAAGATCGAAATGATGAAAATGATCAAGGGACTTTCACGAACCCATTTGAACCAGAACAACTGCGGCGAAATCACATTACAGCTGACCATGGTCCAATATGCCCACCAGTTCGGCCCGAAGGCACGGTTTTTGAAACAGAACTGTTCGTAAGGGTTACCGCCGTACCAGGCAATGAAGAACTCGGTCAGATAGGCAAAACCGACCATCGTGCCGGTTGCGATAATAATTTTGCACATGCAGTCGATATGCCGCATGGTGACAATGTCTTTAAGCCCATACCACTCACGCGCTGGAATCATCAGCGTGAGCACCATACCGAAGCCACTGAAAACCGCCCCCGCAACAAAGTACGGTGGGAAAATCGTCGTGTGCCAACCGGGTAACTGGCTGACGGCAAAGTCGAAACTAACAATCGTATGCACCGAAAGAACCAACGGCGTGGCAAGTGCTGCCAGCAAAGCATAAGCCTTTTCGTAGACGCGCCACTGACTAGCTGAACCAGTCCACCCGACAGATAAAATACCGTAGGCCATGCGGCGGATTGGGTGCTTGGCACGGTCACGAAGCGTCGCAAGGTCGGGGATCATTCCCATGTACCAGAAGAGCAAGGAAACCGTCGCGTAGGTACCAACCGCGAAAACGTCCCAAAGAAGCGGGCTGCGGAATTGCGGCCACATGTAGAGACGTGTATCAGGATAAGGGAATAGGTAGTAAGCAAACCAAACCCGACCAACGTGAATACCGGGGAACGTACCAGCACAGACAACCGCAAAGATCGTCATCGCCTCAGCAAAGCGGTTGATACTCGTCCGCCAATGCTGGCGGAAGAGGAACAAGATCGCGGAAATGAGCGTCCCGGCGTGACCGATACCAACCCAGAAGACGAAGTTAACAATCGGCCAACCCCAGCTAACGCCATTGTTGTTACCCCAAACACCAACCCCGGTAATGATTAGGTAGCCAATCAACAGACCGAACATACCTGCGACCGAGGAGGCAATCGCAAAGGATACGAACCAAATCACAGGTGGACGTGGATTCTCAGCAATTCGGCAGACCGTGTCGGTGACGGACTTATAGTCATGGTCACCTTCGACCCAGGGGGGATCGATCCATTCTTCAGGAACGGATCCTAGCTTGCCGGCAGTAAGTTCAGCGGTAGCCATACTGGTTTATTGGTTAACGTTAGGTTTAGTAGTTTTTGTTTATATATCTATCGAGCCGATTCGTCTAAGAATCAGGCATGGTCTTTGTCTTCGTGATCGTGTGATTCACCATGATCATGATCGTCGTGATCATCATGGCTTCCACCGTGTCCCTCGCCATGTTCGTCATGATCTTCATCATGGTGATGAACGGCCAAAACTTCGGGTCGAGCCAAACGTGGATTTGGGTTGCGAATCTTTGCTAAGAACTCGGTACGAGGCATCGTCATCAACTCAGTCAATATGCCGTAAGCACGATGCTCTCTCGATTTAACAACTTGGCTTTCAAGATCGTTAAGATCGCCAAACTCGATCGCCTGGGTTGGGCAGGCTTGTTGGCAAGCGGTGACAACATCACCATCGCGAATCGCACGACCTTCGTTCTTGGCAGTTATGCGAGCCGTTGAGATGCGTTGTTGGCAATAGGTACATTTTTCCATCACCCCACGGCTACGGACCGTGACTTCCGGGTTCACGCCAAGCTGCATCAACTCATTGTTCGCTTCGTAATACTTCTTGGTGTAACGGAAGTAATTAAAGCGGCGAACCTTATAAGGACAGTTGTTTGCACAATAACGGGTTCCGATACAACGGTTGTAAACCATGTTGTTCAGACCTTCGTCGTCATGCATCGTTGCAGCGACAGGACAGACCTGCTCGCAGGGAGCTGTCTCGCATTGCTGACAGGCTACCGCCTGATGCGCAACTTCTGGATTTACCAAGTTTGCGGGGTCGGTAACGTCTTCAGGATTAGCAACGCTCTTGAAGTAACGATCGATGCGGATCCAATGCATTTCTCGACCACGATGGACTTGGTCCTTGCCAACCACCGGTACATTGTTTTCCGCTTGGCAGGCAACCGAGCAGGCGTTACAGCCAATGCACTTCGTGAGGTCAATGTTCATGCCCCACTTGTTCACAGGATCAGGATACTGAGGCAGATCCCACAAAGGCTTCGTCGAGCCATGCGAACTATCCGAGTAATGTGCCTGCACATCGTGAGACATGTGCTTGGCAAAGTTTTTATCCTTTTCGTAGTTCTCCAGCTGTGCTTCGCGAACGAGCTGACCAGTACGATAGCCAATTGCCTCGAGGCCACCTTGGTCAATGGCGTGGTGATCTTGGGTCGATGCGAGCAAGTAGGATTCAGGGGTTCCTTGGATGCTGACACCTTCGGCAACAAAACCAGTGCTGGACTCTTCACGCAGCGGATAGGCATCAAAACCAACAGGATCAGCTGGGGCCGGCAACCAAAGACCTTTGATACCGTCGGCATAGAGCCCTTCGGCCGCTTTGCCAGACTCATCAATCAAACCACCAACGCGACCAGCAGCAGTTCGGCCATAGCCAAGTGCCACGCCAATCGAGCCCGCCGCTTGGCCAGGCATAATGTAAACCGGAGCATCGACCGTCGTTTCACCGACGGTAAGTTTTGCAACCTTGCCTTGCTCGAGACCGAGCTCACGAGCGGTAGCATCGCTTACTAAAGCAGCGTTGTCCCAGGTGAGCTTGGTCAAGAAGTCAGGCGTCTCTTGTAGCCATGCGCTGTTAGCTAAGCGACCATCGAGCGTCGAACTGCTAAGCGTGAAGACGACTTCAAGAGCATCCTCGGCAACAGGTTCAATACTGAGACCTTGTTGTGCCAAGGTGACGCTTACTGGTTCAGCGCTCGTGAATGACGCTCCCGCCTCGTCAGCTGCAAACCCATCGTGCAGCAATCGGTTCCATGCTTTTTCATCGAGCACACCAGCACGCTTGCGAAGTGACTCTTGAACCAAGTTCCGCATCGGCGTGGATACATCACCCGCTAAGAGCGTTAGCAGCTCAAGCTTTGAACGTCCGCCAACAAGTGGTTGGATCAAAGGTTGGGACACGCCGATCGAGCCATCCCAACTAATAACGTCTCCCCACTCTTCAAAGGGATGCGTTTCTGGCAAGCTCCACGAGCAAAGTCGCGAAGTTTCGTCATCATAAGTTGCCAAACGAATCGTGTGGTCAACATCCTTAATCGCTTCAGAGAATCCAGCACTTGCTGGCGCGTCGTAAACAGGATTGCCTCCTAGGACGAAAAGCGTGTCCACATTGCCAGCGGCAATCGACTTGGTTAGTTCCGTAATACTACCAAGAGGGGTTTTCGCAACCGGTACCTCGGTGAAAACAACTGTCTTCCCAAGGTTACCCAACAGGGAGTTGATTTCATGAGCGATGCTGTGAACTTTAGCCGGTTGAGTCGCTCCAACCGTTACTAAGCTTGAGCCTTGATGATTAACCAAGTCTTGAGCCAGAACCTCCAAGAATTGGTCAGCGGTTGGCTGACCCTCGATTTTCGCGTCGCTGTCGCCAGGACCCGCTTTGATCAAGTCACGAAGCTTGGTGAGCAAGGAGCCAATGTTAGCAGACTTAACTGGCAGTCGATGATCAGCAGCAGCACCCGTCGTGGTGAATTGACTTTCTACGGAATAAAGTCGATTCATATCTCCATCAGGATTACGAGCAACCGCATATTCACCAGCAAGGCGTGCAGCCTCGGGACCTGATCCGATGAGATCCGAATCGAAGGTGGCAATGATCTTGGCTTCAGAAAGCTTGAAATGAGCACGCAAGGGAGAGCCGAATGCAATCTCGGTTCCTTCAAGCTCGTTCTGGTTTGAAATAGGCGTGTGGCTGTAGAACTTCGCCGACGGGAACTTCTCAGCAACGCGATCAATCGCATCAAACAAAGAGTACGAATCAACAGGCGAAGTTAGAATCGCAAGACCTGTCCCATCGCCGAGTACCTGAATTCTTTCAGCAAAATACTTCTCGAAATCAGCCCAAGTCTTGGCAAAGGACTCACGACCATCGCGCGAGATAGGAGACTTTGCTCGATCGGGGTCATAGAGCGCTAGAGTAGCTGCCTGGGTATAAGCGTCGGTTCCCCCATTGCAAAGCGGATGCTCAGAGTTTCCTTCGACTTTGATCGGACGATTATCGTAGGAAGTAACCAAAAGGTGCTTTGGACCGCCTGCCCAAGAGACGTTTGTCGCAATGTTTTGCGGTGCACCGGGGATGTATCCCTCGGGACGATTAGCCAGAGGTGCGATTTTCTCGGTTTCCCAACGGCAGCCAGCAGCACCCGCCAAAGCAAACGAGGCACTCATCAATTGCATCCAACGACGCCGCGATACTCCCTCAGGGAATTCCGAAGCGGCTTGAGGAAACTCGCGTTCGACAAACTCCTGGAAGGAGTCGCTGTTTTCCAACTGCTCGAGGCTTCGCCAATACTGGCTGACGTTCGACTGGGTTGGATCGACGGTATTTGTAAGCTGGGTCATCACTACGCTTGGGAAAAAGTTCGCGTCGTTGTGTTTGTATTAGTATCAAAGGGCCAGGCAAGCAACTTGCCCAGACCTCAGCTGTTTTAGCGGTGGCAAGTCGAGCAATTGGTATTTGGATTGATGCCGTGCTTTTCAATCAACTCAGCACCAATCTCCTCGGCTGATCTTTCCATCGATACAGCAGGATCCCAATCAAGTTTGGTAATAAACTCTTTAGGACGAATGTGGGGCGCAGGGTTGCGGTGACAGTCCAAGCACCAACTCATACTGAGCGGCTGGTCTTGTTGAACTACGTCCATCTTGTCGATACGGCCGTGGCAAGACACACAGCTCACACCAGCAGTTATGTGCGCTGAGTGATTGAAGTAGACGTAATCAGCAAGGTCGTGGATTCGTTCCCACTTCACCGGCTCGCCGGTCGCCATGCTGTCTCGAATCGGTTGAAGCTTAAGGCTATCAACGTGGATAGCCGTCTTGGTTGTGGTTCCATCCGCTGTCTTGTATCCATAGTGACAATTGCCACATGTACTAGTCGCCGGGATAGCGGCGTGCGCTGCGACGTCAACGGTGTTATGGCAATAGCGGCAATCCATCTTTAGCTCACCAGCGTGAATGCGGTGACTAAATGGAACTGGCTGCGTCGGTTGATAACCGGTGTACATCACCTTCGGCAAAGTGCCATAGAAAAGAAGTGATCCAGCGTAAGCTCCACCGCCAGCAACACCGGCGAGTACCATGATGGTGAAAGTGTTAACCCAAGGAGGGAATACAAAACGATCCACTTTGGTTTGTCCAACTAACTAGGGTTATCCAAAACTCTAACCATCACTGAACCGTAACGGGTGCTCTGGATTAATTTACTCGTGTGAGAAAACTCAACTCCGTTCCACGCGATCACCTCAGCTTTGAGGCATCTCGATGGGTAATATTAGCCCTGTAAACATACCCGCTCTAAAGAGGTCAAACCAGCCGAAAAAGAGTCACACCCGAAAGAGGGGTTATCTAGCCGTAAGTCGCTAAGCACACTTAGGTTATAAATTTGAAAAGAAACCTAATCTCAAGAGCTAGCAAGCTCTTCCCAAACCTCCCAAACTGAATCAAATTCTGCTCTTCGGCCCATAAAAATGAGCTCCTCTTTCGCCAGCATTCAAAAAACTATTAGCTTCCATCAGTTAGTTGAATGCAAGCTAACTCATCCTCGCTTCTCAAATAGAGGCGGTCTCCAACAATCGCGGGTTGGGTCAGAAGATCTTCAGCAGTGTTTGCCGAAACTTTGAACAAATTTAGGCGCGAAAGAATTTGCATTCGGTCGGTTGTCTCGCCGTTTATCAAAAGCAACTCACCCCCACGGCCGATGACCAAGAGCCTAGCTTCACCGTTATGGTTGCGCCCGGTAATGATGGTTCCCGTTTCAGGGAAAGCTTCGTCGCTGGCAATCCACTGCTCCGTAAGTTTGTCAGGATTAACTTCCAAACAAAAAAGATCGCTCCAAACACAATAAACCCTGTTGTCGATCATCACAGGCGTACTTTGATCGGATGCAAGTGTTGGGTAGTGAACCTTTGGTTCGGGAATTAAACGCCCCTCTTCATCAAACTCATAGAGCCGTGTGGCGTTGTTTTCGGTCATTACAAGCAATTGGTCGTTAGCAATCAGAGGAGTTGGCACATTAAAGTCACCGGTGCGCGGTGGCTTCAATTTCCATAGCTGCTCTCCCGTTGAAACATTCAAACCAACTAGATGGGTTCGGTCGTAGACCACGAGCTGTCTAATCCCACCGAACGAACCTACGATAGGGGACGCGAATCCATGCCTATCACCACCAACACGCCAAAGCTCTTTACCGTTGTCCGGATTCAGCGCTACCCAGGCCGCGTTATCGGCACCAGGATTTACAATCAGCTTTCCATCAACCAACAAAGGGGACGAACAAAGCCCCCAAACGAGTTGGCTCTTGGCAGCATACTCAAGACGCAGATGTCGCTGCCAAATTTTCTTGCCATCCTTTAACCGTATACAAGTCAACTGGCCAAAAGCACCTAGCAAGTACGCTCGATCCCCTTCGATCAAAGGAGTCGCACGGGGGGCATTGTCATAGTCAAGGCTTCCGGGTGCCGGATATTGGTAAGTCCATAACGGCTCACCTGAATCGGCGTGGAAGCAACGCCAGACATCAAACTGATTTGAATAATCACGATCGCCGATTAAGACATGACCATTAGCGACTGCGACTCCGCCGAGACCAGATCTGAGTAAATCTTGTCGCCAGAGAAAGATTGGTTCATCAGGAAGCCGATCTGGCAACCAACCAACTTCGCCATTACGTTTTGGACCTGCCCACCCAGGCCAATCAAGCTTCGGGATTACATCCTTAGAGTTAGTTACTGGCTTAAGGACGGTTACTTTTTTTTTACGGATTCGAGATAAGCATTATCGAGAGAGACAAATCCCGTTCGACTTTCTAAAGCTTGTAAGAGCTCTCGTTTTGAAACAATGATCGTGATCAAAGCGTCTTGAATCTTTGCCTGAGTCGTATCATCGAGCTGTTGAGATACAAAGGCCGTCACAAAAGGAACTGGCTTGGTTTCACCCAGGACTCGCAGGTCGTCTGGTTGAATTGTCCCGCAACCTTCAAGCAAGGGAGCTGCGTAGCTAGAGATCACGGCAGCTGTTTTTGCGGTTGGCCCTAGTTCGACAACCTTGCCCGCTCCGTCACTACAAGTTCCTGATATGTCATCAGTCGATGGATTCACACGGGCTATTCCATTCGATTCCAGAAGGTTGATGACGGCTAAATGTTTTTCATCAGAATCTTCTGGTCCGAAAAAGATTCGGTAGTCTTTCAAGTCGGCAATGCTTTGTGCCGGGTCATCCTGGCAGACGACGATGAAGCCCGTCTGAGAGAGTTGGCCGTCGCGCCCCGAAAGACGAGCAATTGGTTTCACTTCGATACCAAGCTTATCAACGTCATACCGAACGACGGAGTCTTTGCCAATAATGATGTCAGCTGAAAAACTACCCGCTTGGTCTTGAGCTTTCTTTAGCGAGCCACCAAAGCCGATGCGAACTTCACGATCAAGCTTTTCAGACAAATAGTCGGCAAGTTTCGTGTAATCGCGTTGCGCGTAACCTTCTACACAGGGACACGAAAGGGGAGCAGCCAACGGATCCATCACTAGCATCGTAATCGGATCGTTACTGGCCGAAGCATGGTTGCTAGAAATTATCAAGGCAACGACTATTGCCGTAATCGATCTGAACCAGTGCATAGAAAACCCTTTGTATTGCCTCTTAATCAAGAATTCGAGTAGCCAATAGCCTAATAACTTTTAGCCATGGCACGTCCAAGGCTTCGGAAAAACCCTTCAACGCTATCTACTTCGATCTCTTCCCGTTGCTCCGAGCGTTCACTGCTATCAAACACCGCAGCAAATGTTGATTCTTGTTTATTTGATTCACTGTAACTAACGACTTCCCCTTCTGAAGGGCGTTCGAGCATGAGGATATGGTTTCGAGTAATGTCGAGCATATACACACGGTCACCTTTGGGACCAATCGCGATGGAAACCTTCTTGCAGCCTGGAACCAAATCAGCCTTGCCAACCAATTCAATCAATTCACCATCGTTTGTGAAACGCTTGATACGTCCCGTCTCAGATTCAGCCGTATACACTGTCTGATCAGGGCCAAAGGCAACGTTCATTGGATTACAACAACCGCCAAAGCCACGTAAACCTTCGCGACTGCCGCTGCCCCAATTACAGACTTCTTCCCCGGTCCGATCATAACGCCGTACCTTATGGCGAGAATTCTCGGCAACATAGATCCCATCGCAACACGCCTGAACATCCATTTGACCACAGCATCCACTGAGTTGTTTTACAATCATCTCAGGAGCTTCAAAGTATCGGTTGGTTTTCCAAACGGAGAAACCGTAACCTTGTTGCGAACCCGTGGCGAGAAAGACTTCCCCGTCGGCTTCGCTAATCGAAGCGACTTTCATTTTGTACTTCAAAGAAGATTTGATCTTCTCTTGAATCTGTTCTTCCGTAAGCTCTTCTTCTCCCTGGCTTTCAATCATCTGCTTATAACTGTCGCGCTGACTGACAAGATGCTCGAGAACGGCTTCGTACTGAGTCTTCTCATCGGTCGCTTCCGGAACAATCATCGCGGTTCCACCGATGATGATGTAATCGTAATCACCGGACGTGAATGTCTGAACGTCAGGATCGTCGGCTAGGGTTTCATAGATGGCTACAGCAGTTTCTTGTTTTGTTTGCTCTTCAGAATCTTCGGATGGCTCTTCTTCTGTCGTTTCGAGATCTTCATCCGAAACGGAGTTTGCTTCTTTCTCCGCCTTTACCTTGGCTTCAAATTTTTCGACAGATGCTCCAAGCTCTTCCAATTGCTGACTCATCCAAGTCAGCTGCTGTTTGTGAGAAGCGATGACTTGCTTGCGAACTTTTTCTAGCATCTCTTCGGTTGGATCGCCAAAGGGATGCTCTCCTTCGCCGATCAGATCACCCCCAATTGAATAGCGTGATAATTTTCCATCGCCAGCAACATAAACATGCCCTTCTGAGCCAACATTAATCGCCTCGGGTGAGTAAGGCAGTTCCCAGGATTCAATCAGATCACCTGTGGCACTAAAGCGACGGACATCACCCGACGAACCATCTCCACATGCCGCTAGAATCTCGCCCGTAGCGGTTAAACAAAACGTATGCAACGAAGTCTTGGGAAGATCATCGACATGGACTTTGATGATATCCGTTTGATGATGGGTGGCTGTTATTTCATCGGAAGTATCACTTTCGGCTGAGGTATCTTCAGCATACTCCGAGGTTTTCTCTGGAGAATCACAAGCCGAGTCTTCGCAGCTTGACTCTTCACAACTTTCCTCGTCACAGCCTTCGCTATCACAGGCTGACTGGTCACCCGTGTTGTTTTCTTCTGTCAGATCGCCAGTTATCACGAGATCAAAAGTCATCGGCGGTTCAGCCTCGGATGCCCCATCCTGAGCATGCAGGAAAACGGGAAGAACCAAGCAAAAGATAACCGTAAGAATACACGATTCAAATCTGTATAAAGTCATAACTACCTCTTCTAGAAAGCCATAGAACAAGACGAGCCGTTACGTAAAAATCCTGCATTTAATCAGGGTGTGAATGTTGGTTTAACATCCCTACATTCCTGACACTTCTAAAGTAGCAATTGTGCCGTACTTAGTTCAAAGAAAAAATAATTTTTGCGAAAATTCGTAAATGTTAAATTGACAGCTTTGCTAAATTCACAAAAGCTTATTCGCTTACTAGTGAAAGATATTGCCAAGAGGGTTCTAAAATCGAACTAGGGAGCCAACTTTTTCAGCTTCCGTTGCAAAGTGCGACGTGGGATCCCCAATCGTTCGGCGGCGCGTGTGATGTTTCCTCCACAGTCGGCAAGAACTTGCTGAATGTGATTCCATTCTGCTTCAGCCAGACTTGGTGTATGGATGGCCGCCTCTTCAGAGGGGATTGGCATCTCGGTCTCGCCGATGACGCCACTTCGTCGAAAGGCTTCAAGAACTTGGTCCGCATCGGCAGGCTTCGTTACGTAATTCTCGGCGCCAGCTTGCATCGCTTCCACTGTACCGGCAATGCTGCCATAGCCAGTTAACATGACGACTCGCGTCGCAGGAGATATTTTTTTGAGTTCAGCAAGTAACTCAAGTCCCGTCATACCTGGCATCTTTAAATCAAGTACGGCCATGTCAGGCGGATTCATCCGTACCGACTCAAGAGCTTCTTGACCATCTGCAGCGGTCGAAACCACGAGCCCTCGGGATGACATTGCCCGAGACATCCGCTCACGCAGAAATTCATCGTCGTCGACAATCAACAATCGACGACCGGTGTTGTCACTGTCTGATTGATTCAACTCACTAGAAATAATATTCATAAAATCAAAATGATAAGCGGAGCTTTAGCGTCTCGATTAATCATACTCCGTTGGCCCCCCTTTGGGTAAGGCTCCAATCTATGACCGAAAAACCACCAGAATATTCAAAGGCTAATCCACCAGCGGGAGAACTATCGTCGCTGTTGTTCCTCGCTCGGCTTCCTTGATTACCGAAGGTGACTCTAAACGTAGCGAACCACCTTGGCGCTCAATCACGCTTCGAGCCAAGAAAAGCCCGAGTCCCATCCCTTTGCCGGGTGGTTTTGTCGTGAAAAATGGCTCGCTTGCTCTTGCTAGAATTTCTTCCGGCATGCCTGGACCGTGATCACTAATTATGAATCTGAGTGAATTGGCCAGTCGATCTATCTCAACATGGATTGGAGCAGTCGGGTCTACCTGGTCAGTTGCATCAACACCATTTTGAATGACCGCCCTAATTGCTTGTGATAAAGCGATCCTGGGGGCAATCATCTCCAGTGATCCAGAATCAGCCTCCCATTGAACATTAACTCTTTCTGGTTTGTTTACTTCAGAAAGGATTTCATCCACCAGTTCTTGCACAGCGATTTTCTCGGGCATGCCGGCTGTTGGTTGCCCTGACTCGGTAGACATTCGATTCAGAATCGTTCTACACCGTGATAGCTCGTCACGAATCAAACGCATATCCGCTACGGCATCCGGCGAGTGTCCTTCTTTTTCAAGTTCACGTTGCACTTCGGCGGAAGCAACTGCGATTGTCGAAAGCGGCGTTGCCAATTCGTGTGCCGCACCCGCTGCCAAGGTGCCAAGTGCTTCTAGCTTTTCTGATCTCGCACGTTGCATTTCTGCGCGACGACGAAGTCGATCACTCGTTCGCAGTTCACTCGTTAACTTCGTAGTAAAGTTAACGATTACCATCGCGCTGGCAGCAAAACCAATCCAAGCGCCATAGATGACAATCGGAGGGCCTGTTGTCTCTTGAGATCTCAATTCCGAAAGACTTTGCAATCGATTTGGTTCTTGGAGGACTTCAATCGGCATGTGGAAAAAAGTAAGAAAAGCAAATGCCAGGATAGCTAAACCACTAAGTAACCAAGCTCGCCACGCATCTAAAATAACGCCCGAGAGTGCTAAATTTACAAAGTAGAAAACAACAAACGGATTCGTAACACCACCCGTTAAACCGAGCATCACGGTCAGCACGACCAAATCGAGCAGCATCAACGAAGTTAAAACGGCATTCCAGACCCATCGTGATGTTGATCTATCGTGCCGAAGTGATATCCACCAACCAAAAGCAAGATTCGTAATCGCTGTGACACCAATTAGGATCAATAATGGCTGGACAGGAGTTTCAATTTCTAACGGGCCAGCAACGAAGCCAATTGTTACTAGCTGACCGACAACGGCAACCCAACGCAGCTTGGCAAACCATTCAGCATTAATGGCAAGTCGTTTACTTTGGCTAGTCGATGGATCCAAAACGATTGTTACTCAAGCAAAAGTGATTCATAAGATTCCGTATCGATACACCTTCACAGGTATCTCAATGGTGGCCGATGCAATAGTTTCTCATTCAGGCTATAAGTAAAGCAAGCCTTCACTGTGTCTGGATTGGTGGAGCAACCATTCTTTCTAGGAAACTGATGAAAAATCAAGGAAAACGAATCGCTATCGTTGGTGCTGGGCTTAGTGGGCTAGCTGCCGCCAAACTACTCCTGCAAAGTGATTACGAAGTGCAAATCTTCGACAAAGGCAAAGGAGTTGGTGGCCGGATGTCGGTTCGCCGTACGGATGGAGGCCTTGCTTTTGACCATGGAGCTCAGTATTTCACCGCGCGATCGGAGGTGTTTCAAAACCAAGTTGCAAACTGGGTTGAGGCAGGGGTTGTGGCTCCCTGGGAGGCTCGATTCAACTTGCTTTCTGTCGATCTGAATGGAAAGATTGTTAGCAGCATCGAGGCAACTCCTGCTGAAAGATTTGTTGGGTCGCCAGGCATGAATGAACCCCTCAAGCATCTTGCCAAAGAGATGCCTAATATAGCATGCTCGGTTCAGGTCACCTCGATAAAACAACAGACTGGCTTATGGAAATTAACTGACCAGGATGGCAAAACACTTGGCGAATTTGATCGCGTCATCGTGACTGCGCCAGCGCCACAAACAGCAGAGTTGCTCTCGGTAAGCCCTGCTCTTTCCAATGCCGCTAAGTCTATTAAAGTGGCGCCCAGCTGGGCATGTATGTTGGCAATCCATAATGATGTTGCTGCAAATATTCCATGGGATGCCGCATGGATACGTGGGCTCGAGGAGCCTTCACAACTTGCTTGGGCTGCTCGAAACGATTCCAAACCGGGTCGGCAAGAACCTGATAAAGGACTTTCTACTTGGGTACTACATGCTTCCGCCGACTGGAGTCACAAGCATCTTGAACAGTCGCCAGAAATAGTCGCAGAAAAAATGCTCTCAGCATTTGAAAGACTTGTCGACCAACCTCTTGGCAAGCCCCAACACTTGGTAGCTCATCGCTGGAAGTACGCTTTGCCCGACGCGATGGAAGATCACTTTTTGCAAGACGCCGATCGAGGTCTTTATGCTTGTGGAGATTGGTGTGGAGGTCCCCGCGTTGAAGGGGCGTATTTGAGTGGCGTCGCTTGCGCGCAGCAGATTTTGGATGAATAACTGCGCGTGTTACGATGGGAGAAATTTCAATAAGAATCCAAGCAATAAAAAACCCCGAGTAGGTCCAACCTACTCGGGGTTTTTTTCCAGGGTGTCAATCAAAGGTGCGCCACCTTGTATAGCTGCTGGTCAGGGGGAGTCGATCGAGTAACTCGCCTGTCTCCATGGCGTTGAAGGTAGCCTCATGGCGTGTCGATTAATGGCAATCAGAACATCAAGTTGCAAGTTAGTTTTGCCACCAATCAAGCCAAAGAGAAATCAAGTTGCAGTATCAATAAGTAACTCTTTGGCCACACGATTTAGAGTCTACGAAGAGTCTTCCAAAGTGTCAGGGGTTTTGCTGAAAAGTTCCTCAAAAATTAACTAACTAGCAAAATCACTTGCTATCACCAAAGCTTAACTTTGTGCACACATAGGCTAAAAAAATACACGAAGCTGCTTGTACTATCGCACATTAGGTATGATGTATGCCATTCTTATGAAGATTCGCCCTGAAGGGTCAAAATCAATGTGCGGGGAGTCGCATGATTGCGATGTTCACATAGCGTTATCCCCTGCCAGGTACCCAACGCTAAGCGGCCTTTACTTACTGGGAGATTCAATGAAACGCCCAGCAATGCTGATTTCACATGCGCCGGCATGTCATCTGGCCCTTCGCAGGTATGCGTATGCGGAAAATCCTCAGGCGCAAGAGACGAGAAACTGGTTTCTAGATCTTGCCTTACGTCAGGGTCGGCATTCTCGGTAATTGTCAGACTTGCCGAAGTGTGTTTTAGAAAGACGTTGAGCATTCCTAGTTCGACGCTATTCAACTCAGGAATCGACTCAAGCACAGCTCTAGTGATGAGATGAAACCCTCGAGGCTGCGGGGGAAGCTGGAGCGTTTTTTGAATCCACATTGGTAAGGTCTTTGGATTGGTGAAACTATGTGAGGAAAAAAAGGTATTAGCATTAGGAAAACTGATAGCAGGCTTGCTGACATTCGGCAATCCGAACTTATTTGACATAAAGTCAGTAATGTTAAGAAGTTAGGAAAACCGAAATGCGAACCCCTTGACATGGTATCGTTCAAACAGGCAAAAGCGGCCTAATTGTTGCTCGAAAAAAACTTGACTTTAATCGTGAAGTAGTAATAATCCCGCATTCCAGAAGGGTAACACAACCTTTCAAAGGACAGCCAAAAACTGTCCGATGAGGAAACTTCCTCCCAGCTTCCTGCGACCAACTTTATGTTGCGAAGGCAAGTGCTCTAAGACGGAGACTTGCTGGAAACGCAGGGAATGATTGGCTTAATTGGCCGATTAGCTGGAGGTTTCTGCAAGGAGGGATCGGTTAGATTGATATCGGTAGTCCCAGGAATTCGGGACACCTCGGTCGCTAAACGACAGCCTACAAATGGTGCGCTGAATAATCTTACCTACAGAGGGAGATGTTCCTGATCGAGGATCGTTTCCACGGTAGATAAGATTTCTTGATTGAACTTTGCTGCAATGTTATTGGTCCTAGTTACCGGTACGGCATGCCGAAGCGAATTAAGCAGGTCACCCTGGTGAACAAGGATGGATCACTAAGCGCATACAAGGATGTTAATGAAAAAATTTAACGCGGTTGCAAAACAGTATTAGGCAACTGCAAGAGATATTGGTGAGCGTCGACAGAAAAATGACGCATTTTGATGAGAAAGGTAATTAGAAAAGTATCATGCCTGATCCAACCCTCCGTAACGTATTCGAAGCCATCCTCAAGTACGGCCACGACGAAGATTTCGTTCCTCGTGCTCACGATCAAGAGTTTGAGCCAACGGCAGCCCCTGCTGGCTCGCCTGAGAAGCTCGAGACGTTAGCACAACGTGTTCGCAGTGGACATCCACTTTGGCACGACGAAGACCGTGCCGACTACACCGGGCTAACCGGAGTTGTCCGCCCACGCGACTGATTGAGGACCCAACTGACGTCCTTCGATTGAATCACTAAAGCCTTGATGATCAAACGATTATCAAGGCTTTTTTCGTATCAGTTCTGCAAAGCGTGCTTGCGGCCCCAGCCCTAAGGGGAACAACTGGGCCGATTGTAACGTTTCTAATCATAGGAGCCTTGGCTTCGGTGTGAATGCTTTGATAATTTGCTCCCCTATCAAACTATGCTTTCAATGGTCGCTTTGCCCATCTAGGCTAGGTAGAAGCAACCGATGCGTGAGAAGATTCTTTATTAGTTAGCTACCCCATACTCTTCTTTGACAATCCACCCTGATGAAATTGCGTTTCCTATCTCCGAATCTTGTTATCCAACGGTCGGTTGGTTTACTTACGTTGTTGAGTTTTCTATCTCTTACAACAGTTACTTGTGAAGCAGCTGAGCAGGAAACAAAGACGGAAGAAGTGAAAAAAACGCTTCCGACAGAAATCAAGCCAACCGATTACCTTATTATTCCTCGTGTGGGAAATTATCGTCGTGGTGCCTTTCATCAAGATCCTATCGAAGCACAGCTCGCGCAAGCTGACTGGAAACCTCCCAAGAAGGGAGATAAAGTTGTTTCAGCCGTTGGCGTTGAAACCCAATGGCGCGAAGCAGGCTCTCAAACTGTTGGCCGAATCTATGCGGGCGGTTATGCGGCAACGTCGTTTGAATCGACGACTGCCAGAACCATGGTTATGGAAAGTTCGGGCTGCGCTGCTGTCTGGCTAAATGGGCAATGGCATGTCGGCAATCCTTATGGTCTCAAGAATGGGTCATCCATTGTTCCAATCAAGCAAGGCACGAATCACCTTGTTGTTCATCTAGCCAACCCCCAAGCAAGGCCTCGATTCATTAAGCCTGAGGCTGATCTACAGATTCAAGCAAGGCTGCTACCCGATGCGGTCATCTTTAAGAATGAAGAAGGTACAAACACCATACTCCCCGGACCCGGATCGGTCCAAATTACAAACACGACCGATCAATCAATGAAAGATCTTCTGCTAGTTGTGGATGTAGAAGGCTTTGATTCCGTAAAGACGCGAGTGAATAACCTACCGGGCCAATTCACTTTGAATGCCCCATTCAAGCTGCCAAGTGGCAAC
>SPJK01028973.1_pt1 | contig 54347 bp, 54 predicted proteins | sample 3741771 | NCBI WGS metagenome assembly SPJK01 (sample SAMN10925997, study PRJNA522277) | cold seep metagenome | isolation source: Elba SIP-enriched marine methane seep metagenome, extraction at timepoint T2 | place: Italy: coast of Elba, Mediterranean Sea
CAAAGGACGGGGCCAAGATGATTATGGCGCAGGCCTGTTCAGAGGTGCCCACGCTGACCGTGATCGTCAACGGATCGTTCGGTGCCGGGAATTACGGCATGTGCGGGCGTGCCTATGATGGGCGCTTCTTGTTTATGTGGCCGCAAGGGCAAATTTCCGTCATGGGGGGTGAACAGGCCGCCAAAACCCTGACTGAAGTGAAAATCCGCCAATTGGAACGCAGTGGGGAAACCATCACAGATGAAACCATTGCCGCCATTCACGACCCCATTGCTGAGGAGTATGAGGCCAAGGCCAATGCCTATCACTCAACCTCTGAACTGTGGGATGACGGGATATTGGACCCGGTAGACACCCGCAATGCGCTGGGTGTTGCCCTGTCAGCGGCACTGAACACCCCCATTGAGGACCCCCGCTATGGGATTTTCCGGTTCTAATCCGGCGAATAATTGAATATAAATTCAAGAACAAAAGATACCCACCTCTGCCTAACAGGGAGCAGACAGCATGTTCGACGTCAATTTGACCGAATCTTATTTTCCGGCACAGGACACCAGTCCGATCAATGATGTGACGGTGGGGGACCTGCTGCGCACCGCCGCTGCGGCCGCGCCCGATCAGATTGCCCTGAAGGAAGTCACAATCGACGGCACCATCGGACGGGTTTGGACCTATGCCGCATTGCTGCGCGATGCAGAACGGCTGGCCCGCGCCTTTATGAGCCGCCATCAAAAAGGCGACCGCATAGCTGTTTGGGCCCCCAATATTCCTGAATGGATTCTAATCGAAATGGCCGCGGGCCTGACCGGGGTGACGCTGGTCACCGTCAATCCCAGCTTTCAGCCACGCGAGGTTGCCTATGTGCTGGACCAATCAAATGCCAAGGCGCTTTATTTCGTGGAAAGCTTTCGCGGCAACCCGATGGGGGACATTGCCCGTGATGTCACCAAGGACAATGACACGCTGACCCATGTGATCGACATGCAGGACGAAGACGCCTTTTTCGCAGGCGATGACTGCACGACCCTCTTTCCCACTATTGATCCGATGGACCCGGCGCAAATCCAGTATACATCAGGCACCACCGGCTTCCCCAAGGGGGCAACCCTTCATCATCGTGGACTGTGCAATAATTCACGTCTGCATCACGAACGGATGGGCGTCGGCAGGGGTGATGTTTATCTTAGCTTCATGCCGCTGTTTCATACAGGCGGCTGCGCCGTTGCTGTTCTGGGCACCATCAATATGGTCGGCACGTTGGTTCTGTGCCCGATTTTTGATCCGGGCCTGATGAACCAGTTGATCGAACAGGAAAAGGCGACGCATTTTTTGGGCGTCCCCACAATGATCCAAGGCATGATAGAGGCAAACAAGGCCCATCCCCACGACATGTCGTCGATGAAGGGCATTGTTTCGGGCGGCTCAATGGTGGCACCCGAATTGGTCAAACAGGCGCGCGAAACATTCGGCGTTGGCCTGCAAATCATCTATGGGCAGACAGAAACCTGTCCCCTGTTGACGATGGTTTATGGTGATGACACGCTTGAAGACGCCAGCACATCTGTGGGCCAGCCCATGCCGCAAACAGAAATCGCCATCCTGAACACCGCAACCAACAAGGTCGCGCCCATTGGCGAGGTAGGCGAAATTTGCGCCCGTGGTTACATGAACATGCTGGGCTATAATGATAATCCTGAGGCGACCGCCGCCACCATCGACAAGGAAGGCTGGCTGCACACTGGCGATCTGGGCCGCATGGATGCGCGCGGCTATGTGGCCGTAACGGGCCGGGTGAAGGAAATGATCATCCGGGGTGGGGAAAACCTGTTCCCCGCTGAGATTGAAAACGCCATGCTGGAACACCCTGCCATCAATGAAATTTGCGTGGTTGGTATTCCCGACGAAAAATGGGGGGAGGTTGTGGCATGCTTCATCCGCTCAGACGCCGCAGAAAAACCGACACGTGATGAATTGGTCAGCTTTTGCCGCGACCGTCTATCGCCGCAAAAAACACCGGCCCATTGGGTTTATGTCAAAGAATGGCCGCTGACAGGCTCAGGCAAGATTCAACGGTTCCACCTGCGTGACCAATTCGTCGAAGGCCTGCATGAGCCGCTTTGATTGCGTATCGCGAATCCTTAGGCCTGCCGAAGAATATTTAGAAACGTTTCAGGCTCTGGCCGGACACGGTAATTATCGGTCTGGTCAGAAAACAGAATCTTGCCATCGGCATCTACCACCAACAAGGTCGGCATGACCGTATCAGTGTCATAGCCCAGCGGCGTCATACCCAACGGCAAGCCATCCTTGTGCGCAATGCCCAATTGTTCGGCCACTTTGTTTTCCACATCAACCAGAAAGTCGAACGGCACAGAAAACCGCGCCGCCAGCTTGCGGGTATGATCATGTGATTGCGGGCTGATCAGCGCGACCCGCGCGCCAAGTTCCGTCAATTGCTGGTACTGATCTGCAATTTCCTTGATCTGGGCCATGCATAGCGGGCACCAATTGCCGCGAAAGAACAGGAAAATGGCCGGACCGCCACGGAAATCACTGCTTTTGATGACCTGCCCGTCTTCGTCTTCCAGCCCGAAATCAGGCAAACGATTGCCCACCGATAGCGTCACCGACGGCTGCCGGTCAAAACTGGAATACCAAAAGTCATAGATTAAAAAGCCGACAAAGCCGACGATTGACCAAACCAATCCTTCAAGCCCGCTTGCCCCCGATGTATAGCCATAAACCGCCAGCACCAGCCCCATCAGACCCAACAAAATAAACTCAGGCAGGCGACTGGATGTGCGTGCCAAATGGGAGGAGACCATGGCGAAACTCAACATAAGCGCCATCGGCACCGTCGTCATCAACGCCCCCATAAAGCCGAAATCAAATCCGTCCTGTGCCAACCTAACTACCGCATAAATCGGCAGGCCGATAACCATCAGCATATACATGCCGACAAACCGGCTTTTCATGGCGCTCATAAGATTCAGCCTTCCCAATTCACATTTATTTGCAGCATTGATCCAGATCATAGCTGATCCCATCGCGATCTGTCATCACATGGTCGTGAACATGACGCTTCCGTCATTTTGCCCCTGACACCGGATCCGGTGTCACCATAAAGGCACCTACCCCACAAGGTGCTACCCCATTGTCGCTGAACGGACTTCTCTCCTCCCCCCGGCTCAGCGGCACATTAGCACCCCGCCTGCCGCCGTATTGCCCTGCGGCGTCAAAAGGCGGGGTGTTTTTTTCATTATTCTGTCACATAAAATCCGTTAGAAAGACGATCTAATCAGTAACTTCAATTTGGATTGATGATCATGTCTGACACGCGCCCCTATAATGTTTTGTTTCTTTGCACTGGCAATTCTGCGCGGTCGATCCTTGGCGAATGTATTATGCAGCGCGAAGGGGCGGGCAAGTTCAACGCCTATAGCGCCGGATCAGACCCCAAGGGGCAGGTGCATCCGGTTGCCCTGAAAGTGTTGCAGCAATCGAACTTCAAAACGGACGAGTTGCGGTCAAAAAGCTGGGAAGAATTTTCAGGCCCTGACGCCCCTGAACTCGATTTCGTCTTCACGGTTTGTGACAATGCGGCGAACGAAGTGTGTCCAATCTGGCCCGGCCAACCGATGAGCGCCCATTGGGGCCTGCCCGACCCTGCTGCTGTCGAAGGGACAGAGGCTGAGCAATTCGCAGCATTTTGGGACACTTATCGCATGCTGACGAACCGAATCAGCATCTTCTGCAATCTGCCGCTGGCAACACTTGACCAGCTGTCTCTGCAAAAGCAGCTGGACGAGATTGGTCAATCCACAGACTGACTATAGAATATCTACGTCAAGCGTTGACCCTACGGTTTCTTGACATTGATCGTATCTGGGTGATTCCACCGCAGGATTCTGCGGTAAACCCCTTGCGTCCAACGCCCCGCCCGGTAAAGTTTGCCCCCTAACAAAAGGGGGCCAATCGTGCCGGATTATAGTCATTACCAACGCCTGTCAGTGACCGTCACTGATGGACTTGCCACAATCGCCTTCAACCGCCCCGATGCGCTGAACGCCATCGACATGCGCATGCATGAAGAACTGGCCACCGTCTTTTTTGATGTGGGCCGCGATCACAATGCGCGGGTAATTATGTTAACCGGGATCGGTGATCATTTCTGCGCCGGGGGGGACCTTGGCTGGATGAAAGACGCAGCGGACGGCAACGCCCCCATTCCCGATGCGATGGAAGCAAAACGCATCATCTTTTCACTGCTTGATCTTGAAAAGCCCATTATCGCCAAGGTGCAGGGCTCATGTGTGGGTCTTGGCGCAACGCTGGCGCTGTTCTGCGATACGATCTTTGCTGCCGAAGATGCACGCATTGCCGACCCCCATGTGCGGGTCGGGATTGTTGCCGGGGATGGCGGCGCGGTGATCTGGCCGCAACTGATCGGCTATGCGCGGGCCAAGGAATATTTGATGACGGGCGATCCGTTATCGGGCGCCAAGGCCGCTGCAATCGGCTTGATCAATCATGCCGTGCCTGCGAGTGATCTTGATGATGCCGCTGACCAATTTGCCCAGCGTTTGCTGACCGGCCCCTTGAAAGCCATCATGTATACCAAGACGGCGGTCAATATCGGCCTGAAGCAATTGGCCCATTCGATCATGGACACGTCTGTGGCCTATGAAATTCAAACATTTGATACTGCCGACCATCGTGAAGCAGTTGATGCGTTTTTGAACAAGCGCAAGCCTGTCTTCAAGGGGGAATAGGCAGCATGGACACGCCAATCAATTACACGGAACCGCATGAACTTCAAATGCTGCGCGATCAGGTTCGCCGTTTTGTAGATGATCACATGCCCCGCGAAATGGCACGGGCATGGGACAAGGACAATATTTTCCCCCGCGATGTGTTCAAGGAATTGGCCGGGCTGGGCATGATGGGCCTAACAGTAGCTGAGGAGTATGGCGGCACCGGTCCCAATATCTATGCCACCATGGCCGTGATTGAGGAACTGGCAAAACGCTCCGTCGCGGTGGCCTGCCCCTATATTCAGGCGGTCTGTTATGCGGGGATGAATTTGGGCGAAAAGGCAAATGACGCGCAAAAGGCGACGCTGTTGCCCAAGGTGGCAAGCGGCGATCTGATCTTTGCCTATGGCCTGTCTGAACCGAATGTCGGGGGTGATCTTGCCGCTGTTGAAACCACCGGCGTGCTTGATGGTGACATGGTTGTGATCAACGGCACAAAACGCTGGTGCACCGGGGCGCATATCGCGGATTATATTTTCTGTTTGCTGCGCTCCGGCCCCAAGAATGATCGTTATCAAAACCTGTCCATCGTGTTAATCCCTACAGACACACCCGGCATCTCCCACCAACCGTTGGGCCATCTGGGCATCAGGGGTGTTGCGACAATGGATGCCATCTTTGACGATGTGCGCGTCCCCGCCGCCAACATTCTTGGCGGGCCTGAAATGTGGCACAAGGGTTGGGGCCAACTGGCAGGCCGCGCGCTCGAAGTTGAAAAGCTGGAACTATCCGCATGTGCCCTTGGCATCGCCGAAGCGGCGGTTGCCGACGCGTGGGCCTATGCCGAAGAACGCGAACAGTTCGGCAAGCCGATCAGCGCCCACCAATCAATCCGCCATGCCTTGGCAGAAGTAAAAACCAAGGTCGCCGCCATGCGCCACATGTTATATCACGCCGCGTGGCTTACCGATCAAAACCATCCTTCATCCGTTGAAACCTGCATGGCAAAATTGTTTTGCTGTGAAGGCGCAGCAGAGGTGACCCAGGCGTGCCAACGGATTACAGGGGCCTATGGCCTGTCAGACGGGATGGACATGGAACGGTATGTGCGTGACGCGATCAGCCTGCCCATTGTTGGCGGCAGTTCCAACATGCAGAAAAACAATATCAGCAACCGATTGGGCCTACGGCACAAATAGCATAAAGGCATTTGACAATGGAATTGACGCAAGCCGAATGGACCAGCCGCGCCGCCGCCTTTAAGGCAGAGATTACCGCCCGCGCCGACGAAATCGAACAGGGCCGCGTGTTGCCGCAAGACCTTGCCGACAAGTTGGCGGGGGCCGGGCTTTACAAATTGTTGGTGCCCAAAACCTATAATGGGTATGAGGTTCACCCCTGCACCTTCCTGAATGTGATCGATGAGGTCGCGCAGGCAGATGGGTCCGCTGCATGGTGCCTGAATATCTGCAACACATCCGGGCTGGTGGCGGCCTATTTGCCGCCGCAACACGCGCAGGAAATTTACGGCCCTGACACGGCCATAACAGGCGGCGTGTTTGCCCCCATGGGCAAGGCCACAAGCGATGGAAAAAGCTACACCGTCAATGGCACATGGAACTGGGGGTCTGGCACATCAAACTGCACATGGATCATGGCAGGGTGCATGATCATGGATGATGACGGCAAACCGGAAAAGATGGCATCAGGTGCCCCGCTATCGCGCATGATGTTGCTGCCGCGGTCCGAAATAGACATTGCAGACACATGGCATGTCACCGGGTTGGCAGGCACCGGGTCCAACGAATTTTCGATTCAAAACAAACAGGTTCCGATAGACCGATCTGTCGCCCTTGCCATCGACAAGCCATTGCGCGATGCGCCGCTATACACTTTCCCGTCATTCGGGCTGCTTGCCATCGGCATTGCCGCCGTTGCGGTGGGCATCGCCAAGGGGGCTGCCGACGAATTTATCGCCCTTGCCGGGGCCAAAACCCCGCAATTTTCAGCCAAATCGCCGGCCAATAAATCGCAAACGCAAACAGATTTTGCCACTGCGATGGGGCTGATCGAAGGGGGCCGCGCCTTCCTGCATGATGCGGTTGCCCAAGGCTATGACAATGCGGCGGCCAGTGGCGTCCTGTCTGATTCCGACCGGGCACGCATCAGATTGGCTGCCACCACCGCCACCAAAAACGCAGCGCAGGCGGTAACGCTGTTATATACCGCAGCGGGCGGCACGTCGGTCTATCTGGCAACGCCGTTACAGCGCCGCTTCCGCGATGTGCATGTCGCCACCCAACATATCATGGTGGCCAGCGGCACGTTGGAGCTGACCGGGCGGGTGTTGTTGGGGGTTAAAACAGACACCGCAATGCTGTAGGCTTCACCTAATCAATTGCCCCCTTGCCCATAACGGATTTGCGTGACCCAGCTGCCCCCGCCTGACAAAAAACCCGTTCTGATTATCGTGCATCGCGCCGATAGCGAGGCAGGCCGCGTCGGCCACTGGTTTGACCATCACGACCAACCCTATCAGATTTGCCGCCTTGCCCTTGGTCACCAATTGCCCACCACGCTGGCTGATTACGCTGGGGTCGTGATTTTTGGCGGCCCGATGAGTGTCAATGACCATCCCGATGTGCCGTTTCTGGATGATGAAATCAGGTGGCTGCCAACCATTTTGGATGACGGTGTGCCCGTCATGGGCCTGTGCCTTGGGGCGCAATTGATCGCCCACGCCCTTGGCGGCATCATTGCGCCGCGCTCCGATGGCAGGGTTGAGGTTGGCTACACAGAAATCACTCCCACCCCGCAGGGCCTTGAAACAGGGCTTTTCCCCAAACCGATGCACGCCTTTCAATGGCATCAGGACGGGATTACCCTGCCCGCCGCCGACCCCGACATCAAACATTTGGCGGGGTCCGACGGCTTTCCGGTACAGGCGTTTATGTGGAAAAATCATGTGCTGGGCGTACAGTTTCACCCCGAAGTGACCCGCGCCATGTGGCACCGCTGGATCATTCGCGCCCGCGATATGATGGATCGTCCCGGTGCCCAGCAGCAAAAGGCCCAACTGGATGACCGCTTGCAATTTGACAATGAACTGAAAAACTGGCTCGACAGAACCATGCCAGCATGGTTGAACGGCACATTGCTTACCGAAATCAGGGAATAAACAGTCCGATGAAGCCTCGTCATATTTTAACCGGTTTGGTGCTTGGCCTGCTTGCGCTCACCACGCTGACGATGACCGCCCCCGGCTTTGCCGCCACGGCGGAGCTTGGTGCAGAAGATGCCGGCCGCCTTGCGGATATGCTGGATGATCCGGCACAGCGCGACGCGCTGATTGGCACTTTACGTGATTTGGCTGCAGTAGACGCCCAGACGACCACCGCCCCCGCAGGCACTTCTGGCGGGTTGTCCCAATGGGTTGGCCTGATGGTTGGCCGCGCGACAGAGGGGCTTGCCTCCCTTGGTGGGCAATTGGCGCAATTGGTGGCAACCATGTCTGACCCCGGTGCGGTCTGGCAGGAATTGCAAACCGAATGGCAGGACGAGGAACAGCGCGCCATTTGGCTGGGCATCTTGTGGAAGGTCGGGCTGATGGTGCTGGCCGGGGTTGTTGCCCGCTATGTCGTGCGGTTTGCCTTCAAAGGCCCCCGCAGCCGGATTGAGGCAAAGGACAATCCCACCTTGTGGACCCGTGTGCCGTGGCTGCTGGCACGCACAATATTGGACATTTTACCCATTCTGGCCCTTGGGCTGGCTGCCTATGGCACGTTGCAGCTGACCGGGCTGGGCACCAATATGGAAAGCGATCAGGGCGCGGCCACCGTTCGCGCCATTGGCATCGCCGTTATTCAGGCCATCGTGCTGGCCCGCATGATCCTTGCCGTAACGCGCCTTGTGGCCACACCGCTGGCCCCGAACTTGCGCCTGATCCCGCTGACTGACCGTACCGCCGCCTATAGCTATGTATGGGTATCACGCTTTGTGAATGTGGGGGTATATGGCTTTGCCCTTGGCCCGATCCTGCTGTTGGCAGGGCTACCCGAAGACGCCGCCACAGGCTTTGCCCGGTTGGTTGGCTTCTTGATGCTGATCCTTGCCTTCATCGTCATCTTGCAAACCCGCCAGGCAGTTGCTGCCTTTATCGAAGGCGAAGCGCCCGCCCCTGATGAACTGCAACGCCGCGTCACCGGTGTGCTGCGGGCACGATTGGCTGATGTTTGGCATGTGTTGAGCCTGCTTTACCTGACCATCTTTTACGTCATCTGGGCGTTATCTATCGAAGGCGGCTTTGCCGTCATGCTGTCAGGCACACTTGGCACGATCATCGTCATCGCCCTGGCGGAGCTGGCAATCAAAGCCATTCATGAGGGGATGAGCCGCTTTGTTCGCATTGACCCTGAGATTGAAAAACGCTTCCCCGGTTTGGAACAACGCGCCAGCCGCTATCTATCTGTTGCCCGCTATGTGGTGACAGGGGTTGTCTGCGTTATTGCCTTCCTTGCCATTTTGGAAAGCTGGACCGTCGATGTTGTCGGCGCCATTGGGTCAGAGGCAGGCGGGTTATTACTGGCCAAGCTGGGCCGCATTTTGTTGGTTGCTATCGCTGCAACCCTTGTCTGGGAAGGCGCACGGGCATTGGTTGCCCGCACCTTGTCAAAGCAGGATGATACCGGCACCACCACCATCCGCTCGCAACGCACACGCACACTGTTGCCGCTGGCGCAAAGCGCGCTGACGATTGTGATTTCTTTGATCGCTGCCCTGACCATCCTGTCTGAACTGGGGCTTGATATTGCACCGCTGCTGGCCGGGGCCGGGGTCATCGGCCTTGCCATCGGCTTTGGCGCACAGACGCTTGTAAAAGACATCATCACCGGGCTGTTTATTCTGATGGAAGACGCCATCGCCGTCGGTGATGTCGTTGATGTGGCAGGCCACACCGGCACGGTTGAAGCTGTGTCCGTCCGGTCGGTCCGCCTGCGTGATTTAAGCGGTACGGTGCATACGGTGCCCTTCAGCTCCATCGACTCGGTCAAGAACCTGACGAAAGATTTCAGCTATTATGTGCTGGATGTCGGCATCGCCTACCGCGAAAACACCGATGCGGTTATTGCCCTGCTGCGTGAGGTTGACGAAGATTTGCGCCAAGACCCCGAATTTGGCGGCGATATGCTGGCCCCCTTGGATGTGTTGGGGGTCAATGAATTTGCTGATTCTGCCGTTGTTATTCGTGCCCGCCTGAAAACCCGCCCGCTACAGCAATGGCGTGTGGGGCGCGAGTTCAACCGCCGCATGAAGTTCAAGTTTGATGAGCATAATGTGGAAATCCCATTCCCGCATCAAACCCTGTATTTCGGTGTCGATCGCGAAGGCAAGGCCCCGCCTGCCTATATCGCCATGGCCTCAACCGAACAGTCCGACCCCCTTGCCGTCACAATTGACGAAACAGAGGAACTGGCCGCCCGCGAACAAAAAGCCCCGCAAAAGCGGGACAGCGGCGATAGCGCGACAGAGCTGGAATAGCGTCACGCCACTTGTAGAATCAGGGCACAAACCGCTAGGTTACGGGACTATTTGTTCCCGATTCGGACCTGAGATGAGCAGCGTGATAGACCCATTTGCCGAAGACCGCTTTGCCGGGTTACCGCCCTACGCCTTTCCGCGTTTGCGCGCGCTGTTGGACGCGCACACCCCCGGCGGTGACGGCACCATCATCAATCTGTCCATTGGGGAGCCAAAGCACCCCTTCCCCGCCTTTGTTGGTCCGATCCTGCAAGAGGCGCTGTCCGGCTTTAACAAATACCCGCCAAATCAGGGCAGCCCTGCATGGCAACAGGCGGTGGCAAGCTGGCTGACCCGCCGCTTTAACCTGCCCGATGGGTTGATTGACCCTGCCAAACACCTGATCCCGCTGAACGGCACACGCGAAGGGTTGTTTCAGACCGCGACCGCCTTTGTCCCCGTGGCCGACCAATCGGGCCGCAAGCCGCTGGTGCTGATGCCGAACCCGTTTTACCAATGTTATGCCGGGGCCGCGCGTGGTGCGGGGGCCGAACCTGTGATGCTGGACGCAACAAAGCAGACCGGCTTTCTGCCCGATCTTGATGCGCTGACTGATGATATGTTGGCCGATACGGCGCTGTTCTATCTTTGCACGCCCGCCAATCCGCAAGGGGCCGTGGCCGACCGCGCCTATTTGGAAAAGCTGATCACACTGGCGCGCACGCATAAATTCATTGTCGCGCTAGATGAATGTTATTGCGAAATTTACGATACTGACGCCCCCGCAGGCGGTTTGGACGTGGCGTGGTCGATGACTGAAAGCTTTGCCAATGTGCTGGTTTTCCATTCCCTCTCCAAACGCTCAAACCTGCCGGGGCTACGGTCAGGCTTTGTCGCGGGTGACCCTGATCTGATTGCTCGGTTCAACAAGGTCCGCTCCTATGGTGGTGCGCCGACCCCCCTGCCCATCGACGCCGTGGCGACAGCCGCATGGTCGGACGAGGCGCATGTGGAGTTGAACCGCACGCTTTACCGCGAAAAATTTGACATTGCCGAACGTATTTTGGGGCCAACCTTCGGGTTTGAACGCCCCGCCGGTGGCTTTTTCGTCTGGCTTGATGTCGGTGACAGTGAAAGTGCCTGCCTGCGCCTGTGGCAACAGGCGGGCCTGCGCACCATTCCGGGGGCCTATTTCGCCTATGACCGGGCAGATGGCAGCAATCCGGGGGCGCAATATCTGCGGATTGCCCTTGTGGATGATGCCCAGACGATAGACCATGCCCTGACAAAACTTGTAGAGGTACTGGCCTAATGGCCCGAACAGCAAAACGAACAACACAAACCGAACACGGCATGGTGCCCGGCACGGTCAAGCAGTTCATGAACCGACGCCTAATCGAACTTGGCGGCCTGACCCTGTTTGTGCTTGCGGGCCTAATCGCCCTTGCCTTGTTAAGCCACGGCCCCGCCGACCCGTCAGTGAACAATGCCAGCACCTTTGACCCGGTCAATACGCTGGGCGTCTGGGGCGCGGCCTTTTCCGACATTGCCCTGCAAACCATGGGCATTGGGGCTGGCGGGCTGACGTTGATATTGGCGGCATGGGGCTGGCGCATTATTTCACATCAGGGGTTGCCGTTTTTTTGGGCCAATGCCCTGGCCACCGCGCCGGCCTTGTTCAGCCTGTGCCTGCTGCTCGCTGCGGTACCGACACCCGGCGGCTGGCCCTATCGCGTCAGCTTGGGCGGGTTGATCGGTGATGGCTTATTGTCCGTTATTACCAGCCTTGCCGACATGGCCGGCATCGGCGTTGCTGCGCCCTTTATCGCCGCTGGGGTGGCGTTGTTGGTTGGCGTTGCCTCATTTGCATTATGCTTGGGGATCAGCCGCGCCGAATGGCTCTACTCCATTCGCTGGTTCATTTTTGCCGGGCAATGGATCGGGTGGGCTGCGGGCGTTACCTTTGACCGCATCAAACATATTATCGGCCCGCTGATCGACCGGCTGACCGCCAAAAAAGATGCCCCGCCGAAGGTCGCGCCGCGCCGCGAACGTCGCCCCAAACCGACGGCGGCCAAAGCCAAGACAGAAGACGGTGCCACCGCCCCGGCCCCCGAAGCGCCGGAGCCTGCCGCAAAACGCCGTGTGGAGCCCAAAAAGACCAAGCCCAAAACATCCAAACGGGCACAGGCCGAACGGCAACCGACGCTCGCGCTCGACACCAATGGGGATGGCTTCACCCTGCCGCCCCTGTCCATCCTGAATGAGGCAGACCCGACACAAAGCCAGCACCGCCAGAACGATGCGGCACTTGAACAAAACGCCCGTATGTTGGAAGGCGTGCTTGATGACTTTGGCGTCAAGGGTGAGATTACCGCCGTGCGCGCCGGGCCGGTTGTGACCCTGTATGAACTAACACCTGCCGCCGGGATTAAATCCAGCCGCGTCATTGGCCTTGCTGATGACATCGCCCGGTCCATGTCTGCCATATCCGCCCGTGTGGCTGTGGTGCCCGGCAAGAATGCCATCGGGATCGAATTGCCCAACGCGACACGTGAAACCGTCTATCTGACCGAAATGCTGTCCAGCGCGGATTTCGATGATCGCAAGGCGAAGCTGAACCTTGCCCTTGGGCACGATATTGGCGGCACCCCTGTTGCTGCTGACCTGTCGCGAATGCCCCATCTGTTGATCGCGGGGACGACCGGGTCGGGCAAGTCGGTGGCCGTCAACACGATGATCCTGTCATTGCTGTACCGCTTGTCACCGGACGAATGCCGTTTCATCATGATTGATCCGAAGATGCTGGAACTCAGCATCTATGATGACATCCCGCATCTATTGGCCCCGGTTGTGACCGATCCGAAAAAGGCTGTGGTCGCCCTGAAATGGACCGTGCGGGAAATGGAAGACCGCTATCGCAAAATGTCCAAACTGGGTGTGCGTAACATCAACGGCTATAACCAGCGCGTTGCCGAAGCCCAAGCAAATGGCGAAATGCTGCGCCGGACCGTACAGACAGGTTTTGACGATGAAGGCAAACCCGTCTTTGAATATGAAGAACTGCCATATGAAGCCCTGCCCTATATCGTCGTGATCGTCGATGAAATGGCCGACCTGATGATGGTCGCGGGGAAAGAAGTTGAAGGCTCCATCCAGCGACTGGCGCAAATGGCCCGTGCCGCCGGTATTCACCTGATCATGGCAACACAACGCCCGTCAGTTGATGTGATCACCGGGACGTTCAAGGCGAACTTCCCCACCCGCATCAGCTTTCAGGTAACGTCAAAGATCGACAGCCGGACGATTTTGGGCGAACAAGGTGCCGAACAATTGCTGGGCATGGGCGATATGCTCTATATGGCCGGCGGTGGCCGCATCACCCGCGTGCATGGCCCCTTTGTGTCGGATGAAGAGGTTGAGGACGTCGTGAACTTCCTGAAGTCACAAGGCCAACCCGATTACCTAGAAGACGTGACCGAAGATGTTGATGGCGAAATTGATGCCATCCTGAACGGTGGCGCAGGCGGCGGCGGAAGCGGCGGCAGCGGTGATGATCTGTTTGATCAGGCAGTGGCCATTGTTGCCCGTGATCGCAAGGCCAGCACATCCTATATCCAGCGTAAATTGCAAATCGGTTATAACCGCGCTGCCAATCTGATTGAGCAAATGGAACAAGAAGGCATGATTTCATCTGCCAATCACGCCGGCAAACGCGAAATTTTCCTGCCGGAGCACGAAGCGTGATCACAGTATGGTCGCGCCCCTGCCGCTTTGACTTCACGATTTTGCCCCAATCGACACGCTAAATGGCCATGACAGACAAACACACCGCGGCAAGAAAAGGCCATATTATGCGCGCCCTGACATTTGCAACATTGACCAGCCTGGGGCTGACCCTTGCCCTTGGCATTCATGCGGCGACACCTGAAACAGTGCCGCAAGACAAGCCCGCTGCGACTGCTGCCAGCGCAACACCTGTGACCACACCGGCAACCACACCCGATGAGGCCCCTGTTGCGGACGCAAAACCTGTTGAGGACCCAGAACCTGTTAAGGAAGAGGCGCCCCAAACCGCGCCCGCGCCGACACCGCAACCCGTTGAGGTTGGGGCACCCGCTGCGGAAGATAAGCCCGCGGCAAAGCCTCAAGCCGCCGCCAAGACAGAAACATCACCCGCACCGTCATGGCGATCCATCAGTGATGAGGACGCAATGGCCATCGCCAGCGCCTATCTTGCCGATCTGGGCAGCCTGCGCGCTGATTTCCAACAAATCTCGCCCGATGGGATGATCTCAACCGGCACCGCCTACCTGAAAAAGCCGGGCCGCGCCCGCTTTGACTATGATGCCCCCAGCCCGATCACAATTGTGGCTGACGGATTCTGGGTCGCACTGCTGGATGACGAAACCGGCACACAGGACCGCTATCCCCTATCCGCCACGCCACTGGCCATATTGCTCGACAAGGGCACGGACCTGAACAGGCTCGCCACGCTGGAACTATTGGAACAGGGCGAAGACCTGCTGCGCCTGCACCTAAAAAGCCGGGAGGAGCCGGGCCTTGGCACCCTCATCCTGACATTCTCGCGGGCGCCAATGGCCCTGACGCAATGGGCCGTTGTCGATGCGCAGGGGTATAAGACCCGCGTCTTGCTGTCCGCATTGGAACCGGGGGCTGTTTTGAACCCCGCCCTGTTCCATATTGATGTGATGGACCCCAGCCGCCGCCGTTAGTCCGGTTCAGCAATTGGCAGCGCCGAATAATAAATTTGTCTTTCAAAAAGTGTTTTTGTGCATTGCAGCACACGGAATATGTGCATCCTGTTCCGGTAGGTCGGAAATATTTTTAACCTATTGATTTAATTATCATAATACAACTCTCCTCAATTTCTCAATTTTGTTGCGATGCACAATAACCCTTGAAATCGGGCCCAAAGCAACCCATCTTATAGTCATAGCCAAGGGCGATTGCCACTTCGGCTGACGATCTGCCCCCCGCTCACCGTCAGCCTGTCCCTTGGCCGGATTATCGTCCGATCCCCTCGCGATAATCCACCATCTCTTAGATGGCTTCGCGCCCTGTTGGTTACCCTGCCGACAGGGCGCATTTTTATGATGTATAAATATGTGGTGATTGTAAGCACAAGTTCGGTATCCCCAGCGGTTGCTCGCCCGGCAACAAACAAGCGCGCATTTTTATGGTGTATAAATATGTGGTGATTGTCAGAGCAAGTTCGGTATCCCCAGCGGTTGCCCGCCCGGCAGCGCGCTTTTTTGTGGCGCGTGAAAAAGCGGTGATTATCAGCACAGGCTCGGCACCCCCAGCTGTGGCCCGCCCAATGTCACAGGTGCGAATCCGGGTTCACCCGGACCGCGAATTAGGCTAGTCAGTGGGCATGACTGAAGACATGCCCCAACCCCCGACAGACATTCCCGATGGCGCAGCGCTTGAAGAGCTGGCCTCCGGCCTGCCGATGCTGCGCTTTGCCCGCGATTTCAGCCGGGCCCTTGACCAATTGCCTTGGTTTTCCCGCCTTGGGGAACATTTGGCCAGTGACGAGCGTGAGGCAGCCACCGGCTGGCTTGACGGTTTGGGCTTTCCCTATGCCGCTGTCGGGCAGGTGCAGGACTTTGAAGACGCCGCGGCGATTGCCGAAGCTTTGGCCTATGACACGCCGGGCTTTGAGGCCGAGGAGCAGTTGCGCGCCAGCCTGACGATGGAATTGATTGATCTGGTGGGCGAAGAACCGGTGCAGCTTGCCCAGACCATGATCACTGATGGCGCAGGACAGGCGACCAAGGATTGCGCAGCAGAGGCTGCCGCCATGTGGGATGAGGTTGATCAGGAATTGCTGAACGCCATGTCGGGCGCGGCCATTCAGGCCGCCCACGGCGAAGGGCTGCGCCGCATGATCGAGATCACGCAGGATCATCTGAACATTCCGGTTGATGAAGACCTTGTTATCCACCCCTTCCGCGCCCGGTTCAGCCTGTTCGGGCGGGGCCGTTGGGTGATCGGCCTGACCGGCGACACATTAAGCGTTTTTTAGCACGCCCCATCTAGCAGGACTTTGACCGTTTATGAGCATGAAACTCGCCACCTGGAACATCAACTCCGTCCGTTTGCGCATTGATCTGGTGCGTGAGTTTTTGGAGGACGTCAGGCCCGATGTGTTGTGCCTGCAAGAGATTAAGGTCACGAACGAGCTGTTCCCCCGCGATGCCTTTATCGACATGGGCTATCCGCATCTGGCCGTCAACGGACAGAAGGGCTATCACGGCGTTGCCACCATTTCGCGCATCCCGCTGAAGAAACAGACAGTCCGTGAATTTTGCAACAAGGGCGACACCCGCCATATCAGCGTCACGCTGGAAGACGATACGGAAATCCATAATTTCTATGTCCCCGCAGGTGGGGATGAACCGAACCCCGACGTGAATGACAAGTTTCAGCACAAGCTGGACTTTCTGGATGAAATGACCCGCTGGATGAAAGCGTGGAAACTGAAGGACAAGGCCCGTCGCGTGATGGTCGGTGATTTGAATATCGCGCCGCTGGAGCATGATGTCTGGTCCCACAAACAACTTCTAAAAGTCGTGTCCCACACCCCGGTTGAAGTTGAACGCCTTGACGCTGTGTTGAAGGCCGGTAAATGGCATGACCCGGTGCGCCACGAACAGCCTGAACCTGAAAAGCTGTATAGCTGGTGGTCATACCGCGCCAAGGATTGGGAAGCGGCCAATCGTGGCCGCAGGCTTGATCATATTTGGGTCAGCCCTTCGCTTGCTGACAAAACAAGTGGCACGGAAATTTTGCGCGACTGGCGGGGCAAGGTCAAACCATCCGACCATTGCCCGATCGTCGCCCATATCGGCACCTGAACACGGAGAGCAGCATGGACCAATATCATATTTGGTGTGACCTGAAACCCGGCACGAAGGACATGGATTTCGTGCGTGCGGTACAGCGTTTTTTGGGCGCGGCACAAGGTGACGGCAAGCTTGCCAGCTTTCGCATCATGCGGCGCAAGCTGGGCCTTGGCCCCGAACGATTGGGCGAATGGCACATTATGATTGAAGTAACGGGCCTTGCCCAACTGGATGATCTGTTTGGCGACGTCGCCACCCGATCAGGCCAGATTGAGGAACGCCACTTTGGCGTCAATAATATGGTGGCCCGCATTTCCTTTGGCCTCACCCGCGACTTCCCCGATAATGTCAGGGTTGAGGGCGAGGAAAAGTTTTAGTCCATCACACCTGCATTGCGCAGCGCAGCCTTCAGACGGCCCGTCAGCGCCAGCCACAACATGTGATAATCCCCGCGCAATGACCACAGCGGATAATCAAACGTGGCGGGCTTGTTCTTTTCGATAAAGAAATGACTGACCCATGCAGGGCCATAACCAAAAAACATGGTGCCCAGCACCAACCACCATGTGCCCGTCGCAACACCAACAATCAGCGCGGTTGTCGCCGCAAACGTGCCCAGATAATGCAGGCCGCGCACTGACGGTTTGCTGTGTTCCGTCAAATAATAGGGAAAGAAATCCGCATAGGATTCTATCGGGCGGTTTGTACCCGGCACATTATGTTCAGCCATCTTGCTTCTCCATCACCTTGGGCTGCCAGCCCGGCGGCATCCACATATAGCGCAAGGCATCCATAAGTCTGCGCGCCTTGATCATGTCGCTGATCATACCAAACCATTCGCCAAACGCAATTTTCAGCGGGTTATAGGTATTGATCGGGGCCGTTATGCCGTATTTCACCGGCTCCACCTCGTCCTGATAGGTGCCGAACAAACGGTCCCAAATGATCAGGAAGTTGGCGTAGTTCTTGTCGATATAAATCGGGTTGGCCCCGTGGTGAACCCGGTGATGGGTTGGAAACACGAAGATATAGCCCAGCCATCCGCCACGCCAGCGGATCGTTTCAGTATGTGTCCAGAACCCGTAAATGGTGGCAATGGCCCCCACCGTGCCCACCAACAATGGGTCAAACCCAATCACAGGCACCGGCCAATAAAACAACACGCGCGGCAATGGCGTCAGCCACGGTTGGCGCAGCGCCGTACCAAAGTTCATCAGCTCAGACGAATGGTGGGACACGTGAATGCCCCATAACAGCCGCACCCGGTGCGATGCCCGATGAAACCAGTAAAACAGGAAATCGATCAGCACCAATAACAATGCCAGTTCCCAAATTGAGCTGCCGATCTCAAATAAGGCGAATTGGTGCAGATAGATGTAAAAGCCGACGACCACGCCACCGACAGCAAAGTTCACAAGCGAATTGCCAACCAATTGCGACATGGAGGCAATGAAGTCTCGCCCCTGATAGGCGGGGTGCCCGGCACGGGCGGTCAAGACAGCCTCGACCACCATAGCGGCAATCATAAACGGCAATGCCGCCATCAAAATCGGGCTAATACCCATAATCAGCGCGGCCTATTTCTTCGCGTCTTTTTTCTTCAACGTCACAACGGTGAAGGTTGAGGTCGCGGTTGCAACCAATGAGCCATCTTCGTTCCACAAGCCGCATTCGATAAAGATCACCGATTTGCCCCGCCGCACGGTTTCGGCGCGAGCGGTCAAGCGGCCCGGACGACCGGGGCCGATATAATTGGCCTTCATCTCCATCGTCGGGACGATCTGGCCCCATTCAACGGTCAACCCGGCACAAAGCGCCATCACATCATCCAGCATAGCCGCAACCATACCGCCATGCAGACCGCCCCACTTGTTGCAAAGCTGGTCGGTGGTTGTAAAAGCCTGATCAACAATGCCCTTTTCTGCGTCACAGCCCACAACCTCCAACCCCAAAAGGGCGCTGGCGGGGGACATTTTCTTGATCTGCGCGGCAACATTCGGCGGCAAATCATCAGGCAGGCTGGTCAATTGTGTAGGGCGATCCTTAATCGACATGGGGCAATCCGTTTCTGTTTGGTCAATAGATGTGGCGACACAATAGGCAGGACCGCAGCAAAAGTCTATTTGCCATCACAGGCGCGGTCATGGCATAGAAAACACAACAATTTCAGGACATTTTCACTTATGAGCCCCATCCGCTTTGACATCACAGGTTCCGTCGCCACGGTCACACTTGACCGGCCAGACAGCCACCACGCGCTGACGGGCAGCGACCTTGAACGGCTCTTCACCCTGTTTGGGGAGGTGAATGACAATCTTGACTTACGGGCGTTGGTTCTAACCGCCACGGGCGATCGCACGTTTTGTTCGGGGGCAAGCCTGACCGAAATTGCGGAACAAACATCAGGCGCAAAAGACAAGTGGACCAACCACCCGCTGACAGATGTGTCCCAACGGCTGGAAATGTTGCGCGTGCCAACCATTTGCGCGCTGAACGGATCAGTTTATGGCGGCGGGGTTGAACTGGCGATGGCTTGTGATTTCCGCATCGGCACGCGGGGGATGCGATGCTTTATCCCGCCGGTTCGTGTCGGCATTCACTATCCGCCCAGCGGGTTGAAGCTGCTGGAAACCCGTTTGGGGATCAGTGCCGCCAAACGATTGATCCTGGCGGGCGAAACATTCGATGAACCAATGCTGGCCCATTGTGATTTTTGTGACTGGTGGGCCGATGATGACGACGCAACCCGCGCCCTTGCCGCTGAAAAGGCTGCCAGTTTTGCAAGTTTTGCCCCCCTGCCGATGGAGGGGATGAAACGTGCCCTCAACCAAATCGCGCATGGTGATTTGGATGTGTCCGCCGCCAACAAAATGGCTGGGCAATGCTGGGCCAGTGACGATTTACAGGAAGGTCTTGCCGCCCGCAGCGAAAAACGCGCACCGGTATTCAAACGCAAATAGCCTAAACAAGCAGCTTATAACCGCCGCCCTCTGTGACCAGCAAGCTGGCCTCTTTTGCGTCGGGTTCAATCTTTTGACGCAGACGGTAAATGTGGGTTTCAAGCGTATGGGTCGTCACACCCGCATTGTATCCCCACACTTCATGCAGCAGCACATCGCGCGCCACCGCCCGGCCCGCCGTACGGTATAGATATTTCAAAATGGCGGTTTCTTTTTCCGTCAGACGAATTTTCTTTTCATCTTCGGTCACCAGCAGTTTGGATGCAGGCTGAAACTGATAGGGGCCGATATTGAACACCGCATCTTCTGACTGTTCATGCTGCCGTAAATGGGCGCGCACACGGGCCAGCAGGACACCGAACTTAAATGGTTTGGTGACATAATCATTGGCACCAGCCTCCAGCCCCAGAATCGTATCTGAATCAGAATCAGCGCCCGTCAGCATAATGACCGGGACCTTCACGCCCGCCTTACGCAGCAGCTTGCATACCTCCCGCCCGTCAAGGTCAGGCAACCCAACATCCAACAGGATCAGGTCCACATGGCTTTCCTTGGCAAAGTTAACCGCAGCGGCACCGCTATCAGCTTCTGAAACCAAGAACTCCTCATGCAGGTCAAACTGCTCCGCCAATGTTTGCCGCAAGGGCGTATCATCATCGACAATCAGGATTTTGCGCTGCGCACTCATATATCGCCTTTTGCCAGTATTGCCTTTTGCAAGGGGGGTGATCCAAGCGGGTTGGTCATTGCTCAACCCCTAATGATTAGCGGGCAAATCAGGCAATGAAAAGGCCCCATCGCAACAAGCCCGATAACAGCTGATCACAGACAGGTGATCCACCCACTTGCCTAACCCGGGTTGATCCGGCTATGTGAGGGCATGACAAATCAGACGACACAGAACGACACCAGCGCCTTGAAGGCAGTTGACCGCGCGGCAGGCGATATGCGGCGCGGCCTGCCCGTGCTGGTCATCGATGGCGCGGCGGCCCTTTTGACCGTGGCAGCCGAAAATTTGCCCCCCCGCCAACTGACCGCCTTGCGCGACATGGCCGACACAGCCCCGCTTTATCTGGGCCTGCCCCCCGAACGGGCACAGGTCCTGAAATTGCGCCAATATACCGGCGATATTTCATGGGTTGCGATTGACCAGCCCGATGCGGCGGCGCTGTTGAATGGCCCGTTAAGCGCGGCCACCATCAGCGCACTTGCCGATCCGCTGCACGATCTGAAGGACCCGTTGCGCGGGCCCTTTGTGGCAGAACGGACACCCCCCGCAGGCCCCGGCGATGCAGCGATCAAACTAGCCAAGATCAGCAATCTGTTGCCCGGCATTGTGGTGGCATCGCTTGACACGGAAAAAGCACAACAAATCGCGGAACAAGAAGACCTGCTATGCGTTAGCGCCGATCACATCCGCGCCTATGACGCCCTTGATGGGTTAAGCCTGCGGCACGTCACTCATGCCCGCGTCCCGCTTGAGGCTGCGGCCGACACGCGCCTGTTTGCCTTTCGCCCCGATCATGGGGGGACAGAACATTTCGCCATTGTTGTGGGGGAACCTAAAAAGCCCGGCCCGGTTTTGGTGCGGCTTCATTCTGAATGTTTTACGGGCGACCTTTTGGGGTCCCTAAAATGTGATTGCGGCGACCAGCTGCGCGGTGCCATCAAACTGATGGGCGACGAAGGCGCCGGGATCGTCCTTTACCTTGCCCAAGAAGGCCGCGGCATTGGCCTTGTGAACAAGCTGCGGGCGTATGAGTTGCAGGATCAGGGCTATGACACGATGGAGGCGAATGGCCGTCTAGGCTTTGCCGATGATGAGCGCCTGTTCGAGCCTGCCGCCGCCATGTTGCGTCAGATGGGCTATACCAAGATCCGCCTGCTGACCAACAATCCTGACAAGGTTGGCCAGCTTGAAGCGTTGGGTATAGAAATCACCGAACGCGTCACCCATAAATTCCCGCCCAATCCCCATAACCAAGCCTATCTGATGGTCAAAAAGGCCAAGGCGGACCATGACCTTTGATCTCACCGACCATGATTTTTAGGGTCAAACAAACCGGCCCGGGCAAGGCACGCGGCCTGATCAGCAATTTTGACCGGGGTTTTTCAGCCCCCTGTGCGTTGGGCAAAAACGGCATCGTCACCGCACACAACGCATTCGAGGGCGATGGGGCAACCCCGATTGGCACATGGCCCATCAGGCAGGTATGGTACAGGCCAGATCGCGGGCCGCGCCCGGTAACGTCCCTGCCCGTGCGCATCATCACACCCACCGATGGCTGGTGCGATGCATCAGACGACCCTGCCTATAATCAGCATGTCACCTTGCCTTATCCGCGATCAGCCGAACGGCTTTACCGGCGCGATACCCTTTACGATATTGTGGTGGAGCTTGGCTTTAACGACGCCCCGGTCATCCCCAACAAGGGCAGTGCCATATTCATGCATCAGGCCCGTCCCGGCATGACGCCGACTTTGGGCTGCGTCGCGTTGCGTCCTAATGATTTGCGGGCACTGTTGCGCTTGGCCCGACCGGGCAGCGCCATTCAGGTCATGGGGTAACCCGCTGACCAAACACTGCGGTCCCAACGCGAACATGGGTCGCCCCGAATTTCACCGCTGTTTCAAAATCACCCGACATGCCCATCGACCTGACAGTCAGGCCCCGTTCCGCGGCCAATTTGTCAAGCAGGGCAAAGTGCAATGCGGGGGTTTCCTCAACCGGGGGGATGCACATCAACCCATCAATCACCAACCCGCATTCATCCTGTGCCACAGACAACAGGGCATCAAGGTCACCCGGCAGGACGCCTGCCTTCTGCGTCTCCTCCCCCGTATTGACCTGAATATATAGCTTGGGGGTGCGGCCCACTTTCTTGATGGCATCGGCCAGCTTGCGCGCAAGTTTTGGCCGGTCCAGCGTTTCGATCACGTCAAACAACGCCACGGCATCCTCTGCCTTGTTGGTTTGCAATGGACCGATCAGGTGCAGCGTGACGCCGGAAAACGCATCACGCAGGGCGGGCCATTTTTCCTGCGCCTCCTGCACGCGGTTTTCACCGAATGTCCGATGTCCCGCTTCCAACACCGGGCGGATCACATCAACCGGCTGCACTTTCGATACCGCAACCAACGTCACATCATCAGCGGCACGGCCCGCCATTTCAGCGGCAGCCGCGATTGCCTCTTGCACTTTATGATAGCCTTCGGCACCGTTTGTCATCATTCAATTCCTACAGGAGCGCGTCATCACCCCTTCTCTAGCAAGTGCTGCGCTACGGCTCAACATCACACGACCATTGGGCGCAGTGGTTTTGTTCACCGATGATGACCGCTTGGCTGATCCCCGCCCCATGATGCCGCGCCTGCCGCGCGGGGCAAGCGTTATTCTGCGCAGCAAACAGACGATTGATGACACAACCGCCCGCGCGGTGCTGCAAACCGCCCGCACCCATCATCTACAGCTGTTAATCGCGGGTGATGTCAAATTGGCCCACCGCATCGGGGCCGATGGTGTCCACTTGCCCAACGCCATGCTGCACGCGCTACCCAAGTTAAGGCGCCTCTACCCCCGGCTGTTGTTTTCCGCAGCCTGCCATAGTGATCAGGCGTTGCGGCTGGCCGCACAGGGCGGGGCTGATGCCGCGTTTTTGTCGCCGCTATTCGCGACCCGCAGCCACCCAGACGCCCCAACGCTGGGCGTCATACAGGCACGCAGAATGCTGCGCGACACATCGTTAGCTGTTTACGGGCTGGGCGGCATCAACACAAAAACGGCAAGCTGTTTGCGCAGCCTGCCGCTTGTCGGGTTCGGTGCCATTGACGGGTGGTTGGCTTAGCCAAGCCCATCAAACAAAGCGGTTGATAGGTAGCGTTCTGCAAAGCTGGGAATGATCACAACAATCTGCTTGCCCTTCATATCGGGACGCGCGCCCAATTCCAGCGCCGCAGCAATAGCGGCACCTGATGAAATACCACACGGCAACCCTTCGGTCCGGGCAGCGCGGCGCGCGGTTTCAAAGGCGGTTTCATTGCCGATGGTCAACACTTCATCTACCAAAGCTTCTTCCATATTGCCGGGAATAAAGCCTGCGCCAATGCCCTGAATTTTATGGGGGCCGGGCTGACCGCCGGACAGGATGGGGCTGTCTTCAGGTTCCACTGCAATCATCTTCAGGCCCGGCTTGCGTGCCTTCAGGACAGAGCCAACGCCCGTAAACGTGCCGCCTGTGCCAACACCGCTGATCACAACATCAACACCGCCATCTGTATCGTTCCAGATTTCTTCGGCGGTTGTCTTGCGATGAATTTCCGGGTTTGCCGGATTGTCGAACTGTTGCGGCATCACCGCGCCGGCAATTTCCTTCACCAATTCTTCAGCGCGGGCCACTGCCCCCTTCATCCCCAATTCAGCCGGGGTCAGATCAAGTTCAGCGCCAAGCAACAACAGCATCTTGCGCCGTTCAAGCGACATGCTTTCAGGCATACACAGGATCAAACGATAGCCCTTGGCCGCCGCAACAAATGCCAGCGCGATGCCTGTATTGCCTGACGTCGGCTCTACAATCGTGCCGCCCGGCTTTAACGAGCCTGCCTCTTCAAGGGCAGTGATCATGGCCACTCCGATGCGATCTTTCACCGATGAAAGCGGGTTAAAGAATTCAAGCTTGGCAAGGATATCTGCTTCAACCCCTGCTTCGGCAGCCATACGCGACAGGCGCACCAACGGGGTATTGCCGATGGTGGCGGTCATGTTTTCGTAAATCTTGCCGCGGCCGGGTTTTTCGTTTTGTGTTTGGCTGGTCATAATCTGGTTATCCCTGTTCCCTAAATCGTAAAGTCAGAATGCCGGTCCGCTTCTGACATAATATTCGCGGCACGCGCCTGGGCGCATAAATCTTCAATCGTAATAGTGTCCAACGTGACCATCATGTCCGCCTCCAGCTGATGCCAAAGGGGCCGGACAACCTGTGCTGACAGGTCGGAGCCTGTGTCTGTTGGCACATCGTCAGAGGATTCGAGCGCAGACACAATCCGCACAATTTCCCCCACGGTGATGCGGCGACGCTCTCGGGCCAACCGATACCCCCCCTTGGGGCCGCGCACCCCCTTCAACACACCTTCATGCACCAATTGTTGCATGACCTGTTCCAGATAACGCTGCGGGATACCCTGCCGGCGCGTAATTTCCTTTGACTGCACCGGTTCAGGCCGGGCGTTATAGGCAATGTCCACAACGGCTTCGAGCGCGTAGAGCATTTTGCGAGACAATTTCAACATGTGACGCCCCCTCCCTAACCTTGCGTCCCGGTGGAGCCAAAGCCCCCCGCGCCGCGCGCCGTGTCGTCAAGGTTATCAACCTCAACCCACATGCCTTGGGTGACAGGGGCAATGACCATCTGGGCAATCCGTTCGCCCCTTGTAATTTCAAAAGGCTCATCCCCCAGATTGATCAGGATAACCTTCACCTCGCCCCGGTAGTCGCTATCGACTGTGCCGGGTGTGTTCAAAACCGTCACGCCCTTTTTGGCGGCAAGGCCGGACCGGGGGCGGACCTGTGCCTCATACCCTTCGGGAAGGGCCATTGACAGACCTGTGGGCACCATAGCGCGCGCACCAGGGGCCAGCACCAGCGGCTCCCCCTCCGTCACGGCGGCACGCAAATCCATGCCTGCAGCGCCATTGCTTTCATAGGAAGGCAGGGCCAGCCCGTCGCTATGTGGCAATCGCTTCAGATTAATATCGACCTGATTGACCATCTGTTTCATTCCCCCAATTCATCCGCGATCCGGGCGGCAAGCCGCACGGCCACGTCGTGTTTTGTCAATACGGGCCAGTCTTCAACCCCCGCGGCAGTCACAAGGTGGACCTGATTATGGTCCCCCCCCATCACACCGCCTGCAACGGCTGAATTGCCTGACACGTCATTGGCCACGATCCAGTCGCAGCGTTTCTTTTGACGCTTTTCATCGGCATAGGTGACCACATCATGTGTTTCGGCGGCAAAGCCCACAATCAATGCGGGGCGGTCTGCCCCCTCAAGCGCGCCTATCGTGCGCAAAATGTCAGGGTTTTCTGTCAGGGACAGGGTCGGCAGGCCGCTGCCCTCCCCCTTTTTCAGCTTCCGGTCCGCTTCATTATCGGTCCGCCAATCGGCAACCGCAGCGGCGCAGATCACCCCATCGGCAGGCAGGCTTGCCTCAACCGCTGCCAGCATATCGCGAGCGGTTTCAATCTTTTTGACAGTCACGCCATTTGGCGCAGGATGCGATACCGGTCCCGACACCAAGGTGACCGATGCCCCCAAATCACGCAACGCCGCGGCAAGGGCATGGCCCTGCTTGCCCGATGACCGATTGGCGATATAGCGCACAGGGTCAATCGGCTCATGCGTGGGGCCAGAAGTGATGATGATATGCTTGCCGTTTAGCGGCCCGGCAACCAATTGCTGTTCAACCGCCGCCACAATCTCCAAAGGTTCGGACATCCGGCCGGGGCCAAACTCGCCACAGGCCATGTCGCCATCATTGGGACCGACAAAATGAACCCCGTCACCCTTTAACGTTGCGATATTGCGCTGGGTGGCCGGATGGTCCCACATGCGTACATTCATGGCAGGGGCCAGCAGCACCGGCGTGTCTGTCGCCAACAAGGCCGTGGTTGCCAAATCATTGGCAAGGCCCTGCGCCATGCGCGCCATCAAATCAGCGGTCGCGGGTGCAACCACAATCAAATCGGCAGAACGGCTGAGCTGGATGTGGCCCATCTCAGCCTCGTCCGTCAGGTCAAACAAATCGGTAAAGACTTTCTCGCCCGTCAATGCGGACACCGATAACGGCGTCACGAATTGCGCCCCCGCAGACGTCAACACAGCACGCACAGCGGCACCGCGCTCACGCAAACGACGAATGAGGTCGAGGCTTTTATAGGCTGCAATCCCCCCGCCGATCATCAGCAGGACGGTTTTGCCTTGTAATGAGGACATGAGGCCAATCCCATTTCAGCCTGTCACCCCGCGTGGGGCAATCAGACTTATTCACATTCTTCTTGTGTCTTATATCAGAAAGACACCATTGATGTGTAGGAATAATTTAGACCAGCAATAGCCCGGCAGCGGCCCCGGCAATGATCGCCAACAAGCCCCAAACCACGGCAGAACCGCTGTTTTCTGGGGTTTCTTGGTCATTAATGGTAGCCCGCATCATAGCAGGCGCGCCTTCAGAAGCGGCGTCGCCTTCCAACCGATCAAGCAGAAGCGGCAGGCGGCGCAAAATCTGCTCCACCAACTCCACCCCTTCGCGCAGGCGCGCCTCAGGGCCAACCATATCACGCACCCAATGTTCCAGAACCGGGCGGCCCACTTCCCACAGGTTGAAATTGGGATCAAGCGACCGGGCCACGCCTTCAACCACGATCATGGTTTTTTGCAGGAACAGCAATTCAGGCTGGGTGGCCATATTGAACTGGTCCGTCACTTCAAACAGACGGCCCAGAACACGGCTCATATTCATATTGTCGGCATCACGGCCAAAAATCGGCTCCCCCATTGACCGCAGGGCAAGCGCGAAGTCCTCAACCGGTTGCGTGTCGGGCACCAACCCAGCCTCATAATGCAAATGGGCGACGCGTAGGTAATCACGCTCAATCACGCCATACAGAATTTCAGCGAGATAGCGGCGATTGTCCGGGTGTAGTCGGCCCATAATGCCGAAATCAACCGCAACCAAACGGCCATCAGCCTGCACAAAAATATTACCCGGATGCATGTCAGCGTGGAAAAATCCATCGCGCAGGGCGCAATTCAGGAACATTTCTGCAAAGCGCGCGGCCAATGCAGCCGGGTCATGGCCCGCAGCAACAAGCCCGTCACGATCATGCAACGGCACCCCATCAATCCATGTGGTCGTCAGCACACGGCGGCCCGTGCGGTCCCAATCCACGGTGGGCACACCGACGCCTTCGTCATCTTCGATATTGTCGGCCAATTCACTGGCGGCAGCAGCTTCAAGCCGCAAATCCATTTCAAATGCAATCGACCGATTAAGCGTTTCAACCGTTTCAATAGGGCGCAAGCGGCGGGCCTGCGGCACCAACCGTTCAATCATGCGCGCAGCGAAGGCAAAGCTTTCAAGCTCCCGCGCGAAAAGATCCTCAATCCCCGGGCGCAATACTTTCACCGCGACCCAGTCGCCGGCGCTGCCATCCGCTTTCTTAACCCGCGCTTTATGGACTTGCGCGATAGAGGCGGCAGCAACTGCCGGGCCAAATTCTGCAAACAGACTTTCAAGCGGTGCCCCAAATTCTTCTTCGATCGCGGCGCGCGCCAAATCATCCGCAAAGGGGGGCAACCGATCCTGCAACGCCGACAGATCACGGGCCACATCGGGGCCGATCACATCGGGGCGGGTTGCCAATACCTGTCCGATCTTGACGAAGCTGGGGCCCATCGCCTCCAACGCCAGCGCCAACCGTTGACCGGGGCGCAAGCTGGCATCAGCCTTACCGGTGCCAAAGCCCAATACATGCCGCCCAACCCGCGCCAACAAGGGCGCTTCGGCCAAAACCTCATGGGGGATCAACGCATCATGGCGGGCCAAGGCGCGGCCTGTGCGTGCCAATCGCCACAAATGACCAATGGTCCTGAACGGCCCTGTCACCATGCTGGCCATGTCTAGATCTTCCAGCCTGAATGAATGGCAGCAATGCCGCCTGTCAGATTGCGATAGGACACACGCTCAAACCCTGCATCCTTGATCATCTTGGCGAACACATCCTGTTGCGGAAAGCGGCGGATGGAATCGACCAAATATTCGTATGAGTCGCGATCATTGGCGACCTTGTCACCGATGAATGGCATCGCCCGGTCAGACCATTGGGTATAAACCGCATTCAGTGCCGGCCGCGTCACTTGCGAAAATTCCAAACACAGAAACCGTCCGCCCGGGCGCAAGACCCGATAGGCTTCATCCAAGGCGGCGGGAATATCGGTCACATTACGAATGCCAAAGGCGATTGTGTAGGCATCCATCGTTCCGTCAGGAACCGGCAGCTTCAGCGCATCGCCGGTGACGAAGGTTGTGTTTTCATCAAAGCCGAAATCAAACGCCCGTTCGCGCCCCACCTGCACCATAGATTCGGTCAGGTCGATCACCGTGACAAAGGCACGGTCATGCACCCGTTCCTGAATCTTGAAGGCAATATCACCGGTGCCGCCAGCCACATCCACAACACGCATACCACGGCGCGGCGACAGCCACGAAATCATGGCGTCTTTCCACATCCGATGCACGCCAAGCGACAGCAGATCATTCATCAGGTCATAGCGGTCCGCAACAGACCGAAAGACGCCCTGCACCAAGCCCGGCTTTTCCTCTGGCGCGACGTTGCGCTTGCCAAAGGGGACGGTCTGTTCTGCGGCGTCATCTGATGCCAAATCTTGTTGGGGTGCTTGTTCTGTCATGCCCTGCTTTCCATTTATGGAGGACCATAGCGCGCCGGGGGGCTTTGGGCTATGCTCCGCCGCGTTTAGCGACATCCTGTCGTACCCCGTTCACAATCTGGAAAGCAGCCGCGTCCCATGGCGCGACCGTACAAAGCCTATGCCCGAATTGCCTGAGGTTGAAACCGTCAAGCGTGGCCTTGCCCCCGTGATGGAGGGGGCGACCATCAAATCCATGATCAAACGGCGGCCCAATCTGCGCTTTCCTATGCCTGATGATCTGGAAACAGCCCTGAATGGCAGGCAAATCACGGGGTTGGCGCGGGTCGCGAAGTATATTCTGATCCATTTTGACAGCGGCCCGGCGCTGTTGCTGCATCTTGGCATGTCGGGGCGGGTCGCGATTTTACCACCGGGCGAGGCGGCCACCCACCCGCGCGGCCCCCATGATCATGTGGAATTTCACCTGACCAGCGGCTGGCAGGTGATCTTGACCGATCCACGCCGCTTTGGCCTGCTGGTCTTTACCGACCGGGACGACCCCAAAAGCCACAAGCTACTTAACCATCTGGCCCCTGACCCACTGTCCAACGGTTTTTCTGAGGCAATGCTGTCACAGGCCCTAAAGCCCAAGAAAACCCCCATAAAGTCCGCCCTGCTTGATCAAACGATTGTCGCGGGGCTGGGTAATATTTATGTGTGCGAGGCACTGTTTCGCGCTGGTATCTCGCCCCGTCGCAGCGCCCATACAGTCGCGGGCAAGCGGGCGGCCCGATTGGTGCCCCATATTCGTGATGTTCTGCGCGAGGCGATTGATGCCGGCGGCTCCACCCTACGTGATCACAGGCAGGCGGACGGGACGCTGGGCTATTTCCAGCACCGCTTTGCGGTTTATGATCGGGAAGGTGCGCCATGCCCCAATTCCGATTGTGACAGCACCATCAAGCGCATTGTGCAATCTGGCCGGTCGAGCTTTTTCTGCTCGCAGTGCCAACGGTAAGTGATAGACTATTCCCATGATCCGTACTGCTTTTCTATTTCTGGGCCTGTTGTTGCTGCCGCTATCTGCGCACGCAGAAAATGATGCCCTGACCAGCTTTACCGATGCACCGGGGCTTTACCTGATGCAGGGGCTGACCGAATCGGCTGATGAAAGCATGTTGTTCGACAAGCCTGAGGGACGCATCGTGTCTGCCATCGCCTATGGCCCGGTGACCCGCCCGGATGTTTTGGCCTTTTATCAGTCACTACTGCCGCAATTAGGCTGGGCCAAGAACCGGTTTGGCCAGTATCGCCGCGATGGCGAGGCATTGTCGCTGACGGTCACCAATGCAGAAAATCATCTGACACGGCTTGAAATCACGATAGAGCCTGTGCAACAGACTCCCTGAATTCATAACAGGCATCCTAAAAGGACATTTCCAAATGGCTTATGAGAATATTCTGCTCGATCGCAAATCAGGCGTCGGCATTGTCACCCTGAACCGCCCCAAGGCGCTGAACGCCCTGTGTCATGATTTGGTGACAGAACTGAATGATGCCCTTGATCAGCTTGAAGCAGACGACGCCATTGGCGCGATTGTCGTCACCGGGTCGGAAAAGGCATTCGCCGCCGGGGCCGACATCAAGGAAATGCAGCCCAAAAGCTATATGGATGTCTATAAAGAAGACTTCATCACCGCCACGTGGGAACGGTTAAGCCGTGTGCGCAAGGTCACCATCGCCGCCGTGAACGGCTATGCGCTTGGCGGCGGGTGCGAGCTGGCAATGATGTGCGACTTCATTCTGGCAGGCGACACCGCCAAATTCGGCCAGCCTGAGATTAATCTGGGCGTCATGCCCGGTGCAGGCGGCACCCAGCGGCTGACACGCTTTATCGGCAAGTCAAAGGCAATGGAAATGTGCCTGACAGGCCGCATGATGGATGCCGAAGAGGCCGAACGGTCCGGCCTTGTGTCACGCATCATCCCAGCTGCCGATTTGGTGGACGAAGCGGTCAAAGTGGCCGAAAAAATCGCTGAATTGTCCCGCCCGGCGACCATGATGACCAAGGAAACGGTTAATCGCGCCTATGAAACCACCCTGTCAGAAGGCATTCGGTTTGAACGCCGCCTGTTCCATTCCATGTTCGCCATGGAAGACCAGACAGAGGGGATGAACGCCTTTATCGACAAGCGGACGCCCAATTTTACCAACAAATAGGCCGCGGCCCCGGAAATCTGCGGCGCACTGCATCCCAATGACAAGCCAGTATGCCGCAGTAATTGGCGCAATATTGCCGCCTTTTTCAATTGACGAAACCAGCGCGGTTTCCTATAAGCCGCGCTTACCGAATTAGCGTTCTTTGTACGCCCTCGCGATTCTTCGCAGACGGTGCGCGCCAAGGACAGATGAAGTTAGACGAATTAGGAGCCATCGATGGCCAATTCAGCACAGGCACGCAAGCGTATTCGCCAGACCGAGCGCCGCACAGAAATCAACACGGCACGCCGCAGCCGTATTCGTACTCAGGTCCGCAAGGCTGAAGAGGCGATTGAAGCAGGCAATAAAGATGAAGCCAAGTCCGCTCTGCGTCTGGCTGAATCAGAAATCATGCGTGGCGTGAACAAAGGCGTGATCAAAAAGAACACCGCCGCACGTAAAGTCAGCCGCCTGAATGCACGGGCCAAGGCAATCGCCTAACCCCTCAGGTTACAGCATGACAGAAGAAGCCGGGCAATCGCTCGGCTTTTTTATTGGGCGCAAGCCTTTTCGATTATTGCGCGCACGCCCTCTGGCTCCCAAACATTTTTGTCGCAAGACGGTGGGCAGCACACTCCCCGCTTGCAGGGCGCGGCGCAATCTCATATGGTCCCGCCCATATCCAGTTCTGGCGCCTGTCAGGACTTTAGGGGCCGCATTAGCTCAGGTGGTAGAGCAACGCATTCGTAATGCGTAGGTCGCTGGTTCAAATCCGGCATGCGGCACCATTTACTTCTCACCATACGGATACGTAAAACTGACCGATTAAGGTCCGCCCGACTTTTCGGGCGCGCCCGCGCAGGCATGAGCGTGCGAATTGCCGTGAGCGCATAAAATTGTCGCTGGTTCAAATCCGGCATGCGGCACCATTTTCTCCCCCAACTCGCAACTTGCCGCCCCACCCCCCGCTTGATAGGTTGGGCGCGGTTGGTGTGTAGCTGCGCCGTGGTTGTTTTGCCCCTGATCAACAGAGGCCTCGCCCTGAATGCGCAGCGGATAAGCGGGAACAGGCAGCTTCGTGCAATACAGGTCCGAAATTGATGGCTTGCGGGCAATTGCGGTTGTGCCCGTCCTATTGTTTCACGCGGGCTATTCACTCTTTTCTGGCGGGTTTGTCGGCGTTGATATTTTCTTTGTCATATCCGGCTATTTAATCTCGTCGCTTATTTATCAAGAAGCGGCGGCGGGCAAATTCTCTATCCTGAATTTTTATGAACGCCGCATCCGCCGCATCATCCCGGCGCTGATTGCGGTGATGATCCCCTGCATGATCATCGCGCCATTTGTGATGCTGCCTGATGACTTTGAAAACTTTGCTCAATCGGTCATCGCGACATTGCTGTTCGGCAATAATCTATTGCTGGCGGTTACTGCGGGGTATTGGGATTTAGCCGCCGAGTTCAAACCCCTGCTACATACGTGGAGCCTGGGACTGGAAGAACAGTTTTATATTCTGTACCCGCTGGGGCTGATCCTTGTTCTAAAAATAAACCGCGCGCTGTTCCCCCTATTCCTATTGGCAGGTATCGGTTTCAGCATTGCTGCCAATCTGTTTGTCGTCCCGCAAAAACCCGAAGCCTATTTCTATTTCCTGCATTACCGGGCGTGGGAGTTATTGTTGGGTGCCCTGTGCGGCTATACCGAACGATGGCCCCAAGGGCGCAAGGGGAACGAGGCATTGGCCGGGCTGGGGCTGTTGCTGATCTTCATATCAATCGTGGCGCTGCCCGACACAGTGACCAACCCGTCATTACAGGCAGCATTGCCCTGTATTGGCACGGCGTTGATCATTTCGTTCGGGCGCGGCGACACACTGGTGGCGCGGCTGCTGTCAACCGCACCGTTTACCGGCATCGGCCTGATCAGTTATAGCGCCTATCTATGGCACCAGCCGCTGTTTGCCTTTGCCCGTATTTTAAGTTTTGAGGAACCGGCCCCGTGGCTGTTCGGCCTGTTGATCATTGCCACCGGCGCGCTGGCCTATCTTAGCTGGCGATATGTTGAGCAGCCCTTTCGCGACCGGGCGCGCTTTTCTCGCGGACAAATTTTCGGGCTTGCCGTGCTGGCCAGTGCCGCGCTGATTGTGCCCAGCGCGATGATCTATCGGAACGCGGGCTATCCTGATCGTGTGGCCAGCATGGCGCTTGACCGGACCCAAAGTGAAATGAACATGCGGGCCTTTGCCTATAAAAAGCCCGCCTTCACTGATCCTGACAAACCGAACCTGTTATTGCTTGGCAATTCCCATGCGCGTGATTTTCTGTATGTCATGCTGAAAACCGACCGCTTTGCCGGTTATGAAATTCTGTATGACAATCGGGTGACCCTGTGTGATGGGTTTGAGGATCGGCCCGGTGCCGACCTGATCAACAAGGCCGATGCCTTTGTCCTGATCCCCGGTGCCGCCTTCACCCCTGCATGCGGCATGGATTTCAATCACCCGCAATTGGCAGGCAAGCCGATGGCCGTGATCGGGCCGACCCATTTCGGCTTTAACCTAAACGCCTATATGCGCATTCCCGATGATCAACGCCCATTGTTGACCGCAACATTGCTGCCCGAAGTGATTGCAGAAAACCGCACCTATAGGGGCATCACCCCCACCGCCCACTACCTTGATGTGCTGGCACTGTTTGACCGCAAATATGGCGGGCTGCCTGTGTTTGACGCCCACGGACGGCTGACATCATTCGACCGGTTACACATCACCGAGGCGGGCGTGGTCCTGTTTGCGCAAACCGTTTTGGATGATCCTGTGTGGGACGCCTTTGCCCCCATACCTACTGCCACGCCGACCACCGACCCCACCGCCGCATTCGGCAACTAATCCCTTCTTCTACTTGTTCTACTTGCGCCCGCCCCCGGCAACGGGTCTAATCCCTATGTGGGTTAGGCAAGCAGGTGGGGCAAGGGGATTACAGCACAAACAAATATCAATGCAGAACAAGCGGACCGCGCAGCGGCCCCTTCGCCTGCGCGCGAGGCATTGCTGGGCAGCCTGTTCGGTGTCAACTCAGTCCTGTTTGCCATCGCCTTTTCTGGCGTCATGTTTCCCGGCGGACTTGCGCCTTATCTGGGCGTCGGCATTCTGATTGGCTTGGTTGGTAATGGCGTCATTAATATTGTCGGCGCCCTTCGTACATCGATGCCCTTTTCCTTGGTCACACCACAAGACAAAGCCGGCGTGATTTTGGGCGGCATCGGCATTGGTTTTGGCGCGCTGGTTATCGCCAATCCGGACACGGCACCGCATCTTGTGTCCAACTTCATTGCCTTGATGTGCATTGCCGCAATCTTCACCGGGCTGATCATCTATCTGGCAGGGCGTTTCAAAATGGGCCGATGGGCACAGATCCTGCCCTATCCCGTAATCGGGGGGTTTCTTGCCGGGTCAGGCGTGTTGATGTTCAAGGCTGCCTTTGTTGTTCTGCTGGATCATGAACTAACATTGGATGCCCTGCCCTTTGTTTTTGCGCCTGCCAGCATGATGCAATGGGTGCTGGCATTGGGCGTCGCCATCGGGCTGGCACGTCTAGTACGTGCGTTTCCCACACCGATCACCCTGCCCATCATATTGGGCGCGGTGACAGTGCTGATCTATGCCGGGCAATTTGCTGCCGCCCATATCGTCACCGCCGATTGGTTCTTCAATCCTGCGCCCCCCATCGGTGACCAATGGCAAAACCTGTCCCCCGCCTATTTTGACCCCGCCCTTATCCTGTCCTTTACCCCTGAACTGCTGACCATCACGCTGTTGACGATGTTGGCGCTTATCTTGAATGTGTTGGCAATCGGCATCGCGCTGAAGCAGGACATTCATCTTGACCGAGAGCTGCAAGCCAATGGCATGGCAAATATCGTCGGTGGATTGTTTGGCGTAATGGCCGGACACACCAGCAATTCCAGCAGCGTCATGATTCACAATATCGGTGGACGCAGCAGACTGGTGGGCGTTTCTTGCGGTATTGTTTGTCTGGTCGCGGCAGGCTTTGCCCCACAATATGCCGATAAGGTGCCGCGTATTTTGCCGGCCATTATCCTGTTCATGTTTGCGGTTGGCTATTTATATGAATGGCTGTGGCAGGCCCCGCGCAACTGGCAATTATCTGACCGTATCGTCACCCTTGCCATTGTGGCGTTGATCATAAGCTATGATCTGTTGACCGCCATCGGTGCCGGTTTGGTCATCGCAACGGTGATGTTTGCATTTCGTTACAGCCGCATCCCTGTCCGTAAAAGCGAACGACGTCTATCGCAAACCTTCAGCAACACTGAATGGCCGCCGGACCAACGCGCCCTAATCGTTCGAGAGGGGGAGCATACCGCCATCATGTCGCTACATGGGTTTTTGTTCTTTGGCTCCATCATGCGTTTGGTCGACCACATGCGCGCCTATCCCAAAACTGTCAGCCATGTTCATTTTGATTTTCTGGATGTAACAGGCGCAGATTCATCCGCCACCCTTGCCATGTCACGATTGGGGTTGATTGCGGCGAACAAGAACATCACCCTGTCGCAATCAGGATTGTCTGAGGAACTGACACCCTTTTTGCGCATCGAAGGTGCCCGCATTTATGATACGCTGGACACGGCCATTCACGATTTTGAATATCATTTGGTGGCGCGCCGCATGCTGCCCGCCATACCCTTGCATGACGGACTGACCCGGCTGGGCATTGCGCCCGAAATTCAAGACCTGTTTGAACCGCTGACTCTGAAAATCGGTGCGCAGTTGTTTCACCGGGGCGACCGCAGCGGTGATATCTATTATCTGGAATCAGGGTCATTAAGTGTGATGGGCAGCAATGACGCTATCCTGCGCACCTTGCGCCCCGGCGTGCTAGTGGGTGAGATGGCCCGTTACAGCGACCTTGTCCGGTCTGCGACTGTCCTGGCACAGGAACCAAGCAAGCTGTATCGCCTGCGTGATGACCATATCAGCGCCCTGCCCGAGAATTTGGGCGCAGGGTTGCATGAGGCAATTGCCAAATTGCTGACCAACCGATTAACGGACATGACGCGGATCATGGGCCAGTCGGGTGCAACCAACACCCAAAATGCCCAGACCAAGGTCAATCGCCGCTCATAACCTAAATCTCCGCTGTCAATTTGGATCGCCCTGCCAGTTTAGATTGCAAGTCCTGACGCGCCGCCATCAACCCGGATGGACGTACCAGACACCGCATCACTAAGCGGGCTGGATAGAAACGCCACAAGCGCGGCCACTTCCTCCCGCGTTGTTAAACGGCCTGAGGCTGTGGGCATTTCCTGCGTTGCCAATGCCTTTTCAACACTTGCCCAATCATCGGGCTGGCCCTTACGTTTCGCCCGCGCGCAATAGGCGGCGATCACTTCCGCTGTTGCAATCAACCCCGGCGCGACCAGATTGACGGCCACACCCTTGCCCAACAAATCCTTCGCTAACGAGCCGAACATGGTCTGCATGGCGCCTTTTGAGGCATAATAGTGCGGCATAACCTTATTGGGGATCAGCGTCCCGATAGTGGACAGCCCGATGATGCGGCCCCAATTCTGTGCCTCCATATGGGGGCGGGTGCGATCAATCAGGCGCACGGCGGTCAGCACGTTTTGGTTATAGATGGTAAGCCATTCTTCACTTGGCAGCTTGCCCCATTTTGCCGGGGCAGCCCCGCCCAGATTGGCGATTAAAATATCAACCGCGCCGGCCTGCACCATCACCTGATCAGCACCCGCATCTGTTTCCAAATCACCCGGGGCACAAATGGCTGTGTCAGGCAAAAGGGCCATCGTCTCCGCACAGGCGTCGTTATCCGGGCCATGCACAATCACGACCGCGCCTTCTGCCGCCAGAATTTGCGCGATCACCTGCCCGGTGCCGCGATTGGCACCCGATACCAGCGCCCGTTTTCCCTGTAATTTCAGGTCCATAGCTTCCCCTAACCCCTATCAGTCATTCTCGCATATCATATGCCCCAGCATAGAGAGCCACGCCATCGCATAAAATACTCAATTTTCAGTGCAGTTTTTGCTTTTTTGCGTAATTGTAGCGTGTTATTTCTACGCAAACGAATAATACAGGGTGAAATTGATGAACGGGGCACAGGCCAACACGGCCTATACGGATTTTTACGCGGGCTTTTATAACAGTGCCGGAATCCGTGAGGCGATCTGCGCCGACAGCGCCGATGGGGTGGCCTGGGACGACCAGTTCGACGTCCTTGTCATCGGGTTCGGTGGCGCGGGCGTTGCCGCAGCGATTGAGGCTGCGGACAATGGCGCATCCGTTGCCGCGATTGACCGGTTTGAAGGCGGCGGGGCGACCGCGACCAGTGGCTCAGTCTTTTATGCGGGGGGCGGCACCGACCTGCAACGGCAGAACAATGTCAACGACACGCCCGCCACAATGGAAGCCTATCTGAAGGACGAAGTGGGCGATGTGGTGCGGCCTGAAACCCTGCATGCCTTTTGCCAAAACAGTGTCGCCAATTTTGACTGGGCAAAACAAAACGGCGTGCGTTTCGGCGGCAAGGCATTGCCCACCAAAACCACCTATCCCCCGCATGGCTATGGCCTGTATTTTTCAGGTAATGAGTCTGTGAAAAGCAGCCTGTCGCGCGCGCCCGCCGCCCAACGCGGCCATGTTGCCGCCGGGATCAGCCGGTTCTCCGCGTTCGGCCCCGCCTTTTACGGCCCGCAGAAAAAGGCTGCCTTGAAAAAAGGTGTGCGCCTGCTGAAACAAAGCCGGGTGACACGTCTGGTCTGCGACAAGGATAAACGCGTCATCGGGGTGGAGTTGATGGAGGTCCGCTCTGGCTGGCACGCCCTAAAGCATCGCCTGTTAAACCGCCTGATCGTCAAGGCGCATATGTTCAGCGCCGACTTTGCCGACAAACAGCGCAAGAAAATCGTCGCAATAGAAGCGACACATGTCAGGCGTCGTCTGATCCGCGCCAAACAGGGCGTGGTGATCAGCGCGGGCGGCTTTATCTTTAACCGTCACATGATCGAACAGTTAACGCCGAATTTCCGCCGCGCGTTTCGGTTGGGCACAACGGGCGATGATGGGTCCGGCATCTTGCTGGGGGCATCGGTCGGCGGCAGACTTGACCGGATGGGACATGCGTCTGCGTGGCGCTTTATCAACCCGCCCGCAAGCTGGCCCAAGGCGATCGTGATCAACCGGCAGGGCGACCGCTATGTGAACGAGGCCTGTTACGGTGCCACCATCGGCGCGCCCATGTTTGAACAACATGATGGTCAGGCCATCCTGATCATGGATGATAAACTGTTCCAAAAATCGCGTACCGAAGTGACGACCAAGACCGCCCGGCCCGTCACCATCCTGCAAACCAAGGCGGCCTTTATGACCGCCCATAAAGAAGCGCCGACATTGGCGGACCTTGCCAAGCGCATCAAGGCGGACCCGGACACATTACAAGCCACCGTTGATCAGTATAACCAAATCGCGGCAGGCACGATTGATGATCCGTTCGGCAAGGATCAAAGTGAATGCCTGCCCATCGGGGACGGCCCCTATCACGCCATTGACATGTCTGCGGGACGCGGCGGGGTTACCCCCTGCATCACCCTTGGCGGATTGGTGGTCGATGAACAAACAGGTGTCGTGCAGGACCATGACGGCACCCCCATTGCGGGGCTATACGCGGCGGGACGCTCCGCCGTTGGCATCGCCTCCAACACTTACCTAAGCGGCCTATCGCTTGCTGACGGCCTGTTTTCAGGTCGCCGCGCAGGCCATCACGCCGCCACCGGCAATAATCTGTTCTAATCTAGGAGAAGACCCATGGATCGTTTGAAAGATAAAGTCGCCATCGTCACCGGCGGTGCCAGCGGCATCGGCGAAGCCACCGCCCGCCTGTTCGTCGAAGAAGGCGCAAAAGTCGTCATCACCGACATTGACCAAGACGCCGGACAGAAGGCAGCCGACGAGATTGGCGCGGGCGCGGAATTTATGGCCCAGGACGTCACCAGCTATGACGGCTGGGCCGCGCTTGCGGATGGTGTAGAAGAAAGGCACGGCACGATTGATGTGCTGGTCAATAATGCAGGCACGCTGAAGTTCTGCGGGTTGACCGACCTGACCGAAGCAGACATGCGCAAGATTATCGACATCAATCTGATGGGCGTCATGTATGGCACACAGGCCGTGGCACGGGTAATGCTGAAACATCAGGCAGGCTCCATCGTCAATGTGTCATCCGTTGATGGGCTGACCGCGGCCAATGCGCTGGCACCCTATTGCGCCTCCAAATGGGGTGTGCGTGGTTTTACCAAGGCTGCGGCGCTGGAACTTGGCCATCAGGGCATCCGCGTTAACTCTATCCATCCGGGCGGAGTCTTCACCCCCCTGGCCAATCGTATGGGTCAGACGAAAGAAAATTTCGACAATGGGTTCAAGATTTTTGCCGCCCAGCGGTCCTGCTATCCGGTTGAAATCGCGAACGGTATTTTGTACTTCGCGTCGGACGAAGGGGCCTATTGCATGGGGTCTGAGCTGGCCATTGATGGCGGCATGGTGGCAGGCCACTATTATGGCGCACTGCCCGGCGCGCCAGAGGCCTTGATTCCGCCCCAGATGAAGAAGTAGTCTGCGCCCACCTAGAAATTTGCGTGCAGGAGTACACATTATGATCGGCAAGCTAAACCATGTTGGTGTCGCCACCCCGTCCATCGAAGACAGTGTAAAGCTGTATCGTGACGTATTGGGTGCCACCAAAATCCACGAAAAATTCGCCATGCCCGAACAGGGCGTTTGGGTCTGTTTCGTTGATGTCGACAATTCACAGATTGAGTTGATTGAACCTTATGGTGACGACAGCCCGATCCACGGCTTTTTGAAAAACAACCCCAATGGCGGTCAGCATCACGTTTGCTTTGAAGTAAAAGACATCATCGCCGCCCGTGATGACATGAAGGCCAAGGGTGCCCGCATTTTGGGCACGGGGGAGCCGCGCATCGGTGCCCATGGGGAGCCGATCATCTTCGTCCATCCCAAGGATATGGGCGGTGTGTTGATCGAACTGATGCAGGAGCCTAAAGGCGCGCACTAGGTTTTGATCATTCAAATTCAGTGGTCCGGCAATGAAGCGGAAACGGATCGAAACCTCATTTGAATGACAGATATAGGAAAGGCGGCTCACACGGGCCGCCTTTTCTAATTCAATCCGTCACCCCGGGCATGACGCCATAATATCCGGGATGACGTTATTTGGGTTAGCCGCGTTCCAAAATCGCGCAACCATTTGGCACGCCCGGCGCTGCGGTTACCAGCACATGATCCACATCACCCTGCTGATTGACGGATGAGCCACGAATTTGGCGCACGCCTTCGGCAATGCCGTTCAGGCCGTGAATATAGGCTTCGCCCAACTGACCGCCATGCGGGTTGACCGGCAGCTTGCCGCCACGATTGATGTGCCCCGCACGAACAAAGTCCGGTGCCTCGCCCACCTCGCAGAAGCCAAAGGCTTCAAGTTGGGGCAAAATCCACGGGCTGAAATGGTCATACAGACACGCCACATCAATATCGTCCGGCGTAAGGCCCGCCATCTGATAAAGTTCCTTCGCGGCGACATCCATTTCCGGTACGCCTGTAATGGTGTCCCCGTAATAGGGTGTCATCATCTGCGTATCGGGGGTTGCCGCCTGGCGCGCCCCGGCGATCAATGCCGGGGTTTGTTTCAAATCCTTGGCCCGTTCTGCCGAACAAATCACAAAGGCCACGGCCCCGTCACTTTCCTGACAGCAATCAAGCAGACGCACGGGATCAGCAATCATGCGGGAGTTGGCATGATCTTCCAACGTAATCGGCTTTTGATAAAAGAACGCCGCGGGGTTGGTCGCCGCGAAATCGCGCATCGACACAGCAATACGGCCAAAGTCTTCTTCGGTTGCGCCATATTCATGCATATAGCGCCGTGCCGACATGGCAATCCACGCAGCAGGCGTCATGAACCCATAGGGGAAATAATGACTGAAATGAATGATGTTCGGATTGGTCGGTTCGTTGTTCAGCAATTGCCCATTGCCAAACCGATAGCCTGACCGTTCGTTAAGCGCGCGGTAGTAAACCACCACATCGCACAGGCCAGACGCAATCGCGGTTGTGGCATGAACCAGCGGCCCACACGCGGCCCCGCCGCCATATTCGGTACGGGCAAAGAATTTCAAATCCTTGCCGCCTAACATGGTCTGCAATGTGATTTCCCAGTTATTGTCCATTGAAAAGCTGACCATGCCGTCAACATCTTTCATGGACAGGCCGCAATCATCCAGCGCGCCCTTGATAGCCTCTGCCGCCAATTGCATTTCTGACCGGCCTGAGTTTTTGGAAAATTCTGTCGCCCCGATGCCGGCAATCGCTGCCTTGCGAGACATGAAATGTTGTTCTGTCATCTGTCTGTCTCCCTTAACCGGCTTCACCAAGGTCTATCCAAGCTTCACCTGTTACGTGATAGCCCATCGCGTTCTTGCCCTTGAAATCCACATGGGCAATGCGCGCATCGCCATCGGTTTCAAGGCCGATCACCTCACCCTGCATCGTCATGGTGTCACCGGGGAAATTGGGGCTGCCGATCTTGAACTTGATCCGCCTGACCCGCGCGCCCGGCCCGGCCCAGCCCGTCAAATAACGGCCAACCATACCGTTTGAGGTCAGCACATTCATGAACACATCAGGTGTGCCTGCTGCCTGTGCCGCAGACTTGTCATGATGAATGTCCTGAAAATCCTGACTGGCCATCGCGCCGGACACGACCAACTTGGTCGTGATCGGGATATCCAGTTTCGGCAGATCGTCACCGACAGCAACAGTAGAAATGGTTTGTGTCAAATCAGTCATCATCATGCCTCCGATGCGCTTGTTGGGTTTGAACTGGCTGGCTTAAACAAGGGCAGGACCAAACCGTCCTGCACCTCGGTCAAGACGGCCTCAACCCTCATGCCGATTTCAAGCTGGTCGGGCTTGACCTCAACCATCTGGCTGACAATGCGCACACCATCATCCAAATCCACAAGGCAGATCATGTTGGGGTAATCAAAGGGCGGGATATGCGGGTAATGCATCACCGTATAGCTGTGCAGCGTCCCCACGCCTTTTGACTCAACCGTACCCCATTCAAGGCTTTGACATTCGCTACACATCGGTAGCGGCGGATGGCGCATGGTTTCGCAGCTGGAACATTTCTGGATCAGCAGTTTGCCATCACGCAATCCCTGCCAGTAATGCTTGCTGTCATGATTTTCCACAGGATGTGTGCGCAGCACCGCCATTGAATTGGCGTCCCCGCCCGTGTCCTGTTTGGCACCCGGCCCCGTGGGGTCTTCGGGGGGGCGGTATTTGAAATAGGTGACGCGCGCTTCACCAACGCAATCGTCACCAACAAAAAATTCCGCCAACTCCGTCACAAAATAACCATCGCCAAGGCCTGTGGATTTCAGTTCAGAAATCTCGACAATTGTGGTGAAGTGAAGAAGCTGCTCCCCCTCCGTCACGTAACGGTGATAGGTCTGGTCATAGTCAGCGGCGACGACACCGGAATAGCCCTCAGCCTCCAGCACGTCCAACACCTCAAACGGATGCACATCGGTGGAACCGGGACCATAATCCCCGTTCACATCGCGCATGGTCCACATTTGCAGGCTGGTTGGCGGCGCGGTGACGCCCGCATCATCCAGATAAAGCGGATTGTTATCCCCCATCGCAGAACACCACTGCCACACAAGCGGACGGCTGACGGCATTCCACGCATTAAACGGCCCTACCCGGCGACCGATATAGGTCCGGATTTTGGCATCCAATGCGGCATCGAGCTGGCTCATCCCAACGTCTCCTCACCAATAAATAATTGCGATTGTCCTGTTGGTATCAGATCAGTTATTGAATCTCAATTCAATTTTTTACATAATGGGAAAAACCACGTAACAGTGACTGAAAATTCAAACCAAAAAGGGCCTGACATGGCACATTTCCCCCAGCCTGAGCGGATCGCAACAAACGGCATTGAACTGGCTGTCTGGCAAAAGAAACCGGCAGGCAAGGCCCATACGCTGCCCATTGTGTTCTGTCATGGCTTTCCCGAATTGGGCTATTCATGGCGTCATCAGTTGGATGCAGCCGCCGCTGCGGGCTTTCACGCCATTGCGCCTGATTTGCGCGGCTATGGCCGGTCTGACGTGCCGGACGACACCACCAGCTATGACATGAAGACCGCCACCGCCGATGTTGCCGGACTGGTGAAGGCGCTAGGCTATGACAAGGCGATTTTTGTCGGCCATGATTTCGGCGGCATGTTGGTGTGGGCGCTGCCCTTTTATCAGCCGGACATGATTGCGGGCATTGCCTCCATCTGTACGCCGTTCACGCCGCGTGCGAAGAACGAGCCGATCAGCATGTTCAACCATATTTATGGCGAGAATAACTATATCAACCGCTTTCAGGAGCCGGGCTTTATGGAGGCACGCTTTGACCCCGACCCGGGCAAGTTGTTTCGCATGATGATGCGCGTCGATGAAGGACAAGGCACCCCACTGGGGCAGGCAGGCCACCTTGACACCGGGATGATGGAATGGTGGGCCAAGATCGAAACGGACGAGGCAACATGGCCGGGCCGTGTTTTTTTGGACGAGGATGAATTGCAATTTTATGTCGATGCCTATAACGCCGCCGGGGGCTTCAAAGGCGGCTTCAATTGGTATCGCTGCCTGTCACGCACGTGGGAAGATATGGCCCAATTCTATCCTGAAGGGGTACGGATCAAGCTGGACTTCCCGACCTTGCAAATGATGCCGGATGCCGACCCTTCCTCGCCCCCCATGCTGGCTGACGGGATGCCGAAATTCTGCACTGATTATGATTACAAGCTGATCACAGGTGCGGGCCATTGGGCACAACAGGAACAACCCGCACAGGTCAACGCCGCCCTGACGGACTGGCTGGAACGGAAATTTTCCTGATGTTCATCATCATGTGGATCGTTGGCATCATTGCGGTGCTGTGCTTGTTCCTGCTGGGGTTTGGGTGGTTGATGGGCGGCTGGATGCAAAACAGCCCGCGCACCGCAAAACCACATTATGATGATCGCGACAGCTTTCGCACGCCAGCGGACCTTGGCCTATCAGCGCAGGCGGTTTCAGTGCCAACGCCAGACGGGCTAACGCTCGCCGCGTGGTATATTCCCGCCGCCACACCAGACGCCCCCGCAGTGGTGTGTATGCATGGGGGCCGCGATGACAAACGCTATTTCCTGCCGCTGGCCCCGGCCTTGCACAAGGCAGGCTATGGCGTTTTGTTGGTCGATGGGCGCTGCCACGGCGACAGCGACGATAATGGCATCGGGCTGACGTTGGGATTGACCGAAAAGCATGACGTTATCGGCGGTGTCGATTTTTTGATCAAGCAAGGTCACGACTGGGTCGGCGCATTGGGTTGTTCGCAGGGCGGCGCATCGGTCGTATTGGCTGCTGCAGAAGACCCCCGGATCAAGGCGCTGTTGCTGGAAAGCACCGGCTATTATATCGGCCGTCCGCTTGAGATGATGGCAGAACGGCATGTTGGGTTTGCCCCCAAATTCCCCGCCCGCCTTTTGACCATGACGGCGATGATGCGGTTGGGCTTTCCCTTACGCGATTGTTTGACCGGGCGGGGCACGCAATATCGCGTGGCACATAAGCTGGCTGACAGGCCGGTCTTTATGCTGCATGGCGGGCGTGACGACATCACATCGCTGGCAGATTTTGAACGCTACGCAAAACTGTTCGGCCCAAATACACGCACATGGGTGTGCGAGCGGGGCAAGCATTGCATCCTGCGTCGCGCGCTTGATGATTATGCGTCGATGGCGGTCAATTTTTTTGATGAAGTCAGGTGACGTGACAGTTTGCCTAATTGATAATTGCACCATTTGTAGTATTTTTTACAACGTTAGACGCGGACAAAAAGGATACAAATGGCCGATAAACGACAAAATCATGATTGGTTACAACAGATTGTGAATGATAAACGGCGCGAGCGATTGAAAAAACGAACTGAGCGCGCTTCCAAAGATACTCGACGTACCAAAGACCGATGACCAATACTTCTCTCGCATGCTTTATGGGGAAGGCAAATCTGTCATCGACCGAGCAAAGGAAATCGGACAAAAGGTACGATACCAAGCAGCCAAAAAAATTGGCCAGACAATAAATGCCGTTGAAGGCTCGACTGGTGCAGCTGGCGATTTTGCACAGAACTTTATCGATATGAGAGAAGCTAATACGGTTGACGCGGATAAATATTTTCATTGCAAAGAAAACTGCGAAGGAATTAGGCGATTGGCGCGAACTATACGGTCGAATTAAGGGTGATCCGCCATCAGATGAAGCTGCCGACCAAAGAGCAAATCAAGACGGTCGCAACGGCGCAAAAAAGTACCCTTCAAAATCGTGCAGTGGTATATGTCAAAAACATCGCCCTAACGTTTTAGATCCAAGGTATTAGTTCAGTCGTGACAAAATATTGGCCCTTAGCACTATTGATACTTTTTGCATTGATATGTGTTGCCATCATTTTCTATTGGTCAGCGATTTCAAATTTGATCAACACTGACACCTGCCTTGATCGCGGCGGACGGTGGGACTATGACACGGGCGCATGCGACTATCACCCCGAGGAAGAGGTAAAGCGAAAACGCGATTGTGCGGAGCGCAATATGATTTGGGACGATAAAACCAACCTATGTCATCGGTTCTAAAAAAAGGGCCACCGCCCAGAAGGGCAGTGGCCAAAGTCTAAAGCGGCAATCATTGGGGGGTATTGCCGCCCTTGTTCAATAAAGCGTTACTCAGCCGCTTCGGAATACATACCCAGTTCAATGTCGATATTATTTTCCGGGTAGAACTGTTTGTACCACTCGCGATATTTCAGGATCGGCCCATCGGTCGCGCTAAGGATCGGTTTTTCAACATAGCCCTTACGACGCCAGATCAAGGCATCCTGCATCAACTGGCGCTTGCTTTCGTCCTTCACATAATCGGACACGGCCTTCATCTCATCGGGTGACATGGTATTGTCTGGATCAGGCACAAGGAAGTGACGCATACGCAGCTGGGTCGTCAACTCGTCAATCGGGGTGGCAAAGAACAGATGCTTGGTGCGGAAGCCAAAGCTGCGCTCCCCCACTGAGCTTGTGCCCCATGTGCCCGGGCCAACGGCCCATGAATGATGGATCACGCCGCCGAATTCTTCGGCTGCACGGTCATCATCTTCAGGGCGCACAGCCTTGATCTTTGATTTCCATGTATGGCCGTCAAACTTCATGCCGCCTTCTTCGGGCACCATTTTCCAGGTGCCATGCACAGCATGGAAATGCGCCCAGTCGGGGCCATTTTCCAGCACTTCTTGCGGGTGGGTGTGCAGCGTATCGAAATCCATATTGAATGTTGAATCGGCAAACCCGTCGCTTTCATCAACTTCGGGTGTGTACCAAATGGGGTCGCGACCTTTCTGGTCCTGCCACACAAGGATCACGCCGTTCTGTTCAACCGTTTCCCACATATTCAGCTTGGCCGTGGGGGGCGCAACCTTGGCAAAGGGCACCTCAACACACTGGCCGTCGGCATCATATTTCCAGTGATGGAACGGGCAGCGAATGGTTTCACCTTCGACCAGACCGCCATCGCCCAGATGGGCACCCAAATGCGGGCAATAGGCATCAGCAACACAGGCGCGGCCCGATTCTGTCCGGAACAACACCAAATCCTGACCGAAATATTTGATGCACTTGCTTTCGCCGATGCCGATATCTTCGGACCAACCAACACAAAACCACCCCGTCGGATAGGGGCTGAACGAAAAGCGATATTCGCTGCTGCTAGGTACAGACGACATGAGAAAACTCCCTGATAGACGGCCCTCTTACGGGGCGCGGTACTTGTCCGCTTTGAAACGACGACTGCCGCTCCGTCAGCGGCATGTCAAAAATAGTATACATATAGTACCATTCTGGCGAATCATTTCAAGCAAAATTGAACCGTCATTCAATTTTTTCTAGACAGGCCGCGAAACACCGTTAGACTGCCACGCAATAACCTATATTTTCTGCGCTTTTTCAGGGATTTCATATGTCCGAATTTATGGATAAGGCGGCCATTACGGGCGTCGGCACCACCGAATTTTCCAAGAATTCCGGCCGGTCTGAGCTGCAATTGTCTTGCGAAGCCTCCCTCGCCGCCATCAAGGATGCGGGGTTGGTCCCTGCCGATATCGACGGCATCGTCAAATATGACATGGACTCGACCGAGGAAGTGGCCCTGCAACGCAATCTGGGCATCCCGGATCTGAATTTCTATGCCCAGCAGGGCTATGGGGGCAATGGCTCCTGCGCTGTCATTCAAACCGCTGCGATGGCGGTTGCCTGCGGTATGGCCAAACATGTGTTGGTATTTCGTGGCCTGAACGAACGGTCCAGCACACGCTTTGGCACTGATGTTGTGGGCGCAGGGGGCGGCGGCACCTATGCCACCAATCTGGACTATTACATGCCCTATGGCCTGTTCGTCCCGGCGATGTTCTGTTCATTTCAGGTGAACCGCTATTTTCATGAGTTCGGTGTCGATCGCGAAAAGCTGGGCTGGGTTGCCATCACCCAGCGCAAACACGCGATGAAGAACCCCACCGCACGCTTTACCGAAGAATTGACATGGGATGATTATCTGAACAGCCGCTGGATTGTGCGCCCCACCTTCCGCCTGTTTGATTGCTGCGTTGAAACCGATGGGGCCGCCGCCGTTGTGATCAGCCGCGCTGACCTTGCCAAGGACCTGCCCAACACCCCTGCCCTGATCCACGGGGCGGCGATTGCGACCGGGCCGGAAAACGAATTTTCCACCTCCTACTATCGCGAGAAAATCTGGGACAGTTGTGAACAGCGCCTGATGGCCGAGAAGATTCACAACCAGACCGGCCTGACCGCAAAGGATTATGACGTCGCTGAACTTTATGATGCCTTTGCCATTCAAATCCCGTTTTCGCTGGAAAGCTTTGGCTTTTGCGATGTGGGGGAAAGTTTCGATTACATCGCAGACGGGCGCATTGAAGTGGGCGGCGAAATCCCGGTCAACACCCATGGCGGGCATCTGTCCGACGCCTATCTGCACGGCCAAACCCACATTATCGAAGCGGTCAAACAATTGCGCGGCACTGCCAATGCGCAGGTTAACAATGCAGAAACCGCGCTTGTGACCGGCGGCGGCAACTCAGCACTTGTTTTGCGCAAGGGTTAAAAACCCTTGCGCGTCTTCATTCAATTTGCGTGGTCCGGCTACGAAGTGGATAGGGATCAAAACCGCAAATCGAATGAAATTTGGAACTTTTAGGAGACCTTCATCATGAATTTTCCACGCCCCAAACCAACTTTAACTCATGACAATAAGGCATTCTGGGAGGGTTGCACGCACCACAAGCTGCTGATCCAGAAATGCAATGATTGCGGGCGGCTGCAACACCCGCCGCGCCCCATTTGTTCACAATGTCAGTCGCTTGATCAGGGCCATATTGAGGCCAGCGGCAAAGGCACCGTCCACAGCTTTATGATCGGTGAACGGTCACTGCATCCGCTGTTCCCGCCGGGCTATAATATGGTGCTGGTGGATATGGCAGAAGGCGTGCGCATCGTTAGCACCGTCGTGGATATTGACCCGGACGAGCTGGACTTCAACATGCCCGTCACCCTCGACTTCATTGACGAGGATGAGGAATTTTCCTTACCGATTTTTCGGAAGGGGTAAACTGTGGCCAAGGTCCGTGTTTATAAATATTACAACGCGGAGCACGGACGCTCTGCAATTCTGAATCAACGCCTAAAGATTACCACGATAGACGACATCAACGATCCCTTTGAATTTTGTCCCTATGCCATAAAAGACCAAGACCAGAGACAGGATTACGATGAAATGCGTCAATCAGTCTTTTCAAACAAAGGGTTCATCAGTTTTAGCGAGTGCCGAAAGAATCCTGTTCTTTGGAGCCACTATGCCGATAGCCACAAAGGCATATGCATCGGATTTGACATTAATGATGACAACCATCTTGTCCCCGTCAAATACTTGAAAAATCGACTTCCGTTTCCAAGTGAAGAAATAAAAAGGGCCGGAATAAACGCAAACCCGAAAATACTCGATGACATGCTTCGCACAAAATTCACCGATTGGCGCTATGAGTCTGAGAGACGGATGTACTTCGGCTTAGGTACACCGACAAAACACAATGGTCAGAATCTGTATTTCGCCGATTTTGATAGTGATTTTATTCCAAAAGAAATTTTTCTTGGACCAAAATACAAATCCATCACCGACCCCAATGAAAAACATCAGATAAAAAACGTCCTATGCACCCTTAACGACTGCAAAATAGTTACAACGAGGCTAGCATTCCAGAAATACGAAGTAGTTCACCAGCAAGATATCAATAAGCGTAAATCGATATAGCCTATCGCGAACGGCCCGGGGTGGGCGCACTCGCGCCCGCCCATGGGGCGGGGCGGGCGCGATCTATCGCTAACGCGATAGCGGACTGCAAGACAGCTACTTCCCCCGCTTCAACTTGGCGAGGTTGGGCATATATTTCAGCGATGATGCCGGCGGGGCCTGCGCAAACATGGCCCGGTAATAGGTCGCCGCAATCAACTCGGCGATTTCATCAGCATCGGTGTCGAACTTTTGCAGCTCCGCCAAGCGATGCACAAAATACTCACTTAGGAATATGTCGCCAATCCCGCCCAGTGAGTATGAGAAAAAGACCTGCTCCTTCTCAGACAATTGAACATCGGGAAACAGCCGGCCCAGATTATCAATCAAAAAGCCCAAGCGCCGTTCGGTAGACCGCCGCCACAGGGCCGCCAGCTCAGGCGATTCGGACGACATTTGTTGCAGGCACCGCATCAGGCCGGGTTGGGCCATATACGCCTCTACCACCACTTTCACATGGGCGCGCAACCGGCCAAACCAGTCGCCACGCTCAATCTCGCCCTCCAGCGCCTCAACATCCTCAATCCGCTCAATCATTTCGGTGACAAGCTCAACCAACAGGCTTTTGAGGTCAGGAAAATAGTGGTAGTAAAGACCCGTTGCCACGCCAGCCTTGGTGGTGATGTCCTGAATCCGCATATCATGATAGGGCGTTGATTCAAGCACATCACAGGCCGCCTGCTTTAATGCCGCGCGCGTGCGGGCGCCTTTTGTGGTTTTGGTGGGCGTCGTTTTGGTTGCTTGGGCGGAACTCATCGCGACTCACTTTTTCAATTTCAAGATTGAATCATTATTCAAAAAAATGTGATAATCACAAGCAATAAACAAGCGACCATTAAGGCCGCATAAAATCAAAACAGCATAAAGCCGTGGGAGGTGACCAATGTCGCAAGCGCATAAACTGTTGATTAATGGCCAGTTGGTTGAGGGGGCAGGCACGCTTGATGTCATTAACCCGGCCACCGGCGCAACCTTTGTAACTGTTGCCCGCGCCAATGCGGATCAGGCCGATCAGGCCGTTGCTGCGGCCAAGGCGGCGCAACCGGGTTGGGCCGCGCTCGACCTATCTGAACGGGCCAGCTATCTGAACAAGCTGGCTGATGCCATCGACGCCAATGCGGATGCACTGACCCGCGCGCTGGTACAGGAACAGGGCAAGCCGATGGCCGAAGCGGGGGGCGAGGTTGCCTTTACCGCCATTTTCATTCGCCACTTCGCAGGCTTTAACGGTTTTGACCGCGAGATCATGCAGGATGATGACGCCCTGCGGATTGAGGCACGCTACACCCCCCTTGGTGTTGTGGCAGGCATCACCCCGTGGAACTTCCCGCTATTGCTGGGCGTGGCTAAGATTGCCCCGGCCCTTGTGACCGGCAACACCTTTGTGTTGAAGCCCGCGCCCACAACCCCCGTGACATCATTGATGGTTGGCGAGATGGCGGCAGACATTCTGCCCGCCGGTGTGTTGAACATTGTGACCGACGCCAATGACCTTGGCCCGGCCCTGACCGACCACCCGGACGTGGCGAAAGTGTCCTTCACAGGCTCCACCGCGACGGGCAAGAAGGTGATGGCAGCGGCGGCAAGCTCCCTCAAACGCATCACGCTTGAACTTGGCGGCAATGACGCGGCAATCCTTCTGGATGATATTGACGTCAAGGCAGCAGCCCCCAAGGTGTTTGGTGGCGCGTTCACCAATGCAGGGCAGGTCTGCATCGCGGTCAAACGACTTTATGTGCATGAAAGCCAGTATGACGCCATGTGCGAGGAGTTGGCGAAAATCGCTGATGAAACCGTGCAGGGTGACGGACTGGAACAGGGCACGACCATCGGCCCGCTTCAAAATGCGCAACAGTTTGAAAAGGCCAAGGGCTTTTTGGAAGCTGCCAAGCGTGACGGCACCGTGATCGCCGGTGGCGATGTGGCCGAAGATGGCGGCTATTTCATTCGCCCCACCATCGTCAAGGATGTGCCCGATGACAGCCCCATCGTGAACGAGGAACAGTTCGCCCCCATCCTGCCGGTGCTGAAATATAATGATGTGGACGATGTGCTGGCCCGCGCCAATGACACGGAATATGGCCTGGGCGGGTCTGTCTGGTCATCGAATGTGGACCGCGCGATTGAGCTGGCCGAAAAGGTCGATAGCGGCACCGTGTGGGTGAACCATCATCTGCACTTTGGCCCGCATGTGCCTTTTGCGGGGGCCAAGCAATCGGGCCTTGGGGTTGAGTTTTCCGAAGAAGGCCTGCGCGAGTTTATGCAGCGCCGGGTGATTTCGGTGAGCAAGGCTTAGGAGCGACAGCCAGCAAAAGTGGGAACCGGTTTTGCGTCCGGCTGCGCGACAAATAAAATAGAGATCAGCACGACATCACAAAAACAAGAACGCCGGGGCTAGTCCTCGGCGTTTTGCTGTGCTTGGCGGATCTCAATCACACGTTTCATGACAGATGCCATGGATAGAATGACAAGCATGTTCAGCACTGCAACCACAGCGCCATACTATCTTGATCAGCTATCCGTTTCGGCCACAGCCCCCGAACGGGCGGCAATTGCCTGATTAACAGCGCGGCACATAAAGAACAGCAGCACCAGCATAATCCCCATCGCCCCATTGCTTAACGGGCTGGCAACGCTTTCCAGCACGGGAATGAACCCCGCCACAAGCGCAAGCCAAGCCATCACGGGATAGGCAAGGAACAACTGCTCATTCACAGGCTTCACATCGGTTTGCCCGGTCTGTTTCAAATATTCATTATAGTCCTGCGCCCAGCCGTAATAGGCGACATACATCCAATACAGATTAAACAAAGGGATGAACTGAAAGCCAACGGCATAACCCGGTTCCGTGCGCCTGATGTCTTCAGGAATGATCGCCCAAATCCGATAGAAGTATTTACAAAAAATGACGACCCCCAAAACCACAATGGCGGCAGCGCCAAGCAGGACAGGCAGACCAAGTACCATTTCGCTCCCAAGGTCCAAAAACAACGCCATGACTGAATAGCCGAAGAGGCCAACGCTAATCATTGCCAACACGCCAGTCAGCAAAAGCAGCCAAAATTTCACTGGCGCAATGTCCGGCAATGGCGGCAGCGCAATGGTCGGTGTTTCAGTTGCCGCGGCGGTTTGATTGTCTGTCATTTGGTCCCCCCAAAAAGAAATAGCGCGTCAGCACGCGCGTTTACGATTTGTTCATTTATATTTAGGGGGTATAAAATGTCAACTATTCATGCATGACGTGTATAAAGCGATCAAATTCGTCTATTCAGTCTTGCTAACGCTTTAGTGTGAATGGGCATCAGAAACCGCAGAACAACCCATTGTCCATCGGGCCTACTTCCCCAACACCTTAAAGAAACCCCATGCCGGATCGTCTTTGCCATCGCGGCCAAGGTGTGAGCCTTGCTCAAAACCGTGGGTCCAATCGGTTGTGGTGGGGCCAAGGTGGTTCCAGTCTGACACCAATTTGCGGTGGTTGAATTTCCACGCGCCATCGCGTTCTTCATACTTGTCGAGATAGCGGCCCGCCGTCACCAAATCCATCGAGGGTGCCGTATCGCCCGCGCGGGTGCGATGATAGTTGATGGCGTAAACCTCCCCCTCGGCCCTTGTGGGGTCGTCCGGGTCAATCACAATCAGATGGTTCATCACATAATGATTAGTCGTCTCCAACCCCTGCATCTGACCTTGTTCCAACCAGTCGAGATAGCCGGATGCAGGCCCTGAATAAAGCCCGCCATGATCATCGATGGCGTCCGGGTGATAAAGCGTGCGTAGACGCGCAAAGTCACGCCGGTCAATGGATCGTGCGTAAGTCAGAACCAAATCGCGGATTGCGTCCTTGGCGATAAGATTATCAACAGACATTCATGCCCCCATAAGCATCATCCCGGAAAGCGCGCGCCTGTCCGGGATGACAAAGTTTTCATTGATCGCGCCGCATGGACGTGACGAAAAACCTATTCCGCCGCCTTCACATCTTCCTGATCAGGGCGCGGACGATAGAATTGCGCCTACCATTGACGCGCCTTCATGATCGGCCCGTCACCGG
>SPJK01041327.1_pt1 | contig 52598 bp, 48 predicted proteins | sample 3741771 | NCBI WGS metagenome assembly SPJK01 (sample SAMN10925997, study PRJNA522277) | cold seep metagenome | isolation source: Elba SIP-enriched marine methane seep metagenome, extraction at timepoint T2 | place: Italy: coast of Elba, Mediterranean Sea
CTGAGCGCTTACAGCGGCAAAGCAAACAAATCGAACAAATTGAGCTTTTAGGCAAAATCAACGGCGCAGTGGGCAACTATAATGCCCATAGCGTTGCTTATCCGGAAGTCGATTGGCCGCAGTTTTCAAAAAAATTCGTCGAATCGCTGGGTTTAAGCTGGAATCCGTACACTATACAAATTGAACCGCACGACTATATGGCCGAACTGTTCCACGCCTTATCGCGTTTCAATACCATTCTCATCGATTATAACCGCGATATATGGGGTTATATTTCATTGGGCTATTTCAAGCAAAAAACCATTGCCGGCGAAGTCGGCTCTTCCACCATGCCGCATAAGGTCAACCCGATTGATTTTGAAAACTCCGAAGGCAACCTAGGACTGGCTAACGCCTTATTCAGCTTTTTAAGCGAGAAACTACCTATTTCCCGCTGGCAACGCGATTTAACCGACTCTACGGTCTTACGCAACATTGGCGTCGGCATTGCTCACACCAGCATCGCTTTGCAATCGACTTTAAAAGGCAATAGTAAATTACAAATTAACACGCATGTCATTGAAGCCGATTTGGATAATAATTGGGAAGTTTTAGCGGAACCGGTGCAAACCGTTATGCGCCGTTACGGAATCGAAAAGCCATATGAAAAACTCAAGGAGTTAACTCGCGGCCAAGGCATTACCGCCGAAGGCATGCGTACATTTATTGAAAACCTTGATATCCCTGAGGCCGCTAAACAAGACCTATTGAACCTTAAACCACGCGATTATACTGGCTATGCCGAGCAATTGGCCAAAGAGGTTAAATAAAAAGGCTATCAGAGTTCCCTCTTTATCAGGGGGAACTCTGAAAATGCAGGAACTACACCATACTTTATCAAAAAATTGGCAGGAAATATGTGTCCGAAAAAGTGTTAACACTTCAAATTTAATCTGACTCATTGCCATGACAAAATTGGCATTTTTTTAAAGTGCTATTGCCACTTTCGATAAATGAAGATTCGAAAATAGCTGAATTAAAAGAGATATGCTAAGCTTAATTACAGCGGCTTAACTTTTGCTTTCAAGAACACAAATTTTTTAACTATTTGAGAAAACTTCATATGAAACCAAACCTAATAATTTCGGGAATGACCATACTGCTCATACCCTTCAGCGTTAATGCAGAACTGCATGATCGCGGTGGCGGTTTGATCTATGATGATGTGTTGGATGTTACCTGGCTGCAAGACACCAATTACGGATTAGGGACGATTTTTGATGGCCTAATGCAAGGAGAGATTGAAGTTGGCCCTGATAATCATGGCACTCTTCCTGATAATTACGGCGTTGTTCCTGATAATTACGGCATTCCCAATGATGGTAAAATGAATTGGCATCAAGCAGTCAAATGGGCTGATACTCTCGAATATTATGATAATGTTCGTGGTGTTAGTTGGGATGATTGGCGCTTACCCAAAATCGCTTGCTGGGTTAACGGTGTTAATTTCAACAGGCAGCGTGAAACTGATGGTTCAACCGATGTTGGCTTAAATATTACCTCCCTCTGTCATGAGCTGTCTTATATGTATTACGTCAATTTTCAGAATAAAGCCTCGAAAGACACCTCAGGCAATACACAAGCGGACAAAGGTTTGATCGATAATCCTGATAATGATAAGGATGAAAGCATGTTTATTGGTTTTTTCGACAACCCGAAACAAAAACAGTACTTTTGGAATCGAACCCTTCATCAAGAAAATATTTCCAATGCATTTGGCTTTCGTACCGATAATGGCAATGTTGCTTTTGGTAACCTGCAATATCAACGCAAAGCTTGGGCCGTGCGGGATGGTGATGTCGGCTTAGCACCTGAAAAGCCATTACCTAACATCAGTGGTTCCGAGTGCGCCGTTTTTACGGAAGCTCAATTACTCGCTCGCTGTGTTATTGTTGGCAACCGGCAATACTCTGTCATCATGACCGCTAATGAAAATGACCCTGTATCTTTTTCCGTCACAGAAGTTCAGGCAACGACTAGTAGTCCCACAGCTTGTGCAACACTAGATGTAGAGTCCGAAAAGTTAGGCTTTTCTTGCGTAAAAGTTGCGGATCAAATTGTTTGGGCCGAATTCAAATTACAACCCATTCAAACTGAAATCAAGTTTAAACTGACCGATTTTGGATTAATTGAATAATAACCGCCTCTAATGAGCTACGCTTGTCACTTGTTGGTAATCCATATAATTAATGATACCCGCTAAACGACTAAACCTTCGGTTTTTTCAACAATGTAATATAATTGGCCTATTTTTTGATTATACAGCTTTCAACTATCTTCCATAAAAGCTTCAATTGTAAAAACATGTAAGCGAGTAACCTTCAAAAGCTATTCTCTCCCTCCACCGATCGCTGCAACTGCGTCTCTGCCCTTAAAACGTCAAAACAAGCTGCTATTTGTTACGCATGAGACTGATCACGCTCGACTTCCACTTCAATATAATGGATCGCGCCGCCACAACAACGGCTTTTCTTTGTTCACTAAAGCTTCGACGGCAACGATGGCCATATCAATTCGCGCCAAAGCTTCCTATAAGCGCAGATGAGAAACCTTCACCGCATTTTCGATTTGCAAACGAATTTGCTCGGCGTTTTTTTCGCAATGGTGAGTTTCTATTGGGCTTTCTTGACATTTTTCTGCTGCCTGAAACCGAAAAACAAATTGACTTCCACTGTGACTCGCCGCTAATGTTATCGGTGTCGAAATCCAGGCAGACGATATGACGTAAACGTTGAGGGGAATAGCGATGTCTATGTGCTTTTGGACTTTGTCTAACTCTACCCAAACAGAAAATTGTCCACTTTGATAAAAATCGCTGTTTGCGTCTGGAACCCATATTCCGTGAATTATATTCATTATCAATGCATTTCGGACATCGCTTTTTCCATATCGCCCTTAATAATCTCAGGAATAAAGCGCTCGGCATAAACGAACATATCCATCATTTTTTGCTCGCCCGCGACACTGGGTTTCGATAAAACATAATCCGCCACCGCCAATCCTTGCTTAGGCCTTCCGATTCCCATTCGTAGACGATAGAAATCCCGTGAACCTAAATGCGCGACGATGTCCCTTAAACCATTATGCCCGGCATGTCCGCCGCCTTTTTTTAATTTGACGACGCCTTCATCAAAATCAAGCTCATCATGAACAACCAAGATTTCTTCAGGCTGCAATTTATAATATCGCGCTACTTTGCCGACAGAATTCCCGCTTTTGTTCATAAATGTCGACGGTTTCAATAAAACAACCTTTTGAGCAGCAATGTGACTAACCGCCGTCTCGCCTTGAAATTTAGACTCCGGCGACCAACCGCCCGGTTCACCGGAAAGCAAGTGGTCTAAAAACAAAAACCCGGCATTGTGCCGGGTTCTCTCATACTGTGACCCCGGGTTTCCGAGGCCGACAATCAATTTAATCATCAAGCTTATTCAGCGCTTTCTTCTTCAGCGTCGTCCGCTTCTTCTGAACCGCCGCGCGTTTTCATGACTTGAGCAACAACGAGGTCATGCTCTTCGCCTTGCGCCAAATCAGTTAATTCAACGCCTTCCGGTAAAACCAAATCAGTCAAATGGACAGAATCGCCTACTTCAAGCTCCAATAAATCAACTTCAAGGTATTCAGGTAATGCAGACGGCAAGCAACTAACTTCAACATCTACCATTGCATGGGTGATAATACCGCCGGATTTAACGCCTTCACATTTATCTTCATTGATAAAATGAACCGGCACATGCATTTTTACTTTATGCGTTTCATCAACACGCAAAAAATCCATATGCAAAACTCTCGGCTTAGCGGGATGACGCTGAATATCTTTCAGCAACGCTTTTTGCACTTTACCGCCGACATTAATTTCCAACACATGTGAATAAACCGCTTCGTGCTCTAAACTTTTCAACACTTCACTATGTGATAAAACCAAATTTTCAGGCTCAACATCACCGCCGTAAATTACCGCTGGGATGTTACCTTCGCGACGCACTGCTCTTGCAGCGCTTTTTCCTGATAAATCGCGCTTTTCTGCGACAAACTCAAATACGTTAGACATTTAAAATCTCCAAAGCCCACTCAAACAAGCTTTACTCTAATTAACTAATCCACATAAAGCGAACTGACCGACTCGCTGGACGCAATTCTACGAATCGTTTCCGCCAACATTTCAGCTACGCTCAACTGCCTTATTTTACTTATTTTTTTCAAATCACCAGTCAGTGGTATGGTATCCGTCACCACCAATTCATCCAGCACAGAATTCGATACATTCTCGGCTGCAGCGCCTGACAAAACAGCATGCGTACAATATGCCACCACTTTAACAGCGCCTTTCTGTTTTAGCGCCCCGGCGGCATTGCATAAAGTGCCTGCGGTATCAACCAAATCATCGACCATCACACAGGTGCGGCCTTCGACATCGCCGATTAAATGCATTATCTCAGACACATTCGCCTTCGGTCTACGCTTATCAATAATCGCCAAATCCGCATCATCCAGACGCTTGGCTAAAGCCCTTGCCCTTACCACGCCACCCACATCCGGCGAGACAACCATCAAGTTGTCATATTTCTGCCGCCACACATCGCCTAACAAAATTGGCGAAGCATAAACATTATCAACCGGTATAGAGAAAAAACCTTGTATCTGATCCGCATGCAAATCAACAGTCAAAACCCTGTCAGCACCCGCATTGCTAATCATATCCGCTACCAAACGCGCCGTTATCGGCACTCTGGCGGAACGCGAACGTCTATCTTGTCTGGCGTAGCCGTAATACGGCATCACCGCTGTTATTCGTGCTGCCGAGGCGCGTTTTAACGCATCGATCAACACCAGCAATTCCATTAAATTTTCATTTGTCGGCGAGCAGGTAGGCTGGATAACAAAAATGTCACGCCCACGCACATTCTCTTCGATCTCAACGACAATCTCCCCATCGCTAAACCTCCCAACCGTGGCCATCCCAAGCCGCATATTCAATTTTCGAACAACACCTTCAGACAAGGCCATATTGGCATTACCCGAAAACACCATCATCGAGGCATCACTCATCTATCAAGCACCCCTAAAGAGATTTTTTTATATGGAGATAATGGCTGGGCTGCCAGGATTCGAACCTGGGTATGCGGAGATCAAAACCCCGTGCCTTACCGCTTGGCGACAGCCCAATAATATGAATTCAGTCTGATTCAAGCTGCTGATATAAAGGTGATTTATTCAGCCCTTTTGCCAAATAAACTCGCCAATCAGCGCTTAATTTAAGATACGCATTGTGCGCTTGCCGCTCAGAACCAAACTGTGCAAATACACAGGCGCCGGTTCCGGTCAACTTGGCAGGGGCATAATCTGACAACGCCCGCATTGCATCCTTAATTGACTGATACTTCTCGCAGACAACATCTAAGCAATCATTCCGCTCATCCCCTGCAAGAAAGTCGGCTATTGTGATGCATTTACTATCTCTTGTCAAATCTTTATTTGAAAAAACTTCACCGGTATCCACATGAACATCCGGTTTAATAATAACAAGCCATTTTTCATCAAGCGCAATTTCCTGCAGCTCTTCGCCTACGCCTTCACCCCAAGCAGCCCCGCCAAAAACAAATACAGGCACGTCCGCGCCCAATTGCAGCCCCAAATCCATCAACACTGGCTTGCTTAGACCTAAACCCCATAATTGATTTAATACGACCAGGGTAGTCGCGGCGTCGGAACTACCGCCACCCAATCCGCCACCCATCGGCAAATGCTTGTCTATTTCAATCATCACACCAGATTTATATCCGCTATGCTGCTTTAACAAGCGGGCCGCCCTCACCGTCAAATCATCATTTTCGGCAACTCCGGGAATCATGTGTTTCAAACAAACTTTATCTTCAGTCAACGGATAAAACCGTATCCAGTCACACAAATCCGTCATCTGAAAAACTGTCTGCAGACTATGATAACCGCTCTCAAGCCTCCCGGTGATTCTCAGCATTAAATTTATTTTGGCGGGTGCAGGCCAACGCTTTTCCCAGCCCCACGCCCGAATATCATTATCCTTTACATTATTCGCCATTCGTCAATTACCAACTTAATCGTCGTTTTTTCATTTTTCATTTTTATTTTTTCGGGCAACAGCAGTTCGCGATAGGTTTGCATACGCTGATAAACCAACGACCAGTTTAATTGTTCAAAGCCCTGTTCCTGCAAACGATATGATGGTCCGGGAACTGCCCCGCCTAAAACCCAATATTGTAAAGCATTCAGCGGCATATCAACGGCAAAATGTCGAAAAAAAACATCCTGAGCATTTCCCGTATAAATTGTCGGCTTGTCACCATCATCAACAACAACCCGATTCTCCATCAAGGTGATCACCACGCCGCCCTGACCGAATGGGCCGGACAACTCAATCACATCCTCTATCGGGCCATGCTCCCATTGTATAGACGCAGAAAATCCATTATCGACGCCTTTAACAGCTAGCCGCCCACTCAAGCGCCAACTTTTACCCTCTAATCCCAACTCGCCGATATCCAATAGCTGAAAGCGAGGAGTCAACGATTCCGGCGATTTAGCCGCACACCCGGCCATCAACACCACGAACAGGCTTATGATTAACCAACGCCTCATTCAGCCTGATTCAAAAAACGTTCTTTAAAATCCAGCAAATACTCATCTTCCGGCGACTTTAAAATAGCTTGGTCAAAAACCTTCAGAGCCTCTTTTTTGTTCCCGGAAACCCACAACACTTCCGCCAAATGCGCGGCTATTTCGTTTTCCGCTTGCGCATTAAACGCTTGACGCAAATACTGAATCGCCTCCATCAAATTCCCGCGCTTATATTGTAACCAGCCATAGCTATCAATAATAACCGGTTCATCCGGCTCCAATTCCAGCGCTTTCAACAAATAGCTTTCCGCTTCGCTATAACGATCAGTTCTATCCACCAGGGTATACCCTAAGGCATTGAGCGCGGCGGCGTCATTGGGCTTTTTCGATAGAATTTTCTTAAGATCATTTTCCAAAACATCCAGCCGATCCAATTCTTCGGCGACCAGCGCCCTGATATATAACAAATCCCTATTTTCCGGCTCAATATGCAACGCTTCGGTCAAGATATCAAAAGCTTTTTGATAACCCTTACTTTCGTTGAACATTTCCGCTTTCAGGCGCAAAACTTTGACGGTTTTATCCGGATATTTTAGTTCCATTTCATCAATTCTAGCCGCCGCTTCATCAAACTTTTTCTGATTAAGCAAAACCGATACCGCAGAAGCCGCCGAATCAAAAGCAAACCCTCCACTGGTCACTTTATCAAACCAAACCAAAGCCTGATCATAATTCTTGTTATCGAATGCGATACGACCCAAATAAAAGCTGGCTCGGTTTTTCCATTGGCTATTCGTCAACAGCGCTTTAAACGACTTTTCCGCCTGATCTATCTTTTTTTGCTGCAACTGCAATAAGGCGATGGCGAATTGACTTTCGACATCTTCCGGGTTTTTATCATAAAACTGTTGATATAAGCTTTCCGCTTCAGGGTAACGTTTGGCGTCAACCATCAATTGCGCTTTCATTTTAAGCAGCTGCTGATCATCCGGCTTCAAAGACTGAGCCTTATCCAAACTCTTCAAAGCCAAATCGAAATCACCGTCCCGACCGGCTAACTGCACTTGATAGACCAAGGCTTTGCGCCATTCCGGTTGGATCGCCAACGCCGCTTCAATTTTCTGCATCGCCAATTGAGTTTTTTGCTGCTTAGCGGCAAACACTGATTGCACAAAAAAGATCACCGCTTGATCGGGATGCTTAGCCGACAAATCTTCCAAAACATCAAAAACAAAATCATATTTGCCGTCCTTTTCCATCAGCCGACCCATTTCCACCAGAGTAGATTCAAAACCAGCCGGATCCAGCTCCATCGCCGCGCTCAGATGTTGAACCGCTTCCCCGCGTTCTGCGCTTCTCAGGGCGTTCAAGGTAGCGATTTTCCGGGCCGTCAAGTTTTCAGGCTCATATTTCAACCATATCTCGACTGCTTCCTGGGTTTTTTTCTGGTCTTTAATAAACATGCCGATTTGCGCGGCGCGTTTGGCGACTCTCGGATCATCCACTTTCCGGGCCGCTTGTAGATATCCATCGAGAGCCAGCCCATATTGATTCCGCTGACCGGCTAATTCGGCGGCCATTAACAAATACAATACGGCCGGCTCAATCGAACTATCAATATGGTCTAAAGACTCTTCAGCAAGCACTGGAACATCCAACTTTTCCGCCGCTTTAACCGTTTGATTATCGGTTTTTATTTGTGGTGCGCTGCTGCACCCCGTCAACGCCAAAACCAATGCGATTTCTAACCATCTTTTCATTAATATCAATTTCCTGTACTCGAAAACAATGAACTTGTTCGCCTTATTCGGCATTTAGACTTAGGACTCTCCCGCACAAAAAAACTTAACCATCAAGAGCCAGCAGATTAACATAAACAATCTTTGCTATAGAGTAGCAAAAATCGCCGCAGGTTCAGTTAAAAATTTTTCTATTTGGACAAAACCACTGTTTTACTTACAATATAGGGTTTTATTATACTTTTTATTGCGCAATTGATGACATATATTGCTTTAGGTATCAATTACAATACAGCGCCCGTCTCCATCCGCGAACAATTAGCCTATCCGGCTGAAATGCTCAAAACATCATTGGAAAGCCTGCACACGACTAGAGACATTACTGAAGCGGCCATCTTATCAACCTGCAACAGAACGGAGTTTTATTATCACACATCCGCCGACAATCCAAATAAATTAATTGAATGGATAGCTGATGATAAAAGCTTAGCGCCTAAAGACTTTACGCCTTATCTCTACACCCATAAGGATAGTCATTCCATCCGCCATATGTTCAGGGTCGCCTGCGGACTTGATTCGATGGTGCTAGGCGAGCCGCAAATTTTAGGCCAAATGAAAACCGCCTACCAAGCCGCCTCCGAAGCAGGGACCTTGGGTAAAAATCTCGGCAAACTGTTTCAACACACTTTTTCCGCCGCCAAGAAAGTCCGCAGCGATACCGCCATCGGCTCCAGCCCGGTATCAGTCGCTTTTGCAGCCGTGCAACTGGCGCAACAAATTTTTAATAAACTCAGCGAACAAACCGCATTGTTAATCGGCGCCGGCGAAACCATTGAACTCACCGCCCGACATCTATCCCAACATGGCGTAGGTCGAATTATCATCGCTAACCGCACTTACGATAAAGCGCACACATTAGCCAGCCAATTTAACGGCTACGCGATTGCCCTATCTGAACTTCCGTCTCATTTAGCGGAAGCCGATATTGTTGTTTCTTCGACGGCCAGCCAACTGCCGATTTTGGGTAAAGGCATGCTGGAAAGCGCCATTAAAACCCGCAAGCATAAACCGATTTTCATGGTTGATCTAGCCGTACCCAGAGATATAGAAAGCGAAGCCGGGGATTTGCCGGACATCTATCTGTATACGGTTGATGATTTACAAAACACTATTAATGAAAATATTGCTTCGCGTCAACGCGCCGCCGAACAAGCCGAAGAGATCATCGATACCGAGGTAGAACACTTCCTGTCCTGGCTGCGCGCTCAAGGCGCGTTAACGACAATTAGGGATTACCGCGCCCAAGCCGAACAAATTCGCGATGAAGCCTTGAACAAAGCGCTTAGCCAACTCAAAAACGATGCTGACAGCGAAGAGGTCGTCAAACGTCTGGCTCACACTTTAACCAACAAATTAATCCACACCCCCAGCGCACAACTTCGAGAAGCCGGCGCTAATGAGCGTCACGACATCATCGCCGGCGCTCGGGAATTATTCAAATTATAATCATGAAATCATCAATACGTCTTAAATTAGATAATCTTGGCGACCGCTTTGAAGAAATCGCCGCCTTGTTGTCGCAACCCGAAACCCAAAACGAGCAGAATAAATTCCGCAGCTTAAGCCAGGAATATGCGCAACTAGAGCCGGTTATCGACGCCTATAAACAATATTTGGATAATGAAAGCAATCTTGAGTCAGCGCAAGAAATGGCTAAGGACAGCGATGCCGACCTAAGAGAGATGGCAAAGGAAGAAATCGAAATAGCCGAGCAACAAAAGCACACTTTAGAGCAGGAATTACAAATATTATTGCTCCCTAAAGACCCCAACGATAATCATAATATTTTCCTGGAAATTCGCGCCGGAACCGGCGGCGACGAAGCGGCAATTTTTTCCGGCGACCTGGCGAAAATGTATCAGCGTTATGCGGAAAACCGAGGCTGGAATATCGAACTGATCAATGAAAACCGAGGCGATCACGGCGGCTACAAAGAAATCATTATGCGGGTCAGCGGACAAAGCGTTTATTCCCAACTGAAATTCGAATCCGGCGCCCATAGAGTACAAAGAGTGCCTGAAACCGAATCGCAGGGAAGAGTACACACTTCAGCTTGCACTGTCGCTGTTATGCCGGAAGTCGACAACGTTGATGAAATCGAAATCAACCCGGCCGATTTACGGGTAGACACCTTCCGCGCTTCCGGCGCAGGCGGACAGCATGTCAACAAAACCGACTCGGCGATACGCATTACTCACCTGCCCACCGGCGTAGTAGTCGAATGTCAAGATGAACGTTCACAACACAAAAACCGGGCGCGCGCCATGTCCTTACTGCAATCCAGACTGCTCAGCGCCGAACAAGAAAAACAAAGCGCTGAACAGGCTGAAAATCGTAAATTACAAGTCGGCAGCGGCGACCGCTCAGAACGCATACGCACTTATAATTATCCGCAAGGCCGAATGACCGACCACCGCATCAATCTGACTTTATACAAATTGGAAGAAATTATGCAAGGCGGCCTGGAACATGTTATTCAGCCATTAATACATGAACATCAAGCTGAATTATTGACGCAATTAAGCAATGACTGATCTCGACTTCCAAAGCGTTATTCAATCAGCCTCTCAACAAATAGCCGCAATCTCCGATTCGCCGCAATTGGATGCTGAAATATTACTGAGTCATTGCATTGCAAAACCGCGCAGCCATATACGCGCCTGGCCTGAAAAAAAATTAACAGAGGCAGAACTGAATCAATTTCAAACTCTTTTGAAAAAACGCCGACAAGGCAAACCGATAGCTTATTTAACAGGCAGCCGCGAATTCTGGAGCCGTGATTTCTTGGTTACCGATCAAGTACTGATCCCTAGACCGGATACGGAACTCTTAATTGAGCTGGCGCTTACCCGATTAAAACAGAATCAAAGCGCCAAAATTCTGGACTTAGGATGCGGCGCCGGCATTATAGCAATCACCTTGGCATTGGAATTAAAAACGCTAAAGGTGTTGGCGAGCGATATTTCAGACGCCGCCCTCAGCATTGCCCAACAAAATGCTGAACGCTTGGGCGCAAACAATATCGAGCTGCTAAAATCAAACTGGTTCAGTGAAATCCGGCCGCAGGCGTTTGATATGATTATTAGCAATCCGCCCTATATTGCCGAAACTGATCCGCATTTAATAAACGGAGATGTCGCTCACGAACCGCGCCTGGCGTTAATAGCCGCCCAAAACGGCTTGCAAGACATTAACGCCATTGCTGAACAAGCCATCAACTTTCTAAAACCTAACGGCCATTTGTTAATCGAACATGGTTATGAGCAACAGTCCGCAGTACAGTCAATATTACTTAAAAACCAATATCAACACATTGAAACTCACCAAGATTTAGCAGGCAACCCTAGAGCGACAACAGCCATTTGGAATCCTTAATATGCAAACCTCAACCATAAAAATCCCCCGCAAACTCGCCACGCAATTATTACATATAGCACAACAATCGCCTGATCATGAAATATGCGGATTAGTCAGCGCCAATAACGGTATCCCCGTGAAATGCTACCCCATCGCCAATATTGCAGAACAATCTGAGATTCGATTTGAGCTAGATCCGGAGCAACAAATAAACGCAATGAGGGAAATGCGCGAAAGCCGGGAAGAGTTTTTCGCTATTTATCATTCACACCCCAGCGCACCCGCCACGCCATCTGCAACAGATATTCAAATGGCAAATTATGATGAGGCGTTGTATTTAATTATCTCTTTAAATACTAAAGGCGTATTGGAAATGCGCGGCTTTCGCATTAAAAACCAAACTGTAACGGAAATTAATTTACAAATGACTGAAAATTAACAAAGATGACTAGCCGCGACCAGGCGGCTTATGATTTCAAAGATTAGGTCTAGCCTTAATTCCCTGACAAACAGACACTAACTAAGGATTGGATGCCTTCCAGCTGATCGGAAACTTTTTGCAGACTTTGCTGACAATCAAGCTCTTCTAACTGCAAAACCTCCAATGTCTGCTGGTAATCCTCAGTCCCGAACCCATCGCCGATTCCCAATCCGGCCAGCAAAATATCATTAAGATAAGTCAATTGATTAAGCACCACATTATCGCCTTTGTAATTCGGGTTATGATGATGATAAACCACATCAATCACTGACTTAGGCATAGCCCAACTTCTTAACAGCCAACAGCCAAGCTCACAATGATCCACTCCGAAAACAAATTTTTCTAATTTAACCTGACTTAAATTCGGATTGGCATCTGCGATTTTATTAAAAATTTTAAACTCATTGATAAACTGATCGCCTAATAACGGCAAACCGATATTGTGCATAATAGCGACAAAAAAAACAGTTTGACTCTCAATCTTCAAAGACTCGGGCAAGCGATCATTTAAATGCTTCATTAAGTGAGTACTCGCCAACGCATGCCGCCAAAAAGCAGCTGTGCCGATAGCGCCTTCTTTCGGCGCTTTTAAAGGTTTTAGCACCGATAAGCTCAGCGCTAAATTAAACACAAACTGATAACCCAACACGCGATTGATGGCCACTTCAACCGAAGTAATCTTACCTTTATAACCATAAAGCGCCGAACTGGCCCAGCGTATCACCTGGGTTGTTAAAAGCGGGTCCAACTCAATGATTTTCGCCAGCTTAACGCCGTCAGCAGAAGGGTCATTGCTTAATTTCAAAATTTTAGCCGCAATTCCCGGTAACGGCGGCAATCCCTTAATCCCGGCAATTTTCTCACGCAAGTCTACCGGCGGCTCCATTTGGCCGTTTTTGGCATCAATAGTTTGGTAGGTCCAATTGGTTAATGAGTGTTCCATCGCTGCTGATCTATTTTAAATTAAAGCGTTTCAACTTACGATATAGGGTTCTTTCGCTGACATTCATTTCTTCAGCGATTAATTTCCTATTTCCATTATATTTTTCCAACAATCCCCTGATAACCTCAATTTCCATCTGCACTAGAGGGTTTGAATCTTCCTTATGCTCCGGTCGCCCGACTCCAGCATTGGGCATTACACCGCTAATTGTTGAAGTAAAGGGTAAATGCTCATGCTGCATATAGGTAATATCATCTTCGTTAACAATATTATTTTCACAAAGACTACAAGCAAGCTGTAAACAGTTTTTTAATTCTCGAATATTGCCCGGCCAATTGTGCTTTAAAAGCTTTTTCAAAGCAGCCTTACTGATTGAATAAGCACAAGCTTCACGGCTGCCGATTTGGTGCAAAATAAAATCCGTTAATTCCATAATATCCTGCATTCTATCGCGCAAGGGCGGTATTTGAACTGGAAAAACCGTCAATCGATAATATAAATCTTCCCTGAACATTCCTTGTTTGACCATATCGGCCAAATTTCTATGAGTAGCGCAAACCACGCGCACATCGACCGAAATCGACTTAGTGGAGCCGACCCTTCTAAATTGGCCGGTTTCCAAAACCCGTAATAATTTAGGCTGTTGGGAAATCGGCAATTCGCCGACTTCATCCAGGAAAATCGTGCCTTGATCAGCCACTTCAAACAAACCCTTTTTTGAACCGATCGCTCCTGAAAACGAACCCTTTTCATGACCGAACAATTCACTTTCAAACAAATCTTCACTTAAAACCGTGCAATCCACCACCACAAATTCGTGATCCGCTCGACTTGAATGCGAATGAATAAATTCAGCCGCTAATTCTTTACCGGTTCCCGTTTCTCCTAGAAAAAACACCGGCACATTGGATTTGGCGGCGCGCTGCAATTTCGCAAAATAATGTTTAAATGTTTCACTGGAACCCACCATTTTGGAATTGGTTACAGTTTTGCTCAACGGCATAATTTGAGAAACTGACTCTCCTAAATACACCTGACCGCTTTTATCCAATAAAGGATAGCCCTTAACTTTAGCGAGTGTTTGTTGATCAAGTTTCTCAATCACTTCATAAGCTTCCAAATGTTGAAACAATTCATGATGGCGACAATTGGGCGCATCATCACAACACGATTTACCAATGAATTCTTTTTTAGTGGTTGAAAATTGTTTTTCCCATGCGGAATTGAGCCCGACGACAGTTAATGTCGAATCAATAATAACAAAAGGCAATTCATGAGTTTCTAATAATGTTTCCAGAGAAATTGAACTATTAAACATGGAAATTATGCATCCCTGATTAACTTATAGCAAAGTGTAGCAAAAAATAAGCATTGCCTATCATTTACATTTTGCTTATTAGTATACAATACTAACCCATGCTCTTAGCTTTTAAAAATCATATCATAGAAAAAATTTTCTTTTTTTAAGCTTTGCTTAAATTTGCCCCAAAAAAAGTTCACCCTAAATCCAAAACCAGCAATTCTAATGCCAAATACCGCTTTATAAACCACAAATAGGCAACACAACTCTTCAACACCTTAAATTCTTATACATTAAGCTTTAGTTCATATTAATGCTAGAGAAGCTGCTAGCGTTAAAATCAATTAATCCCCTATAGCATATGACATGATTGACAAAAACCTCAGTTATTACGCCACCATTGTCAGACTCCAGTATTCATAAACTTTCTTTTACAGCCTCCATACAAACTCTAAAATCAGAATAAACCCGATTACTCGGCACCAATCGAGGAATTAAAGCAATATTCTTGAGCATTTCATTAGGCTGCTTTTGCAAACCCGAAAAATACACATGTACATTTTTTTCCTGTAGACCCAAAATCAGGTCTTCGATACTATATATCCCCGACTGATCGATATAAGGCACCCTGTCCATACGTAATACAATCACTTTAACACTCGGAACATCCCGCAACATTTCCGGAAAACGCGAGGAAAAGCCGAAAAAAATCGGGCCGTCAAAATATTTAACATATACCTGTTGTCGAACCTCTTCAGGCACAGTCAAATCAACAGGGTTATCGGCATCGTCAAGATTGTCGCCAACCAATCCATCTCGAACTTGATCATCGACTATATCGCTCATTTTTTTCATAAACAGCACGCAAGCCAGCACCATTCCGACGGCGACCGCTTGCAAAAGGTCCACAAACACCGTCAAAATAATCACCACCAGCATAATTAATGAATCAGCCAACGGCACATACGGAATATGTTTAATGGCCTTGTAATTAACAATGCCGATACCGACGGTGATCAAAATTCCGGCTAAAACCGGCAACGGTATCAGGCGCGCATAAGCGCCGGCGCCCAACAAAACAATCAACAAAGCCAGCCCATGAATAACCCCGGACAAACGCGTTCTGCCGCCGGAATTTATATTAACCACCGTACGCATCGTCGCTCCGGCGCCGGGTATGCCGCCTATTACCGCCGCCGCCATATTACCCAACCCTTGGCCGACCAATTCTTTATTACTACTATGTTGAGTCCGGGTCATATTGTCGGCGACAATAGAGGTCAATAAGGAATCAATAGTACCCAAGGCCGCCAAAGTCAATGCTGGTATCAGCAGCAGCATAGGCCTTCCCCAATCGACATTGGAAAGTGATGACAATTGCAAAACCGGCAAACCTTCCGGAATATCGCCGATAATTTTCACATCCAACTCCAATATCGTTGAGGCAACTGTCAACGCCACCAACGCCGCCAAGGCGCTGGGAATCAATTTGGTGATTTTCGGAAACAGGTAAATGATCGCGATAGTCGCTAATGCCAAACAGACAGAGGCATAATTCACCTGATCCACAATATCCGGCAAGCTTGTAAAAATATCCGGAATCTTCTTTGGCGAACTATGCCCCAGAAACGGAAAGATCTGTAACACAATAATAATAATGCCGATTCCGCTCATAAACCCGGAAACCACCGGATACGGCATATATTTGATATAGTGGCCGATTCTGAAAACCCCTAACAAGATTTGCAATAAACCGGCTAATAAAAAGATAGCGATAATCGTCCCTAAGGCGTCTTCCATTCTACCGCCATGCGCATCAACCGCCGATGCGATGACAACTGCGGAAACAACCGTCATCGGCCCGGTCGGGCCGCTGATTTGGGTATCGGTGCCGCCGAACCAGGCGGCGATCATACCGATCATAATCGCCCCGTACAAACCGGCAATGGCCCCCATGCCGGACTGTACGCCAAAAGCCAGCGCCAAAGGTAAAGCGACAACTCCTGCGGTCAAACCGCCAAAAAAATCGCCTCTTAAATTCGATGTATCAACTATCTTTCCCATAATGGCCGCTCCTTAAGCCAGTTTAACCAATATTTCTCCCCGCCCCGTTTCCGCCAAATCGCCGCCGTAACGTTGAACGCGATTAAAAACCTCGCTCGGCTCAGCAAAACGACTATTCAAATCGCCAAAAGAAGAAAACAAAATTGGCAGAAACGCCAGAGTATGAGAACCGCAATCGTTAAAAGTAGCGGGCGTTTGTACAGCTTGCCAAAACAATAAAGTCCCTCTACGCATCGCGTAACCCGGGTAACGACCGCATTGTCCCATCACCGCAATGGTGCCGGCCACCATTCTCGAACCGCAATAGGCGCCGACATCGCCTTCAATTAAAATCGCCCCCCTGCGCATATGATCGCCGGCGCGTTCGCCGACATTGCCTTTGACCAAAATGCGTCCGCCTTTCATACCTTGTTTATTACCCGGCAAGGCTGCGCCCAGAAAATCACCAGCATTGCCGTCAATCTGCAACAAACCCTCTTTCATTTCACAACCGGCGTAAAGCCCGGCATCATCTTTCGCATGAATCACGCCTGACTGCATCTGCATGCCAAGATAAGCGCCGACATCGCCTTCAATGGTAATTTGACCGCCTTGTAATTCCTTGCCGATATAATCCAACTTAGCAAAGCTATTGGCAATAATGAGGTTTTGGGTGTCATCGCCCTGAATTTTGAATAATGAATCGACGCGAATTTTTTGTTTGCCGCACTGCAATTCAATCGCACCGATTTGCTCCGGCGTTAGCCCGGCCAGTTTATGACAAACCAACGGCGACATATCCACCCGCTGATCTAACCTGTGTTTCATGGTTAAGGTTAATGCGCTCACGCCATAATCTCCTGCAAATGAAAATGAAAAGGTCCCAGCTTACCGCCGTAATTTCCGGCGCTAATCCGTTTAATGCCCTGCTCCGCCCCCATATCACAAACAGCTTGTATGCCGACCCGCATAGCTTGATCTATATCTTCCTTAGTCAAACCATCGATGACGATTTCCATCACCGATTCAATTTCCGGCGACAAATCCGTTTGAGTCACGCCTTTTAAAGTCGGACAAAATGCATCATTAGTTGATGCGCCCAAGGCCGGATATTTAGAACCGACTTTAGAACCGGAACGCACTACGCCGCCGGGAAACGGCATAATCACATTGGGTATTTTTCTCATTTCTTCAATTGCCGCTTCACAAGCCGCTAAAGCTTGCGGCTGAGATTCCGCCAAGACCAGGAAATTACCGCCGCCGACCGCTCCGACTTGGGCGGTGGTGGCCTCCGCCAAGAATTCGCCGTCCATCACCGGCACCCGCCAATAGCGCTTACCGTTAATTTTTTTGGAAATTTGAAAGCCGTCGCCGAAATAGCGCAGGTTTTTACCCAATGGAATCTGCTTTCCTTCATCAATACCGGCAAATAAAGCTGAAGTCGGCGATGTCAGAACACACTGTCCGGCGCGGGTTTCCAATTGCTTGGCCAAGCCTTTTCCACCCATCGCAAAAATCAGGATTGATACGCCCGGTCTGCCGTCAGGCGTTTCGGAAGGCGATAAAACCCGCTCAATACCGGCTTCGCAACCACAAGCAATGACCGAGGTTGCAAATCCGGTCATCGCTTGCGCGGAAATCATCGCCCATTTTTCATTTTGTGCGGTAATTATCGCCCGCGTCGCTTTCATCGGAAAAGCTTCGGCGAAAGTTTGATCAATTGTTACACCGTTGATAATCATGCCGCACCTCCTTTCAGCGGATGCTCCGTTAAACTGCCGCGCCCGTCTTCAGTGAATTCATCATCGCTGATTTTAAAGTTACCCAGTTTCATGGTCAGATAACGATCAAAATATTTTTTCAAGTCTTTTTCCACGGAAGCATCATAATCCGGCTTAACGATATGGGTGGTTCCCCAAGTCACTTTCACCACTTCGCCGTCTTTCACCACTAATTGCCCATCTTTGAACACATAATCCGGTTTTTCGAACATTCTTTGCCGATCTTCATGCTCGGTATAAACGGTAATATCCGCCCAATTACCGGATGATAAGCCGCCTCTGTCATGCAGGCCAACCAATTTGGCCGCCCCCGCCCGGGTCATAATGGCGATTTCCTGTAATGAGTATTCTCGGTCAATAGACGCCAAAGTCGTCATTTTTTGCGCTTCCGGATGAATCGTCGCCAACATATCGTTGCGGAAGCTCTTATCCATCAACAAGCGAATTAAATGCGGATAACTGGTAAACGGCGCGCCGTTAGGATGATCTGTCGTCAAGAAAACCCGCCAAGGATCGTCCACCAATAAGAATATTTCCAGACCAATCGCCCATTGCAAAGCATTGACGAAGTTTTGATCGCGATATTTAAACGGCACCACCCCGCATCCGGCGTCGCATTCAATATCCATACAAACCCATTTAGATGGATTAGCGAATTGATGGTTGGCGTGTTGGTGCATACTATCGCCCGACGCGGTTACCGTTTGTCCGAATAATATCTGCCCGACATCGGCGGTAATGTTTTTGTTTTTATTAATCGCCTCGGCAATTTGCGCAGCGCCGGAAGAAAATTTGAAGTCGCCCTCCGCCCCATAACTGTGAAATTGAATATGGGTTAAATGCATCGGCAGGCCGCCGATGCCTTGAATGGTGTCCAGAGTCGTTTCAACATTACCCGGCACCCCCAGATTACAGCCATGCACATGCAAAGGATGCGGAATGCCTAATTGATTAACAGCCGTCGCCAAACTCTGCAACACTTGTCTGGGCGACACATCATAATAGACATTTTTCTCATCCAGATCTAATTGTCGCTGATTAAACTTGAATGCATTAATACCGCCGGCATTGACCACTTTTATACCAATGCCTTTAGCCGCTTGTAAGGTCCAGGCCACATAATCATTAATCGCTTGCTGATCTTTGTTAGCCGTCATCATCCGCAGTAAATAATCATCACTGCCTAACATCACATAGCCGCCCTTATCCAGAATCGGCGTGTCGCCCATTTCCATATGCGCCTGACGCGCATTAACAGGCAATACCGCAGGTTCGAAAGCGGCGGTATAGCCCATTTCGGCATAACGATAACCGGTCACATAAGTACTGGGCATTACATGACCACATCCAGACCGGGTAATCTGTCCGCGCACAACCGGATCAGCACGGTGATCCTCCGGCAATAAAATACGAGCGATATTACCTTTGCCGCCGCCGATATGGGTATGCATATCAATGGCGCCCGCCATCACTACTTTTCCCTGCAAATCATATTCTTTATCAATTTTGACGCCTGCATCCTGTTTCGGCGCTTTAACGATTTTGCCATCTTGAATATAGATGTCTTGAGTTTTCCCATCGACCCCGGCGGCAGGATCAAAAACCTTTCCGCCTTTTAATTTAATCAGCATTCTTCACCTGCAACAGATTTTCTATGGCATTCAACACTTCCGCCGTACTCGGTAAGCCGGAATCTCTTAATTTTTTCAAGCGCAAGGCCACCACGTTATCCAATCGATAAGCATGACCGGCATGATCAATGCCGGGCGTTCCCACCGGAATAAAAACATCCGGTTCTTTTTCAAATTGCATCCCGGAACGACCCACCGCAATAGTCGGAATACCGGCCGATGGCGGCGCTGCTTCACTATTAAAAGCCTCTACCCATAACAACACATCCACTTCGCCATTGCTCAACATCGCCATACCATCATAAAGAAAAGGATCATATTCAGGATAACCACGATTAAAAGCGACCCGCGCCGGATAACCGGTTATCCATCCGCTGACTTGATTAGCGGTTACATCGCCTTTTTTTCCACCTAAAGGAAACCCTGAGCAACGGACGCCCAAATCATTAATCTCTTTAACTGTATTGCAAATTGACTGAACGGTTAACTCAGCTTGGCTGAAATCCAAGGCGCTGGCCGCCCAGCTTATTACACCGTATTTAGCGTTCATTAATTGTTCCGCCAACGTCTGCAATTCCGGCAATGCGATACCAGCCACCGCCTCAACTTGCAAAGGCTGCTTTTTCAACAAAGCCGCCAACACCGCTAATAATTCCGGTAAGTCCGCATCATCACAAGCCAACACTTTTGCAGCTGCCCCATCCGGCGAAGTTGAGGCCGCACCTGAAGGCGCTTTACCTAAATAAACAATTTGCCGGGCGGCGGCATTATCCAAATACATGGCGTCGTCACACCATATATATTGTTCAAAAAAACGCGGTGAAAAAGCTTCCAGGTCAACACCGACCAAGACTAATAAATCACAACGATTTTTTATTTCAGCCAGGGTGGTGTTCATCCAGCCGGAATCCTGCATGGTTAAATAATTGCGTCTAGCTGCATTGAAATTGATATTATCAACGACTGCGCCGCAATGATCGGCCACCGCCAATACGCCGCGCATACCGTTCACATCGCTTGCGCAACCGCCGATCAACGGCTGATAACTATTCGCCAACAATTCAGCGGCTTTAGCAACAGCTTGCTCCAACTCAACTTCTTCGCCATTAATGCGAGGTTTCAAGTCGCTTATCGCTTGTTCAAAAGCCGGCGTATTCACAGCACAACCGTTTTCTTTGACAGTCAAGGTTGTTCCATCCACCTCAACAACCAAATCATCAGTTCCTACGCCACAAAAAGGACTGGGCACTTCAGTAATTTTGGCCACGGATATTCTCTCTTAGTTGCATTCAATTAAACACATTGATTATGCCTCCAACACTCATAAATGGCATGAAAAATCAATGCAAAACGCAATTATTTTAACCCAATCCGCTAAGGATTGCTTGTTTCATATCCCTACTTAATCTAAACTTATCCCGGTCATGACAACCGCCGCCTAAAATTCAGACAATATTAAGCGACAAGGGGTTATTTTCATTACCTAAGGACTGAGAATTTTATTAAACCCGAAACTAGCGTGTCTTTTTGCTCAGTCCTAATTAACAAAGTTAGTCATTGCGATTTTTACAAAATCCCAATAGTCGCGCACCATAGCCTATTAGAATGTCCCATATATAATTGAGGTTCTCAGCCATGAATACTGTTCACAAATTGACTATTTGTTTATTTTTTTCAAACCTGCTTTTATTCACCGCGCTACCCGCAGCCAAAGCGCAAACTATTGAAAATAAAGTTGCTTTGTGTCAGGGTTGCCATGGCGACAAAGGCGTCAGTCATAACAGCACAACCCCCAGCCTGGCGGGGCAACAAAGCAAATATTTAAAAGCGCAATTAACGGCTTTTAAAAACAAGCAAAGAATCAACCCGACGATGAATCAAATCGCCGCCAACCTGGACAATAACAGCATTAAAGAAATTGCCGCTTATTTCGCCAAACAACAATTAAAATCAAAAGATCTTGATAAAAATTCCACATTAATTGAAACCGGCAAACAAAAAGCCATGATGTGTTTCGGCTGTCATGGCGCACAAGGCGCCGGGCGCAGTCAAATCCCCAGACTCGCGGGTCAGCAAACCCAATACCTCAGCAAACAATTGAGCAGTTTCAAAAAAGGCAATCGCAAGGGCGGCCCGATGGCGGCAATTGCAAAAAACTTAAGCAACGAAGATATTAAAGCAATCAGCGCCTATTTAAATTCACTTTAGCGCCAAAATGCAAACCGCTTAACCCAGCTTTCGAAGGCTGGGTTAAAAACAAGCCGCATAGTCCAGCACCGCTTCCTGACAATTGAAAAAAATACGAGCGTAGGCAAACCTTAAAACCAGTTTTAGAAAAAAATCGAAAAAAACGGTCGCCGACGCCAATCTGGCGAAAGCGGCCCAAAATCTAAAACGCGTATTAGCGGAATTGCGCCAGATGCAAACCGTCCAAAATACAGTCGGGGTAAACAATATAAAGTAAAACGCATCCCAGCTTGAAACTGTGAACCGACCGCTAATCGCTAAACCATCGACATAAAAAACCAAAGCGTTAAGAACAATAAAAAAAACCCAAAAAATCATCCACAAAGGCTTGCGTCCCAACCACGCCTCTACTAAATGATCCCTGGTCGCCGACGCCTCTTTGGACGACACAACAGCCCCCTCCGGCTGCGGAGCAGTGAACCAAAAAAAACACAACAGCACCGCTAAAATCATCAAAAATTCTATTCGAGTCATGACATTAACATCGTCAAAAAAAACAGGTAAAGAGTAAAAAAACAAAAGACTCTCCTTATACTGATCAAACCGTTCTATAAAATCCGCATCCATTACCACGAAGCATCATCCCTTCCACACCTCCAATTTTGGCGATGAGAATTGCATTTAATGATGACGATTAATCTCGTCATACGCAAGTCATAAAATCATGTAACCATTCCATGCTGCATGCCAATTTAATAAGGAACGGGAATGAAATAAGTTCGGCAACTGGCGCAGAATTTTTATTTGCCTTCAAGGCGCACAAACAGGCGCATAGCAAGCTATGTAATTGTTTGTGCAACGCTGAAGGCGGATAAAAAGGCAAGTCAGTTGTCGAAATTATTTCGTGAACGCTCCTCAGTTGGATTCTTGTTCATTTCAACGTATAGCAATCAAACAATGCCGGGCTTTTTACAAAAATCGACAATTTTTCCGATCATTATATTACTGTCATTTTGCGCGATTTCCGCTGTTTCAATGGATTATTTAACTTTTGAAAAAATCAATCAACACAAACAACAAATCGGCGAATTCATTCAACTTAATTATCAGCTCTCGGTCGCATTGTTCTATCTAGCTTGCTGTATCTTCATCAATTCCCCAATACCCTTGGCGGCGCTATTCAAATTATTGGGCGGTTTTTTTTTCGGCTTTTATCTAGGCGCTTTTTTCAATATCACGGCTACCTTTCTGGCCTGCATCTTGGGCTTTCTGCTCAGCCGTTACACCTTCAAAAACAGCTTTGAAAAAAAATATTATCATCGTTTAAAGAAAGTCGAAGATGACATCGAACACAACGGCTTTTATTATTTACTCTCCTTACGATTCATCATGATCGTCCCTTATTTTTTAACCAATATTTTAGCTGGTATTTCCAGAATTTCTTTTTCTAAATATGTCTACAGTACGGCAATTGGTGTAATCCCCGCTTCCTTAATGTACGCCAATGCAGGCAGTAAACTTGAACAAATCAGCTCGCCATCTGAATTAATCAGCATCGAAATCATACTGGCGTTCACATTGATTGCTTTACTGTCATTACTACCGGCATTACACAAGAAACTCTTTTAATTATGGAAACGAATCAATATAGAACCATCTGGATTTCCGACTTGCATATCGGCTCTACGCAATGCCAAGCCGATGTATTGTTGGACTTTTTAAAACATAATGACAGTGAAAATCTCTATCTAGTCGGCGATATTATCGATTTTTGGGCGCTCTCAAAAAAAATGTATTGGCCGACATCTCATAACACTATCATTCAAAAAATTCTGCGTAAAGCCAGACACGGCACCCATGTCACTTATATACCGGGCAATCACGACGAAAACGTTAGAGAATACAACAACTATGTGTTCGGCGATATTGAGGTTATAAACACCGCCTATCACACCACCGCAGACGGAAAAAAATTTATGATTGTACACGGCGATGAGTACGACACCATTGCCCAATATCATCAATGGATCGCAAAATTAGGCAGTAACGGATATGATTTTTTATTACAAGTAAATCGCTTGATTCGATTTGTACGCCGCCTGCTCGGCGTGCAATCGCACTTTTCCCTGGCGGCGTATATTAAATATAAGGTCAAAAATATCGTTCAGTTCATTTCCGATTATGAAGAAAATATTGTCAACACGCTGAAAAAAGAAGCTGTTGACGGCGTTATCTGCGGCCATATTCATCATGCCGAATTAAAAATGATCGGTGGCTTTTATTACATCAACACAGGTGATTTTGTCGAGAGTTGCACCGCTATTGTCGAGCATTTCAACGGCGAACTTGAACTGATTCATTGGTCGGAATGAAGTTTGACCTACTCATGGAAATGTCCGTTTAAGATGAAACGGAATCATTGTAATACTTTTGAAGCCTACGGCTTTACCAAAGCAACTCCCCGCGCACAAAAGCCTTGGCTGCCGGTTGTTCGGCGGCTTCAAAAAACGGCTTGGCAGAATTATGTTCCAATAGGCGGCCTTGATGTAAAAACAATACCTCATCCGCCAATCTTTTCGCCTGATTTAAATCATGGGTGGTCATGATGATTTTCACGCCGCTGGCAGCGAATAGTTCAATTAATTGCTCGACTAGCGCGGTTGCCGAAGGATCTAAATTGGCTGTTATTTCATCCAAAAACAATACTTCCGGTTGTATCGCCCAGGCGCGCGCCAGCGCCAGGCGTTGCTGCTCGCCCCCGGAAAGCACTCTGGCCGGTCGGTTTTTTAAATGCGTCAACCCGGTTAGTTCCAGACATTGCTGCATCTTTTGTTGACGCTGTCGTTTATCAAAACCTTTCAGTTTCAATACATAATTAATATTATCCGCCGCTGAACGCTTCAATAAAACCGGTCGCTGAAAAACCATCGCTTGTTTTTCAGCAATTTGCTTTGGGTCTTTTTCACCCCAACTTATTTCGCCCTTGCTGGGCTGAATCAAGCCATGACATAGTTTCAATAATAAGGTTTTACCCGCCCCGTTGGCGCCCAAAACTACGCTGACTTGCTCATTATTCAAGGTAAAACTAATATCGCTCAGTAATTGTCGTTGGTTCCGAATCAGGCTTAAACCATTCACTGTCAACGGCATCAAGGTAGGATTAACAATACGGTGATCCATTTTTAATCATCCGGAAAAGCGATTCAAATACAAATTAGAGACGGAAATCAACGCATTGACTAAACAGGCCAAAAAAATCAAAATAATGCCTAATGCCAAAGCAATACTCAAATTGCCTTTTGCCGTCTCTAAAGCAATCGCCGTCGTCATCACCCGAGTATGATGAACAATATTGCCGCCGACGATTAACACCGCGCCGACTTCGGATATCGCCCTTCCAAAGCCGGCCAATAAAACCACCGTCAAACTCAATCGGCCTTCCCACATTAAAGTCGCCAACACCACCCGCTTATTGGCCCCTAAAGACTTTAACAATTCACTATATTCGGCATACAATTCTTCAAATACTTGCTTGCTTAAGGCGGCAATGAGCGGTGTTATTAAAACCCACTGAGCGATAATCATCGCCTCGGGGCTGAATAACAAACCCCAAGCGCCTAACGGCCCGCTACGAGAAAGCAACATATACACCGCCAATCCAACGACAACCGGCGGCAACCCCATTAAAGCGTTTAACAAAACTGAAATGAATTGTCTGCCGGGAAATCGGGTCATCGCCAGTACAGCGCCGACCAAAAAACCGACTAAACCCGCCAACAGCACGGCAGTCAAACTGACCTGCAACGATAAAACAACGCTTTCCATCAATAAGGGATCGCCTGCCCTCAACATTTGCAAAGCATTAGCGAATGCCGCTTGAAAATTTTGCATTGCGAAAACTAACGCTCTCTCGCCGCCTTAATAGTCTCGTAAGCTTTACGAATTTTTTGGGTTTTTTCTTTAGCCAAGGTCATCATTTCTTCGGGCAGTCCTTTAGCCACCAATTTATCCGGGTGATTTTGGCTGATTAAACGCCGATAAGCTTTTTTCACTTCCGCATCGCTGGCTGTTTTATCCAAACCCAACACTGCGTAAGCATCATCCAGCACATGACTGGGGGACGGGCGATTAACGCTATGCTGACGTTGATATTGATGGAATCGCTGTTGGGCTTGAAATTGAATTTTGATCCGTTCATATTCAAATCGGGAAATACTGAGTTGCCCGCAAATCGTTTGTAAGATGAGTTCTTCCGCGCTATCCAAAGTCCCGTCAGCATAAGCCGCCTGAATTTGTATTTCCAAAAACATTCGAATTAAATGGGTGCGCCGGTGACATTCTTTTCGAAACTGCGCCAATACATCGTGAATAGGGAAGTCCGCTTTTTTACCTTCTTGAAAGAGATTAATCGCCGTCTCCCGCATATTATCGGTCAATCCCAATTCATCCATCACTTGCTTGGCAAGATTAATTTCAGCCTGAGAAACGCGGCCGTCAGCCTTGGCGATATGCCCCATGACAGCAAATGTCGCGGTAAAAAACGCCATTTGCACACGATGTTGATCGCCGGGGTTGAAACTTTCCCTTTCATCCAGTCCCTCCACGCCGTTATCAAACTGATGTCCCACAGAAGCGCCCAATATCGCCCCCAACGGCCCGCCCATCATAAACCCGAAAGCGCCGCCGACAACTTTACCTAACCAACTCATAAGCTTTTTCCTTAAGATGCTTTAAATGATCTGTTTAATGTTAAAATAGTATATTTTACCGCGCATTAATCAGCTTGTGACCAAATGAAATGATTAATCCGCCCATTTGCTATTTAGAATATGAACGCACCGACAGCACTCTACCAATCCACGTTAAGCGAATTAGAACTCATTACTCGGGGAAAGGTTCGCGATATTTATAAAATTGATGACCAACATCTTCTCATTGTCACCACTGATCGCATGTCGGCTTTCGATGTCATCCTGGATGACCCTATTCCCGGCAAAGGCCGGGTGCTGACCCAAGTCTCCAATTTTTGGTTTGATAAAATGGAAATGATTATCCCTAATCACTTGGCAAGCGATTTGACTTTGCAGCAAGTCATCCCCAATCCGGCAGAACGCGCACAGGTCGAAGATCGGGCGATTATCGTCAAACATTTGAAACCGCTGCCGATTGAAGCCATTGTGCGCGGTTATTTAATCGGCTCCGGCTGGAAAGATTATCAACAAAGCGGTCAAGTCTGCGGCATACCCTTGCCTGCCGGACTGCAACAAGCCGAGCAATTGCCGGAAGCCATCTACACGCCGTCCACAAAAGCTGATGTCGGCGATCATGACATGAATATCAGCTTTCAACAAACCATTCCGCTATTAGGCCGGGAAATGGCGGAAAAAGTCCGCGACATCAGCATCAAGCTATACCTGGAAGCCGCTGAATACGCCAGACAACGCGGCATCATCATTGCCGACACCAAGTTTGAATTCGGCGTCGATGAAAATAACAATCTATACTTGATTGACGAAGCGCTCACCCCGGATTCCTCGCGTTTTTGGCCCGCCGAACAATATCGCACCGGCATCAGCCCGCCGAGTTTCGACAAACAATATTTACGCGATTATCTGGAGTCGCTGGATTGGGATAAAACTGCGCCTGCGCCGCGCTTACCTGAAGAGGTTGCTAAACAATGCGCCGCTAAATATCAGGAAGCAGCTGATAAATTAATTGCTTAAAGACCCAATCAATCGCACAAACCCTACTTAGTGATTAAATACACCGGATAGAGTGGATATCCCCCCCTATTCGGTATAAGTTTTATCGATTATTTATTAATACTTAGAACACACTATGAACCTGGTATTCACACATCTCTCCCACCCCCACTGACCGCCAGCGCCACGGAAAGTATGCAGCCCCGACATGCTTACACAATCTCGAAAATCGGTATTTGGAAGTGAATCCAAGTCGTACCAAGTAACAAAAGAGTCATCAACCGGATCTCCGTCACGATGCACTACCGTTCCTTCCGTATCAATATCATTGGCGCCAATCCAAATTAAAGTATTCGGTCTATCAAATCCCCAATAACTTGAAATCGCTGTATTTTGAGCTTCAGAAGTCACTTTAGCGAGATCCATGTTTAGCGATTCACACAACTGTTGCCCATCAGTAGCGCTCATGGATTCATCAATAATATAGAAGGTTCTCCCGTCTTCGGTGATAGTAGCGTCAATTCGATCTAGTCCTGTAGGAGCGATTGCTTCGAGAAGCGCAAGTCGACTTTCAAGAGTATCAATATAGGCTTTGGTGGCAGCATCTTGGGGATTAGCAGGGTCTGCTAAATTAGTGATTTTACTGCCTCCCGCATCATTACCTACGGCAAGTATTGTATTTAAATCTTGACTGCTATTATCTATACAATCAGCGGTATTCGCTTGCCCATCAGTATTAATGTCTTCTTCCAAATCAAATATCCCATCTCCATTAAGATCCCAACAAGATAATCCATCAACACCCGTAACTCCCTGTGGCCCTTGCGGCCCTGTATCCCCTTGAATTCCCTGTAGTCCTTGCGGCCCTGTATCGCCTTGAATTCCCTGTGGCCCTTGCGGCCCTGTATCCCCTTGAATTCCCTGTGGTCCTTGCGGCCCTGTATCGCCTTGAATTCCCTGTGGTCCTTGCGGCCCTGTATCCCCTTGAGTTCCCTGTGGCCCTTGCGGTCCTGTATCCCCTTGAATTCCCTGTGGCCCTTGCGGCCCTGTATCTCCTTGAGTTCCCTGTGGCCCTACGGCCCCAATTGTTAAAGCATATTGGCCAATCTTACTATTCCCACTACCAAATGAAACGGTCAGCAGATAATCTCCTGCGGGAGGTAAACCGCCACTATTACTCAAGTCACAAGAAATTTCTTCAGGTGTTGTTGTGGTATTTAATGTGCAATAAGTACTGATATCATTACCAAAAGAAGAATCTCCAAGTGTAATTTTTAAATTATTTGTCGAACCAAAGTTTTCACCAATAATATTGACAGTATCCGGGTTGAACCCCACTGACACTTCGGTAATTTGGACAGCCATCGCCGATGAAATGGGTAGTATCAATATAGATGATATTAATCCAGAATATGCGGAGCTTTTTAATTTCATTTATTATCTCCAGAATAATTTACACTAATAATTTATCTTGCCGTTTTTATTACTATTTTTTTGTCATTCCCCCCTAAAGAACTCATTAAACCATAAGCATTTAATCCATTGAGATATTTACATACCAACGTTAAAAAAGGGCTTTACAAACCCGTCATTCTAATTAAGCTTGAACAATTAAAAGAATTGTTTAAATGCATAGTACCCCCATTTTACTGCACTAACAACGTCATAAAATCTAGGCTTTTATGGATAGGTTATTTTGTTCAAGAGCCAGGCGTGAAGTTATGCGCTAGGCTATATAACTGTTTACGCAACTATAACCAAACCTCAACCAATCTGTGCTAAATTTTCAAAACACCTCTTTCGTTAATAAATTTCGCAAACCCAAAAATCAGACCTCGTAATTCCTGAGTAATTTCCTATACTATTTTAGAACTTGATAACTCAGCGATTATTATGAAAGCCATCCAACCCTATTCAATTATTTTCACTATTCTCTGTTTATTTTTCCCTAACGCAGTATTTGCCGATAGCGAAACTCTGGCGCAAAGTAATCTGAATATAACCTGGATCATTGTCGCCGCCGCGATGGTGTTCTTTATGCAGGCCGGATTCACCTCATTAGAAACCGGCATGATTCGGGCGAAGAACTCCATTAATGTGGCGATTAAAAATGTCAGCGATATGATTGTCACCATTATCGTTTTCTGGGCAATCGGTTTCGGAGTCATGTTCGGAGACAGTTATAACGGCTTGATCGGCCATAGCGGTTTTTTTCTGGATGGCTTCAGCAAACCGGATCATTATGCTTTTTTCGTTTTTCAAGTCGTCTTTGCGGGCACCGCAGCCACCATTGTTTCCGGAGCGGTTGCCGAACGCGTACAGTTCAAAGCCTATATTTTTGGCTCAACCGTATTAGGCATTTTTATCTACCCGGTGGTCGGTCATTGGATTTGGGGCGGCGCACTGATGGAAAACGCCAGCGGCTGGCTGGCCGATATGCAATTCGTCGACTTCGCGGGTTCAACGGTAGTCCATTCAGTTGGCGGCTGGGTCGGGCTTGCCGCCGCCTGGATGCTGGGGCCTCGCATCGGACGCTTTGCCGCAGACGGAACCCCGCAAGATATTCAAGGCCATAATATCTCATACAGCGCAATCGGCGTTTTTATTCTCTGGTTCGGCTGGTTCGGCTTTAACGGCGGCAGCACTCTGGTCGGCGATGAAAGCGTGCCGCAGGTAGTGTTAAACACCATGCTGGCGCCGGCGGCGGCTGGAGTTACTTGCTTCTTTCTATCCATGTTGATCACTCATAATACTTTGGTTGAAGTGGAAAAAGTATTGAACGGCATTTTAGCCGGCCTGGTCGGCATCACCGCCGGATGCGCCGCAGTGGAGCCAGTCGGCGCGATTATGATCGGTATTAGCTCAGGTATTGTTTACTTATTCGCCGAATGGCTGTTATTGAAACTGCGCATCGACGACCCCTTGAACGCCATTCCCGTGCATGGATTTTGCGGCGCTTGGGGCACATTGGCGCTGGCCTTTTTCGCACCAGTGGAGCAATTACCCGCCGGCGGCCATTTAGCCCAGGCTTGGATACAATTGATCGGCATCATCAGCGTTTTTGCCTGGGCGTTCAGCACCGGCTTGATACTCTTCTGGTTATTTAAAATCTTTGGCGTTCTACGGGTATCGCCGGAAGATGAAGAAGCCGGACTCAATATCACCGAACACGGCGCGAAAACAATTTGGCTGGATACCATGCAAACCATGCAGCAAATTATTCATGACGGCAATTTATCCCGACGCGTGGCCGAGGAATACGGCACCGAAGCGGGTCAAGTCGCTAAAATGTTTAATCATTTTTTAGGCGAGCTGGAGGAGACCGTCAATAAAGCCGATGCTATTTCCAAAGGTTTCATTCAGCAAAATATCGCCATTAAAGGTAATCAGGATTTGTTGGGCCAAGCGATGGCGCATATGGTGGAAAGCCTTAATGGCATCGTCGAGCAAGTCAATCAATTCGCCGTCGCCATCGGCGGTATGTCTAGCCAGCTCAGTTCCGCTCATGAACTGATCGATAACAAAAATAACCAGCTGCTGCACGCCGTAGACGAGGGAAATCATTCATTATCCACCATGAACCACGTACTGGAAGAGGTCGAGAGTAGTAAAAACGAATTAATCACAGACGTGCATCACCTTGAAAAAGTGGTGTCCGGGGTTGACCTTGCTATTAACAACACGCGTAAAAATGTTGAAGCGGTTAAATTTCAGATGGGACAAATTTCGCAATTTTCGGAACATTCTCTGAAGTCTTCCGAAACGATGCTATCGGAAACTCAAAAAGGCATTCATGCGGTTAATGAAGCTAATACCGGGATGAGCAATATCGCTGAAACCGTCGATGATTTATCCCTGCAAATTCATCAACTGGATAAGAGCTCGGTTGCCATTCAGGAAATTGTTGAAACGGTTAACGATATATCTTTCCAAACCAATCTGTTGGCGTTAAATGCTTCGGTGGAAGCCGCCCGAGCCGGCGAAGCGGGCAACGGCTTTGCAATTGTCGCCAATGAAGTCAGAAAATTAGCACAGAAAAGCTCGGTGGCGGCAAAAGATATCAAGGATCATATAGAAACCATACGCAGCCAAACCCAATCAACGGTGGAGGCGACCAAATCAGGTCGCCGGGTTATTGATAACGGACTCGAAAAAGTCAATCTGGTGAAATCATCTTTCGATATGATTCAGCAATCGGTATTCCAGTCTAAACAACAAATTGAAGATATCGTGCAGGCTGTTCATCAACAAAATACTTGCCAGCAGGATATTGAAAAATCCGCCGTGGATTTATCGGAATACAATGATAGCCTTAATGCCGCCACCCAAACGATGGGGGATGTAACCGCCGTATTAACCAAAGGCATTAATAAAGAACGGGAGCAAGCTGAAAAGGTGACCCAAATTTTAGATGACATCACCTCATCAACAAAAAACTCGATTCAAGTCAGTCAGGAGGCAGGCCAATCCATGGATGAACTGAAATCAATCTCATCTCGTCTGGTGCAATCGATTGCTTTTTTTAAAGTTGATAAAAAAACATCCGACAACCCGCCTCCCTTGCATTGATTTCATCGGGCGGATTAGCCCCTGCCGCGTTTTTTGCAATAAGTACCCAAGCATACACATTTAACTAAATTTTACGCAGGATTTTTTTCATATTCAACGACTGCAGGGATGCAGGAGGTAGAGCAATGCAGGGAGCGATTGCCGAGGCGCATAAATAGGCGCATAGCCCGCTATGCAACTATTTATGCAAAGCTTCCGCTCCTGCTCACGCCCCTTACCTACATCCATGTAGGCAACGCTGAAGATGGAAAAAAAGACAAGTGAAATGTTAAATGTGTATGCTTGGGTGCTTTTAGTCCTGCATTTCCTCTTTGCTTGCCTGTAAAATAGCTCTATTTAATAAATGAGGTAGATCTGTGTTAGGTTGCTTGCGAAAAATGAATACAACATTAAATAGTCCAGTCAGTTATCAGCTACCCGTCAACGATCAGCTGATCGACTTGAACCCATTAATCGGTAAGCCTATTTCGCTCAAATACAGCGGTCAGATTTTCTGCGTCCATTGCAATCGACTCACTAAAAAAAGTTTCAACCAAGGTTATTGTTATCCTTGCTTTAAATCTTTGGCGCAATGCGATATGTGCATTATGAAGCCCGAACCCTGTCACTACGCAAAAGGCACTTGTCGGGAACCCGAATGGGGTGAGGAATTTTGCTTTCAGCCACATTTTGTTTATCTGGCTAATTCATCAGGACTGAAAGTCGGCATTACCCGACAATCGCAAATCCCCACCCGTTGGATTGATCAAGGCGCAATACAGGCCTTACCGATTTTTAAAGTCTCATCCAGACATTTATCCGGTTTGATCGAGGTCGCTATTGCTCAATACGCCAGCGATAAAACCAGTTGGCAAAAAATGTTGAAAAATCAGGTTGAACCATTGGATTTAAAAACCTGCCGTGATGAACTGCTATCCCAATGTGAAAGCGAACTTCAATCCATAAAACAGCAATTCGGAGAGGATGCGATAGAAACTTTAGCCGGTCAAGAAAGCATCGAAATTCAATACCCGGTCAATACTTACCCGACAAAAGTGAAATCATTCAACCTGGATAAAACCGCCGAAGTCACCGGCGTGCTCAACGGCATTAAAGGCCAATATTTATTATTGGACACAGGGGTCATCAACATTCGCAAATTCAGCGGTTATGAAATAGAATTTGGGGCATAATAAAAGTCTAAAGATATTTGACTCAGCTACCATTCCCAATGGCGGATGAGCTGTTGCATATTTCTTCTCCATATAATCACATTACGCCTATGTCTACATCATTTGAACTTGGTTATAAAAAGCATCTAACCCATATTGATGAATGGCGCAAAATGGCTGATGCCGGGGTTTTTTCAAGCGATAGCCGAATTGAATTAATTAATGGAGAAATACTGGAAATGTCGCCTATCGGTAGTCAGCATTCGGGATGCATTAACCGCCTCAATCATCTTCTTAGCCGGACAATTTCGGATCAAGCGATCATTAGCATACAAAACCCGCTAGATTTAGGCGATTTTTCTCAACCTCAGCCGGACTTAATGCTGCTTAAACCATCGGCTGATTATTATGCTTCCCAACACCCGAAGGCCGACGATGTTTTATTATTAATTGAAGTAGCGGACAGCTCCCTACCCTTCGACCAAAATCAGAAGTTACAGTTGTATGCATTACATGGAGTCAGTGAATATTGGCTGATAAACCTGACCAAACCTTGCCTGGAAATCTATCGTAAACCCGGCGATGGGGTTTATCAGGAAAAAATGACTTTATTTTCCAGCGACCGAATTTCATTACTTCATCGACCCGATATTGAAATTCAGATGTCGGATATTTTGGCGCCTAGGAGGGATTGAGATGAAACATTTTTTACTAACCGGCGGCACAGGCTTAATCGGAACGGCGATCATTGACAAACTCATCGCCGATAATCATCAAGTCACGATTTTGAGCCGAACGCCCGCAAAAGTGTCAGCTCGTGATATTCCCAACTTAAACGCAATTGCTTCATTAGCGGAAATTGATGATAAGGATAAAATTGACGTGGTAATCAACTTGGCTGGCGCGCCAATTGCCGATAAACGTTGGACACAATCCCGTAAACGCGTATTGGAAAGTAGTCGAATCGAACTGACTCGAAACTTAGTCGATTGGCTGGCTCAACGGCAAAGCAAACCTGAATGTTTAATCAGCGGATCGGCAGTCGGCTGGTATGGCGACGGCGGTGAGCAAACGCTGAACGAAGAAAGCTCATTTCATGACGAATACGCCCATCAGCTTTGCGAACAATGGGAACAACAAGCATCGGCCGCTGAAAAGCATGGCATTCGGGTTTGCATTGTGCGCACAGGTCTAGTGTTGACGGCTGATGGCGGTTTTTTAAAAAAAATGTTGTTACCGTTCAAATTGGGTTTAGGCGGCAGACTCGCCAATGGCCGTCAATATATGCCCTGGATTCATCTTAACGACATCAGTCGCTTATTCCTCACACTGACGGAACAACCACAAGCGAAAGGCGTTTTTAACGGCTGTGCGCCGAACCCGGTCAGTAATGCTGAATTTACCGACATATTCGCCAAACAATTGCATCGCAAAGCGTTGCTGCCTTTACCGGCAACCTTGCTTAAACTGCTTTTCGGCGAATTATCTGATTTACTAATCGGCGGCCAAAAAGCCATCCCGAAACATGCCATGGAAATTGGCTTCAAATTTCAATTCGAAACCTTGCCCAATGCCTTGAATAATCTCTTACCACCCGGCGATAATCGTCCTGGTCAATCTTCATCCGTTTAATAAGGAAGCAATATGAAATGGCGTAACCGCAGAAGCAGCCGTAATATTGAAGACAGGCGCAACGCCGGAACCGTCCGCAAAAGCGGCAAACCTGGCGGTATTGTGGTTTTATTAGTGGTGCTAGGCTCCATGTATTTCGGAGTCGACCCGCAAATTGCCTTATCATTGCTTGATGCCGGTAGTTCGGGAGCTGCAACTCAACAGACGCCGCGCTATCAACCCAGTCAACAGGAAAATGAACTGGCCCGATTTGTCAGTGTAGTGCTGGCCGATACCGAAGATACCTGGAACAGTTTGTTTCGACAAAGCGGCGGTCGTTACCAGGAACCAAAATTAGTGTTGTTTACCGACAGCGTGCGCTCAGCCTGCGGCAATGCCAGCGCAGCCATGGGGCCTTTTTATTGCCCCGCCGACAAAAAAGTCTATATTGATCTGGGTTTTTATGAGCAGCTGAAAAAACGTCACCAAGCGCCCGGCGATTTTGCGCAGGCCTATGTGATCGCTCATGAAGTCGGTCATCATGTGCAAAACTTATTGGGTATTTCGACAAAAGTCCATCAGGCGCAACAAAAAATGAGCAAGGCTCAAGGCAATCAATTGTCCGTCCGTTTAGAATTGCAGGCGGATTGCTTTGCCGGACTGTGGGCGCATCATACCGAAAAAGCCAAAAGCATTTTAGAACAAGGCGATATTGAAGAAGCGCTAAACGCCGCCAGCGCCATCGGCGATGACCGTTTACAAAAACAAGCGCGCGGCTACGCCAAGCCGGAGTCATTCACCCACGGCACATCACAGCAGCGGGTGAAATGGTTTAAGACAGGATTGACTCAAGGTAATTTGAAAAGCTGTGATACTTTCCAACAAAAAGGCCTATAAACGGCGATTAGAACGGAAACCAGTCTGATTCATCAAGCGGCTTATTGCACCGGCGGAATCGGCGTTTGCGCTGACAACATAAAGGAAATCGGTGCTTCCTCTTCGCTTTCAAATTCGACCATCTCCCAAGCATCCGGAGTATTGACCAATTCCAACAACAATTTATTATTCAAGGCATGACCGGATTTAAAACCTTTGAATTCGCCTATCAAGCTATGCCCCAATAAATATAAATCGCCGATTGCATCCAGAATTTTATGTTTGACAAATTCATCCGCATATCGCAACCCGTCTTCGTTCAACACTTTGTCATCATCAACTACAATAGCGTTATCCAAACTACCGCCTAGGGCCAAATTATTTTGTCTTAGAAATTCAATATCTTTCATGAATCCAAAAGTTCTGGCTCGACTGACTTCCTTCACAAAAGTAGTGGAAGAAAAATCCATTGACGCAGTTTTTAAATGATCTGAAAAAGCCGGGTGTTCAAAGTCGATGGTAAACGTCACTTTGAAACCGTCGAAAGGTTCGAAAGCCGCCCATTTATCGCCTTCTTCCACCCGCACGGTTTTTTTTATCCGGATATATTGCTTGGGCGCTTCCTGCTCGCTCACGCCCGCCGACTGAATTAAAAAAACGAAGGGACCCGCGCTGCCGTCCATAATCGGAACTTCAGCGGCGTTAACATCAATCACCGCGTTATCAACGCCCAAACCCGCCATCGCGGAAAGCAAATGTTCAACCGTGGCGACTTTAACGCCTTGTTTCGCCAAAGTCGTCGATAACATGGTTTCACCCACATTTTCCGGCTTGGCTTCTATCATAACCGGTTCATCAAGATCTACACGACGAAAGCGGATACCGGTATTGGGTTCTGAAGGGTGTAAAGTTAAATAAATCTTATCCCCCGAATGTAAACCAACACCGGTCGCCCTGATGGTATTCTTTAATGTACGCTGTTTAATCATAAAAATTGCAACCTTTTCCAAGGCAAAAGCGTAATTTTAACATAGTCGCCATGCCCCGGTGGGGCTTTCATTTTTTGGATTAATCGGCTTGCCGTCTTAAAAAAGCCGGCACATCTAAGTATTGCATATCTTGATCATCCTTGGGCTGCGCGCCAAATCTGTTTTCCCGCGTTTCCTGTTTATTCTGACGAATAACGGTCGGTTTATCCAGTTGCCCGTAATTCACCTCGCCGTTACTTGCTTTCTGCACTAATTTAACCGGTGCGCTGGCCGCTTGCGTCTGCCCCATGCCGGTAGCGACAACCGTTACCTTAATACCGTTGCCCATATTTGGATTATCGGCGCAACCGATTTTAATATCAGCATCCGGGGAAGCAAAAGTATTCATAATACCGCCGATTTCATTGAATTCATTCAAATCCAAATCGGAGGCGGTAATATTCACCAGAATTCCCTTTGCACCTTGCAAATTGACATCTTCCAATAACGGACAAGCAATGGCTTTTTCGGCCGCTTCTCTGGCGCGGGTTTCGCCTTCCGACAAACCAGTGCCCATAATCGCCGCGCCCATATTACTCATCACTGTTTTGACATCGGCAAAATCGACATTGATCAATCCCGGATGGGTAATCAGCTCAGTAATACCCTGCACCGCATCAAATAACACGTTATTGGCTTCTTTAAAGGCATTGGTCAAAGATAAATTATTGCCTAATACCGGTAATAATTTTTCGTTTGGAATCACAATCAAAGAATCCACATGATTTTCCAATTCTTTCAAACCTTCTTCGGCAACGGCTTTTTTCTTTTGCCCTTCAAACTCAAAAGGTTTGGTCACTACCGCCACTGTCAACACGCCTATTTCTCTGGCAACTTCCGCAATGACAGAAATCGCTCCAGTACCGGTGCCGCCGCCCATTCCGGCAGTCAAAAAGATCATATCGGCGTCTTCAATGACTTCTTTGATTCGATCCTTATTTTCTTCCGCCGCCATCTTGCCGACTTCCGGTCGAGTGCCTGCGCCCAAGCCCTTTGTCAGCTCGACGCCTAATTGAATTTTCGTTTCGACATTCAAACCTCTTAAGGCTTGAGCATCGGTATTCGCACAAATAAACTCTACGCCGTCGATTTCACCTTCAACCATATGGTCAACCGCATTTCCACCACCTCCACCGACGCCAATAACCTTGATGACGGCATTCTCACTACACATATCCACTAATTCGTATTTCATCTCCAAATACCTCTAAACCCTTTAATAAAGCTATTTTAAAAATTCCCCTGAAACCAATTTTTCATCTTCGCTAGTATGCCGGCGCCCTCATCACTCAGCCTTTCGCCTCTCCCATGATGCTCTCTTCCATATAACAACAGACCGACGCCTGTTGAAAAAACCGGGTTACGCACTACATCCGTCAGCCCTGAAACATATTGCGGTACGCCGACTCTCACCGGCATATGGAAAACTTCCTCCGCCAGATCGCTTAACCCTTTTATTTTTGAACTGCCGCCGGTCAACACCATGCCGGCGGCAATCAAGTCTTCATATCCGCTGCGCCGCAATTCTGATTGCACCAACAGCATCAATTCTTCGTAGCGCGGTTCAACGATTTCCGCCAAACTCTGCGCCGAAATTTTGCGAGGATCTCTATCGCCGATACTCGGCACATCAATCAACAATTCAGCATCAGCCAATTGTGTTAATGCATAGGCGTATCCCTTCTTAATTTCTTCAGCGTTCTTGGTCGGCGTTCGTAAAGCCACCGCAATGTCATTCGTGACCTGGTCGCCGGCAATCGGAATCACCGCAGTATGACGAATCGCGCCTTCTGAAAAAATAGCAATATCGGTGGTGCCGCCGCCGATATCAATTAAACAAACGCCTAACTCTTTTTCATCATCGGTCAGCACCGATGTGCAGGAAGCTAATTGTTCCAAAACAATATCATCCACTTCCAGCTCACAGCGGCGAATACATTTAATAATGTTTTGCGCGGCGCTGACGCTTCCGGTCACCATATGTACTTTAGCTTCCAAGCGTATCCCCGACATCCCTATCGGTTCCTTAATGCCTTCCTGCTGATCAATAACGAATTCCTGCGGCAAAATGTAATATCTTCTGATCCGCCGGAATCGCCACAGCCCTCGCCGAATCAATCACCCGATCAATATCTTGCTGCATAACTTCTTTGTCCTTAATCGCCACAATACCGTGGGAATTAAGACTTTTAATATGACTGCCCGCAATACCGGCAAACACCGACTTGATTTGACAACCGGCCATTAATTCAGCCTCTTCCACCGCGCGTTGAATCGAATGCACAGTAGATTCCAAATTAACCACCACGCCTTTTTTCAAACCTTTCGACGGCGCTAAACCGATGCCGATAATCTCCAACTCATCATGATTAACACACTCTCCGACCACAGCCGCAACTTTGGATGTACCGATATCCAATCCAACCAAAATATTTCGTTCTGTCTTTTTAGCCATTTTTTGCTCTTTTTGCCGTCGCCGTATTGCTTTGCTGTATCACTTGCCGCCAATTTATTGTTTCACTCCCCCGCTTCCATGTCAGAGCGTAACCATTCGGGTATCTCAAATCCGCTTTAGCGATTTTATCCATTTGTCGCCGACCTAATAATGTCCGCGTATTCAAAAACCTCTGTATTTTCAATAACGGTTGATTTCGCCCGGCGATAATCTGCAAGCCGTCACTCAATGTCAGCCTCCATGACTGTCTTTCATTCACTTCAAAAGCCGACATTTGCAGGCCATGATCAGCAAAGAAAAAGTTTAATTCATTCATTTTTTCCAATAACCGTTTCACTTCTCTCTCGTCGGCCTCAATCACCGGTAAAACTTCAAACCCGGACATCGTTTCGGGGCTAAACAAATCGCCTTCCGCATTGACCAAGCGATTATCGCCCCAACGCGCAACCGGCTGTTGTTCAGCAATGTCGATCTTGACCGCATCCGGCCAAATCCTTTGCACAACAACCTGATCAGCCCAAGGCAACACCTCAACAGCGTGTTTAACCCTTCTCAAATCCACATTGTAAAATCCTTGTTCCAACAACGGCTCCAATACCGCTTGTATGCGTTCTTTTTTGATATATTGAAACGCTCCTTCGATTCTGACATATCTCACCGGCATCAAATCATGGCCGTTATTTTTTATTCCACGCCATCCTGTCATTAACAAAAACAGGCTGATCAACAGCAACGCCGGATACTTGCAATGGGCTAAAGCAAACACGTTCAGACCCCGCCATCATCCGTTTACAAACTGGTCTCAAGAATCCGCCAGACCAATTCATCGAACGAAATACCTATAGCTTTCGCCGCCATCGGTACTAAACTATGATCGGTCATACCCGGCACAGTATTGACTTCAATCAATTGCATCTCATCAAACTCATCGATAAAAGCATCAACCCGCCCCCAACCGCTGACGCATACGCCTTCAACGGCGGCAAGGGCCAAGCTTTGCATTTGTTTTTCCCGTTCATCACTCAAGTCGCAAGGACAATGATATTGAGTCGTTTCAGCCTGATATTTAGCCTGATAATCATAAAAGGCATTCGGGGTTTCCAAACCAATGACCGGTAAAGCTTCGCCATCCAAAACCGCCACCGTGTATTCACGACCGTTCAACCATTTCTCGGCATAGACATCGCAATCAAATTCAGCCGCTTCCCGAAAAGCGCTGATTAACTGTTCCCTGTTTTCCGCTTTATTCATTCCTAAACTGGAGCCTTCCAGCGACGGCTTGACAATCATCGGAAAACCCAATGCCGCAATGCAATCATCTAATTGGCCCTCATGCCGCAACACCATCCACGGCGGCGTCGGCAAACCCATTCCCTGCCAACATTGTTTAGTTCTCACTTTGTCCATCGCCAATGCCGAAGCCAATACTTTTGAGCCCGTGTAGGGAATGCCCATCACTTGCAAGACGCTTTGTAAAACACCGTCTTCGCCGCCACGCCCGTGGATAATATTGAACACCCGGTCAAACTGTTGTTGTTGCAATGTCTCAATCAACCGATCTTTAACATCAACAGCCACCGCATCAACGCCTTTATTCAATAAGGCTTGATATACCTCACGACCGCTGTTCAATGAAATTTCCCTTTCCGCCGCTGCGCCACCCATCAATACCGCGACTTTACCGAATTCAGCAGCGTCTTTAACTTTTAATGGCTTCACTTCGGCTCTCCCACTCGGCAAACCTCGGTTTCTAAACTAATGCCTTGCTGATGCATGACCTGCAATTGGATATAGGCAATCAACTGTTCAATATCCGACGCTTTAGCATCCCCCATATTTTCAATAAAATTAGCATGCTTTTGAGATACGCAAGCGCCGCCTATGCAGTGGCCTTTTAAACCACTTTGTTCAATTAAGCGCGCAGCATGGTCTCCTTCCGGGTTCTTAAACACCGATCCGCAAGTAGGCTTATTTGTCGGTTGCGTCAGTGAACGCCGTTCCAGCAATTCTTTAATTTTGTCTAAACCACCCTCTTCACAGTGCTTATTCAGTTTTAATTCCGCCGCCAAAAACCATTCGTCATCATGGCCTTTAACCGAGCGATAGCTGACCTCAAACTCTGATGGCGACCGCTTAAATACTTCACCCTTTTGGTTAACCATTTCCACAGCCTCGACAATATTCCAGGTTTCGCCGCCAAAAGCGCCTGCATTCATTTTCAAAGCCCCGCCCAGGGTGCCCGGAATGCCCGCCAAAAACTCCGCGCCGTGCAATCCCAAATCCACGCTGAACCGGGCGACATGCGCGCAAGGCACTCCGGCTTCCACATAAATTTTGTCTACATCCGCCAAGTCCATCGCTTTCAAACGATTGCGAGTGTTAATCACCACCCCTTTAACGCCGCCGTCGCGCACTAATAAATTACTACCCAAACCGATCCAATAAACCGCTTGCTGATCGGATAAAGAACGCATAAAGCAAATCAGATCATCCCTATCTTCCGGCAGATACATTTGTTCCGCCGGACCGCCCACTCGCCAACTGGTATATTTCGCCAGCGGTTCGTTTTCCAATAATTTGCCTTTCAACATGTTTTCATCCATTGTTATTCAATGCTGTGGCTAATTTTTCCGGCAATTCGGCGGCAATCTGGCCGACATTACCGGCTCCCATAGTCAAAACCACATCATCCGCCTGCACGATGCCGGCCAGGATTTCCGCCAAATCATCCCGGTTTTGCACAAACACCGGATCAACCTGACCGCGAACTCGGATAGAACGGCTTAAAGCTTTGCAGTCAGCGCCGTTAATCGGCTCTTCGCCGGCTGAATAAATATCCAACAACACCAACACATCAACAGTGGACAACACTTGCACAAAATCTTCAAACAAATCGCGGGTGCGGGTATAGCGATGCGGTTGAAAAACCACCACCGAACGCCGCTCCGGCCAAGCCTGACGCATAGCTTCCAAAGTCGCCGCCAACTCGCGCGGATGATGTCCGTAATCATCAACCAAGGTCAGTTTGCCCTGGTCATAAGCAATATCGCCGTTGATCTGAAATCTACGTCCGACTCCCTTAAAATCCGCCAGACTTTTAATAATCGCCTGATCGTCGACGCCGATATAAGTTGACACGGTTATCGCCGCCAAGGCGTTTAACATGTTATGCCAACCCGGCAAGTTCAAAGTCACCCGTAACGGTTGATGATCATCCCAACGCTTGACGGTGAAATGGGTATGCATGCCGGATTGCTGAATATCAATCGCCTGCACATCAGCGTCTTGATGGACGCCATAGGTTTTCACCGGTTTGGAAATTTCCGGCAGAATCTCTTTAGCGCCGGGATCATCCAAACACATCACCGCCAATCCATAAAAAGGTAAATGATGCAAAAACTCGATAAAAGTGCCTTTTAAACGGTAATAGCTGCCGCCGTAGGTTTCCATATGATCCTGATCGATATTGGTGACAATCGCGATCATCGGCTGTAAATGCAGAAAGGAAGCATCACTTTCATCCGCCTCAGCCACCAAATACTTACCTAAACCTAATTTAGCGTTGCTGCCCGCGCTGTTCAGTCGGCCGCCGATGACGAAAGTCGGATCCAAATCGCCTTCCGCCAGAATACTGGCGATCAAACTGGTGGTCGTCGTCTTACCGTGAGTCCCGGCGACAGCAATCCCGAACCGAAAACGCATGAGTTCCGCCAACATTTCCGCGCGTGGAATTACCGGAATCCGCTGTTGATAGGCTGCCGCCACTTCCGGGTTTTTTTTATCCACCGCGGTTGAAGTAACCACCACATCAACCGCTTCCACATTCTCCGCGTTGTGACCGATAAACACTGTCACCCCAGCCTGCTGCAATCGTTGGGTCACCGCCGATTCTTTAATATCGGAACCGGAAACGTTATAACCCAAATTACTCAATACTTCAGCAATACCGCTCATCCCGGTGCCGCCGACCCCGACAAAATGGATTTTATCTATATCGCCCAGCGTCTCTGCGGGATACATATCCGGTCTATTCATTTATGAAGCCTCCCGCATACACAATTCCGCAACTTGTCGGGTAGCGTCTAAGCGCGCCAATTTTTTTGCTTGATGACTAAATTCAGCCAGGTTCGCTTTAATTTGATTGATTGCATTAATCAATGCTTCTTCCTTCCATTCATTTTGCGGCAACAGAACAGCTGCGCCGCTGTCGCTCATATATTTGGCGTTGGCGGTTTGATGATCATCAATAGCATGCGGTAAAGGCACCAAAATCGCCGGGGCGCCGGTGGCCGTCAGTTCGCTGATGGTCATTGCGCCCGCCCTACAAATAACTAAATCAGCCCATTGATAAGCGGAAACCATATCTTCAATGAAAGCCATCACCTCAGCAGAGGCTTGAGCCGATTGATAAACTTCTTTAACTTGTTCAACCATGACCGGACCGGTTTGATGCTTTACTTCGGCTTTCAAGCCCACCAGACAAGACGGCACATGTTCATTTAAAAACTGAGCGCCTAAACTGCCGCCCACCACTAAAATCCGCAAAGCTCTATCTGAAATATCAATTGATGTTTCAATTTTCGGCAAATCCATAAATGTTTTACGCAATGGATTACCGGTCGCTATCGCCTGAATACTCTCAGCAAAACTGCCGGGAAAAGCTTCGATCGTAACCGCCGCCCAGCGCTTCAATAAACGGTTGGCGCTGCCGGGAATGCGATTTTGTTCCTGGATCAACAGAGGTATGCCCAACATTCTCGCCACTACTCCCCCCGGCACTGAAACAAATCCCCCCATACCTAACACCACATGCGGTTTACGTCTTCTTAATGCATTGAAGGCTTGGAAACTTGCTAAAGCCATTTTCATTACACCCTTTACTTTGCCAAAAACGCCTTTGCCGCGAATACCCGCCGCCGAGATCCAATCCATTGCTATTTCATGTTGCGGTACGATATGACTTTCCATACTTTCCCGCACGCCCAGCCAACTGACTTGCCAGCCCTGTTCTTTCAAATACAAAGCCACCGCCAAAGCCGGAAAAATATGTCCGCCGGTGCCGCCGGCCATCACGACAATGCGCTTAGCCATTATCCCGCCCTCGCTGCATTAGCATTAAGATAGGCTTGATTTTCGCTGTTGATTCTGAATAACACCGCTATCGCTATACACATCACCAACATGCTGCTGCCGCCGTAGCTCATAAACGGTAAAGTAATGCCTTTAGTCGGCAACACGCCCATATTCACGCCCATATTGACAAAAGACTGGAAACCCATCCAAATTGCAATTCCATAAGCGACATAAGCATTGAACTGAAAACCCAATTCAGCGGCTTGTTCGCCGATTTGACAACTGCGCCGAAAAAACAATGCATATAAAAAAATCACCGTTAAGACAGAAATCAGGCCCAACTCTTCCGCCATCACCGAAAACAAAAAATCAGTATGCGCTTCCGGCACATAAAACCATTTTTGCAAACCATTGCCCAAACCGACTCCGAACACATCGCCGCGTCCGAAAGAGATCAATGCCTGAGTCAGTTGAAAGCCGCCGTCCTTAGCATCCGCCCAGGGATCTAAAAAAGAAATTACCCGGGAAGCGCGATACGTTGAGCTGGAAATCAACAAAGCCGCCATCGCCGCTACCGAAGCAATCAAGATTAAAAACTGCTTGATTTGAGCGCCGCCTAAAAACATCATCCCCATGGCAATCACCATGATAACCACGGATGCGCCGAAATCCGGCTGCTGCAATAATAAAACGCAGGCAATCGACAACAATAGCAAAGGCTTCACGATGCCGTAGGCAGACTGTTGTAAATCTTCGATATGCCGCATCAAATATCCCGCCATATAGATAACGGTAAAAAACTTAACCAGCTCCGATACTTGAAAGCGCATACCGAATAGCGATAACCAACGTACGCTGTTATTGACATTAACCCCGACGCCGGGAATCAACACAATCACCAACAAAGCTATGCCAAAAATAAACAGCCATGCGCTGGTTTGTTCCCAAAATTTCATCGGCAGATTAATCACTACGCTTGCGGTAATCAGTCCCAGCACAATATTCATCAGTTGTCGCTTCGGAAACATCAAAATATTCCCGGCGTATTCCTTGCCCAAGTGCAATGACGAGGAAGCGACCATAACAAAACCGATGCCTATCAATGTTAAGCAGATCAATAACAAAAACGGATCGATATACAATGATTTCAAGCGAACGGCAGTATCCACTCTTCCTGGCTGGAAAGGGAAACGCAGCGCTGAAGTCATTGTCGTTAAATTCATTATTATCGTAATTTCAAAGTCGCCAAACCGATCAACACCAAAATAACGGTGATAATCCAGAATCGCACAATAATGCGCGGCTCAGGCCATCCCTTCATTTCGTAATGGTGATGAATCGGTGCCATTAAAAAAACCCGTTTGCCTCTTAACTTAAAGGAAGCAACCTGTATGATCACTGAAATAGTCTCAATAACGAAAACGCCGCCCATAATCATTAAAACAATTTCCTGCCTGACCAATACAGCAATAACCCCCAAGGCTGCGCCCAGCGCCAAAGCGCCGACATCGCCCATAAACACCATGGCCGGATAAGTGTTGAACCATAAAAAGCCCAATCCGGAACCCACTAAAGCGGCGCAAAAAACCACTAATTCGCCGGAATCAGGCAGGAAAGGAATGGCCAGATATTCCGCAAAATTATAATTCCCTGAAACATAGGCAAAAATCGCCAAGGCGGCGGCGATCATCACAGTCGGCATAATCGCCAAACCATCCAGACCATCGGTTAAATTAACCGCATTACTGGCGCCGACGATGACAAAATAAGTCAACACGATGTAAAACAAGCCCATATCTAAAATGACATCTTTAAAAAACGGCACGATAAATTGAGTTTCCGCCGGAACGCTTGCAGTCTGATATAAAAAGACTGCAGTCGCCAAGGCCGTTATCGATTGCCATAAATACTTTTCGCGAGCCGACAGGCCATCACTATTGCCTTTCTTCAATTTTCGGTAATCATCAACAAAACCGATAATGCCGAAACTCATGGTGACGAACAATACCACCCAAACATAGCGGTTATCCAAATCTCCCCATAATAAGGTGCTAATCGAAATAGCAACCAAGATTAATGTGCCGCCCATGGTCGGCGTCCCGGCTTTGTCATAATGACTTTCCGGACCCTCTTCACGCACATTCTGGCCGATTTTGCCGATCTCCAGTTTTCTGATCATGGTCGGCCCGACAATTAAGGAGATCACTAAGGCAGTTAAAGCCCCTAAAATCGCCCTAAAAGTCAAATATTGGAATACTCTGAAACCGCCATCAAACTGCATCAAGTATTCTGTCAAATAAAGTAACATGGTTAACCTAACTCTTCGCCGCCAATGCTGCGCTCACTTTTTCCATTTGTTGCGCCCGCGACCCTTTTATTAAAATTGTTTGTTGTCCTGTTAATTCAGCCTGCATGGCTGCAATCAAATCTTCATGCGATTGAAAAAAACGCCCGCCGTCTGCAAATCCTACAACCGTTTCCGCCGCATCTTCGCCCACCGCCCATAAGCGTTGAACGCCCATTTGTTTCATCAACTCGCCCATCTCTCGATGCATGGCGACAGAATCAACGCCTAATTCGCCGAAAGCCCCCATCGCCACCCAAGGCTCTCCGGGACACTGCATCAATACCTGCAAAGCCGCTTGCATGGATGAAGGGTTGGCGTTGTAACTATCATTAATGATAATTTCGCCCTGTTGGCCGATCAACGGCTGCAAACGTCCGGCTACCGGTTTCATCAACGACAATCCGCGGCGAATCTGCGCTATTTCTATACCCAATTGCAAACAAGCAGCAGTCGCCGCCAATGCATTTTTAACATTATGCTCGCCAGCCAAATGCAGACGCATCGGATGCGATTGTCCATCCAGGCATAATTCAAATTGAGTAACGAAAACGCCATCTTCAATTTTCATATCAATCTGTTGCGCCCGAACATCGGCCTGTTCATGCAGCCCGAAAGACACCACTTTTCGTTGTCCCGCCAAACCCAACCAATATTCAAAAAAAGCATCATCGCGATTAAGCACCACGGCGCCGTCTTCCGGCACATTGGCGATCATTTCGCCTTTAGTCCGGGCGACGCCTTGCAGGTCGCCGAAACCTTCAATATGGGCGGCGCCGACATTATTAATCACCGCCACATCCGGCTTGGCGTAAGCGCTGGTATATGCAATCTCGCCCAAATGATTGGCGCCCATTTCGATCACCGCATAGCGATGTTCCAGTTGCAACCTTAATAAAGTTAAAGGTACGCCTATATCATTATTCAAATTTCCCTGCGTAAACAGCGTTCCATCGGCAACGCTCAAAATCGTCGCCATTAATTCTTTCACCGTCGTTTTACCGTTGCTGCCGGTAACTCCGACCACTTTTACCGGCATGCTGTCGCGCCAAACACCGGCAATTTCAGCCAACGCCAAGCGGGTATCTTCGACTAACAACTGCGGCAGCTCGGAGACAAGTTTTTTTTCCACCAATAAAGCCGAAGCGCCCGCCTGTTCCGCCTGTTTAACAAAATCATGGCCGTCAAATCGCTCACCTTTGATAGCGATATACAATGCGCCTGCTTTAAGGGTTCGGGTGTCAATACTAATGCTGTTCACAACCCCTTCATCACCGTTGTATTCCGCTTGCAACAAAGCCGCTATTTCCGCTAATTGAAGCTCCATTTCAACGACCCCATTCCGCCAAGGTTTGCTTAACTATCGCTTGATCGCTGAACGGCAACCGTTGCCCGCCAATCTCTTGATAATCTTCATGGCCTTTGCCGGCAATGACCACGCAATCCTGATCGCTCGCTTGTTCAATCGCTGTTGTTATCGCCCGTTCACGATCATGAATAACGGTTGCAGGCAACTGAGCACACCCGGCTAAAATAGCGTCAGTAATACTTTCAGGCGATTCACTGCGCGGATTATCATCCGTCACAATCACTTCATCCGCCCATTGTTCAGCCACTTTTCCCATCAAAGCTCTTTTTCCTGTATCTCTATCGCCGCCGCAGCCGAATACTAATTTAAGTTGACGGCTGCAATGCGGTTTCAAAGCCAATAATAATTTTTCCAAAGCATCCGGCGTATGCGCATAATCTACAAAAACCAATGGCTTAGCATCGCCGCCGAATCTTTCCATACGCCCACTGACCGAGCTTAAGCGCTCCGCCCGTTTAGCGATTTCACTTAATGGATACCCCATTGCCAATAGCGTTGTCATCGCCGCCAAAATATTTTCCAAATTAAAGCGCCCCATCAGTTTTGTCTGCACCGCGACTTTTTCATGTCGCCAGCGCGCATCAAAACCAATGCCGGACAAGTCATAGCGAATATTTTCCGCAGATAACAAATTCACTCGCTTTGTGCTTATGCCTTTAGCGGAAAACCCCCACCACTCAGCGGCCTTCGATAATTCAGGCAAAGCTCCCGTCACCCAGTCATCATCCATATTCAACACAATAAACTCCAGCCCCGGCCAATTCAGTAATTTCAACTTGCTGGCCAAATATGCCTGCATGTCGCCGTGATAATCTAAATGATCCCGGCTTAAATTAGTAAATATCGCGGCATAAAACTGCATGCCGTTGACCCGTCCCTGCTGCAATCCATGCGATGACGCCTCCATCGCCAAAAATTGCTTTTTTTCCGCCGCCAATTCGGCTGTCATTTTTTGCAACGATATGGCGTCCGGGGTAGTGTTAATCGTCGGTTTTAAGGCCGTTGCATCACCCCACCCCAAAGTCCCGATCACAGCGCTTTCATCCAACATCTGAGCCAAAAATTGACTGCTTGATGTTTTTCCGTTAGTGCCGGTAATCCCGATCACTTTCAGCAAATGAGAGGGATAACCATAAAATCGCGCGGCAATCTTCCCAAGCTTTTCGTTCAATCCTTTAACAGCCAAGAAGCCCTTATTCAAAGCCTGTTTTAGTTGTTTTTCATCCAATCCCGTCGGGTCAAAAACAATCGCCGCCGCGCCTTTTTCCATCACTTGTTCGGCATAAACCAATCCATGCCGGTTAGCGCCCGATAAAGCAAAAAAAACGTCGCCTGCGGCCAGCTCACGACTATCCAAAACGATGCCATGCACTGCGCAATCATTATTTACTTGCGCGAAACCTGCTAATAACCGACTTAACTTCATTTCCGCGTCAATAATAAAGGCATCGAATCTTCCTGATCGGGCGATACCGCATAAGTTCTCAAGGTTCCCGCCATCACCGCCGAAAACACCGGAGCCGCCACCGCGCCGCCGTAATATTCTCCGGCGCTAGGCTCATCAATCATCACCGCAATGATAAAACGCGGCGCACTGGCCGGGGCCATGCCGACAAAAAGCGAAAGATAAGCATTTTCCACATATTCGCCATTGTTGACCTTCCGCACCGTCCCGGTTTTACCGGCAACGCGGTAACCTTCAACTCGCGCTTTCCGAGCAGTGCCATCTATGCTCACCACCCGTTCCATCATCGTCCGCACAGCTTTAGCCGTCTCCGCCGAATAAACCCGCTGTTGATCAAAATCTTGTTGTCGCGATAACAAACTCACCGAATGTAAAATGCCGTCATCCGCCAACGCGGTATAAGCGCGCGCCAACTGCAACAACGAAGCCGACATGCCATAACCAAATGACAATGTTGCTTGTTCAAAGCGGTTCCAGCCATGGAAGTCCATCACTGAACCAGCCGCTTCAACCGGAAAACCGACGCCTGCGGAAATCCCGAAACCCAACTGTCGATAACTGTCCCACATATATTCCGGCGGCATTTTCAGCGCAATCTTGCTCAGGGCGATATTGCTGGATTTTTTAATGGCGCCGCCCAAACTTAAAACCCCGTAATTTCGCGCGTCTTTGATGACATTACCATCCAGCCGATAAATACCTTCAGTCTTAAAGCGATCTTTAGGGCGAATAAATTTTCCTTGCAAAGCCGCCGCCACAACAAAAGGCTTAACCGTAGATCCTGGTTCAAAAGTGTCCACCATCACCCGATTCTGGTAGCGCGATGCAACTATATTTTTCCGATTATTCGGATTAAACGCCGGTTGGTTGACCGCCGCCAGAATTTCGCCGTTTTTGGCGTTTAACACTACTAATGAAGCTGTTTTAGCCTTATGTTTTAAAAACGCTTTTTGTAACTCCCGGTAGGCTAAATACTGAATGCGATTATCAATTGTCAATCGTAAATCCGTTCCGTCCACCGGTTCGACAATATGTTCAATATCCTTGATGATCTGCCCCTGACCATCCTGAATTACCCTCTTTTTCCCGCTGACGCCTTGCAAACTTCGCTGATAAGCGCGCTCCAAGCATTCCTGGCCTTGGTCGTCAATATTGGTAAAACCGATTAAATGTCCGGTCACCTCGCCATGCGGATAAAAGCGTTTAAGTTCGTCTTCAAAATGTATTCCCGACACTTTCAACTTTTGTACTTGTTCCGCCAAATCAGGATTAATTCGCCTTTTTAAATAAAAGTAACGATGCCTATTCGGGGCTATCGTCAACCACTTGCTAATTTCCTGCTCAGCAACATTCAATTTATCCGCGATCACTGAAAACTTATCTTCATCTTCCTTTTTCAATTGCCGGGTATCTACAGCAACGGTTTTTACCGGCGTACTCATCGCCAGCACCTCGCCGTTCCTATCTAAAATCCGTCCGCGATAAGCGGGCGCTACAACTTTGGAGACATATTGATTCTGCGCTTTCTGTTGTAAAAAAAATTTCTTTACAATATGCAGATCAATTGCTCTCACCGCTAATACCGCAGTCGCCATATACGCCAAAACAAGCACCTGCTTTCGTCTTGCCGCATAGTTGACCTTATGTTTAGGCTTATGAAGCTCAAAAAAATCAGCCATCAAGGTTTTATGTAAACAATCTCTTCACGCTGCGGCATGACTAAATTCAAACGTTTTTTAGCCGCTATTTCGACCCGATTGCTCTCCGTCAACATGGAGATTTCCAACTGCAAGCGCCCCCACTCAACCTCATGATTATCCAGCTCTCTTTCCATCACCTGTATTTCATTAAAAAGCTGCCTAACCCGATATTTTCGATACACCACCCACAATGCCGACAACAACATCAACACACACAATCCGCTGAATACCAGGCCATTCCGCTCAAGCATCAACTTTCTCGGCAATTCTCATCACAGCGCTGCGAGAACGTGGATTTTGCTTTAACTCTTCCGGACCGGCTTTAATCGCTTTACCGATTTTTTTCAAACAACCTCGAGCGATATCTTCTTCCTTTACCGGCAATCGCCCCGGATTATGTTTCAATCCTGACTCTTGCCGAATAAATCTTTTCACAATTCTATCTTCCAAAGAATGAAAAGAAATCACCACTAAACGACCGCCGATACTTAAAACTTCAACCGCTTGCCGCAAACCCGCTTCAACTTCTTGCAACTCGCTATTGATGCGAATTCTTATCGCTTGAAAGGTACGCGTCGCCGGATGCTTATGCTTTTCTCTATAAGGAATCGCCTGTTCAACCAATTTAACTAAATCCGCAGTCCTGGCAATTGCCTGCTTTTCCCTGGTCGTCATCACAGCGCGAGCAATCCTTTTAGCAAAACGCTCTTCGCCGTATTCAAACAACACTTTGATCAACTCTTGCTCTTCGACTTCACGCAACCATTTTTCCGCAGTCAACGGCGCATTCACATCCATGCGCATATCTAAAGGACCGTCTTGCATAAAACTGAAGCCACGATCCGGATTATCCAATTGCGGCGAAGAAACGCCTAAGTCCATTAATACGCCATCAACTTGCTGAAACAATCCTCTATTAGAGACCACATCCGCCAACTCCGAAAAACATCCATAATGCAATTCAAAACGATCATCTTTCAACAAGGCTTGAGCAATCGGCGAATGAATGGCGTCGGGGTCTCTGTCAAAAGCCAATAAACGCCCACGCTCGCCTAACTGTTTTAAAATCCCTTGACTATGTCCGCCTCTTCCAAAAGTGC
>SPJK01056017.1_pt1 | contig 52548 bp, 45 predicted proteins | sample 3741771 | NCBI WGS metagenome assembly SPJK01 (sample SAMN10925997, study PRJNA522277) | cold seep metagenome | isolation source: Elba SIP-enriched marine methane seep metagenome, extraction at timepoint T2 | place: Italy: coast of Elba, Mediterranean Sea
AGCAATATGAAGAAACCTTTCCGATTTACTATGAGCTTCGACACGCCCGTCAAACACCGAAGGTTAGCGCCATCCAATTCGCACTGGAGCCACGGCAAGCAATGGTCAGTTACTTTACAACAGATACAGCTCTGTACGTATTTACTATCACCAAAGATGACTTCTCGGTAGCTCGGCAGCGGGTTCGTCAAGGACTAAGACGAGATGTGATCGGGATGCAGAAAGGTATTACCCGACAACTGGATCGAGTGTACCTGGATAAAGCGCACGAATTGTACGAGCAGTTGTTTCCTGAGATCATGCCCAGAAGAGTTAATGAACTAATTCTGGTGCCGGATGCAGGTTTGGTACAGATTCCGTTTGAGGCGCTACTAAGGGTTGCGGTGGAAGATCAATCCGATGTGGATTTTTCTGACTTACCATATTTGATCGATGACTTTGAAGTGTCCTATACACCCTCGGCCAGTTTGTACTATCAGGCACAGACCACGCGTACGCAGACCGCTGCGCAGCAAGAGGCTAACGGATTTCTAGCATATGCGCCCATTTTTCCTTCGGCAGAGAGTATCGCTTCCGCAACAAGAGCGAACCCTTTCGCAGGGCAGTATATTCCACCGCTACCGGGTACCCAAAGGGAGGTGACGGAACTAACCCGTTTGTTTTTGGAGGGAGGCCAACCGGCCACCGCCTACCTCTACGCTGAAGCTAGTGAAGAATACATAAAGGAAGGCCCCATCGGACAGTGTCGCTATTTGCACATTGCCACCCATGGGTTTATTGATGAAGAAGAGCCGGACCTGTCGGGCTTGTTGCTTTATCCAGATTCCTTAGCTGATGAAGATGGCCTGCTTTCCGTAGGGGAAGTCTACAATTTGCAGCTAAATGCAGACCTGGTGGTGCTTTCGGCCTGTGAGACAGGCGTTGGGAAAATTGCTTCCGGAGAAGGGGTCTTAGGCTTTGCAAGGGCATTCCTATATGCGGGTGCGGAGCAATTGATGGTTTCTTTATGGCAAGTCCAGGACGAGGCAACAGCAGAACTGATGATAGATTTCTATCGACGACTATTGGAACAAGATGAACCTGACTATCAGGAACTTTTACGATCGGCCAAACAACAACTGATTCGTTCCGAGACCTACAGCCACCCGTATTACTGGTCGGCCTTTGTGTTAATCAGAGGATAGGCCATTTTTTGCAATACCCTTGTCTGATTTTTACTTTAAATGAACTACCTGGCCGGGCTATACTGACGTTAAAGTGGTTTCACTGGCGTGGCTGCTTCGCGGTAGCTCCGCTGCTACTTCGTGGTGGGATTCCAAACCATCTTTAAGTACAGCATACCCGCCTGCTGTGCCAGCATAGCCGGCAGGTACTGACCGATGCGGTTTGGGATTTTCTCAAACCACTTCGCGTCATGTATAGTTTTTGCATTCGGGAATATTCCCCATTTTTGTCACACTAGAACAAAATAATCCACCTTATGTCAAATATGCCCCAAGATTGGACACGCAACGATTTTCTTGCTCTTGCCTTGAACTATGCCGCACAGGCAGATCTGACTGTGACAGATTCAGAAAACAATTTCATAAAGAGCATGTGTGGAGAAGAGCACTTTGCAAAAGCGGCAGCATTTAATGCGGAGCATTCTGATTTTGCCGTGGTGCAAGCAATTAGCGCACAGAAGGAACACTTTTTCCCAGGAGCGTCGGGAACAGAGGAACTGGTTAGTTTGCTGACGGGCTTGTTTAACGCAGATGATGATTACAGTCACCTCGAACAAAATGTGATGCGCGGCCTGAAACGCATCTTTTAGCGATAAGCACTTATGAGGTATTGAAGATTTTTGATAGGGAGAGGCTTATCCGCCGGTTGCATTTCGCATCCGCTCGATCTGGGTTTCCCAAAGTTGACGTTGATCATCAACCTCATCTGCGTCGCAGAAGTCGGTGACTTCTAGAATGGTTTCGCCGGTGACCGGGGATTTACTCATCTTGAACTCAAGGAATTCGTCCTCATCCTCCGCATCTTCCCAGCGAAAGCGCAAGCGCTCGTCTTCGATGTTTTCGAATAGAGTAGCTACCTCCTCGCTGCCTTCCCAAACAAAGGTATACTCATCTCCGTTGATGTCAACTTCATCGCAAAACCAGCGAATGAGATGAGAGGGCGTCGTAAAAAACTTATAGAGAATAGCCGGAGAGGCTCTAAAGATGAACTCTAAGGTGAAGCTTTCTCTGTCCATGTTAGGGTACTTGAAGTGTGAACCGGTTGCTCGCTGGGAAAATTATCAAGAAGTCAGAGCCGGCTGTGGTGCACAATAAAGTATAATGCGGTGATTTTTCCAAATCTTTATTGCCTCACTCTCCAATATGCCATTTTTTTTAAAAGAATGCAACTATCCTCATTCTCAGCTTGTTCTACCCAAGGTGCAAAGAAAAGAGGCTTAGAAGCTTGACAATTAGGGCCTTTGCACGTATTTTTGCATCTTGAGACCAGAAAGGAAACGACCATTAAAAGACCTGCAGTTGAACAAACAAATTACCGAAAGCTACATGATGCTACTCCACTGTTTTCAGGTGACTAGTGGTCAATAAAACGGGCGGAATCCGGCTTGTACAAGATGACAAGGCGGGTTTTTTAATTTACCAGTATACTTAAAAGAGGCTAAATAGATGAGACAGCTTAAGATCACAAAATCGATCACAAACCGCGAAAGCCAGTCGCTGGAGAAGTACTTGCAGGAAATTGGCAAGGTAGACTTGCTCACTCCTGAAGAGGAAGTAGAGTTGGCCAAACGGATTAAACAAGGTGATCAAGCTGCATTGGAAAAACTGACCAAAGCTAATCTGCGTTTTGTGGTTTCCGTTGCTAAACAATACCAAAATCAAGGCTTATCTCTTAGTGACCTGATCAACGAAGGTAACCTGGGACTGATCAAAGCAGCTCAGCGATTCGATGAAACACGTGGATTTAAGTTTATCTCCTACGCTGTATGGTGGATCCGACAGTCGATCCTACAGGCACTTGCGGAGCAATCACGTATTGTACGTTTACCGCTGAATAAAGTAGGTTCCCTCAATAAGATTAATAAGGCATTCTCCGAACTAGAGCAAGAGTATGAGCGGGAGCCTTCTCCGGAAGAGCTGGCCGAACAATTGGAAATCCCTACAGAGGAAGTGGAAACTACGCTGGGCGTTGCCGCTCGCCACGTATCCATGGATGCACCTTTCGTAGAAGGAGAAGACAACTCGCTGCTCGATGTCTTGGAAAATACAGCTACTCCAAATACCGATTCGGCATTGGAATATCGCGAGAGCCTACGCCGGGAGATCGAGCGTTCGCTTTCTACCCTGACCGATCGTCAGTGCGATGTGATCAAGTTATATTTTGGAATCGGGGTAGAACATCCCATGTCACTTGAAGACATTGGCGAGAAGTTTGGCTTAACCCGCGAACGGGTACGCCAGATTAAAGATAAAGCCATCAATAAGTTGCGTTCTGCGAATCGCAGTAAGCTTCTTAAACACTATTTGGGGTCGTAATAAAACGCCCCAACAACTACTTACCCAATACAAAAGGCCCGCTCTGCATTGCAAAGCGGGCCTTTTCTTTTTTTTAAAACGTGTAGCAGCGATCGCCTAAGTATTTAATCCTCCGCAAACACTTAGCACCTGACCTGAAATGTAGGCACTCATATCGGAGCCCAAAAAGATACAGGCCTCAGCAATTTCTTTCGCCTCGCCCAAGCGCTTCAATGGTATGTTTGATAGATAAGCCTCTTTCGTCTTTTCATCAAGTTCATCCGTCATGTCCGTAGAGATGAAACCTGGAGCGATAACATTGCAACGAATGCTTCGAGAGCCCATTTCCTTTGCGATCGACTTGGAGAAGCCGATAATACCCGCCTTGGAAGCAGCGTAGTTGGCTTGGCCCGCATTACCGGTAACACCGACAATGGAAGACATATTGATGATCGAACCACCGCGGTTACGCATCATTGGACGAATAGCGTGCTTGGTCAGGTTAAATACTGACTTGAGGTTATTGGCCATCACTTCATCCCATTGTTCCTCCGACATACGGAGCATCAAGGTGTCGCGGGTGATGCCCGCATTGTTAACCAGTATATCCAACTTGCCATAGGTCTCGAGTACACTTCCAATCAGCTCTTCGGCTGCACTATAGGAAGCTGCATCGGACTGATGAGCGGAAACGGACACACCATGTTCTTCACTTAGCGCGGTAGCTAGCGCTTCGGCTTTTTCTCGCGAAGAATGATAAGTAAAGGCAACATTAGCACCAGCGGCGGCAAATTCCGACACAATAGCAGCGCCGATTCCGCGGGAACCGCCCGTTACCAGGGCTACTTTATCCTGCAACAATTTCATAGAATAGCTTCTTTCGTTGGCCGCAAAGGTAAAACTTTTCGCAAAAGAGTGAACAGGCCAGACAAAGCAGCTGGATCGAAGGAAAGAGGGGAGAGTGCGCGTTTTGAGGACTCCTAAAGATTGCCTATTTTCCTGTTCTTGACAACCCCTAGCTAGGGGACTACACCAAACAATTTCACTTGTGAATAAATTTTCACCCATAGATCCCTTTCAATCGCCACTCGAGTGGTTACTCGATCAAACGAAGGATTTCGGGCCACCTGTTGACCTGGATGATGAACGCTATGCGAGCTACCTGGAAGGATTAGGGCGAACCTATGATGATAGCACAGAGGCGGATGAGAAGTTTTATTTCGTAATCAACCTACAGAACCTGCAGCTTGAATATATCCAAGGCTTGCAAAAGGCATTGGGGCACGAAGAGGAGATCTCCTTGGAAGGCTTTTTTCAATTGGTTCATCCAGAGTATATGGAGGCCTACCTGATGTGGGCAGTGAGCGCGTATCAAGTGGCTTTCCAAAATCGTGAGTTGGTTATCCCGCTGCGTCAGTCTTATCGAATTACGATTCCAATCCGGCATCGCAATGGCAAATACTATTGGTATTCACAACATGTGACCGCCATTCGGATTGATGCGGAAGGCCACATCGTATGCCAGCTTAATACCTATTATTACGAGGGAGAGTGGAGCCGCTTTAATATACGGCCATTCGAAGCTTGCCTGTCTCAGGGCAACCAGCAATCACCAAGTTGGGAACGGCAGCTCAATACACACATGGCGACGAATTTCCTGCTCGATAGGTTCCGCAATTCCGAGATCGAACTACTTCGGTTGTACGCGGAGGGTCATCAAACCGCCTCCGAAATCATGGCCGTTCGGGAAGGATGGTCGAAACATGTGATCTACGAGTACAATAAGAACATTTTGCAGAAAGCCCATCGTGTCACCAGGTTCGAGTTTCGCGAAGCCAAAGACGTTGCCCTTTACTTCCGTGAGAAAGGCTACATCTAGGCGATGCACATCGTTGATGTTTTTGTCATTATTGTGTCATTAAAAATTCGTTAAGGTGCAGAGCCGGCGTTGTAAATGCTAGGATTATGCCCTACTTTAGAGGACTGATTTAAAAGCTCTATCATGAAATTGAAAACTTTACTCCGACTTTCTCTCTGCGCTACTCTTCTCGCGATCTTCCTGACAAGCTGTATCCAAGACCAGGTAAGTGTTACCTCGGTTCATTATACCGACCAGGAAATTCGCGTACTGGAACAAACCCTTGACCTTCCGCAAGAGCGCGACAGTTACCGCGTTCATTTAGCAGAACACATGCTAAAGAATAACGCTTTCCCACCGGCAATCAATGATGCCAAAGCCACTTTAGGCCGGGTGCTTTTCTATGACACTAAATTGTCCGCAACAGGCGAGACATCCTGTGCCAGTTGTCATGACCAGGCTTTAGCCTTTTCTGATGATAAAGCCCTCAGCGACGGGATCAATGGTCAGCAGACCAAACGGAATTCTCTGCCACTAGCTTCGGCCGCAAACTTCGTTTCATCTTATGACAACCCTGGGCCAAGCTTCGCTGGAAACATTGGCTTCTTCTGGGATGAGCGCGCACATAGTATTGCTCAGCAAAGTGCCATGACCATCCAAGACGACATTGAAATGGGTATGGACCTCGATGAGCTGGCTGCTAAGTTGGCACAGGAGGAATACTATAGCATTCTTTTCTCAAAAGCTTTCGGCGATGAATTCATTGATGGATCTCGCATCACTGATGCTTTGCAGGAATTTGTTAACTCCTTCGTGTCAGTCAATTCTCCTTTCGATGATGGACTGAATAAAGCAGGACACGTAAGTGACGAATTCCCTAACTATACCGATCAGGAAAATCGCGGTAAGTTGCTCTTCATCGACAACTGCTCTAGCTGTCATGCAGCTGATATGACAACGCCAACTGGACTAACGGTTGCCAACAATGGCCTGGATTTGGAATATGAAGACAATGGAATGGGCGACTTCACGAATATCGTTGAGCATAATGGCGTATTCAAAGTGCCGTTCCTGCGTAATATCGCATTGACCGGGCCCTATATGCACGATGGTCGCTTCGAAACCTTGGAAGAGGTGATCGAGCACTACAGCAGTGGCATCCAAGCCCACGATAATCTTTCGGCACCATTGCGTGATGGGTTCAACGGGAACCCTATTCAGTTCAATTTCACGGAAGATGACAAGGATGCCTTGATGGCTTTCCTACATACATTGACGGACGACCAGTTTGTTGAAGCCCAACGTTTCAGCGACCCGTTTAAGTAGTCGATATTGAGACTTCAGGTTTCAAACAATACGCTCCACGCTGGCACTCGCTACGTGGGGCGTGTTGCTTTTACCCCAAACCCATACGAGTCTTCTAGTACTCTAACTAGTCATTTAGCTTATACACAGCCTGAAGCGTTCATCATGCAGCCTGTCGCCTGAAGCACATAGCCTGAAGCGTGTAGTGTTCAGCGTGTAGCGTGTAGCGTTGTAGCGTTCAGCGTTGTAGGTATAGCCTCTTCCCTTAACCAAATCAGGCCTATCATTGTTATCCCCGTAGATATTCACTAATTTTGCAGCACTTTTCAAAAAAAACCAATGCGCATGTCTGCAACGGAAACGATGAAGTATAAAGTAAAAGATATCAGCCTCGCCGATTGGGGCCGTAAAGAGATCGAATTGGCTGAGGCGGAAATGCCGGGGCTGATGGCACTGCGCGAGCAATATGGCGCGCAAAAACCACTCGCTGGTGCCCGCATTGCCGGTTGCCTGCATATGACTATTCAGACGGCTGTACTGATCGAAACCCTAATTGAATTGGGTGCCGAAGTTACCTGGTCGAGCTGTAATATTTTCTCTACGCAAGATCATGCTGCTGCTGCTATTGCGGCTGCTGGGATTCCGGTCTATGCCTGGAAAGGTATGACAGAAGAGGAATTCTGGTGGGCGATCGAGCAAACCTTGTTTGCTTTTGAAGGTGGTGAGCCCTTGAATATGATCCTTGATGATGGGGGTGACCTGACGAATCTGGTACTGGATAAGAACCCAGAACTTGTAGAAGGTATCAAAGGCCTAAGTGAGGAGACAACGACCGGTGTACACCGTTTGTACGAGCGCATGGAAAATGGCACGTTGCCGATGCCGGCAATCAACGTGAACGACTCGGTGACGAAGTCAAAATTCGATAACAAATACGGTTGTAAAGAATCAGCCGTGGATGCTATTCGCCGCGCCACCGATGTAATGATGGCCGGTAAGGTGGCTTTCGTTGCGGGTTACGGTGATGTAGGTAAAGGTACTGCGGCAAGCTTGCGTGGTGCTGGCTGCCGGGTGATCGTATCTGAGATCGACTCGATCTGTGCCCTACAAGCTGCGATGGACGGCTTTGAAGTGCTGAAATCAACAACAGCTGTACCACGTGCAGATATCATTATCACGGCTACGGGTAACAAAGGCATTATCTCGGAGGAGCACTTCCGTGCGATGAAGGATAAGGCGATCGTCTGCAACATTGGCCACTTCGATAATGAGATTGATATGGCTTGGTTGAACGGCACCTATGGTGACTCCAAAGTGGTCATCAAGCCACAAGTGGACAAGTACACCATCGATGGCAAAGACATCTTGGTCTTGGCGGAAGGCCGTTTGGTGAACTTAGGTTGCGCTACGGGGCACCCAAGTTTCGTTATGTCAAACAGCTTTACCAATCAGGTGTTAGCACAGATCGAAATTTGGAAGCACAGCGATCGCTACGAGAACAAAGTGTATATGTTGCCTAAGCACTTAGATGAACAGGTGGCACGTCTACACCTGGCGAAAATCGGTGTGGAGCTGGAAGAATTGTCGAAAGAACAAGCTGATTACATTGGCGTGGAAGTGGAAGGACCATTTAAGCCAGAACACTACCGCTACTAAAATAAGCCAACTGCCGAGGAATTTTCTTCAGTAGTTCATGTTAAAACGGCCCACTCGATAATCGAGTGGGCCGTTTTATTTTGGGTACACTTGTTTTCGTTCAGCTAAGACTCTGGTGGTGCCACTAATTCAGCATTAGCATCGGCAAAAACACTTGCCTCACCCTGTTGGAAGAAGCGGACATTCGTGATATTAGCTTCACCCAATTGTTCGCCTAACTCACTATCTTCATACCACATCCAGAATTCCCAACGGTGCGCAAATGGGATGCCATTTACGGGCTGATAATCGGTGTAGGTGATGGCGTGTGGCTCTGCCTCATCGGCTGAACGCCCGCCATAGGTGACGATATAGGCCAACGCATAGAGAAAGTCATTTCCTGGCTGGGTATAAGCGATGTACCAGTCGTCCGGAGCGTCACCGACACCACTATCAAAGGTTAGTTTCGCCCTGTTATATTCAATGTTCTCCCAGCTTTGAGGCTCCAATAGCTCCCAATTAGTGCCCGGGTCGCCAAGTTTGTAAGCAGCCAGTGCAAAGTATTGCCAGGTGAAAATATCGAATCGGGCGCCTTTCCAATCCGAACCGGCTGGAGCTTTCCAAACATCCTGACCATCAAAGTAGAGGGTAGCGCCGTCTTGGCGTTCCAGTAGTATTTCACGGCTGTTCGTACTGCTGACTAATCGACCATTAAAGCGCAATTTCCCCCGGAAATACAACTCCAGGTCCATTTCGATATAGTCGTGATTGCGAAAGGCTGCTACTTGGTGCGCCCCGATTGTGGTGGACAGCCACTTTTCTTCCGCTGAGGATTCTGTAGCCGTTGTAGATGCTTGTTCGCTTGCCTTCAGTATATCCCCATCGCGAGCTGGTCCCTCGCTTTCGCAGGCTGTAAGGAAAAACATCGAAGCAATCAATAATGTAAAGGAGGTGAGAAGTTTCATGAAATAGCTGTTTCCGTCTACAACTATTTAGTCATATGGATAGTTGACTTTTGTGAGTCCGCATAGTGACAATTAGCAGTGTTCAAAACAGAATAGCGTAGTATACTTGGGTGATTATATTTCAGAAGACGAACGTAATAAAACGACTAAATATGACGATACAGATTGAATCTCAGATTAGCGTCAATGAAAATCTAGATGCACTGATCCGGCAAAAGATGGATAAACTTGAACAGATATATGATCGCATTGAGCGCGCAACGATCTATCTACAATTGGGAGACGGTACGGGTGAGGACAAGCGCTCCGTCCGTATTCGTCTGGCCGTTCCAGGCCCCGATCTTTACGCGGAATCTGATCAAATATCCTTCGAGAAAGCGGTTATTGATGCTTCGGATAAGATTCGTCGCCAATTGCTTCGATTCAAAGAACAGTTGCGTAAACATCACTAAACTTTGCTGCTGAGGTCTTATCTTCCCAGGAGAAGCTAATAGCATGCAATTCTTCTCGGCAGATTTGATTTATCAGCAAACCGATATCAGGGCACTGGCAGAACGCGTTGGCGCCTACATGAGTGAAGGAACCACGACTCCCGATCGTTTTCATCTCGACTTTGAAAACCCGGGCCACGACGATTCCACGCTATTACTCATGCCTAGCTGGCGCACTGCTGAGTACCTTGGGGTAAAGGTAGTCACCATTTCGCCGGATAACGGCCGCTATGAATTGCCTTCCATCTATGCGCAGTACCTGCTATTTGATGCGCAGAAAGGACGCCATCTGGCGATTTTCGATGGCAAAGCACTGACCAATGTTCGAACGGCTGCCAGCTCCTTGTTGGCCGCTCGATCACTGGTTCCGCAATCGGCAAGTACCTATCTAATTGTCGGGACAGGCGCCTTAGCTGCTCACTATGCCCGAGGCTATGCTACCATTTTTCCTCTTAATGAGCTGCTGATTTGGGGGCGCAACTTTGCTAAGGCGGATAAACTGGCTGAACAGTTGGTTGATCTGCCTTGTTCCGTGCGCCCGGTCCAGGACCGGGCGGCTGCACAAACGAAGGCCGACATTATCTCTGCGCTGACCTTGACGCAATCTCCATTACTTTTTGGGCACCTCGCTCGCCCAGGGCAGCACTACGACCTCGTTGGAGCCTATAAGCCCGACCGTAGGGAGGCAGACGGTGAGTTGATGCGCTCGGCTCAGCTTTTTGTAGATACCCGATTTGGAGCCTTGCACGAGGCGGGTGACGTGATGCTGGCCATTGAGGAAGGAGCTATTTCAGCCGATCAGATCTGTTGCGAACTACACGATTTGTATAAAGGCACACACCCAGGCCGGCACACGGAAGAAGAGATTACCGTATTCAAGTCGGTAGGGCATGCGGCTGAAGACCTGGCGGCTGCCGTGATGCTTTATGAACAGTAAGCTATTTGACCAATGAAAACGTTCAACCGGATAAAGACGGCCAACACTTTCTCTCCTCCCAAGAATTGGCAAGCTATCCATACAATCGATATGCATACCGGAGGGGAACCACTGCGTGTGATCACAGGCGGCTTTCCAGACTTAGAAGGGAACAGTGTGCTGGATTATCGCCGCTACTGCCTCACTCATCATGATGAGCTGCGAACCGCGCTGATGTGGGAACCCCGTGGACATGCTGATATGTATGGCTGTATACTAGTGCCTCCGAATGATAATGATGGCGACTTTGGAGTGCTGTTTATTCATAATGAAGGTTACAGCACGATGTGTGGCCACGCGGTAATTGCCCTGGGAAAGCTAGCCGTCGAAATGGGTTGGGTGAAGGGAGAGGAACCCCTTACCACGATTTTTATCGATGCCCCATGCGGCCGAATAAAGGTGATGGTGCGCATCAGCGAAGGCAAGGTGGAGGATGTTACATTTCACTGTGTCCCTTCTTTTGTGCTGGGCCTGGACTTACAAGTAGAGGTTCCGGGACTTGGGAATATTACCTATGACCTGGCTTATGGTGGTGCGTTTTATGCCTATGTAGACATTGCCCAACTCGACTTGACCATCAAGCGTGCTCAGTATCGTCGATATATCGAATTGGGTATGGCGATTAAGCATGCCGTGATGGCAGCGCAGCCGCCAGTACATCCTTTCGAGGAAGACCTAAGCTTTCTATATGGTACGATTTTTACCGAAGCCGTGCAGGGAGTAGCTGGTTTAGATAGTCGGAACGTATGCATTTTTGCTGATGGAGAGGTGGATCGTTGCCCCACAGGGTCGGGGGTCTCCGGTCGAATGGCAATCCATCATGCCCGTGGCGAGCTTGGGGTAGGGGAGTCCATGACGATTGAAAGCATCGTCGGAAGTCGTTTTGTTGGGTCTGTAGTGGAACCCATTAGTTTTGGACCACATGCCGCCGTTATTCCCGCGGTCACCGGCACCGCCCATATCACTGGTCAACATACTTTTTACCTCGACCCGGACGATCTAATCGGAAAGGGATTCTTTTTACGATAAGTGTAAAACCTAACATTCTAATGATTAATCGCTTCCTGCTGCTGTTATCATTTCTTTTGCTTGTCACGGCCCTTTCTGCTCAGGCAGTCCCTACGCGGGTAATGGTTCGTGCCAAGGGCAAGGATGCCAAGTTTATTGGTAGCTCTATTGGCGGTGCTTACGTCCAAATTCGTGATGACCGCAGTGGCGAGTTATTGGCGCAGGGCCTGACCGAGGGAAGTACAGGGAATACGGGGCGAATCATGCGCGAAGCCCATGAGCGCGGTGACCAGATCGCGGATGAAAATACAGCTGGCTTTTTGGCCACAATTCCCCTGGAGGAACCACGGTTTGTAACGATTGAGGTCACTGCTCCCGCTAACCAAAAGCAGGCGGCAGTGGAAGCTTCGACGCAAGTTTGGCTCATCCCTGGCAAGCATATAGAAGGCGATGGGATCATACTGGAAATACCGGGGATGGTGATTAACATCCTTAGCCCGCAAACCCATCAATTCATTTCACTGGAATCCTTGGAGGATGGCCTGTTGCCTATTAAAGCTAATGTAGTCATGATGTGCGGTTGCACTATCAGTAATGGTGGACTTTGGGATGCCGAACAAATGGAAGTAGTCGCCCTCGTAAAACGCAATGGTGAACCTTTGGTAGAGGTGCCGCTGGCGATACGTGATCAGGTGAATACTTTCGAAGGAGAATTGTCGGTTACAGAAGGCGGGCAGTATGAGGTCATTGTTTATGCCTACCAGGAAAGTAGTGGCAATACAGGCGTCGCTCACATGAATTGGGTCGTGCAGTGACGGGACGGCCACTAAAGTGCTCGGAGATCGCGATTCGTGTTAATAACACCTATCGCGATCTCCGAATTATCGCTGACTGTACCGTTAGACCAACTCTTTAGCCTTGGCCACTGCGCGATCAAGCCCACCAGGGTCTTTCCCGCCAGCTGTAGCGAAGTGAGCCTGGCCGCCACCGCCGCCTTTGATCTCTTGAGCAAGGGTGCGGATGAGCTGCCCGGCATTCAACTCTTTGGCAGCAGCTAAGTCCTTATTGATGATTAACGTAAGCAGTGCCTTACCATCATTCTCTGATCCGAGTAGCACAAAGGCATTTTCCACTTCTTTCTCCAACTGGAAAGCCAGGGTCTTTACAGCTCCTGCATCGCCAATAGGTACGCGGGTCGCCAGGAAGTTGATGCCATTAATGGTTTCGAATCGCTGTTTCAAGTCGGTCTTGATGTTAGAGGCCTGCGCTGCCAGTAGTTTCTCGAGCTCCTTCTTGAGCGATTTGTTTTCTTCTTGGAGTGCGCTTACGCTCTTCGCGACATCCTGGCTGCGAAGTAACTCTCGAACGCCTTGCAACTCATTCAATTGATTGTTTACGTAGGATTCCGCTGTTTCTGCGGTAACCGCTTCAATCCGTCGAATGCCGGCCGCAACAGAATCTTCCTTCACAATTTTAAACAAGCCAATCTCTCCGGTAGCAGGGACATGCGTACCCCCACAGAGTTCTCGAGAGAAATTCTCATCAAAGGTGATCACGCGAACGCTATCGCCGTATTTTTCGCCGAAAAGCATCATTGCGCCACTTTGCTTTGCTTCTTCGATGGGCATGTTGCGCACTTCCTCCAGTTGAATATTCTCCCGGATTTTCTCATTCACCATTTGCTCAATGCGAGCCAGTTCTTCGTCGGTTACTTTGGCGAAATGCGCAAAGTCGAAGCGCAGTCGTTTGCTGTCAACGCTTTGACCCTTCTGTAGAGCATGATCGCCGACTACCTGGTGCAGAGCCGCGTGCATGAGGTGGGTAGCGGAGTGGTTTTGCGAGGTGGCCTGCCGCTTCACAGGGTGCACAGAAGCTTGTACCGATGCATCCAGCTGCGTCGGTAGTTTATCGACAATATGAATAATGAGGTCGTTTTCCTTCTGCGTGTCAATAACGCGGAGGGTTTCATCGCCCACCATCAATTGACCTACATCACCAGCTTGGCCACCACTTTCTGCATAGAAAGGGGTCTGAGCCAGCACCAATTGGTACTGAGGCTTTTTCTTTACCACAACAGTGCGCTGCTTAAGAATACGAGTGTCGTTCGCTTCGAGCTGATCATATCCCACAAACTCGACCTCACCATTACTTACGCTTTGCCAGTCTCCTACTTCCTTAACAGCATCGGCGCGAGAACGGGCCTTTTGCGCAGCCAAGGCTTGGTCAAAGCCTTCTTCATCAATGCGGTATCCCTTTTCCCGAGCCAATAGGCGTGTCAGGTCAATAGGAAATCCGTAGGTGTCATATAATTCGAAGGCATCCTGGCCGCCGATCACATGATCATTTACCTCCAGGGAGGCAAAGCGCTTGAGACCATTCTCGAGTGTATTGAGGAAGGTCTTTTCTTCACTCTCGATAATTCGGGCGATCTGCTCCTGCTGAGCAGCCAATTCTGGGAAGCTGGCTCCCATTTCCTTGGTCAGTATCGGCAACAGCTTGTGCAAAAAGGGCTGTTTGATATCGAGGAAGGAATAGTAATACCGAACCGCGCGCCGCAGAATGCGGCGAATCACGTAGCCAGCCCCGCCATTGTCGGGTAACTGCCCATCAGCGATGGTGAAGGCTACCGCCCGAATATGATCGGCAATCACCCGCATCGCGATGTCGGATTTTGCCTGCGGATCGTAGCTGAACGTATACTTGTGGCCAGATTCTTGTTCTATAAATTGGATCAGCGGTGTGAAGATGTCTGTATCGTAGGTAGCGGTCTTGCCTTGCAATACCATGCAGAGTCGTTCAAAACCCATTCCGGTATCCACGTGCTTGGCCGGCAGTGTTTCGAGGCTTCCGTCTGCCTTGCGATTGAACTGGATAAATACATTGTTCCAGATCTCGATCACCTTCGGGTGATCCATATTCACCAACTCTCTGCCGGGTAGGGCAGCGCGTTCTTCATCAGTCCGTAAGTCCACATGGATTTCAGTACAAGGACCACAAGGGCCGGTATCGCCCATTTCCCAAAAGTTGTCCTTCTTGTCGCCATCGATAATGCGTTCACTGGGGACATACTTACGCCAAAACTCGCGGGCTTCTTCGTCCGATTCCAGGTTCTCAGCCGTATCTCCGCCGAAAACGGTGGCGTAGAGGCGATCTTCCGGGATGTTCAGTACATCAGTCAGCAGCTCCCAAGACCAAGCAATAGCCTCTTCTTTGAAATAATCGCCGATCGACCAATTGCCCAGCATTTCGAACATAGTATGGTGCGTCCCATCCATACCGACATCTTCCAGGTCATTGTGTTTGCCGGAAACACGCATACACTTCTGCGTATCGGCAATGCGAGGATTGTCAGGTGTGGCATTTCCTAGGAAAAAGTCCTTAAACTGGTTCATACCCGCATTGGTGAACATGAGGGTAGGGTCGTTCTTTAGTACAATAGGAGCCGACGATACGATCTTATGCCCTTTAGAAGCAAAGAAATCGAGAAAGGCCTGGCGTATTTCATTGGCGGTCATACACAGATCAATTTGCGCAATAAATGAACCTTCTTCAATGGCTTTTATGCCCAATTGAAAGGGAAAACATAAACTATTAAGATTCAGTTTCGTTTTCCTTTTACTTTCTTGAAATGACATCATTCAAGAGGGCTATAAAAGAAGCAGCGAAGATAGAAAAAATGGCTGGAAGCAGCGGTGTAGAAGGCGAGACCCCCGGGATTTCCGGCAAACCTGTTATTTCTAACAAATTTGTGTAAAAACAAAAGCGGTTTTTTTCCACATTTTGTAAAAACCTTGATTTTTGACATCTATATGGGTGGAAAATGGCTTGTAATCACTTATTTGCTTAAAACAATTGTTAATAAATATGTTAAAATTTTGGAATTTATGGTTCTCCGGTTAACTTTGACGAGCCACTTGAAACGAAGACCCCCTTGGAGAACAGACTGTACCACATTAAGCTTTGAGAAAAACTATCCTAAGTCCCTGAAATACAACACATTGTGGTCGGTTTATTTGTTGGCGAACTAAAGGCATTATGAGGAAAGAAAGGTTTATTTACAATAAGCAGACTCTTCGTTACGAAAAAGTAGTCGAACCGTTAAGTACCACCCTCCTTCGAATTTTCGGTTTCTTATGCGCGGCCATATTCACCGCATTTCTGATTACACTTCTGACGCACGAATATTTCCCTTCTCCAAAGGAACGGGAACTAGCTCGTCAATTGTCAGAAATGCAAGCTGAAATTCAGCAGAAAGAAAACGATGTCAATCAGGCCCTAACGGTCATGGAAAATCTTTTTGAGCGTGATGCACACGCTTACCGGATGATTTTTGGCATGGATCCGATTGATGATAACCTGCGAATCGGAGGTATTGGTGGTCATGATGTTTACGGCGAGTACGATAATTATGGCGAGACCGGCGAAATGATGTCGTCCTTAAGCCAGAAAATCGATATGCTCCGTCGTCAGATCAATTTACAATCACATTCTCTTGATACGATTCTCAATATGGCTAATGACAAAGAGGCCATGTTGATGTCAATTCCAAGTATTAAGCCGGTCAGAGAAGATCAATTGTCGAAAGGCCTCCGTCTTTTATCTGGCTACGGTATGCGCCTTCACCCTGTTTATAAGGTGATGCGTATGCATAATGGCATTGACTTCACAGCCCGCTCTGGCACACCTATTCAGGCCACCGGTAATGGCCGTGTAGTTAAAGCTGGCCGGGTAAGCGGCTTTGGCAATCGTGTGGTGATCGATCATGGCTATGGCTATCAGACCACCTATGCGCACATGAGCCAGATCGATGTGAAAGTCGGTCAAGAAGTGACTCGCGGCCAGCAAATTGGCTTAGTGGGTAGCACGGGCACATCTACTGCACCGCATTGCCACTACGAAGTGCATTTCCAAGGTCGTCCGGTTAACCCGATCACATTTGTGATGGATGGCCTGACGCCAGAGGAATACTCAGCGCTTCAAGTAGCATCAGAAGCGGTAAATCAGTCCTTCGATTAACCAAACTTGGACTGCGAGAAAAGATTAAACTAAGAAAGACTTCCCAAAGCTGGGAAGTCTTTCTTAGTTTAGGACCACTGAGTTTTCTGCATTGCTCATCAATTGGTTCCACATGCACCAACCGCATAATGTTCGCCAGACCTTCTTTATGTTGCTGGTAGTAGGAGTGACTATCGCCTTTTTTGGTATGATCAAGTCGTTCCTTTTGGCAGCCTTTTGGGCAATTATTCTCGCTATCACTTTTCAACGGATCTACCGGATTATTCGATTGCGCCTAAAGGGGCGGTCGGATGCTGCTGCGGTGCTTACCCTGTTGGCGATCATTTCATTAGTGGTTGTTCCGGTTAGTTTGATCCTTCTTTCCTTGGTCAATGAAGGTCGCCTGGTGGCAGAAAGAATTGGGAGTGGCGAATGGCAGGTCGCTTCTGTACTGGATTACCTCGAAGGGCAATCACCCCGTATTGAAGGTTGGCTAAGAGAGGTCGGCCTGACGATGGAAAAAGTACGAGAAGACCTCAGTAGCTTTGCTTCCCGGGCCGCAAGCGCTATTGCTGATCAGGCATTCACCTACACACAGAATCTGATTGCCTTGATGGCTCAGTTCTTCTTGATGCTGTACATGCTCTATTTCTTCCTACGTGACGGGCGTGACATTGTACGTTCGGTAATGAATGCAATCCCTTTAGGCAATCACCGCGAACAAATATTGATCAATCGCTTCACAAGTGTCGTTCGGGCAACCTTGAAAGGAACAGTAATAGTAGCGATCGTACAAGGAAGCATCGGCGGTGTACTATTCGCAATTCTAGGAATTGAAGGCGCCTTGTTTTGGGGAGTGTTAATGACACTATTTGCTTTCCTGCCAGTTGGCGGGAGCGCAATAGTTTGGGCACCAGCAGCCATCATCATGCTCATTCAGGGGAATTATGTAAAGGGTATCGTTATCCTAATTGTAGGGTCCTTAATTATTGGCTTGATCGATAATTTATTGCGGCCTCTTCTGGTCGGGCGCGACACAAAAATGCCAGACTATCTTATTCTTCTGTCTACCCTGGGCGGTATTGCCTGGTTTGGTTTGTCCGGCTTTGTTCTTGGACCGGTCATTGCTGCACTATTTCTCACTTGCTGGAAGATGGCCGGTGAGATGTATGGTGGTCGGGAGAAATAATGTGATGATTTAGATCACTCCATCCACCAAAAAAGAGCAGCATCACTGGATTAAGTTTACGTTAATTTTGAAGGTGAGGGACCAGGAATTACTATATACCTTATTAACTTCCCTGTTCCCTAAGCTTACTCGAATAATTGCTATCAAAATACTGGGTATGAAGACCATCTTGTTTCCTACTGATTTTTCAGATGCGGCAACGCGAGCTTTTGTCTATTCGCTGCACCTGGCTAATAAGCTTGATGCACGGATCATTACCCTGCACGTCTTCCAGAAACCAGACATTCGAGGGTTGTTACATGTTCCCCGTGATTTAGAGGAATTGTACAATACAATTGATCTGTACGAATTTGAAAACTTTAAAGATGCGATCCCCGCTCTAGATAAGCTGCAAGACAAAACCGGGCTCACCAATGTTGATGTAGCCCACTCGATTCGCGAAGGAGAAGTGGTGGCAACTATACTCGAACAAGCGAAGGCCGAGAATGCCGACCTGATTGTAATGGGCACAACGGGTGCCAGAGGACTTAAAGAGATTATTCTTGGAAGTGTGGCAGGAGAAGTGCTCGAAAATGCTTCTTGCCCTGTGGTAGCGGTGCCTGAACAAGCTGTATTTGACGGCCGCATTGATAATATCGGTGCTACTATCTCTTTCCAGGATGACGAAAAGCTGATGTTAGATCGCCTGTTAGATCTCTTCGCCCCCTTCGATCCAGCCTTACATGGTGTGAATGTAGACCTCGCGCATACCGAGCCACATAACCAACGGATGGCAGATTGGCGGACCACCTATGCGAAGTATGAAAAAGTCAATTTTGAAGTTATCGATGCTACCAACTTAGAGGAAGCGCTGACAGGCTTTCTCAACGATAAGAAAATTGATATTCTGGCGATGGTGACGCACAAGCGGAACTTCCTGGAAGAACTATTCAATTACAGCCGTACAAAAGCGATGTCTTACCACAGCAACACGCCCATTATGAGCTTCCCGGCCCACGTGCTTTAGTAAGACCAACAATCCAACGGTCGACTCAGCTCAACAGCAACTGCCTACTGCAAGTTCCGAAGCAACAAACTGCCTACTGCCAACTGAAGCTGCGCAGCAGCACTGCCTACTGAAAAACGGTTCTACCTTCTGCAGGGGTTTTCCACCAAATCCCAACGCTTTAGCTCTCGATTCCAATAAACGCTGTAGCACTTTCCTCGGACCAGGAAGTAGACCACTTCCAGCACACCACCAGGTGTATCAGAAAGGTGCGTTCTGATTCGGATGAAGCACCCGCTTTTCCCTTGTAAGCTAAAGATGCTGCTATAGCGGGGAGCGAGAGCAAAACCGTTCCATTCTTCTTCATTGAAGCTTAAGGAAAAGGAGACGGAGTAAGCTCCTGCCTGATTGCTGATCAATAAGTTGCGCTGAAGGATCTCTTCCCCGGGATCCAGTTGGGTAAAGTAGAGCCTTCCGGAGTCAGGGAAATAATTGACACGTTCGGGTTGTGCGATTAGCCCTCCACACATAGTCCCAAGGACCCAAACTATCAGCAACCATCGGAGAGCGACATTCATCTTCATGGACCATTTATTGCACTGTTCCCGGCGCGGACCCAGGAGGTTTTTGGAATTTGACTCAATGACGATTGGTGTCAGAGATTGATTCGTTTCATGATTCAAAAATTGTTTTCCGCAATTTGGCATACGGCATCCTCCTAAGATTTAGCCGCCGGCTCCGACTGCGTTCGGCCGAGGAGGTATCCTGCTACGGTACCCAGCAAACCGATGATGGGCGTAATTTGGCTATTGCCATACCCAGCAGTGACCAGAAATAGCGCCCCAACAATAATCAATGATAAGGCGAGGTACTTTAATGAATGACTAAGTGGCTCCTGGCGGCGGTTAATGATAATGGCTTGTGCCAAGACGACAATTAGGCCGAACACTAGTACCCCGAGTGAAAGCCATACTTCCTGCATGGATTTCGTGGGTACGATATCCGGGTTAACTGGGGGAAGATTGACATTTTCACTACCAACCGCCGGCGGCGTATTGGCAACCGTTTCCAGCGTTTCAGGTTGAGCAAGGCCCGCAACGGTAGCGCCAACCAGCAAAAGAAGCAAAATGAAAGTTCTCGATTTCATTATCGTATTGTTAGTAGATTAACGACACTGTTGTAAGTGCCGTTGATACTCGGCGATATGCCGGAGTTTTTGATTCTCGTATTCGACCCGCTGTTCTTGTGCCAGCAATTGTCGGTTTCTGCGGTCCGTACCGGTACGCCTGGCGGAACGCATATTATCACGATGCTGCCGACGGAGTGCTCGGAGCTGACCACGTTGTCCACGCCTTAATTCCCGTCCGGCCACTCGGCACGGTGAGGGAGAAAGGAAACTTCTCGACGTTCTGCCTTGTAGCTCCACAGGGCTCAAACGCACATTATAAGAACATATCGGCCGTTGTTGAAGCCCCTTAACGGTAGAACGTTCAATGGTTCGTGCTTCGATAGTTTGACAGATTTGTTGCCAACCTTCGAAGGGATACCCCCCAAGGACCTCCTGAAAGGTATACAGAATTTCATTAAAAAATATACCGCCATCATTGGAAATGAAGGTATAGTGCTCTTCCTGCGCACTGATCAGGTCTACGGTTTTGGACATACCGGATTCATCGGCGAAAAGCCCTTCGTATAACTCGCGATAGCGGCCTGATTTGGGAAGTGTCACGACCTCGGGTGCCGCATTGATCGATCGGTAGGGCGGGGGAGTACTATGGTCGAGGACGGTTACGTTGCAAGCAACCACTATGTTGAGCAAAAGGGAAGGGTTCTTTTCGAGGATTTGCTCCCGAATATCACCAAAATTGACACTCTCCGTATAGCTGTTGAAATACAGATTGGGAAAGCGACTTGTGGTATTCGGGTCGCGGAAACCATGCCCGACATATACCAATAGCACAATATCGCGTTCCTGGTACCCCATTTCGTAATTCAATACCTGATCAAGTCGCTCCAGGGTGAAGTCATCACCATTGATGTTGTACTCGATCACATTGAGAATGCCGAGGTAATTAGCCATTAGGGTGACCTCTTGGTCGATGCCATAGCTGATACTACGACAGCCTTCACGGATAATGTAGTCGTGGTTTTGATCGTCGAGGATCTTCAGCACATGTAGGTGCCGGGTTTCGGCTTGTAAAAAACCGAGACTTAATAAGGAAACCAGCAGCACCAACCACGGCCGCCGGACATTGGGAAGCAAGCACATCTGTCCAGTTTTAGTTCTCCAAATCTTCGAGCTCCCGCTCGCGGCGAGTTCATTTAACCGTACCTACGGTCAATATAACTCTGTGAGTAGTCTGAATGGAAAGTCGCTGAAGGGCCCGTTAAGGGCTTACTTCAATGGAACACTTCAATAGGGGTATTTGGTTCCAATGTTCATGGCTGGTAGTCCTCAAGAATGGATGAGGGATGACTATGACACTAAAACGGCTGGTCAGATCTGCTTAGTGTGGAGCGTCGCCTATCGAAAAGTTAAAATTGGATAAAGCCTGCATCTGCATAGATGAAATAGCGGGTTTGATCGGCGTAGGCTTCTGTTGAGAAAGCCGTAAGTTCACCGAATTAAGTAATATTATGACTACAGACCCCGATTTGCAAGTCCGCTTGAGAGCATCATTTGAACAGCTTCTTCCCTTACCGGAGGAGGCGTGGCAAGCGCTGTTGGAATGCTGGGTTCCTTTCACACTGTCGAAAGGCGACTTTCTCATTCGGGAAGGTCAGCATGAACGTTTTCTATATTTCGTGGAAGAGGGCGTTCAGCGACTATACTTTCTGACCGCGGACGGCAAGGAAGTAACTCTCGGGTTTTCATATGAAAACGAATTTAGCGGAGCATTCGACTCTTTTTCTATGGGCTACCCCTCTTTGTGTTATATCGAATCGGTCACGATTAGTCGGGTGTGGGGTATTACCGCCGATCATATGGAATCACTGCGGAAGCGCTTCCCGATTTTTGAACGTTGGGAGCGCCTATTCGTTACAGCCATCCTGGCCGGGCGAGTTCGCCGGGAAATTGAGCTATCCACCCTGGATGCGTCCCAACGCTATGATCAATTTATGGTGCGCAGTGCACGCTTACTGCAGTGGGTTCCACAAAAACACCTGGCCTCCTACCTGGGAATGACCCCTGAGACGTTCAGCCGCCTTCGCGCGAGGAAATAATTCGCTACAAACTTTCTTGATCTAGATCAAGGCGGGAGGCTTTCTCGCCCGGTATCTTTGTACTAAACATCCACTGCTATGAATACATCTGAGCTGTATCAAGAAATCAAGGGTATTATCGCTGTGAATCGCGCTCGAGTTGAACAATTTGAAGAAATAGATGAGAGGACCTTAGGAGAAGCACCCAAATCTGGAAGCTGGTGTGCTCTGGAATGTATCGAACACTTGAATCGAACCTATGAGCTGTATTTGCCGCGTATGGTGAAGGCTATTCATGCCGGTCAGCAAAGCACAAATGATACCTATTCAGCTGGTTGGCTGGGGCAATATATGATAAAAGGAATTGCGCCGACTGAAGCTGGCGAACGAAAACAGCGGATGAAAACCTTCCGTTTTTTTGAACCGGATATCTCAGGTAAGACGAAGGCCGACGTTTTGCAGGCTTACCAAGCACATCTTGGCCAATTAGAAACCCTTCTTGACGAAAGCAAGGGCAAGAACTGGAATCGCATACGGGTTACATCAGCTATCGGCCCAGTCATTCGGTTCAAGCTTGGCGATTGCTTTCAATTTCTGCTGGCACATGAAAGTCGGCACCTACTCCAGGCCGACGAGGCTTTGGCGGCTGTAGAGGCTAAGTTGGACGTTCGGTAAGATTCAAAAGAAGTAGCCGGAGACATCACGATGCCATCGTCATGGTGGCAGCGAATTACTCAAAACCCCAAAGGGTACATTTTACAAGATTGGCCCCAATTACCGGTCTTAGAAATTAACGTTTGGTCTTTTTTCTCTCTGCTCTCTACCTTAGGCCCCGTACGGGGCCGTGTCTCTCTACGGACTTTCGCCGAAAGTCCAGCTAAGCCGTCGCCAGCTGAATGATTTGGAGCAAGGCCAATACGACAAATAGACCAGCGAGGAAGAAGTTGATGTTCCGGGCCAGGTATACAGCTCGTTCGACAATCACCTGAGAAAAATACAGATACACTTGAAAGATGCTAAACGCACCGGATACGACGCCCAACACAAAGGCCAGGTAGTGGCTATTCAAGGGCAACATCCATTCGTTACTCAAGAGATAGCCACCTACCGCAAAGAAATAAGTAATGGCCAGCGCATTGATGGCAGACAGGAAAAAACCAACCTGAAAAGATGCGCCCTTGCGAGTACTGGTTTTCGGCGGCTTGGGATGCAGGCCCTGCCACAAAAAACTGGCGGCCAGAATCAGGAATATACCCACCGCAAAGCTCTTGATCCAGATGAAGTACCTCGGGTTCTGACTCAGGAAATCGGCAAAAATTAGCGCGATGGAAGCATGAATGGCGTAGGCTAAGGCGGCTCCAATCGTGAATTTTCGACCTTCCGCGACGCCTTTCTTTATGCTGACGCTCACAGCCGTCATGTTGATCATTCCCGGGATGCTACTGGCCAGGAATATGCAGAAAAAACCAGCAAGGAAAATGAGTATGATTTGCATGGCGCGAAGGTAGTGATTAAGTCGAATCAGTCCAACAGACCAACGGCCAACTCAGTCTGATTGGTCAAATTACCTAAACTTATCGCCCTTCCATTTCGAAGGCCTTTGATCCCGATATACTGACGCTACGGTCAGCACCGGTTTATCGTCGGGGGAAGCCTGCCTGCCAGTGAGACTGTCGAGCAGGCAGGGATAAGAGGATGGGTTAAGGAGGAAGACCAACGGACCAACAGGCCACCGGTCGACTCAGTCTGATTGGTCAAATTCCCTAAACCTATCGTCCTTCCATTTCGAAGGGAAGGATAAGAGGATGGGTTAAGGAGGAAGACCAACAGTCCAACCGGTCTACTGTGAACTGCTCACTACAAGTCACGAAGTGACGCACTGACTACTGTAAGCTGCGTAGCAGCGCACTGCCAACTGAACAACTGCATCCACCTACTAAAAAGCCCCCCTTTCGCGCAGCGAAGGGAGGGCTTCCAGTCTTTAGGTGCCTGTTACGGGTTACAGGGTATTGATTAGGACCCAGCATTCGCTGCGTGTGAGGGTCCGTGTTGATTGGATAGTATCTTCGAAAAAGTCCATACTAACGTTCGGGTGCACTTCTTCGAACAGCGCTTCGTAGTCCACGTCAGCGCCGCCCATATCGGACCACTGGTTGAAGAAGTCTGCGGTAGTGAAATCGTAGGGACGATCAGCTCCCGACGGCATGACGACTGAATACAAGCCCCAGGCCGAGCGGCCTGATCCTGACTTCATGACGGCTTCATGCATCGGGCGTACCATGTTCTTTTCCATATTCAGGTAAGCGTCGGCACCTCCGTCTGGCACATCCATGAAATTGACCATGGCAAAACGAGGGAAATTCTCACCATCGAAGTGATCCGCGGTAAGGAAGTCGTTGGTCACCAGGACGTCGATACGGACCAGATCGCGGTAGTTTTCAGTATTTTCGGCGATGGCTCGCTGCTCTTCAGACAGGTTTTCCCAGTATTTACTCATACCGCCAGGAGTGAAAGCTGCATCGACTTTGTCCCAGCCGTCATAAGTAGTGACTGTTACAAAATCATACTCAGAAGCCGTTCCGGAGAAGCGCACGTGGTAGAAGAACCAGCCGGCTATGGCACCATCTTCCTGGCGCTGGCGATGGATATCGGCCCAGACCTCGTTTTCGAGGTCGACATAGTCGCCAACATTATCAGCGGTAGCTTTCATGTAATCCACAATCACAATTTGTGGTGTGTTGCCGTCCTGCGCCCCCAGGGATAAGGCAAAGGCTGCGACGAATAATAAGGCAAACAAAGATTTGACCATCTTCATTAGTGTAAGGTTTTAGTGAAAAATGTGTAGTTCCGATATAGAGGTACCTCCCACTCCTCAACGAGAAGCAGTTCAAAGGGAGAATCCTGATTGCAGGGGAGACAGCAGAGTAAATGGTCAGGTGATAGAATATATCGCAGAGAGGATTGGCAATATACAAAAAAGGCGCGAAGCAGTCAACTGACTACTTCGCGCCTCCTTGAAAATCAATCAATTATCTTTGAATGAATGTATAAACCGCTACCTAATAACTAGGCCAATTCCTCCTCTTTGATCGCCTTGCGGAATACAACTACATCATCAAATACGTCCAGCACGATTTGACTGCCTGTAGTGATGGAGCCATCCAGCATTTGCTTGGAAAGCTGCCGTAGAACCCGCTTCTGAATCACTCGCTTCAATGGACGGGCGCCAAACTCAGGATGGAAACCTTCATCGGCCAGCCAGTCCATGGCCTCAGGAGCGATGGTGAGCCGGATCTCTTGTTCAGCAAGGGTTTGCCGCAAGTCTTCCAACTGTAGTTCCACAATAGCGCGGATGTCGGCCCGCGATAAAGGACGGAACATGATGACATCATCAATCCGGTTGAGAAATTCTGGCCGAACTGACTTTTTCAAGATCTCAAACACCAGGTTCTGCGTCTTTTCGATCGTTTCTTCCTCCTCGCCTTCGACCATTCGCTCGAAATTCTCCCGGATGGCTTCCGAGCCGATATTGGAGGTCATGATGATGATCGTATTCTTGAAATTGGCGATACGGCCTTTATTATCCGTTAGGCGGCCGTCGTCAAGTACTTGCAATAAGATATTGAAGACATCGGGGTGCGCCTTTTCGATCTCATCGAGCAGCACGACAGAATAAGGCTTGCGTCGCACGGCCTCGGTTAATTGACCGCCTTCATCGTAGCCCACATAGCCGGGAGGTGCTCCCACCAGGCGGCTCACGGCATGGCGCTCCTGATACTCGCTCATATCGATGCGGGTCATCAGGTTCTCATCGTCAAAGAGGTACTCTGCCAGGGCCTTTGCCAGTTCAGTTTTACCAACTCCCGTGGTGCCGAGGAATAGGAAAGAGCCGATCGGCCGCTCCTGGTTGCTCAAACCGGTACGGCTCAGGCGAATGGCATCGGCAACGGCTTCTACTGCTTCATCCTGGCCAATCACACGTTTGTGCAGGTCTTCTTCCAGTACGAGTAGTTTCTCTCGCTCACTTTGCAACATGCGGGTAACCGGGATGCCTGTCCAACGGCTGACGATTTCAGCAATATCTTCTGCTTCTACCTCTTCCTTAACCAGCATCTTGTTTTCGGCTTGCATCACCTGCAAACGCTCATTGTATTCATCCAGTTTGGTCTGTACATCCGGAATTCGACCATAGCGAATCTCGGCTGCACCAGCATAATCACCTTCGCGTTCGGCTCGATGAGCTTCTTGCTTTAGTTTTTCAATTTCCTCCTTATTCTGTTGGATGCCCAACACGACCTCCCGCTCGCTTTCCCACTTGGCCCGTAAGGCATTACGTTGCTCTTCAAAGTTGGCAAGTTCTTCGTTCAGACGTTCGATCTTTGCCGTGTCGTTTTCACGTTTCATAGCCTCTCGCTCAATCTCTAGTTGGCGGATTTTGCGCTCGGTCTCATCCAGCTCTTCGGGCATAGAGTTCATTTCCAGGCGAAGGCGGGCCGCTGCTTCATCCATGAGGTCGATGGCCTTATCGGGCAGGAAGCGGTCGGTGATGTAGCGATTGCTCAATTGAACAGCTGCCACAATAGCTTCGTCCTTGATGTTGATCTTATGGTGTGTTTCGTAACGCTCTTTCAGGCCGCGCAGGATCGATATAGCATCTTCTTCCCCCGGTTCCAGCACCATCACCGTCTGGAATCGACGTTCAAGGGCTTTATCTTTTTCGAAGTATTTCTGGTATTCGCTAAGGGTCGTAGCGCCAATCGTGCGCAGATCGCCGCGTGCTAGGGCTGGTTTCAAGATGTTGGCTGCATCCATCGCGCCTTGTGTTTTACCAGCGCCAACGAGCGTATGGATTTCATCGATGAACAGGAAGATCTGGCCTTCTGCCTGGGTAACCTCGTTAATCACCGATTTGAGGCGCTCTTCAAATTCCCCCTGGTACTTGGCTCCGGCGATCATGGCACCCATGTCGAGGGCGTAGATATCCTTGTCGCGTAGATCCTCAGGCACATCGCCATTAACGATACGGTGTGCTAATCCCTCAATGATCGCTGTTTTACCAACACCGGGTTCGCCAATCAAAATAGGGTTGTTCTTCGTACGGCGTGCCAGGATATGCAGAACGCGACGGATTTCTTCATCGCGACCAATGACGGGGTCGAGCTTGCCGTTGCGGGCACGCTCATTTAAATTGATGGCATATTTCCCCAGCGCGTTGTAAGCGCCTTCAGCACTATTGGTAGTCACTTTTTTACCCTTACGCAGGTCTTCGATGGCAGCAATAAGTCCTTTTTCGGTTACGCCGCTGTCCTTCAACATTTGACTCACTTGGTCTTTTACCGCGAGCACACCTAGAAGAATGTGCTCTAAGGCGACGTATTCATCGCCAAAGGTCTTGAGGAAGGTATTGGCACGCTGGAGGGCCTCTGTAGCGGAGCGGCCTAAATACTGCTGGCTGCCTCCACCTGTCACTTTTGGATAGGATTGCAAGATGCCACTAAGAGCAGCTTGAACGGCTTCAAAGTTGACGCCCAATTTCTTCAACACGAAGGGGGTTACGCTCTCATCGACGTCCGTTACTCCTTTCAGCAGGTGGCCCAGCTCGATGGCTGGCGCACTATTTTCCAACGCGAGTTGTTGGGCGCGCTGGACGGCCTCTTGGCTCTTGATGGTGAAGTTATTCAGGTTCATTTGGCACGTTGTATAAAATACAAGGTACAGGGTACCTGTAGGTTGTTATTTTACATACTAACACCTACAAGGGGGCAAAGGATGTGCCATTCATTATTAAGGCAACTTTTTGTGTCAAAAAGTCAGGTCTTGCTAAATAATAGGTGAATAATTGTCAGCACCAAGAGTAGACTGGACAATAGTTTCTTATTCACTCACTTCTTTATCAGGAAGGTAGTGCAGAAGGATGGTGGCAATCCCCAAAACGACTAGCACGATGTCTAATGGGCTAATGGTAGGCCCTTTCAGGATGCGGGCGAGGAAAACACCAAAGAAGAACCCCAGTGTACCAAGGATAAGTTGCGCTTTTTGCTTTCTACTTAGCATGTCCATTTGGTTTATTTAAAGGTATTGGTTGCCCACCATGCAGAATTATTACAGTTTTGACTGCAGTTCTTTCTAAAGTGAGTGAATAATGCGGTGAACCTCCGGGCGCAAAGCTGTGTCTACATAATATGCAAGCCATCCGTACCTACCATTTGGAAGACCCAATCAGTTTCCGCATGAAGCGGATGGAAGAGATTCACCAGCAGGCTGAGGGGGTTGTTGATCCGCCGCACCGACACGACTACTACACCCTGATATTTACGGAAGAAGCGACTGGAACGCACACAGTAGATTTTCACACGTACTCCCTTGCCAACAAACAGATTTACTTCATAAGCCCAGGGCAAGTACATCAATTGGCGGCCAGTAGTGAACCGAAAGGATGGGTACTCACCTTTTCGCAGGAGTTCCTCATACGGAATGGTATTCGTGAGACCTTTATTTCTGATATCAACCTTTTCAAGGATTACGGCCAGGCACCACCGCTTGAGTTAGCAGTACTCCACTTTGACCACCTTCGTATTCTTTTCCAGCAGATGGCGACAATGTACCAGCAGCACTCTCCCTTCCGGTATGAAGCGATTGGTGCTTGGCTAAAACTCGTACTGATTGAGTGCAATCAAGCATGCGATCTGCCCGAAGGTGGCCATGTGCAAACGATGGAGGCTGCCAGCGGTATCCTCCGTCAATTCAAAGCGCTGGTGAATACCTACTTCCGAGAATGGCATAAAGTAGCTGAATATGCCGGGCAGTTAGGGGTTACACCGGATCATTTGAATAAATCGGTGAAAAGCTTGACAGCTAAGACGGCAAAGGAGTATATCCAAAGCCGGATTACGGTTGAGGCGAAACGCCAGCTGCTTTTCAGTCAGTTGTCGGCCAAAGAATTAGCCTACGAACTAGGCTTTGAAACACCTTCCCATTTTAGCTCCTTTTTTAAGAAATGTACTGGCCAGTCGCCCACCGCTTTTCGAGTGGGAGCATCTTAAATGGGGGCTTGAAAATCAATACCTCGGATTTTTATAAGCCTTTCCCGGATTTTTCAATGGAGTTCTGCTGCGGAATAGGGCACTTTTGTAGGGTAAGCAAACGCAAAACATATGAAGCGCAAGCAATTTCTACGTAAGGGTCTATTAGGATTAGCCGGCGTCGCCGGAGCTTCTGCATTGGTTAAAGGAGCAAAGGAGACTGTCCAAGCTGATGACCAGGTAGGCTTCAATCACTTACCAAATAAAGAGGAACGAACCATGAAAACGGTATTGCATAGAGCCGACACGCGCGGCCACGCCAATCACGGATGGTTGGATACTTATCATTCTTTCAGCTTCGCCAATTACTACAACCCGGAGCGCATGAACTTTGGCGTGCTGCGGGTACTAAACGATGATTCGGTTGCTCCGGGCCGAGGCTTCGGAAGGCACCCGCATGATAATATGGAGATCATTTCAATTCCATTGGAAGGGGATCTGGAGCACAAAGACAGTATCGGGAATGTTGCGGTTATTCAGCAAGGCGATGTGCAGGTAATGAGTGCTGGAACAGGGGTGTTCCACAGTGAGTTCAACCGCAATGCCGACCAGGATGTCCGCTTCTTACAGATTTGGATCTACCCGAAGGAACGGAATGTTGAACCACGGTACGATCAGGTATCGATTCGAGATGTCGAAGAGAAAAATACCTTTTACCAAGTCTTGTCACCTGACCCGGAGGATGCCGGTGTCTGGGTTAATCAAGATGCCTGGTTCCATTTAGGAGATTTCGACGCAGGTGCGGGGGATACTTACCAAATTAAGAAAGAAGGCAATGGTGCTTATTTCTTCGTTTTGGAAGGAACGGTGACGGTAGGCGAACAGGAATTGAGTCGTCGCGACGGCTATGGCTTGTGGGATGCCGAACAAGTAGCGGTTACCGCCTCCAGTGATGCCAAAATCTTGGTGATCGAAGTGCCGATGGGGCAATAGGCAGTTGATCAGGTGGCAGTAGGCAGATAGCAGTAAAGCTCATTGCCCACTGCTATCTGCCTCTGTCAACTGAATTAGTCTTCTAGAACCTTAGGGCTCATGCCCATATTAGAGAATCCTCCGTCGTGATAAAGGTTTTGCATAGTTACGTAGCGGCTTAGATCGCTGAATAACATGACGCAGTAGTCGGCGCAAGCTTCGGCCGAAGCATTGCCCATTGGAGACATCTTGTCGGCATAATCGAAGAATTCAGAGAATCCTTTGACTCCTTTGCCAGCGGTGGTCATAGTAGGCGATTGGCTGATGGTGTTGACACGAACTTTGTTGCGTTCAGCAAAATGATAGCCAAAGCTGCGGGCAAAGCTTTCCAAAAGAGCTTTACTTTCCGCCATTTCGCTATAATCCGGGAAAACGCGCTGGGCTGCTATATACGTCAGGGCTAGGATAGATCCCCAGTCGTTCATAGCATCCTGTTGCCAGAGTACCTGCATCATTTTATGGAAAGAGATGGCAGAAACATCGAAGGTTTTCTGCATCCAATCGTGCTTCAGGTTGGTATACTCACGGCCCTTGCGCACATTGACAGACATGCCGATCGAGTGAAGAACGAAATCGAGTTTTCCGCCCAATATTTCCTGCGACTTGCCGAAGAGATTCTCCAGATCGTCCATATTAGTGGCATCGGCAGGAATGATTTCAGCATTTAGCTTCTCACTTAGCTCGTTGATCTGGCCAAAACGCATGGCAACAGGTGCATTGGTTAAGGTGATGCTAGCTCCCTCCGCTACACAGCGTTCGGCTACTTTCCAGGCAATGGATTGCTCGTCCAGCGCTCCCGAGATAACGCCTCTTTTTCCTGCTAGAAGGTTGTTTCCCATGGGTGTTCTACTTTTTGTTTGCGGGGCAAAGGTAGGGTTTTCCTCCTAACCCATTCTCTTATTTCCACCTTCAAAATGGAAGGACGATAAGTTGAGGTAATTTGACCGATCAGACTGAGTCGACCGTTGGTCTGTGGTCCGGCGTCCGACGTCCGACGTCCGATGTCCGATGTCAACCGGTCAGATTGAATCGACTGTTGGTCTGTTGGACTGTTGGCCTAATCAAGCATGCGCCACGAGATGCCGATTCGGAGTGCAGCCCCGGGGTTGGGGTAGAAAGCAGTTAAGAAAAACCGCTCGTCTGGCCGGAAGAGGCTAGTAAGGTTCTCCCACTTCACGAAGGCCCTGAACTTGGTCACTTTCATGCTGAAATAACCATCTATGTTGGGATAGAAATCGAGTTGTTGCCGATTCTGCAGGTTAAATTGGCCGGTAACAGGATTATAGTAATAGGCTTGGTAGGCTGTGGTGTACCGGAGGTCGAAACCACATTGAACAGCTAATACTTTGAACCATTGGCCGGTGTAATACAAGCTATGATTTCCATAAAAGTCGGGTAGGCGAACGACCTGCTCGGAGGCAGTTTGGAAGACGATTCGATTTTCGAAATGAAAACGCCCAAGATGAAAGTCTTTACTCAAGGTCAATTGAGCAATACTCAGGGCTTTGTCCAGTTGGATGGGTAAGCCCGAAGTATCGAAATAGATATAGTTATCCAATAAGGTGTACTGACCGGCCAAACCCAGTTGGATGCCAGGGATGGTGTAAGCTGCGTTCAGGTTGGTTTCGAGCGTACGCCTGAAATTATGCTGCCAGGCTGTTTTCTGGGTGATCAGCCAGCGGTTTTGGGATAGGGCAGGGGTGTAGAGCTGATTATTTGCGCCCAATTGGAGCTTGCCTGCCTTGCCAAGGTCAATCTCCAATTGACCAGTTACCCGAAAATCCCCGGCCTGATCGAATACGGCCAGTAGGGCATCTACCTGCAAATTTAAGCGAGCGTTGGGGCGTAGCCCGAACCGACCAGTGAGCAGAATGTTATTCAGCGTACTGTCTAATGGCTCCTGGTGCAGGCGATGGTAGCGATGCTCCAATCCTACCTCCAGTAGGTCGCGCTGCTGGCGCTGTTGATCGCGACGTCCAGCGGCCAGGCGATAGGTACTTAACTTAAAACTGTTGGTTATAGATCGATGCTCCAGGTAGTACCGGCTTCCTCTATCATCGAGTAGAAGGTCAGGAAACCAATTATAAAAGCTCGTATCGGTCGTGCCGAAGGGATCGGCGTAGCGGTAGGTATTGTTGCTATAGGCAATCTGATGGGAAAGCGTGAATGCCCGACTTGACTGGCCGGTTGAATCGGTCCGCCCACCAAAGCGAAAGTACTGGGTATACATCAGCTCCCGTAAGGCATGTCGAGTGAGGCCATCCGTCAGAAAAGTTTCGGCAGAAGCAGGCGTGGTAAACTCGCCACCTGTTTCGGGTAGAGTGATGAGACCGCCATTGTCCTCATGATTCGTCGTGTTCGCCGCATAACTCAAGAAGCCGTCATAGCGATTATTTTTGCCGTGAAACCAAAAGCCCGTAGCCAGGGCACGTGTCTGGTTGCTCTGATTGGGGTACTGATCGGCTTCTCCCGTTTGGGTAATGGCCCGATAATCGATGACGAAGTTGAGTCCTTTGGCAAAATTTCGACTGAAGACAGCTTTGACCACATTGTCCGCTTGTTCCGAACCTTGAATGAAACTGAGATCGGTAAACGGTCGTTCGAGGCGGTAGTAGTTCAGCGAATTGCCGGTGGTATAGTACAAGTCGTACTGATGGATGCCTAGATCGAAGCCCCCATGCAATTGTGGTTGATAAACCAGTGGGCGATGTGCGGAGCCAATAATGCCGAGATACTGATAGTCGTAGGTTTGGCGGCGAAGTTGATCATATTGATGAAAATCGAGCAGGACGGAATCGGCAAATGGCCGTTCATCGGTTGGATTATCAACTTGGAAGATAAACAAGCCAAAAGTATCAGGAGCTATTTCGCGCTGATTACCAGGGGTGCGATTACCGCCGCGATTGGTGCCACCAAAATCGGATATAGGTGTACGATCGCCTGGGCGTTGCGACAACAACGGCCAGGCGCTGACAAGTGTCAGTAAAATAACTAACCAATACTTAGGTAATTCGTACAGCTTCATAGGCTCGTGACCCCGATCTCAAGAGGTGGCCCAAAGTTACTGTTGTACAATTACTTTTCGTACTTCTTGCCAATCTTCTCCTGTTATTTCTAGCAGGTACATTCCGTTTGGCAGTACGGGAAGGGGCCACTCAATACGTTGATCGTATAAAGGGGTAGAGCTAAAACGATGCAATGACCGTCCGTTCAGGTCAAGTAAGCGCCCTTTAACATTCTCTTGTGATGCCAAACCTTGGACTTGGACCTGTAAAACTCGACTGGCTGGTTGTGGGAAGACGGTGATAGCTGTCGCTTCGGGAAGTGGATTATCCACATCGCTGACCAGGCTACAGCTAAGAATACTCTCCTCCCGATCACTACATATATCCCCTGGGCCACTTAATACATACAGCCCTTTCTGCATGTCAGAAACAATAATATTCCCAGATGGGAGATAGGGGTATATGCCCCAGGCGCCGCGATAATTATTATCGAAGGGCCATAATGACGTGTCGTAATAGTGACTAAGCTCAGGAGCTGCGGGGTCGGAAATGTCGTATACCCTTATCCCGTCATAATAATAACTGACATAGAGATAATTACAGGCAACAATTTGATTGTGCGGAATGGTCTGATTGACGTTCTCGGTTCCGGCATCAAAGGTAGCCACGCTGATGATGTTGTCAGGCTCACTAACATCGAGAACTTTCATCGGGTAGCCGTGCGTTTCGTCGCCGAGGTAGTAGTACTGGCCATCTTTGCTGGGCCACCCGGAGTGGTTGTAGCCGGCAAATGGATATTGGGTGGCGGTGCCTAGAGTTTGTGGGTTTAACCGATCGGTGAAATCTACGATCGCAAAGCCGTCATTGCCACAATTTAGATACGCATAGCCGTCGTGGACATAGCCATCGTGCACATGGCCGGCATTGATCTCCCCGAACTGGTTATACTCTGCTAAAAACTCCGGTTCCGTTGGAGAAGAAATGTCATACAGGCGCATGGCGGAAGTAAACTGATCACCGCCGAAAGCGGCAAAGCAATACAGCGTAGCTTGGGCGGTATCGATGAAGATATTATGCGCACGGCGTAGTGTTTCATCGGTGTCGTACACTACTGATACCGAGTCTGGTAAATAACTTATATCTATGATCTGCAAGGTGCTCTGGCTCTCGTCGCAAACGGCATAGAGGTAACAGCCATAATTATGATAGTCGCGATGGATAATGGGCGAACCTTGTGCGGCACCAGCCACAAAAGCAACTTCCTCGGGCTGGGTGGGGTCAGTTACATCGATGAAGTGAGTACCGGCGGTAGAGCCAAGTACGGCGTACTCTCGACCGTCGTGGGCCAGACCCCAAATCTCGTTATAGGCATTGTTGTAAGTGGTAGAGCCAATCAGCGACTCATCATCCCAGCGACCCAATAGCGTCGATTCGATTGGTTGGGAGAAAACACTGCAAGCTGCCAACAGAAAGACAGGCAAAAATAGAAAGCGATAGAATTGGTTCATGTTTGTCGGATGAAACGGTATCTCCAGAGAGCACCAACAGAAAATTAGTTCATTAAATTATAGCCACTTCGGCACATCTGTATGGGTTGCGTAACTAGCCATCCGTGGTAAAAGTAGATCAATGCTTTCCTCTACCAGCAATAAGTCACGATGATGAGCGCGTAAGAAGCCCTCTTGTTGAACATGATCCAGGTAGGCGAGCAGGTGGCTAAAGAAACCCGCTGTATTTAAGATACCAATGGGTCGCTTATCTTCTCCCAGCTGGCCTAGAGTGGCCAATTCAAACAACTCATCTAAGGTACCATATCCGCCTGGCAAGGTTAGTACAGCATCCGACAATTTAGCCATCATTACCTTACGTTCATGCATGGTGGGGACAACATGTAATTCGGTGAGGCCACGGTGACAGACTTCCAGCTCGACGAGGTGTTCGGTGATGACACCGACAACTTGCCCGCCAGCAGCCAAGGCTGCATCGGCAATGATCCCCATTAGGCCAACACTGCCAGCTCCGAAAACGATTTGATAACCTTCCTGGGCAAGGATGGTTCCTACCTGCTCGGCTACCTCTTTGTAAATAGGGTGATCCCCAGTACTGGCACCGCAAAATATTAGGACTGATTGCATAGCGTTGATTTTTCCGGCTAAAGATACCCAGAATGAGAAATTTGTGGCCGATTGCCTTTTTTAGTAAGCGTGCAAATCTAAATTACACTTTTGTGGTGGCACCTTTTCCGGCCATATTCCGTTAAAAAGCCTCGCCTTAGCTTGGGCTAGGACTACGTTTTTCGCCTTATCTGGGCAAAAACCTGCTCGACCAAAAAGGCAATCTAAATATGCTCTCTTACTTGTTTACTTGCTTATTTCCCTTAAAGCCACACGCTTTCCAGTCGTACTGACGTCCATCTTCCGTACCTTTGCGCGTAACAAAAAAATTAGGGGTGCACCGATCTGGATTTGTAAATATTGTTGGCCGGCCGAATGTCGGGAAATCAACCTTGATGAATGCACTGGTAGGGGAGCGTATGTCAATCATTACCGCTAAACCACAGACCACTCGTCATCGAATAATTGGCTTGTTAAGCGGAGATGATTTTCAAGTAGTATTTAGTGATACGCCGGGAGTTGTACAAGACCCGGCCTACCGCATGCAACAGCTAATGAATAAATATGTCGACTCCACCTTCAAGGATGCCGACATCATGCTGTTCGTAACGAGCACAGAGGAGAGCTATGCAAAGGATGATCCATTAATAGAGCAGCTTCAAAAACTCGAAGTGCCGTTATTTTTGTTAATCAACAAAATCGATACCTCCAACCAGCAGGAGGTTATGCAGCTCATTGCGGAATGGCAAGAACGTCTCAATTTTACCGCAGTATTTCCAATCTCGGCTTTGTTGAAGATGGGTACGGAAGGGGTGCTGGAGGCCATTCTCGAACGCTTACCCGAAGGACCGGCCTACTATCCAAAAGATCAACTGACCGACCGCCCAGAACGCTTCTTTGTTAGTGAGATTATTCGCGAAAAAATACTTGAACAGTATCAGCAAGAAATCCCTTATTCCACCGAAGTAGAGGTGGAGTACTTCAAAGAAGGAACGACTAGCAGGGGGGAAGAACTGATCCGTATTGGTGCCACGATCTTTGTCATGCGACCTACGCAGAAAAGCATCTTAATAGGTAAAGGAGGAGTGGCCATTAAGCGCCTGGGGAGTGAGGCTCGCAAGACACTCGAAGCGTTTTTGGAAAGTAAAGTTTTCCTAGAACTGCACGTCAAGGTTCGCGAAAACTGGCGGGATGATGAAACTAGCCTCCGACGCTTCGGGTATTAAGGACTTTCATCTGACGAATCCAGCTGAAAAGCAATCAAATATGCTTTTTCTTCATAGATTTTGATCATATTTGTAAGTGCTTGTATGAACAGATAACTCTTAGTCAAAGCTCACAGCCAGTCGAAAACATAGTTTAAAATTATTGCATATAATACTGAGCTATGTTCCGCCCAACCAGTTAGTTTAGATTTGGCACGGAGTTACGAAAGGCATTACCCTTTACCCAAGCTCATAAACGCTATGACACGGTGCTTGTCCCAACAAATCTATCGGGGACTGTCAGCTGTTTTGCTGATAGTAGTCTGCTTCGTTGAAGCGCAAGCATTTTCTACCGAACGGGTGTCCACTAGTGCGGTCTCTGACACGGCAAGCCTTGCCGCCATTCAAGTTCAATACGAACAAATTCGCGATAGCCTTGGTTGGTCTGATCCTTTGAGCCAGCAAGCTTGGTTGCTATGGGAAGAGGGCGCGCTCAGACTCGCTGATAGCGCAGCACTGCTGGTGGTACGTAAGGAAGAAGCCTTCCAATACTTTCGCAATGGGCAGGTTACGGAGGCATTGACACGTTATAAATCACTTCTTTCTCTAGCTTCATTTTTGGGTGAAACCAAGGAATATGCCAAGATCCAGTACAACATTGGCTTAATCAACTACTACTTAGGAGAATACCCGGAAGCGCTGATATACTTTGATCAGTCTATCGGTGTTTTCGAACAATGTGAAAGTTGCGAAAGGGAATTAGTCGCTGCCTATCAGAGTATAGCTGCTGTGTACCAGTCAAAAGGTATGTATGAGCAGACGACAGACTATCAGAAGAGAGCGTTAGAAATTACGGTTACGCCACAATTACTTGGCAATATAGCCGCTACCCTTATTAACCTTCAGCAGTTTGATAAAGCAGAAACGTACCTGCGGCAGGCTATGGAGGAAGCCGAACCAGACGCGGAATCGCGTGAATGGGCCGGAATGCTCGTTAATCTTGGGGTGATCAAGCGCCAACGAGAGCAATGGGCAGAAGCGCAGCAGTTTACGCTGGAGGCTATGCAAGTATATGAACGCCTGGGTGACCTGGCTGGCGTGGCACGATGTCAGATTAATTTGGCTGATATTGTTTTTCACCAAGGCAATTTAGCAGGGTCTAACCAATATGCCTATTCCGCACTAAGTATATACGATTCACTTGGGTTTCAGCGCGAAAGAGGAGAAGCGTACTATAACCTGGCTTTCAATGCGCTAGAAGGGAATTTATATGAACTCACTCGTACCTACCTCGACAGCTGTCTGAAGATCTTTCGAGCCTTAGAAGCAGGTGATTTGCTGGTTGATGCCAAGCGAGTAGAGATCAATCTCCTCCAAGAAACGGGCCAGATAGACCTGGCGAATCAGGTGTTAGATAGCATGGTCTTTTATCTTAAAGAGCAGCACGATCAAGAGCGGGAGTCCCAGTTGGCCTTGGTCCAAAGCCAACTCGATTATGTTCAGCAGAAGCACCAGATCGCAGACTTGGAAAGAGACAGGGCTTTGCAAGCGGACAATATTCGCTACCAACGTCAACTTCTGCGCCGTCAGAACCTGATCTTAGTGCTGTTGTCACTTGGTCTAATAGGGGCATTGATCTTTGCCTACTATCTGAACCGATTTAACCAGGCTCGTAAGAAAGTCAACGAAGAGTTGTCTGTTGCGAAGGAAGAATTAGAAACAGCCAATCGAGAATTGGCCGCTTTGAATAGTCGCTTGCAATCATCAAATCAACAACTCGATCAATATGCACATTTGGTGTCCCATGACCTGAAGGAACCATTGCGGATGATTACCTCCTTTTCGACTTTACTCAAAACTAATTTGGGTAAGCTCAACGAAGAACAAAATGAATACATGGATTACATCCTGACCGGGACTCGGCGGATGAATGAAATGGTAAGCGCTATTCTGTCTTATTCCAAGCTTAGGGGTGGCAGCTTTGAAATGGAGGAGGTGAACCTTAGTCAGATTTTGGAGCAAGCCAGAGGCAATCTGCATACGTTGTTTCAGGAAACAGGTGGACAGCTGAATATATTAGAGGTGCCGACAATTCGTGGCAATAGGACAATGTTACTGCAGTTGTTCCAAAACTTGATGGCCAATGCCCTCAACTACCGTCAAGCGAACCTTCGACCTGAGATTACGATTTCATCAAAATCAACAGGGGGAGGTTGGTGCATCGATGTGAAGGACAATGGGGAAGGAATCCCAGCGGCAGATCTAGACCGCATCTTCCAATTATTTCAACGAGGAGAAGGCAAAAAGTATGCAACCGAAGGATCAGGTATCGGTTTGGCAACTTGTAAAGCCATCGTTGAACAACATCAGGGGCGCATCACTGTAGACTCTCAGCTTGGCGCAGGCTCCACTTTTCACTTGCATTTCCCAAAGTAATACAGACTGGTCTTGCCTTGACCTATTCTCTGGCGAAAGCTAAGGGGTTCGGTTGGTTTAAGATTTCCAAGGCTTTTTGAACCATGTTGTCATCTTGATTCCAAACGGTGAAGAAGCCGACATCACCAAAAAATTGCTTGGCAATACGCGCTTTCACTAAGCGCTTGAGTTGCCAGGCCTCCTGGTAATTAGGTCGATCTGCTTCAACGCCTTGTTCGCGGGCATAGGATAGAAAAGACTGGTAAACTGTTTCTGGTACATTATACTGCTCGACAAACTGGTCGAGATCATCGCCACCGATTGTAGGCTCTTCTTCCACCAAACGAAATACGAAACTTGGAATTTGTTGCCGCCATTCCAGATAACCAATGGAGGTCATCACGGAGTCCAGCCCAACAAATACATCCGGACTGATACCACCGCCACCATACACGGGATGTCCGTTTGTGGTATAGTACATCAATGAATCGTTCAGGTCGACCATGTCGCCATTCGAAAGTTCACCATTATTGTAGCGCTCTTCCACGTCGCGATCATACTCTTCAAGATCAGAATAGTCTTTTTGGATCGAACGACCTGATGGCGTGTAATAGCGAGCTACGGTTAATCGGAGTGCAGAACCGTCTCGCAATGGGTACTGCTGCTGTACGAGCCCTTTGCCAAAGGAACGCCGGCCCACAATGACGCCGCGATCGTGGTCCTGAATAGCACCGGCTACAATTTCACTCGCTGAAGCCGAACCCTCATCAATCAAAACAATGACGTCTCCAATAGGGTAGAAGGTATGGCCCGTAGTCACCCGGTCGGTTCGTTTTTCACTTCGCCCTTCAGTATAAACGAGGAGCTGACCGCGTTCAGGGAAAAGTTGACTCAGTAATTTAGTGGCCTGCTCCAGGTAACCACCTGGATTATGGCGAAGGTCAATCACCAAATCCTCCATGCCTTCGTTCTCGACCAATTGTTCTAGTGACTGTACAAATTCATCGTAGGTAGTAGCACTGAACCGGTTGATCTTGATATAGCCCGTTGTGGGGTCGAGCATTTGGGCCGCATCCACACTGTGCATCGGGATCTTATCGCGAGTTATGGTAAAGGGCAGAAGTTCATCTGCGCGACCGCGCCGGATACCGACTCGTACATCGGTACCCTGCTCACCACGTAATAGCGGGATAATGTCTTGACTGGCGAGATTTTGCCCCGCAACTAAAGAATCTTCGATCGTTACGATCTTATCGCCAGCTTGGATGCCGACGGCTTCGGAAGGACCACCGGCCAGTGGAGCCACGATGACGATGGTGTCGTCGAGAAACATAAATTCAACGCCTATGCCGTCAAACTCACCTTCCAATTGTTCATTGATCGCCGCAAGGTCTTCCGCAGGAATGTAGTTAGAGTGCGGATCTAACTCTCCGAGGATACTTTCAATCGCTTTGCGAACGAGTTCATCCCGATCTACATCATCGACATACTTAGCTTCAATGTAACGAATGAGTTCTTCCACTTGTCCCTGGCTACCCAAAAGGGCATGCCCGACCTTACTCTCACTAATCGTAACCGGAACAGCGGAACGGAGTCGTGTACCAATGAGGACACCGACTACCAATACAACAGCCAACAGGAGTGGCAACCAAATACCTACTTGCTCCGTAAACTTCCTTTGATCTCTAATCATTCTTCCTTAATTCAGTTCGTTGCATTTGAACGCTAATTATACAAAAGTAGGTGAAATAATGTTTTGATCAATGCGAGATGCTATGGTCTGCCCACTTCATGCTACCCGCAACATGTCACCTGCACTACTTTGCCGTTAAGGGCTCTATCTCATTGACTTTTTTGCGGGCTAAGTCGAAAACGCGCAATTGCTATATGCTCGCGGCTAAATTGGCATGAGGCTGTGTGTAAGTCATGACGGTTGCGCATTGCGATTATGACATTTCAAAATAACGGCTAATTTTACCGGAGAAATGATAGCAAACTACCTTATCTATTGAACTGATTTAAATGCTTAGCTGCATTGCTCATTCGTAGTCTATCGGCCGAGCGCCGATTCCAGCACAGGCAACTATCTGACTTCGAATGCATTACAACCTTTAGATCATTTCATTGAAAAATCCACGTATGGGAAAATCGAAGGATGTGGATCGACTCGACCGGCAGATCCTTTCCATCTTGATGAAAAACGCTAAGAAGGCCTACACAGAGATTGCACAGCAACTCTTTGTATCTGGAGGGACGATTCATGTACGGATGAAGAAGCTGGAGGAAGCGGGTATCGTTCGATCCTATAATCTCGACATCGATCACAGTAAACTGGGGTACGATGTGATAGCCTTCCTAGGTATCTACTTAGACAAAAGCTCCCTCTACGACGAAGTTGCGACAGAGCTGGCCAAGATCCCGGAAGTAGTTAGTGCGCATTATACGACGGGACTTTACGGCATCTTTGCCAAGATCATCTGTCATGATACCAAGCACTTGCGTGATGTCCTCCACGACAAGATCCAGCCGATCAGTGGTATTCAACGCACAGAGACCTTTATTTCCTTGCAGGAAAGCATCAACCGACCTCTCGATATCCTGGGGGAGGATGATGGTTAAGGGCAAAATACTATTTTTGCGCTTTCAATTGCTGATTCCATGATCAAGATCACCGTCATCGACCGTGAAGATGTGTCGCACGAGCTGGATGCTCCAACTGACATGAATATGAATGTAATGGAGCTGTGCAAGGCTTATGAACTGCCTGTGCAGGGCACCTGTGGTGGTATGGCCCTTTGCTCTACCTGTCATTGCTATATCCAAACGGATCATCAGCTGAGGGCGATGTCGGAAGATGAAGAAGACATGCTGGATCAAGCTTTCTTCGTGGAAGATAATTCCCGACTGGGATGTCAAATACCATTACGAGACGAGCTTGATGGTTTGGTCATCAAGCTCGCCCCGGAATCGGAATAGAATAACTGCTGCCGCACTACTGAATGATCAGTCGACCTGAGGCGGTCACTTTCTCTCCACGAAGTTCGTATAGGTATACGCCGGCAGCTAGATTGTCTCTTTGTAGTCGTAAACTCGTTCCCCGAACATCCTGATAGTTCCGCACTACTTGTCCTTGTGCATCCAATAATCGCAATTGGTAGCGATCGCTATGTGGATTGGGGAAACTCAGAATCGTTTCGTTTTGCATCGGGTTAGGGCTCAATTCTACGGAGATGCGCACCGTTTCTTCCCGTACGCCGACGGCTTCCAAACAGGCATTTTCAATCATCGGATAGGCTTGCTCATAGTATTGGTTGACGACCTCCTTGACTTCTGCCAAGCAAACAAAAGGTTCCGTGACCGATGAGAAGAAGATCCGACACAAAGCCTGATACTCAGTAGAGCGTTCAATGGTACTATCCTGATAACTAATGCCGATCACCTCGCCGGTACTCATATTCGCAAGCGGACCAACGGGAAACATGATTGGGTCTATCAGGCTCATCACCCCTGTGACCTGCACCCCTTGGACCTGGAATTGATAGGCATTGACGCGATTATAGAGATTGCGCATGCCGATATCGAGATAGCCGTCGTCAAAATTGGCATCGAGGATCGTAAAGGACACGGTATCTAAATTGTTGACCACTCCCCCAGGCAGGTTACAGTGGTCATGGATCGTTACGCCCTCGTGTACATGCGCTGCCCCATAATTCAAGCAATCAGCTAAAAGCGCAGCGTCGTATACGGTGATCTCGCCATCACTATTGAGGTCATTACATGTTGTTGCTTCGATGTCTGCGGCCAGGATACTAGTAACATATGCTCCAGCATCTGCCATTTCCTGCGAGCCATTCTCATTGACGTCACCGCGTATTGCTGTGCCGCCGCATTCACCCGCGCAGTCAGGTTGTGCATTGCCATACAGGGTGCCAAAGCAATCACTGAACGGCTCGCATTCCATATCAAAATCAACCTGCAATACGCCACTGGAACGATCGACATTGATACATACCTGTGCCCAGTTGTTCAGCGTATCTTTCTCCAGACGGCCCAGGGCATCCGGTGCATTGTCCCAGTTCACTCGGGTGACAAAAATGTATTCGCCATCGGGAACGTCGGTAATATCTACCCACTGACAGCTTAACGAGCGCCAGTATTCATCATAACAACCAGCGGTGATGCCCATGTTGCCACAGCCGTATTGGCCGGAACCCCACATACAGCCTAAGTCAATCACACAGAAGCCATTTTTGAACCCGGAAGGCAGTTGATTGCCGTCCATGTCAAACAAAAGATATTCGGCGTAACCATCATAGTGGAAGTGGTTGTGGCAATTGTTCCAGGTAAACTGCGTATTCTCTTCAGAGGGCACGCCAATGTAATAGTCCATTTCACCGATGTTGTCGATCCGGGTACTGAACCGGATCACATCACGCTGGCCGTAACCGGTGACGCAACCTTCTTCAATGAGGCAAGGGTCACTATTATCGATAGTCCAGAGTTGAAGCGAACTTTGTAGTACGTCTTCCCGCATCACCAAATCAGGCCCATCCGGACAAGCAGGATCTCCTTGTGCAATACAGGATCCGTCATCTACCGAGGCCAATGGATTGTAATTGCAAGAGTTAGGGTCGGTACAGCCCATTACTGGCCCCAGGTACTGAATTTGCCAGGTGAGCGAATCGCCACAAGCGTCTTCATTGTCTCCGATGCGGATCAAATAGGTCGTATTGGGGTCAAAGTAAGCTTCTATCATTGCCTGAGGAGCACATTCACTATCGTTATCATCGAAAAAGGTAATGCCGGCATTGTCTTCGGCAAAGCCATTACCGTCGCATTCATCGTAGACCCAGATTTTAGTGTCACAATCGGTGAAACCGCAAGTTGAAATGAGGTAGGTACCTACAGAATCAGGGGTGAATTCATACCAGTGATTGTCATAGGTAGTGGTATAAGTCCCTTCACCAACGGTAACCGCCTGGTCACAAACCTGGCCCGGATTACAGTTCGTCGCCAAGCTATAGGAGAAATTAAAGGTGGGGTCATTTGCAATAGTGTCCTCACCCAAGATCAGGATAATGTATCCGGCATTGATCAGTCCGTCTCCGTAGGTGTCTCCCAATTCAAACAATACACATTCTCCTTCTGGCAGACAGATCTGCGTTTCATACAACTGATTGTTCGCTAGTGTACCGGTTTCAACGGCATCCAACACTTCACCGCCGACAGTGGTGACGGACCAGGAAGATTCATAACCCCAGTTATCGGTATGGAGTTCTACAATCAGAGCGACCTCTCCTTCCTGACAGTCTGGTTGTGCCCATACAGCAAGGTTACAGAGTGAGAAAGCGAGTAAGAGCAAGAGACGTTGCATAAAAGTTGGTTGTTAGTCGTTTGTAGTAGGTCGAAAGTGGGGTATGATAAATATCTGAAAAATCCTTAGTTGTGTGATTCCAGGAATTGTTTTTTAGCAGTCAAAAGACAGAAAATCAGCCAAATGTAGCAGCCTTTAGCGATAATCGCTAATTTCGCCGCCTGAATCCAACACTTACCCAATGTTACGCAAACCCTTGCTTACCGCCCTTTTTCTAGGAGCGATATGTCAGCTATTGCTGGCCCAGCCGAACGCTGCCTCTCGCTACGACCGCATTCGTGTGGATTTGCGCCAGCATAACCTAAGCGAATTAGCGGCTCTTGGCTTGGAAGTAGACCATGGCGAATATGTCCCTGGTCGTTCTTTTTCCAATGATTATTCCGAAGAAGAACTGCTGCAATTAGTGGCAGCAGGTATTGAGTTTGAAGTGCTTATCCGAGACGTTTCGGCCTACTATGTCGAACGGAGCCAGGAGTCCTTTGCACCTGCAGTAGGCCGCGGGCCAGGCAATTGCGAAGAAGACGATCCTGGTATGGCTATGGGGAATTATCAAATACCGTCCCGGTTTCGTTTAGGGACCATGGCAGGGTTTTATACTTATCAGGATGTACTCAATATTCTGGATTCGATGCGCCTGGCCTACCCGGATCTAATTACATCGCGACGAACGATTCCGAATGCGATTACGGCAGAAGGCCGGCCCATCTACTGGCTCCGAATCAGCGATAACCCTGATACCGATGAATCTGCTGAACCAGAGGTGTTGTATACTGCTCTCCATCATGCTCGTGAGCCCAATAGCCTCACTCAGATGGTTTTTTATATGTGGTATTTGCTGGAAAACTACGCAACCGACCCGGAAGTCCAGTACCTGGTTCAGAACACGGAAATGTATTTTATTCCGATCCTCAACCCAGATGGATATATCTATAATGAGGCGATTGCTCCAGACGGTGGTGGCCTATGGCGGAAAAACCGCCGCATAACCAGCGATTCGACCATTGGTGTTGACCTGAATCGAAATTATGGCTTTGCCTGGGGGCACGACAACCTGGGATCTTCACCCAATCCAGTATCTTCTGTCTATCGAGGTGATGGACCATTCTCCGAAGCGGAAACCAGTGCTGTGCGCGACTTTTGTGATATGCACAGCTTTCAGGTGGCTCTCAATTATCACACTCACGGAAATCTGTTGATCTACCCTTGGGGGTTTCTGGATGCACCGACTCCTGATTCGGCTACATTCGAAAACCTGGCCGAGATGATGACCTTGCAAAACGACTATGTGGCCGGAACAGGTACAGAAACAGTGGGCTACGTAGTAAATGGTGATAGCGATGACTGGATGTATGGTGAAGTCAACTCCAAACCGGCCATTTTTGCGATGACACCTGAAGTAGGTAATAGCGGCCCGGGTGGCGGGTTCTGGCCCGTGATCGAAAATATTATCCCTAATTGTTTGGCATCCATGTGGATGAACCTGGTCTCCGCAAATGCTCCGCATGTTGCTGGGGTACTGCAGACCGATCCAGGGCAATTCACCCTGCCGCCTGGAGCGCCACATCTGCGCTTTAGTTTGCAACGCTACGGCCTGACTGACGGTACACTGACCGCATCTTTGACGGCGCTTGATCCGGTGGTGACAGTGCTGGACCCTCCAAAAGCCTATGAGCTCGACCTGAATGAAGAGCGGCAAGATAGCTTCGCACTTAGTATTGACCCAAACATGGCTACCGGTACGGAGTTGTTCTTTGTATTGAGCCTGGATAATGGTTCCTATTTGCATGTAGATACGGTTCGTTATATCTACTCCAATTTATTAGCTACAACTAATTACGCTGACCCGCTATCGGATATCGATAGTTGGGATGAAACCAACTCTAACTGGGGCTTGACTACGGAGGCCTTTGTATCTGAACCGACTTCTTTGACAGATTCTCCCGATGAGCTGTATCCGAATGGTAGCAATAATCAGATCACCCTCGATAATCCGATTATTCTGAATGAAGGCGAAGGCTATCAACTGCGTTTTTGGGCTCGCTGGAATATTGAAACATTCTACGACTATGCCCAAGTACAGATAGAGATAAACGGCGGCGCCTGGATCCCACTTTGTGGGTTGTACACAGTGGAAGGATCTGACTTGCAGGACGCAGGAGAACCGGTTTACGAAGGTGAACAATTGGAGTGGGTACAAGAAGAAATCGATCTAACGCCGATCGTGCAGGAAGGAGATCAAATTCGCTTGCGATTCTTGCTGCGTGCCGATGGCTTTCTGAACTTTGAAGGCTTCTTTGTTGACGATTTGGTGGTGGAAGAATTACAAGCAGGTGGTACTACGAATACGAACTTTCTGGCAGCGGATGAATTCAGCGTTTCGGTCTTACCCAATCCAAGTATTCTGCCTCCACTAATTCGTTTTGAACTTCCAAATTTCACCGATGGCACATTGCACTGGCAATTGCAGCAGACTGATGGCCGAGTGGTAGATGTTGGATTGGTTGAACTGATTGATAACCAGGCAGCTGTGCGTTTGGAGCATGCCTTGCCAGCCGGTGTCTATTGGCTGTCTGCTAGCATTAAGGGGCAACGATTGCCGGCACAAAAAGTAATTATTTTTTAATGCACCCCTTGCGCGATAAGCAAAAGCTCCATATATTTGCAACCCAATAGCGCGGAGTGGAGCAGTTGGTAGCTCGTCGGGCTCATAACCCGAAGGTCGTAGGTTCAAGTCCTACCTCCGCTACAAAGAGGAAAGGCCGGTGAAATTCACCGGCCTTTTTGTATAGCTAAAGGGGCCCAAAAGCAGCGCTTAGCGAGGCACCAGACCTTGTGTTGTATGTATACTGTTTACGTGCTGTATTCAGCTTCTCCTCCCGCCATCGCGTCTCTCTAAGTTTTCCTCATGAAGGAGAGAAGAAATGGGTTACCGCCCGATCGTCCGTTTAAACCGCCGGGGATCTCGTAGTTGATCAAAGAAGGGGCGTATGTATTCCTGGCAGTCTTCTCTGGTCCGCTCATCGAGGTACTCGGCATTGGCGCAGATGGCGTAAAGTTCCTCTTCGTGTTCGAGGAAATAACTGATCGCATCATCGATTTCTTCATCGGTCGTCTCATAGGAGAAAAAGTAGCGATCGTGGACACTTTGAATGGGCAGCGTTGGTGACGGAGCGGCGTACTGATTGCCCACAAACCCTGAATAGTCAAAGTCATAGCAAATGAACTCCGTTCGCGGCTTGTCCGGATATTTGACTAACTCCAGGTTGTGTTTATTCCAGACGGACCAGTCGCAATTGGCGATCATGTATTGGAAAAACATCATCCGCACGAAGAGCTGGCGATCGACCGCAGCCGCGGTGACTCGCCCGGACTCCAGCACAGTGGCCCCGGTACGATGTGCGTAGTCCTGTTCAGTTTCGATGAGGAAGCCCGTTACTTCGTAATCCCGCCGAGGGCCGTCGATCTCCACATCAATAAGCTGAGTCTGGATGCCGTGATCATTGATTGCTTGATAAAGCTCATAGACCAGGAATTCCTTGTACAGATTCGTTTGGGCGATGGGGCGTGCCGTACATGGAATGACCATCTTAAGTTTGTCGTGACGGACATACTCCAGGGAATCCATGTCGGATTTGCGCAAGTCAATCACTATTGGAGGGAATACGCAAACCTGTTTACGAATATTGCCGCGGGCACGTACCCGGCCGGTCAAGGTGTGATCCAGGTCCTCACTGCGTAGTGTGATTTCAGCGGGTTGATATTCTTCATGTAATTTGCTTCGCAAAAGTTGCGAGAAATTGGTGCGAAGTGTGAGCTGAGGTCGGGTTGTACTAGCCATGAGTACTTCCTGAATACTGGTAGAAGGCGGATTCTTCTGCACTACTAATAGCAGTTGCTCGCCATCTTGATCGATAATGAAGGTTTCGTCGCCTTCGATCAAGAGCACCTGCCCACGCTGGCCCAATTTGATGCTACAATCGATCACAATGAGGCGGCCATTATATAAGGTATGAATATCCTCTTGGCTGGTATGCCCAACGATGATTTTTTGCTGATCAAATTGCTTCAGTTGCCGTCTGAATTTTCCTTTGGAAAGAGCGTCCTCCCCAAAATAGCCTCTGTACCAAAGCGGTCCTTCTTCGCGAAACAAAAGATCGAGGGCGGGATTAGCAAGTATGGAATCGCTCGGTTGCCGCAGGATGCGCTCCCGGAAGACGGTATTCAAGCCTTCGAGGGAAAGGCCTAAATTCATTACTTCAGGCGAAATGCCGCCGTGTATAAAGAGATGCTGGTTGATGGAGACAGCTATCTGGTGTTGGGCGATCCAGTCGCCAAGAATGCTACCCTCGGCGAATAATTGATGGTAAGGAGTTTGTAAGACGCCGGCGGTGAAATTGTACTTATTGTGGAGGTAACGGAGATCTCCATGTAAGACCATTAACTCGTGATTACCAAGTAATAGGTGTAGATGGCCGCCCTGAGCCAGCGCTTGCTGCTCCAGCTTAAAAAGCAACCACAAGATGGGTAAGACCTGATCGCCTCGGTCAAAATTGTCACCTACAACAACAAGATGCCCTTGGCCTAAGGCCCAGTTATCAAGTGTGTCGATAACTCCACTAGCCAGGAGCAACTCGTGCATCAACTCGTACTGGCCGTGCACATCGCTGATGGCAACGATACGTTCTACATCGGTGTAAATGGTAGGTTGCGCCGTAGGGAACGCCAATTCTTGTAAATTGACAAGAGGGAGGCTGTCCCGGTCAAAAAAAGTGGCATCACTGCGTGCGATTGTGGTGTCGTGAGGAAAACCACGCTCGACCCATTTGATCTGAAGGCTATCAGCTTGCTGAAAAATGTAAGGCCCATCAAAATACGAAGGACGATCTTGTGCCCCAAGGGATAAAGCGAATAGGATAAATACCAACGCGCCAAGGTATCTGGAAGAGGAGATTGGTTGGTGGCACAGGGAATGATGAAGGTGCATAATCCAATAAGGTGTAGGTTCTCGGGAAAGATAAGAAGATTGCTAGATAGCGAAGGGACGCCACTAACGACAAAAGGCCGATGGTAACCATCGACCTTTGACTACATGATTCCTCAATATTGTGCAAAGCTATATTGCACAAGTTGGTTTTCCGCCTCTCGGACGTTATCATAGAAGGAATCCACAAAACCAAGAATGCCATCATAGCTGTAGCTGACAACGGCAACAATTGCTATCAGCCAAAGTGCCATAAAGAAGACATTGGTAATTGTGTAGCGATTTTTCTCTAGGGTAGGCATAATGATGAAGTTTGATGCTGTGATAAGCAGCGGATTATGGAATCATCTTGACTCCAAATTGCTGGAAATCAACAAACAACAAAAGCATCATCGGGTACTGTAACCGCCCGAAAAGGTAAGCGGACGGTTTGTAGGGGTAAGTGGTCAGTGGCCTAATCAACGGCTAATGCTCATCTTCCGGAACTTGGTGATCAAAGCTTAAAACCCTGGATAGCATCCACTGGTCGCCTCCTTTACTTAACCACAAGGCTGTGAACCGGGCAGAACTGGTCAGGTATTCTGGTTTCCCCTCTTCCAGTGCATAAAAATGGTGAATACCACGCTGAATAACGCCATAGAGCTGGCCATTATCGTACAAAGGAAATAACTCTAAAGATCCTTGTTCCAGTTCGCGTCGTGCTTTGTAAGGTAAATCGCATAAACTTGCCATCCCCATGAGAAATGGAGCATCGGTTTTCATGATGCCTCCTTGATCGTGATAGAACTCAAGGTCTTCGCTAACGATAAGGCTTAGTGTTGCCGTGTCACAGTGATTGTATCCACGGTCGAATAACATACTGTCATAGCGAAGAAAGGTATCGAATAACTCTCCCTCCGTTATTTGAGCCTGTACCGAAAAACTTAGACCTACGAATAAAATGAGAAAGGCGCGCATGTGTTTGCTGTTTTGTTTAGTAGTAAGGGCCTGGTTCCCGTTAGACGAGAACACAAGCTTAGATGGTTACAAGGATTTATGAGCTAGCGTTAAAGTTTTGATAAATTCGAATCATTGGCTTACGGCATATGTAATTTTCCAGGAAAAATGCATTTAATATTATGTGAGCAGAGTTTATCGTTCGGTAAGTTTTGTTAAGCAAGAACATTTATGAATGTGGCAGAACTCTTTTTGTCTGTCAGATTTTCTCACATTAAACTCTTTTTGTCATGTGTAACGCACTTGAAAAAAGCATTGAAAACCGCTCGCCCCACGATGGTATTCTATTGCGCAATCCAGTGTTTTGGATTGCCCCGGGAAACCAAATGAACGGCAGTGATCGGTTTAGATGTAAGCGATCTAAAAAACATGACGAAGGGTAAGTCTCGCTCCTGACTTAAAAAAGGAGGAGCCCTTCGTCCATTTTTAGGTCAAATTAAATCTTCAACAAAATCTTTTCCTGCCGAAGTCAATCGGTTTAATGAACCACGCTCTGTGGTATACCGCTCTACAAAGTGAGCAGCGATAAGCTCATTTAGCGCTAGGATAAAATGCTTACGTTGTGTGAGCCCGGTATCTTCTTCAATTTCTTTGATCGTCATCCCGTCCGTAGCTTTGTTTAAGCTGTGGATCAATTTTATGCGGGCATCCGCTAAATGATAGGCTTCTGCTAGTTGTTGCTTGGGGTCGGGCTCCGTGTCAATGAGCTGATCAGCAATCGAGTCCACAAAATTTAACACACTCTGTCGGAGGAGATTGAGGTCTCGTTGATAGTCGACATAGGCGAGCCTTCCACTATCGTGCATCCGTTGTAGTTCGTGTAGGCGGCCCGACTGGATGATGATTTCGTTGACCCGATCATTCGTTTCAAAGTGCTGTAACAGAGTCTCAATAGCTTCAGCTAGTTGGGATTGTGCTACCAATTGCCTGATGAGTTGGCGTAGCTCCTGCTTACTGTTCATTGCGCTCAAATAGTTGGATGATTGTTGTAAAACGCTACGAAAGCTATAATTATATATACAGCTAGGCGTATACTCCTTCCTCGGAATCGTGGGCTTGATCGCTAAGCTATTCGCAGCAAAATGCCAAGGGCGGCCGATATCGACTAGCTATTGAGGTCATAACCGCAATTAGAACAAAAGTTCTTCGGGTTGCTTTCTGCTTTCTTTTTGTCCAGAGCATCCGAGAAGCCTGAAGCTAAAATACCCGTTGGCAAAGCAAACAACCCAATCCCCAGCATTGCTATCGTGCCTCCGAGGAATTTCCCCAGGCCGGTTGCGGGGTAAACATCTCCATAGCCGACAGTGGTCAGGGTAGCGACCCCCCACCACATGGTTTCCGGTATACTGCTAAAACCCTTGGTATTCGCGCCGCTTTCAACATAGTACATCGTACAAGAGACCACCAGTAACATGAATAGAATAAACACAATGCTCACCAGTAGCTGATCTTTCTTTTCGCCGAACACTTCGTGGATCACTTCCATCGCAAGTACATAGCGCATAACCTTAAATAAGCGGAACAGGCGGAATAAACGCAAGATTCTTAGGAAGCGTAAGTCGATCGGGAAGAAAGCCAGATAGAATGGTAAAATGGCGAGAAGGTCGATGACAGCAAGTGGCGTAAATGCATAACGAAGCCGCCCCCGAAAAGGCTTGCGGAAGGTCTCGTTCTCTACCGCTACCCAAATCCGCAGTACGTATTCAATACTGAAAATGATAACGGATACTAGCTCGAAATAGAAGAAGAAAGACTCGTACTTGGCATGCAGGGAAGGCACAGATTCCAGTACTAGCGCCAAAATATTAAGGGCAATCAGGGTAGTCAAGGCAATATCAAAATACCAAGACCAGCCCTTCTTATCCTTGGAAACCTCTAAAATTTCGAAGATTTTGTGTCTAAGCTGCTTCATGACTATGGGTTGGTGTTGAAATGAAAAAGAGACCGTGCTTCAAATATAGTATTCCGAAAACACCTTTTCGACTTCCCGAAGCATCTTAATACTGGAAGTAATGTCAGACAAGGTGTTTGTAAGGCCCAGATTTCCTCCTCATCTTTGCAGTAGTTAATCAGAGATTATGCGCTTACTCCCAATATTATTCACTGTCCTCAGTATTCCTGTACTAAGCACCTGCAATAAAGTAGTGGATGAGGTTGAATTGCCGCCATTCGTCAGTTTTCCGAACCCTTTTGCAGATATCGTTTCTGTAAGCTTCGACCCAGCGGTAGCCACTGCTGATCGGGTGGATGTTTCCATTTTAGATGGTGCCGACCG